>Ga0182012_10004301_pt1 | contig 14916 bp, 11 predicted proteins | sample 612S2SmetaG_FD_120486 | JGI IMG/M metagenome (GOLD analysis project Ga0182012, IMG submission 120486) | Permafrost microbial communities from Stordalen Mire, Sweden - 612S2S metaG | ecosystem: Environmental > Terrestrial > Soil > Wetlands > Permafrost | place: Sweden: Stordalen | collected... | reverse complement strand
GGGCCGCATCATCCAACAAAGATGCGCGGCTTGCCATAGAGATGTTCTGCTATTCCGTGCGGAAACAGATCGCCGCAATGATCGCGGTTTTGGGTGGCGTAGACATGGTCGTCTTCACCGGCGGGATCGGTGAAAATGATGAAGTGGTGCGCGCCATGACTTGTGAGGGCCTATCGTGGGCTGGAATAGGTCAGCCTGAACAGCTCAGTTGGACAGTGCGCGAGACTGTTTCGGGCGACAACGTTTGTGTCCTGCCGTCCCAGGAGGATGAGCAGATCGCCCGTCATACATGGGCTATACAGAAGAAGAGTTTTCGTTAACTCGATGGTCGGATAGCACCAGATACGGTAGAGTATCCCTATCAGCCCGCACGATCACGTTGTAACGCTGCGTGCCGCGCGGCTGGCCGACAATCCGGCAGGCATGGCGTTCCGCGAGCCTGTACTTCTCACCAGCCCCGCAACCGCTTGCCGGCGCCGTTCGGGGCTTACAAATATCCCGAGGAAATATCTTTGAGGATCTGCTTTTCAAGCAATAGATCAGCAACCAGTCGCTTCAGCCGGCTGTTTTACTTCTCCAGGTCCTTGAGCCGCTTCGATGGACGCTGGCAGGCGGTATTCAGCGCCTTGTCGTGTTGAAGGTAATCACTAGCACGTCGCGGAATCCACGCCGGTCAAGAGTTTCCGTAACAATGGAGCTTACGGCATGGAAAACTTTTGTATCATCAAAAAGTAGGCTTGCAAGCGGCTGCACCAAGGTGAATCGTCCTATGGGGTCACCATGACCATTTCTGTAGATCGTTGTCTCTCCATTTAAAACGTTCGTTCGATCGATCATCATAACCATGCCAAAGGCGACGCCGTCTCGATGGATGCCTTCAGGTGTCGGTTTTCCGACCTCGTTTGCGAAAACTTCAATCCGGAATTGATGCACCTCAATGTGCCAAGTGCGATTCGACGACAGTTCCTCAAAAACCGCTCTAGCCTGCTTGAGAATCGTTCTAAGCGAGGTGGCGTTGGCTATTTCCATGCTGAACGGTTCGTACCAGCGTTCTATGCCGCCATTGGAAGTGTTGCAAACAAGCGACTGAAAGTGTGGGCTTGGAGGCTCGAGCTGGAATTCGTCTGACGCTGAACAAGTGCTGAATACACAGTAACGGCGCCTGCGATAAGTGCCGCCGTCGGCCATGTATTTGTCGACCGGCATGCCGGACCAGCTTTCCACAAACTCGCGCCAGTCAGACAAGCCGCCATTCTTTCCGAGAATGCTACGCACGACCGATCCCTCGGCGAACGCAAACCCATCATCCGCAAGCGCTGACACTAATGTTTGGCGAAAGTCGTTTGACTCAAAGGACTGTTTGCGGGTGAGTCGCGTGGGATCTGACTCCTGGAAGGCGTCTGAATGCACATAAACACGCTGGTTCACGGTATTGCCGACTCTCGGAACGCGAACATCCTCAGCATTTCCGTTAACGCACCAGGTTGTTATTCGTTCCACGTCGCCGGGCCAAGCACCGACGCATTATTGTCGATACAAAACCAACTATCTTTGGTCGGATGCAATTACGGCAATTGGTTGCGCTATTAAACAAAATAAATGCGAAAAAGATGAGCATTAGCGCTCAGACTTAGTCACGCTAGGAAAACAATCTGCGCCTTTCCGGCGAGGTAGTTCAATAGTCCCCTTCTATTGCGCGCCCGCCAATAGAAGGCGAGTGAGTCAATGGATAAACCGACCCCGAAAGACGAATTAGGAAAGCACCCCATCTCCAAGAACTACGAGGATCACTGGAAGGCCGATGGTAGTGCCAAAGAGCATGCGCCAAGCTGGGCGAAATATCGTACAGATATGGCAAGTGAATTTCCTTCGCCGTTCCGCGGCACCAGCGACGACCCGTTAGCACATCAGATCGAGAAGTTCGTTGAAAGGCTGGACATGCTTCGCCCTGAAAAAGGCGGACCGGCGTTTCTCGGTAAGAGCGGTGCACTCAAGTATAAATATCCGGACGTTAAAAACGTCAAGATTCCCGAGAAGATGGGCGATCTCGATGCCGTTCTTGATGACGTTGTCGGCCTTTATGAGGGTGCGGCGAATTGGGGTAACCCACTCACGATGTGCAACGTCATTCCGCAGCCAAACACCGCCGCGGTGATTGCCTCAATGCTCTCCCAGGTGTTCCCAGCTAATATCTTGGAAGGCGAATATGCGCAAAATGTTCATATCGCGGAGCTCGAAACGGCCGGCATGCTAGGCAATCTCGTCGGCTGGGATGCGGTGAAGACAGGGGCAATCTATACCTGGGGCGGCGGCGGTTGCTGGACCTACGGTCTAAAATACGGACTTACCCGCACGCTACCCGACTCCATGACTAAGGGCGTACGGACCGATGCCAAAGTCATTTGTTCCCAGCAAGCGCATTTCGTGCAGCGCAATGCGTCCGCCTGGATGGGGCTCGGCATGGACAACATTGTCCACGTCAAAACCGACGTCAACACTAACCAAATGGACGTCGCCCATTTGGAAGAGATTCTAAAGGATTTCGCGGCGAAGAAGATTCCGGTGGCGACCATCGTTTGCACGATGGGCACAACGGATGCGAGCGCCATCGACCCGATCGCCAAGGTTCGGAAACTGATCGACAAATATCCCAATCCCGCCGGCTTCGGAAAAACGATTTTGTATGCAGACGCCGTCGTGGGCTGGTCGTGGGTCTATTTCAAGGATTACGATTTCGAGAAAAATCCGCTGGGCTTTTCCGAGCGCATTCTCCCTATTCTCAAGGAGAACGGACAGGCTCTCGCGGAACTCAGCCACGCTGATGCCATCGGCATCGATTTCCACAAGGTCGGCTGGGCGCCCTATGTCAGCAGCTGCTTTCTTTACAAGAATGCGGAGGAATTCGAGAAGCTCCACCAATGGGCCCCTGACGCCTACCTGCAGGTTCGTACGCCGTATAACCCGATGTATTACACTCTCGAGGTGTCGCGCACGGCATCAGGCTCGCTGGCCGGCTGGGCGACGCTCAAGTATTTCGGCAAGGAGGGTATGCAGGCCATTCTCGGCGGCATTCTCGAAACAAAATACTATCTCTATGACCTTCTGAAAAAAGAAAAGGATTTGGTCTGCGTGAACCCGGACGATACCGGACTTATCACGCTGTTCCGTGTCTATCCGAAGGATGTTGACGCAGTGTCGCAGTTTAAAAAGGAACTTACCGACAAAAGCTCAAGAGCCGATCTTCTGAAGAACAATAAGCTGATCCATGACGTGGGCGACAAGCTCTATGAATGGTACCGAGCAGGAAAGAAGATCGACGGGAAGTATACGCCCTATATGAGCTTCAGCACTGGCTTTAGGAACACCGAGTATAATCTCGATGGTACGGACGCGGACGCCGTTATTTTTGCACTTAAGGCGTTTCCCATGAATGTCTTTGTGACTCCGGAGATCATGAAATGGGCGCTGCATTGCGTGCACGCGGCGCGTGACGAAGTCCTGAAAGGCTAAATTCCGATTCGTTGATTTTAGACAGCCGGGCACAATGCCCGGCTGTCTTTAACTTTCTCTATTGAGGACCACGATATGTCTGCGCCAGCGATCCCCAATGCCCCGCATTCTCTAGCCAAAGCGGGCTCCTCCGCTAAAAAGCCGGTGTTGGGTTCAAAAGCCGCGGGCGGCAAAAAGGCCGTCGTCATCAGTATGATGGCATTCGCGATCATGAATGTGACGACCATCGTGAGCTTGCGCGGCATGCCAGCGCAGGCGGAATACGGTCTAGCTTCGATCTTCTATTATGTCTTTGCTGCGATTGTGTTCCTCATACCCGTGTCGCTCGTGGCGGCAGAGCTGGCATCGACTTATCCCAATCAAGGTGGCGTGTTCCGGTGGGTCGGCGAAGCGTTCGGTCCAAACTGGGGGTTTGCCGCTATCTATTACCAATGGCAAGCGGTTGTAATCTGGTTCCCAACAGTACTGATATTCGCAGCTGCCGCACTCGCCTATATGTTCTGGCCACAGAGCTTCGACGTGGCCCTTGCCGGAAACAAGCTTTACACAGTGGTGGTTCTACTGGCGGTCTACTGGTTCGTCACTCTATTTACGTTTCGTGGCATTGAAGCATCGTCGAAGCTCAGCTCGCTTGGCGGTCTGTTCGGGACCATCATTCCGGGAGGCATACTAATCCTGCTCGGAGCTGCCTATGTTGCTGTAGGCAAGCCGATGCATTTGGATTTGCATGCCGGAGTCATGCCAGATTTCAGTAAGTTTCAGAACGTGGTTCTCGCCGCCAGCGTCTTTCTGTACTTCGCTGGTATGGAGATGCAGGCGGTTCATGTGCGCCATCTCAAGAACCCCAGGCGGGACTATCCACTCTCTGTGCTGATAGCGACCGTCGTGGTGGTAGTTCTCTTCGTGCTTGGCACGTTGGCCGTTGGTGCGGCGGTGCCGCTAAAGGGCATGGATATCAATCAAGGATTACTCGTCGCTTACCGTGATCTTTGGTCTTCCTTTAGTGCGCCTTGGCTTGGCAACGTCATGGCCGCAATGCTGGCGTTTGGCGTACTCGGTCAGGTGAGCGTTATCGTAGCCGGCCCCTCTACCGGCCTCCTGGCAGTCGGCAAAGCAGGATACCTCCCGCGGTTTCTGCAAAAGACAAACTCAAACGGCATACCGATTTCCATTCTCCTGCTGCAGGGCGCGCTTGTCACCATCCTATGCATCGCCTTCACCGTTCTGCCGTCTGTGCAGTCGGCGTACCAGCTTCTCAGTCAGATGGCGACCATCATCTATCTGTTGATGTATTTGATCATGTATGTCGCAGCGATCCGGCTGCGCTATAGCCAGCCGGATATCACTCGGCCGTTCCGCGTCCCGGGTGGCAATTTTGGAATGTGGTTAGTGGGAATCGTCGGACTGGTCGGGGCATTGATTGCCATATTTTTCAGCTTCATTCCGCCAAATCAGATCAGCACCGGAAGCCCGATGACTTATATCGGTATCCTGCTGGCGGGCACCGCCGTCTTCGCGGCCTTTCCGTTCATTCTTTACGCATTTCATAAGCCGGACTGGAAAGCCAAAGATTCTGACTTTGAACCGTTCGAGGCTGATGCCGTTGGCCATAAGTCGATCGGCGGAGGTAAGTGAGGGCCCCATGGGTACTTACTATCCTTGCCACAGTTGGCTTGTCCAAAATTGCGTCAGGGCAAACCATCGCGGGTGATGCTGCAGTACAGGCGCAATGGTTCACCGGGTCGCTGGAAGCACCTTCGCCTGCGCTGCCAGCAGCCGGCATTATCGCGATTGAGCCTTATTTCGTCTATACGAGTAATAATGGCTCGTACGATAACAGCGGGACACGGCACTCTATACCTAATGGCGCTGACGTTTTCACGGAAGAGACTGTATTAAAGTACGCGCTCACTGACCGTCTAAGCGTCGAGGCCCTGCCGTCATTCTCCCGGAAATTAAATAATCACAACAGTTATACAGGCCTCGGCGATTTGCCCGTGGAAGCGGAATACAGATTTAATGACGAGGATAACAAGACAGGCTATCCCTCGGTGACAGCTTCGCTGGGCATGACCCTGCCGACCGGCCACTTTGACAATTTGAACACTGCTCTCGATGGATTCGGCAGTGGCGTCTATACCGCTAAAGAGGGGATCCTGGCACAATCCCTGTTTGACACCTGGGGGCATCACCCCATGCGTCTGCGGTTCTATGGAGCGGCTTATGAACCCATCAGCAACGTCTCCGTGCACGACAATAGCGTTTATGGGACGAGCCAGGGCTTCCAAGGCACTGCATTGCCCGGGTTCTCATCGGCGCTCGGCTTCGGCGCAGGGTACGCACTAGATCAAAGATGGGTCCTAGCACTTGATCTGGTCCAGAACTTCGCCAACGGGCTTCATCTGCAGGGCACCAACGCCGGCAATGTGACGAATACACATGGCACAAGCAGCGCAGCCTTGGCGGTCGCTCCGGCGGTCGAGTACAACTGGTCCGACAGCATAGGCATTATCGCCGGCGTTGAATTTTCCGTTGCCGGTCGCAACACGCCGTCCTACGTCGCTCCTCAAATTGCTCTAAGCACGTCATTCTAAGTCATGAAACAGGCGCTGAGTGGCACGTCTTTAGGTACCCGAATTGAGACCAAGGATGCCGGAAAGGTAAGTACTTCCAAGTCGATGAACCTCTGGTCTGTAACGGCCATGGGTATCGGAGCGATGGTGGGCGCTGGTATATTTGCCCTGCTTGGCGAGGTGGCGCTGGTCGCCGGAAACGAAACCTTTATATCTTTTATAATTGGCGGGTTTGTGGCCATTCTATCGGGCTATTCCTACGCAAAACTTGCCGCGCGATACCCCGATGCCGGTGGCCTTGATACCTATTTCAACGAAGCTTTCGGACCTGGCAAGCTCTCCGGTACGCTATCGCTGATCTATCTTTTTACTATAGCCGCAACAATTGCGCTCGTGGCGAAAGCGTTCGGCGCGTATGCCGGGCAGCTCGTGTTCGGTAGTACGAATGTCCTATTAATTAATGCGTTTGCCTCCGGTCTGACAATCATTGCAGTCCTACTGAATATCGCGACTTCAGGTCTGGTGGGCAAGGCGGAGGTGATTCTAGTCGGAATCAAGCTCGCAATTCTTGCGTTGCTTATGTTGGCAGGGGCTTATGGAATGGCGAGCCATGTACCGGCTCCGCACGCCGTACCTCATGTCCTGTCCGTTGTCAGTGCGGTAGGCCTAACGTTTCTGGCCTATGCGGGCTTTGGTATGATGACCAACGCCGCAGGCAGCGTACCAAATCCTAGACAGACTATACCTCGTGCCATTTACCTCGCGATCGGAGTCGTGATCGTGCTCTATGTCGGTCTAGCGGTGGTCGTGCTTGGCAACGTTTCCACGGCCGATCTTGCGTTACACGCCGACACGGCAGTTGCTGAGGCCGCTCGGCCCATGCTCGGGAAAGCCGGTTACATTATTGTCGCGGCCGGTGCTTTGCTCGCAACGGCTTCCGGTGTGAACGCCTGGGTTTTCACTGCAATGCAGATTGCAGCTGCAATGGCGAAAGTACACCAGCTTCCGTCCATGTTCGGAAAATTCGTTTGGCGCGAGGGAACGCTGGGTTTACTATTGGGTATAGCTGCGATCTTGCTCTGCATCAATGTCTTCGATCTGAATGCCTTGGCGCGCATTGCCAGCGCGACATTTCTTATCGCCTACATGGCCGTTCATGTTGCTCATTGGCAGTTGTCTGACAAGACAAATGGTTCGCGCTGGCTTATCGCAATTGGTTTTCTGTCCATGTTGGTTGTGCTGGCTCTGTTTCTTTGGACAACGGCAAATGTAGAGCCCTGGTCGTTCGGACTAATCGTCATATTCATTGCCGGCAGCTGGGCCATCGAGCTTGTTTTGGCGCGCGAACACGTTGCTCGCAGACACAATTGACTAGTGCCCGGTTTGGAATGTCTTGCGCACAACTGTTGTGGCAGCCGCCATTTATCGAACCGGCACCGAATGGTGCGGTGATTGAAGATGACAAATTCGACTTTTGATAGCGCGGACCGGGTCGCTGCGGGGACGGTTCCGGCCTCCCTGGGCCGGGTCAAATCTGCCACCGACATTCGCCAGCGCTTCAAACGTCACCCCCGAGAATTTCTTCTCGCAGGTATTGTTGGTGTTTTAGTCGTTGTGCTGACCGGGTGGCTCCTGTTCCACCACCAGCCCGCAAAGACGCCGGCACCTCAGCCCATTCCGGTTTCTGCAGCCAAGGCATTAGTTCAGGATGTACCGGTCTCCATCACCGCACTGGGTGCAGCTCAGGCTTGGACGAGCGATACAATACTTGCCCAAGTGAATGGCAAACTTCTTAGCGTAGACTTTGTCGAAGGCACCAACGTCAAGGCCGGTCAACTTCTTGCCCGGGTCGATCCCGGGCCATATCTGGCAGCGCTCACCCAGGTCCAGGGCGCTCTTCAACGAGACAGAGCGCTGCTTGCGGGAGCCCGTGTCGACCTTGCTCGATACCAAGCCTTAGTTGTCCAAGGCGCGGTCTCAAATCTGATCTATGGAGATCAGCTTGCCTTGGTGAACCAGGATGAGGGCATTGTTCTGCTCGACGAAGGAGCCGTGGCGAACGCCCAGATTAACCTTGACCGATGCGGTATCACGTCTCCGATCTCCGGACGCACTGGAGTGCGCATGGTTGATCCAGGAAATCTTGTGACCGCAGGTACGGTAAATAGCTCGACAACGAGTGGCACAACCGGGTCTACCACCAGTGCTACTGGCATTGTCGTCGTTAATCAGATCGAACCGATCGCGGTTACTTTTTCGGTTCCACAGGGCGACTACGAGCGCCTTTCAGAGCTGTCTGATGGATTTCGTAAGCCCCTAACTACGCTGGCGCTGAGCGAGGAAACAGGCGCTCTCCTGGGAACAGGGGAACTGAGCATTGCAGACAACAGGGTGAATCCCACGACTGGCAGCGTCGAAATGAAAGCGAGATTTCCCAACACTTCAGATCGTTTGTTGCCTGGCCAGTTCGTCAATATCCAGCTCACGCTTCAAACGCTTTCCCGCGTCGTCACTATTCCTGCTGCAGCAGTGAATCAGGGGCCAAACGGTCCCTATGTTTATGTTATCGGTCCCGATAAGAAGGTTTTGATGCGGCGGATTAAGGTCGGTGTTACTCAGGGTGAGATAGCGGTAATCACAACCGGTCTTAAAGCTGGAGAAATCGTGGTTACCGACGGGCAGATGTCTGTGGTGGCAGGTTCGATGGCCAAGGTCGGTGCACCTGCGCCCGTGGAACGATCTGCCCCGTGAACCTTTCCAGTCCTTTCATTCACCGACCCGTCGCGACGACGCTAATCGCTTTCGCATGCCTGCTGGCGGGGATCGTGGGCTATTTGCAGTTGCCTGTAGCCGCATTGCCAAACGTGGACTTTCCGACCGTTCAGGTCAGCGCCAGCCTGCCAGGTGCTAGTCCAGAGACCATGGCCTCAAATGTTGCCACACCACTCGAGCGCCAGTTCTCGCTCATTCCGGGCATCAGCCAGATGACTTCCGTGAGTTCGCTAGGTTCGACAAGCATAACCTTACAGTTCGAGCTTACACAGAACATCAATACCGGATTCCAGCAGATACAGGCGGCTATTTCTGCGGCGAGCGGCCAACTGCCGAGCAATCTGCCGAGTCAGCCGACCCTGCGAGAGGTCAATCCGGCGAATGCGCCGATTATGATCCTCTCGCTTAGTTCTGACGCACTCACGCTCGCGCAGGTCGACAATTACGCCGACGTCATTCTTTCGCAAAGGATCTCGCAAATCGCGGGCGTGGGTCTTGTGACCATCGGCGGGCAGCAGAAGCCAGCCATCCGGATCCGCCTCGATCCCCGCAAAGTTGCCGCCCTCGGCCTGCAGATCGACAATGTTCGTGCCCAGATTGCTGCAAGTACCGTCAATGCCCCCAAGGGGGCAATCAACGGGCCGCGGCAGAATCTCACCATCTACGCCAACGACCAGATACTCGATGTGTCGCATTGGCAGAAACTCGTGGTTGGCTATCACAATGGCGCGGCGATCCGCGTCACCGATCTTGGCGACGCTGTCCAGGACGTGGAGAACAATCAGACTGGGGCCTGGGCCTTCCCGGGGAAAGCTAACATTGATCCTACTCTGACGGGCGGCCAGAGCATCCTTCTGATCATATACCAGCAACCCGGCGCTAACGTCATCCAGACGGTAGACGCCATTAACCAGGCACTTCCAGGCCTGCGGGCCAACATTCCGCCGGCAATCGCCATCCACGTGCTGGCGGACCGAACCCAGACCATTCGTGCATCGGTGACAGACGTGGAAACAACTTTGTTTATCACTATCGCACTGGTAATCGCTGTGATCTTTGTCTTTCTGCGAGATGTACGCGCCACCCTCATACCGAGTGTTCTGATCCCTCTCGCGTTGCTGGGAACAATGGCAGTAATGCTGCCGCTCGGTTTCAGCCTCGATAATCTCTCACTTATGGCTCTCACTATCGCGGTTGGATTCGTCGTCGACGATGCAATCGTTATGTCGGAGGTTATCTGGCGGCGTATTGAAGCGGGTGAAGCTCCGTTCGAGGCGGCGCTAGCGGGCTCCGCTGAGATCAGCTTCACCATACTGACGATCTCGATCTCTTTGATCGTGGTTTTTACGCCACTGATGTTCATGGGCGGGGTGGTCGGCCTGCTGATGCGCGAGTTCGCTGTCACTCTCGGTGCAGCGGTTATACTGTCGCTCTTCTTGTCACTGACCTTGACACCCATGCTATGCGCTAAATTCTTGAAAGCTCCCAAACCACCGTCGAATTTTGTTACACAAATGCTCGAGAAGGGCTTTCGAAACTTGGAGGCCGGCTACGCGCGCTCTTTGGATTTCGTTCTCCGCTTTAAGTTCATGACACTCGTAATCTTTTTGGGGACGATGGCTGTCGCGGTCTTGCTCTACGCCACTGTCTCGACCGGCTTCTTCCCGCAACAAGATACCGGGTTTCTCAGCGGTGTCATGATCACCTCCCAAGATGCATCGTTCACCAAATCTAAACAGAAGGGGCAGGCAGTTGCCAAGGTCTTGAGCCAGGATCCCGCTGTCGCCGGGGTTGCTATGTTCATCGGGTCATCAAGCGTAAACCAGGCCTTTCTCTACATAACCCTGGAACCTAAGGACAGCGGGCGCACCGCGACGGCAGACGAGGTGATAACGAGACTTCGCCCCAAGCTGGCAGGGCTCATTGGTGTGCAGACCTTTCTTCAGGCAGCTCAGGATATCAATGTCGGCGGCCGCAGCGGACAGGCTCAATATCAATACACGCTGGCGGATTCCGATTTGACGGAACTGGACGCGTGGGCCCCTAAATTGCTCGCCACTTTAAAGCGTCTGCCTGAGCTCACCGATGTCAGTTCTGATCAGCAATCGCAAGGTGGCGCGGTCAATCTGACCATTGACCGCGATGCTGCGGCGCGATTTGGCATTTCACCCGCGAGCATTGACACCGCAATCTACGAGCTGATTGGTCAGGATGAAATTGCTCAATACTATACACAGCAGAACAGTTATCATGTGGTTATCGAGGCGCCGCCCGCGCTGCAGGCTTCGCCAGATCTTTTCAATTCGGTTTACTTGCTTTCTCCGCTTACAGGACAGAATGTTCCATTGTCACAGTTTGTGAAGACTGATCCTTCCGCGACAAACACTCTTACCGTCAGCCATTTGGGAGAATTTCCTGCCGCAACCTTGTCGTTCAATCTTGCTCCGGGAGTTGCATTGAGCCAAGCCACGCAGGCGGTGCAAACGGCCCGCAATGGGCTGGGCGCGCCGATTGCTCTCACTGGATCGTTTCAGGGCACCGCCCAGGCCTTCCAGCAATCACTGGCGGAAGAGCCAATTCTCATCGGCATCGCGCTTTTAGCCGTCTATGTCATTCTCGGTGTGCTTTATGAGAGTTTCATTCATCCCCTGACGATTATCTCGACCCTGCCGTCTGCGGGCCTGGGTGCGCTGCTAGCCTTAATCGCGGTTGGCCAAAACCTGAATGTTATCGGCATCATTGCGATTATTCTTCTGATTGGCATCGTCAAGAAGAATGGCATAATGATCGTCGATGTTGCATTACGTCTAGAGCGCGAGAAGGGGCTTACGGGCGAGGACGCTGTCCGAGAGGCATCGCACCAGCGCCTGCGACCTATTCTGATGACGACTGCCTGCGCGGCCTTGGGCGGCGTGCCGATGATTCTTATGAACGGCACTGGATCGGAATTTCGCCAACCGCTGGGTTACGCCATCGTTGGGGGTTTGATTGTGTCGCAGATTCTAACGCTGTACACAACGCCGGTAGTCTATATCTATCTCGATCGGCTCACCAAGCGGCGAAAAGTGCTTGGACCTGCGCCCGCAGTATCAACAGCCTGAACTTAGGATGAGCGGACAACGGTGCAGCCAAAGAAGCCCCAACGGTTATGATGAGCATTGTCGTTATGCCGTGATAACTGTAATTTTTCCGTTCGAACGCGAGGAAGAGTTTTTGATCGAAATTTCCACGTCTTGATCAAGCAATGTCAAAAAGGTCATTAAACGCTCGACGGAAAATCCCTCCAGCTTATAGCGGGATAGCAACGACACTTTCGGCTGGGGAAGGCCCAATGCAGTGGCAGCTTTGGCCTGAGTAAGCTTACGCTGTTCAATGATTTGATTGATTGCGAAGGCCAGCCGAAGCTTTGTCTGGCGTTCCTTTGCGTCAGCATAGCCAAGGTCAGCAAAGACATTTCCAGTCCCGCGTTCGATGCCGTCTTTGGCGGCTTCATTTCTTTTTGCCATAACGTGCCTCGTAATCCTCGCGTGCCAGCTTCAGTCGGCGTCCAACGGTGTCCACATCGCCTTTTACGGTCTTACTGCCTTTCGGCGACTTCTTCTGGAACGCGTGAAGGACATAGATGACCTTTTCAAATTTTACCGTGTAGAGGGCCCGATAGGTGTCTCCATCGAAATCCTCGACGATCTCGAAAACGCCTGGTCCTTCCCCTTTCCACGGCTTCGCAGAAGAGTGCTTGCCGCCAAATTGCGCGACGCCCAGCGCATTTCCCATTTCGTCTTTCACGGGCGCGGGAAATTCGAGAAAATCGGCCTTGGACGAGCCGACCCAATCGACCGGCTTTTCACCTTGGAAGAACTGTCGAGCCATAGTTATACCAGTTTAGGTATATTGTCAATGGTCATGCTTTGTGGCCTTAGGCGGGTTGAAACGTAAGCGACTTCACGAAGTTCAGAGCCGTATTGGGCGTGTCTTTACCGATGTCGTCCACCATATCGGCCCAACACTGCATCATGACGCGGCGCTCATCCATGTACTGCGCATGGTTGTAGGCGGCGCGAACGTTGTTGCGTTCCTGATGGGCGAGTTGGCGCTCGATAACATCGCTGCGAAACCCGGCCTCATTCAACATGGTGGAAGCCGTGGCTCGGAAACCATGGGCAGAGAAGCCAATTGACCCTTCACCCAGGAAGCCCATGCGCTCTAGCGCCCGGTTCAAGGTGGTGGCGGTAATATACCGCTTATGGTCACGCTTGTTGGGAAACAGATACTCTCGATGGCCGTTCATGGCCCACAAGGACTTGAGAATGCTGACAGCCTGGCGGGAGAGGGGTACGATATGGACCTCCCGCATCTTCATGCGATCCGCTGGAATGCGCCATTCCGCATTTTTGAAATCAATTTCGGCCCAGCGAGCAGCGCGAAGTTCGATTGTGCGCACGAAGGTTAGCAAGATCAATTCAAGGCCGCACATGGTGGCCGGATCACCGCCATATGTGCGTAACGATTGAAGAAGTCGCTTCATTTCGTCCTTGGATAGGGCTTTAGCGTGCCTGGTGCGATTGCGCTCGATGGCGCCTTGGAGCGGGGCAGCCGGGTCGGAGTCGGCCCGAAGTGTGGCTACAGCGAAGCGATAGACGGCAGAGACCCACTGCCGGATTAGGAGGGCATAAGAATTGGCGCCTCGTGCATCAACCGCTTGAATGAGCATCAAGACGTCCTGGGGTGTTACAGACCGGATCGGTAGCTTGCCCAGGGCAGGGTAGATGTCCGTCTTGAATACATGTTTGATCTGGTCGGCTGTTCCTGCAGACCAGTTCTTCTCTTTCCGGGCGATCCACTCCTCCGCGACGGCCTGAAAAGTGTTTCGGTTTTCCCTGACCTGTTCCCGCAGCTTCGATTTGCGATCATGTCCAGGATGGATACCCTTCTTGACCAGCTCACGCGCCTCGTTGCGCAGCTTGCGGGCCATTTCCAAGGAACAGTGACCGGGGCCTTTCGACGGCGCGAATTCGCCCAAATTGAAGATCGCGCCCTTTCCGGCGATCTTGTAGCGGAAGCGCCATGTCTTCGTGCCGCTCGGACGGACCTCTAGCCACAAAGCCTGGCCGTCCGAAAGGCGATAAACGGTGTCTCTCGGCTTCGCATTCTGGATATGGGTGTTAGTGAGGGCCATCGCCACCGCTCCAAATCACATCTGAGAGTCAAGAATCTTCCGCAGGTAATGGCAAGCACCAATGCGCATTTGGATACGCATTTCCAGTGGTTTCTACATCGGTGGACGCCCGTGGATTGCATCATAATTGTTTTTGGCCCCGCCGAATTCTCTACCGTCAACACAGCGTCGTTCGGGGCCTAGGCCGATGGAACTTCGCCCTAGTTGTTCGTGAAGCAATGCTAATTGTTGTTTTGCAAAATACGGCATTCGAGCGACAGCGGCGCGCGAGCGTGCTACATTGGGAATCGGAATCGTGCAGACGTATCGACACTTCTCGAATAGCTACTCTTCGAGAGCGAGACTCCATTTGATACACGTTTTTGTCCGCTGCCCCCGGTCGTCAGGCGATTTGGGTGGACAGACGAAAAGCGAAATCCCGCGGAACTCTTGGATTTTCAAACGTTAGCGGACAACGCTAGACTTCAAGCTTGGGTCTCGTGAGTTCTCGGTTAAATTGACAAGGCAGCAAGTCAAAGAGGCGCCAGATGTTGAAACCGATCAGCCTGTGTCAAGGCAGTGGGAAAGCGACGCTTACGAATACTATGGCTGGTCTCCATATTGGGGCACCGGTTCTTATCTCGGGATGGCAGGCTACGGGGGTGGCTATGTCTCGTTACGTCCGTCGCCGAAGTTGATGCAGAGGGAGAGGGACATAGACGCCGCGCAGCGAATCAAGGACGATCCTGCTTTGCGGAGCGCGAATGAGGTCGTTGGCTACCACATCCAAGCCAGCGACGGCCAGATTGGACATGTCGAGGACATCCTTGTCGAGGATGAGGACTGGAGTATTCACTATTTGGTCGCCGACACGAAGAACTGGTGGCCTGGGAGGAAAGTTCTTAT
>Ga0182012_10004300_pt1 | contig 14917 bp, 14 predicted proteins | sample 612S2SmetaG_FD_120486 | JGI IMG/M metagenome (GOLD analysis project Ga0182012, IMG submission 120486) | Permafrost microbial communities from Stordalen Mire, Sweden - 612S2S metaG | ecosystem: Environmental > Terrestrial > Soil > Wetlands > Permafrost | place: Sweden: Stordalen | collected... | reverse complement strand
CGCTTTCTCGTCGTCGTCCTCGTCACGGTATTGGCGCCACTCTCCTTCGCCCTCGTGGGAATTGGGAGTACCGGTGTCGCCTCAGCGGCGACGTCGACCTCAATTTTCTATCTGGACGTCGGCGGTTCTGCTTCCGTGGGCGTCCAGCCAACAGTTTCGAATCCGCACGGTGAGCCGACTTCCAGCGGGTACGCCAACGACCTGGTCGCCATCGAGGCCGCGAAGGGCGTCACGATGGAGTTGACCCAAACGGGCTGTCCCGGTGAGTCCACGACGACGATGCTCAACGGAGGCGACCACTGCTACCAACTCCCGGCCACCCAGTTGGCGTCTGACGTTGCGTTCCTCCAGAGCCACCACGACGAAACCGGCATCGTCACCGTCGACTTGGGCTTCAACAACGTGGTGAAGTGCATCAGAATGATCACCGACGTATCGGCATGTCTCAATCAAGGCTTCGCCACACTGCGTCTGGAGCTTCCTCAAATCCTGTCGACCCTCGAAGCGGCCGCCGGGCCGAACGTCCATTTCGTTGGCGTGGGTCACTACGACCCCTTCCTCGAAAACGCCCTGCACGGCTCGACGGGTGTCGCCAGGGCCACGAGGAGCCTCGAGGCCATGACAACGCTCAATCGAACGTTGTCGAACGTCTACCAGTCGTTCCTCATTCCGACGGCTGACGTGGCACGGGCGTTCAAGAACTTCGATCGCTCGCCGACGACGCTTCCCGGCGTCGGTATCGTCGCCACGAACGTCGCCGAAACCTGTGCACTCACCTGGATGTGCGAACCGGCGCCTTTCGGACCGAATCTGCACCCCAACGTCAGTGGCTACGAAATCATCGCAGCGGCCATCGCGGACAAACTTCCCCCCACGTTCTGACGGTCACAGAGCCGTAGCGACGGCGCAACTATTCCGTCGAAACGTCGAGAGGACTCACGCTCACCTCTCGAGAGGCGCGCGACGACTCGTAGTGCTTGGGGCGTAAGGAACTCCACGACTCCTGGCCCCGCCCGGTGACGGCTCGTGCCACGGGCGTACGCGCCATCAGCGCGGTGAAGGCGTAACCCATGAAATAGACCAGGAGCAACGCCACTGGTGCCGCGACGCCCCAGGGAATATGAAACCCCAGCGAGTTGCGAACCCTCACGAGCAACGGGATCCACAGCATCTGGGAGAGGTAGACGCCGTAGGAGTTATCAGAACCCGATTTCACCATCGCTCGGGTGCGTTCGCGACGCCGTTGAGAGACCAGGTAGACGCCTAAGAGGTAGACGCACAGGATCGCACCAATATTGAAAGGCAGGATCGCCGGGGAGAAGATGTTCGTACCCGTCTTGAAGTACGGCAGTAACGAACCGTTTCGCGTCTCGTAGCTCAGGACCTCGGCGGCGATGGCGCTCACGATCGTGAGGACGATGATCCAACGGGCTTTCGCGCAGATCCATTCGTGGATCGGATCGAGGTGCAGGGCCACGATCATGCCGCCAATGAGATAGACCGCGTACGAAGTGATCAAACGCGTTTGGATAATCCCGGAGATCTTGAACGCTGAGAAGTGAGGGCTCACGAGCACGCCGAAGGCAATTTGCCACACGAAGGCGAACACCATGATCTGGACGTGCCACTGGGGGAAGCGCCGAACGAACTTCATCATCGGCGGGAACAAGATATAGAACTCCATGATGACGATCAGGTAGTAGAGGTGGTAGTAGCCGTAGAGCAAGATGTGCAAGAAGTAGTGCAGTCCCGCCGTGCTGAAGATGGCTGCGGAGTGGAACGAATAGAAGGGAAATCCCTTCACGGCTGTGAGCGACGTGTAGAAGAAGTAGATCACGGTCCAAGTCAAGTACGGCACGCCGACCGAGAGGAACCGACGTTTTGAGTAGTGGACGAGCGCGATCTTCTCACTGTCCTTGTAGCTGTAGGTGAGCATGCAGGCCGACACGAAGAGGAAGGCGTCACGTGAGAACCGCGTCAGCATGATCAGGCCGACGACAGCGGTGCTGGAAGCGAGCGGCGCGAAGAAGATCAGCGCGTGCGTCGAGATGACAGCCGCCTGTTTGACGGGACGCATGGCGTCGATGTGATCTAAGCGCTTGCGGGTTCCCGCCGGTGGCGTCGTTACCGTGCTCACGCGATCGTCACCCACCGACGAAAAAGTTCCCCTCTTCGACCCGACTGCGAGAACCGCGTCAATGGAGTACTTCACTCACGATGATCTCTATCTCGTCCGTCTGCAACTCGCCCTTTCTAACCTTGCCCGTCGCGTTCACGGGTAACTGGACGACCACGCGCAGCTCGACTGGACGACGAGTGCGCACGAACGTCGTGGCGAGCTCATTTCGGATCTCATCGGTGATCAAGCCAATCGTGTCGTGCGGCGTCCCCAACGTGACGCCTTCAAGTTGCACGTAGGCAACGGGGACCTGATTGAAGACATCGTCGGCGACACCGATCACCGCCGCGCCCACGACGCCCGGCACGCCGAGGATGACGTCTTCTATCTCGCGGGGAAATATCTTCTCCCCACCGCGATTGATGACGTCGTCGCTTCGACCCACCAGAAAGAGATAGCCGTCCTCGTCCAGGTAACCGAGGTCACCGGTGCGCAGCCAGCCTTCCGGGTCAAATCGCTCTTCGTAGCCAACGCCTTCGTAACGGGTGATGATCGAAGGGCCACGGATCTCAACGTGTCCGGGGTTATGGGCGTCCGCTTTGGACGTAGTTGGCGACGAGATGACGCGCAACTCGACTCCAACCGGTGGGCCGACGGAGCCCTTCTTTCTTGGACCTCGCAGTGGATTGGCGCAGATCTGACTCGCTGCCTCGGTCATGCCGTAGGACTCAATGACGATGATGTCAGTTTGTGCCTCGAAGGTCTCCAGTAACGGCCCCGACAAGGGCGCCGATGCGGAGCGTATGAAACGCACTCGCTGTGGAACAGACTCGTCACCGTGTCGCGACACCAGGCGCGAGATGATCGCGGGCACGGCGTTTATCCACGTGACCTCGAGACGATCGATCAAGGCCCAGAAACCTGTGCGATGGAAACTGTCGTCGAGTACGAGTGACGAACCCGAGAGAAACGTGGCAAGGAGCGCCACGACCTCCGCGTTCACGTGCCAGAGCGGTAGAGGATTGAATCCCCGATCTTCCATCGTCAACTCGTTATGGCTCGCAATCAGGTCTGCGGTGTAGACCAGTTGGGCGACCGGAAGGAGCATGATCTTCGGGGTTCCGGTGGTGCCTGACGTCGCCAAAATCACCCCTCCCCCGGTGGGCGCGAGGACGTCGTTGTCGAACGGGTCATCGGCGACACTATTGGGCAAGTCAATCCACGTCGTTGCTAACGCCGAAGGCGCCTCGCGGTCGCTGACGATGGCGTTGAGTTGCAGGCGGTCAGCGCGCTCGTCGAGGGTCCGGCCGTTCGGATATTCCAGCGTGGGATCCAGTGGGGCGACCCAGAGACCGTAGGCGAATGCGCTCGCGAAACAGGATCCAAAGTCCAAGGGCTTCGAGACGAGCAGTCCGATCCTGTCGCCACTGCGAAGTCCCGCCTTGGAGAAGACGTTCGCCCATCCAAGTGCACGTTCGAGGACTTGTCGGTACGAAACCTGTTGCTCGACACGTGCCGCCACGAGCCACGGGGCGCTGTCACGGACGACGGCACGTTCGCGCACGAGTGCAAGAAACGGCCTCTCCGCTGGACGAGCGAGGCTTTGAGAGGGCATGGGCTACTAACTACGACTCGATGGTTGGCGTGATTTTCACACCTTACCAAGTACCAAAATTTGTCGGTCGGGTGCACTCATCGAAACTCGTTTGGCGTGAGGGGCTATGGGCGTCGCACGTTCTCATTCGGCAACTACGAACGCTCCTCAGGTCAATCCGGGAAGTTTCGCGTTGGTCGCGCGCAACTGGAAGATCGCCGAAACGGGACTTTGGACACGCCCCAACTGATCGTCAACGGTCATAGGTTGCACTCAGCAGCGCCATCTCTCGTCGTAGACCCGAGTTCAGTGAGTTCAAGAGGTGGATGGGTGAGATTGGCGAGGTGACGAGTGAAGGTGAAGCACCAGTTGGCGGCTGTAATCGCCGTTGTCGTCGCCATCGCGTTCGTGATCGCATTCGTGGGTCTCAACTCCCCCGGATCCCCGGCGGCTTCTCGGGACCACGTTCGAGTCGTCGCCACATCGACTGTTCTCTACCTGGACGTTGGCGCGTCGGTCTCGGTCGGCGTACAGCCGACACCTCGAAATCCGAAGGGCCAACCCACCAATCGAGGCTATTCAAATCTGCTCGTCACTATGGAGGCGGCGAAGGGAATAACTCTCAACCTTCGAGAACTGGGATGCCCTGGCGAATCCATCGCCACGATGATTCACGGCCCCGATCCCTGTTACGTCGCGCCGGACACCCAACTCTCCGATGCCGTGACCTTCCTACGGGTTCATCACAGTGCGATCACACTGGTCACGGTGGATCTCGGCTTCAACACCCTCGACGTCTGTCTGCGCCATCGTGATATTGATCGCACGTGCGTTTCGCCGCAGCTCACGCTGCTGCGCAGACAACTGACCTACGTGATGCGCGATCTCACGCGCGCTGCGGGACCGCACGTGACATTCATTGGAGTTGGCCATTACAACCCGTACCTTTCGTTCTCGACCAAGGAAGGTTCCACGGAGACCTTCGCCGCCAACAGTGTGGCTGCCCTGCGACAGATGAACCGGACCCTTGCCGAGGTCTACGGCTCCTTCAAGGTCCCAATGGCTGACGTCGCCACGGCGTTCCACGAGGAGGACCTTCGAATTGTCCGGCGTCCCCATAAGGAAGCGACCACCGTGAACGTTCTGTACGAATGCACATTGACGTGGATGTGCGCTCCCAAGCCCTATGGTCCAAACATCCACCCGAGTGACGCCGGATACGCGGTGATCGCCAAAGCCATCGCGGTCCTCCTACCACCGAATCTGTGAACTGCGTGCGCTACGAAGAGACCGAACCGAATATCTCGGTTGGCGAGAAGGACTCGAACGAACAAGATTCCGCCTTTGTCAGCTTGCCCGGGAAGGTTCGGCCCGATGAAAAAAGAGGTCGGCCTCTAGACCGGAACTCCGGTGAGCGCGACGACGATCCCGACGACCCCGGCAATGAGAAGACAGCCGACGACATTCCTTTTCCCGATCAGTAACCAGAGAGCGGCGCCGGCCAAGATTGGAATCTGCCACAGATGCTGGAAGGACAGCCCAAGCGGAATCGCCGAGCCGGCAATGGCGCCAATGACGCTAGGACCCGCTCCCTTAAGAAATGATTGCGCTGTCACGTTGGCACGAATGCGCTCGAAGTGAGGCGCTCCTCCAAGTACGAAGAAGAACGATGGCGCGAAGGCAATGGATGCGGCCAGTAACCCGCCGGCGAGACCTGCGGCGGCGTAGCCCACGACCGCTACGGTTTGCACGACTGGTCCGGGCGTGATCTGTCCCAGCGCAACGGCGTTGAGGAATTGGGCCGCCGTCATCCAGTGGTACGTGTGGACGGCGTCGTGTTGCATCAGGGGCACGATGACGAATCCGCCACCGTAGGACAGGGCGCCGACCTTGAGGGCGACCCACGACAGAGCACCGAGTCCCCCGAGAGCGACCGATGGCACGATCGCCAAGGGCCACACCACGTGACGCGACGAACTCTCGCGCCGCCAACCTTGACGACGAACGACGATCTCACAGAGACCGCACGACACGATGACGAGTACGAGAAGCGGACCGATGGTCGCAGCGGCCACGCCACCAAGGAGCGCGTAGACGAACCAACGGAACTGATGAGATCGTTCAACTCCGATGCGTCGTCGGCTGCTCGGTACCAGTTGCCACGAGGCACGTAATGCAACTGCGGGCACGGCGGCACCCGCGCCCGCCGCCGCTCCGAGCACGAACAGTGGTGGATGCTTCGCCAGAAAGACGACGGAGAGCGCGAGGATCAAAAGCAGCCCGGGGAGGATGAAACAGAGTCCACCGAGGAGAGCGCCAACCTTCCCGCGGAGTCGCCACGCACAGTAGATCGCGAGTTGGGTGGAGGCCGGACCGGGAAGCAAATTGGTCGTCGCGATTGCGTCTTCGAAATCGTGCTCGTCGAGCCAGTGGCGCTCTTCAACACAAAGTCGTCGTAACAGCGCGATGTGCGTCGGGGGGCCACCGAATCCGATGCAGCCGAGCCGAGTCCACTCCCGAATGATCGTGCCGAGAGACACGCGTGACGGAGTGGGGGTCGTTGTCATGGGTGTGAAGCGCCGCGTTTACGACAGCGTCGTCGTCAGTCCCGAGCTCGCCACGCTCTTAATGTAAGGCGAACTGTGACTCGCGGCGCGACGATCAAGGCCCCCAGGTAGGCCACCGCAAGCTCCAGGGGTCGATGATCAGCACGAGCGGCCATTACACGGCCGATCGCCCTCGCTCCTCGATCCGAAGGGTTGCTCGAGATTCCACGACGTATGGCGCGAATGTTGTCAATCTCATTGTTGGCCGTCGCAAGGAACAGGTGGGCCCGAAGGATGTGGCGGGACTCTCGCCCGCCGGACCTCGAGTGGTACTGCATGTTCGTCGAGTGGATGCGGTATTGAGCCAGGACTTCGGGGACGAAGACGACGCGATAGAAACGCGCGACCCGATAGAAGAGGTCGAGATCTTCACTGACGGGAAGAAGAGGATTGAATCCGCCGACATCGAGAAACGCCGACCTTCGCAACATCGACGAAGAGAGTCGTATTCGACCATCACCGCCCAGGAAGTCTCGATACTGAGCGTCATTGGAGTGGCCGACATCCGTCACACGACCCGTTTCGTCAATGAACTCGAACTGCGTGTGACAGAGACCGACGTCGTCGTCCGCAATGGCATCGAGTTGCTTGCTCAAGCGCTCCGGGAGCATTCGGTCGTCCTCATCCAACAGCGCGATGAACTCCGCCCGGGCGAGGCGAACACCGACGTTTCTCGCGATGGAAACGCCTCGATTGGGCTGACGGAATATTCGTATCCGACTGTCAGAGCCTTCGATGTCCGAGAAGTCGTCGCTGGATCCGTCGGAGACGACGATGAGTTCCCAATTGCTGATTGATTGACCTCGCACCGATTCCACCGCCTCGCGCAAGAACGGACCCCCTCGATAGCAGGGCACTACCACCGTGACCAGGGGTAGAGGGGAATTGGCGTCGTACACCATTAATTCGCACCCGCCGCTCGATCAAGCGGCCAGCCAACGTCACCAACTCGTCCGCCCTCGATAGCAGCGCTCTCGATTCGAGATTCGTCGGCCAGGATCACTTCGAAAGCCTAACGCTGCGAAACCTCAGTAGTCAGCGGTGATTCGCCGCTGAACTCCGTCGACGGTCATCGATCCACCGAAGGGAATCACGAACTGAGGATCGGTATGCCCGAGGTCCGGACCGAAGACGATCATCGCACGGGGGTTATACGTCGCCATCGCTTCGAGTACCGCGGTTCGCTGCTCTTGGCGAAAGTCATCGCGCTGATCTTCACTGAGTTGCCGGTCGTTGCGCCAGCACTTGGGCTTGCCCATCACGAGCGCCGGGAACTGTTCGAGCAAGCCCCGTTCGCCCATGTCGCGCAACATCCGAAAGACCTCCTCCGCCGAAGGCATCTCTTCGGAGGTTTCGAGGAACAGTACGCATCCGCGGTACGCGTAGTTGGGGAGGATCCAACGGTTGCTCGCCAGATTCCAGTGCAGGATCTCGAGGTTGCCACCCCAAGTCGGACCGGTGATGACGTCCGTCGCGTTGTGCCACAGCCAACCGGGGTCGGGTGTCGTGGCCATCGGTTCGAGCATGGTCGCGGGCACCTCCCACCGGCAGTTGAGGTCGGTGAATCGTTCCAACGGTTCAATCGCGAACGTGCCGGTGTCGAAGAGCGCACGACGAAGAGACGTGCCTGACACCTCGTTGACACCGTAAGGACGACTGAGGTGGATGAGGGTCGAACCGCCGTGGTAACTCGAAATGCCCAAGTTCCAAAGCCAGTTGAGCAGGTTGGTGTTGTCACTGAAACCAATGAACGCCTTGGGATTCGCCGTCACGAGTTCCGGGTCGAGGAAGGGCAGCACCGTGATCTGATCGTCGCCTCCGATGCTCGCGAGGATGGCGCGGATCGTCGGGTCGACAAAGGCCGCCATGAGGTCCTCGGCCCGTGCCCGCGGTGAAGCGCCGACCGTTCGCGTCGTCGGGTACTCGACGGGCACGAGTCCAAACTCGTCGCGGAGCACCTTCATCCCGATCTCGTGTACGTCGGGGAAGACGCCGGGCCCGGCCCACGACGGCGAGACGATCGCCACGTGGTCGCCGCGACGCACCTTGGGAGGCGTCGTCAACTTTGGACGCGTGCTCACGAGATTTTCAGTCACGACCGATCGACTCGGCGACGTCGCGCAACGCCAGTAGCACTGGATTGTCCTCAGCGCTCCCTTCTTCGCCACCGTCGGGCTCGCCACCGACTCGAGGGTCGGCCTGCGTGATGGTCACCGTCGTCGTGTCGCCTTCGTGCGTCAATTCATAGGTCATCGTGAAGTAGTTCTCGGGTACGTCGGCAAGTCCTGGTCGCGGAGCGAAGAGGGAGTAGTCCAACCGCGTCGGTTCGACGAAGGACAAGACGGTGCCCCACTGTTCGAAGGTTTGGCCTTCCCACTCCGACGTGAATCGAAGTGGGCCGCCGACACGCCACTCAGTTTCGAGCACACTGCCGTACTGCCAGCGCGCGACGTGGACGGGCACGGTCAGGGCGGCCCACGCCGCCTCGGGCGACGCCTTCATGGTGACGGTCGAGATCGAGGTTCGCATGGCCGTTGATTGTACGAGCGGAACTTTCACACAGGTGACCCGCGTCGATGCCCACGTCAATCACCAGTGATTCATTGGCTTTAACCATGGATACTTGCAATTGGTCCTATATCCTACTAAACCAATAGAAATAGTAGATAACACCAGCGACCCCTTGGAGGCAGTCATGACACTCAGTGTTGCATCGGTACGAAGTGAGGCGCCCCCGGCGCGCGCGTTGGCGTTCGCGGAGTTTTTTGCGTCCCTCGATCTGCCCGAAGGTCGCCTCGACCTGATCGATCTGGAGCGGGTGGTCTCGAGTGTCGCGTCGCGCCACGACCTCTTCGACGACCTCGTCGTCTTTGAGAGCGATGGCTGGTCGTTGCACCTCTTCGTCAACGCGAGCTTCGGCGTGAAGATCGAATCGTGGGGTGAAGACCACTTGGTGAACTGGCATGACCACGGCGGATCATCGGGCGCCTTCGCGGTGACCTCGGGCACCCTGGTCGAACAGTATCGATCGGACGACTTCGTCGGCATCGAGTGCCGACACCTACGAGTTGGCGACCTCGCATCATTCGGCGCCGACCACGTGCACGACGTCTACCGGTCCGGTGCACCGGCGCTCAGCGTGCACGCGTACTCGCCACCGCTCACGGGCATGACGCACTACGACCACTCCCGTGAGGGGTTCGTCGCGATCGAACTCGTACCCGAGACGCTCCCTTTCAATTTCGACACGAGTTCAATCGAGCGATAACGCTTCCGCCGGGGCGGCGTCGTGTCGACGCTGATCGACGTCGCCCCGTCGCCCCCACCTTAAAGTTGACTAAATCACTAAACAATGTTAAAGATGAAGTTTGCACTTCCCTCGTGCTCGAGGAAGCGCCCAACCCACTGAAGGAGCTCCACAATGACCAACTGGGGATTCGAAACTCGCCAGATCCACGCCGGTGCCGTGCCCGACCCGACGACCGGCGCACGGGCCGTGCCGATCTATCAGACGACGAGTTACGTCTTTCGCGACACCGCGCACGCCAAGGCCCTCTTCGGCCTTGAGGAACTCGGCAATATCTACACGAGGATCATGAACCCGACCCAGGCGGTCTTCGAGGAGCGCGTGGCGTCGCTCGAAGGCGGCGTCGCCGCGCTGGCGGTGGCGAGTGGGCAGGCGGCCGAGACCATCGCGCTACTCAACCTGGCGGAGAACGGCGGACACATCGTCTCCTCCGCCTCGCTCTACGGCGGCACGTACAACTTGTTCCACTACACGCTGCCCAAGCTCGGTATCGAGGTCACGTTCGTCAACAACCCCGACGACCTCGAAGAGTGGCGCGCGGCGATACGGCCCAACACCAAGGCCTTCTACGCCGAGACGCTGGGCAACCCCAAGGGTGACGTGCTCGACTTTGAAGGCGTGTCGAAGGTCGCCCACGACAACGGCATCCCCCTCGTCGTGGACAACACACTGGCCACGCCGTTCCTGGCGAACCCACTCGCCCACGGTGCCGACATCGTCGTGCACTCGGCGACGAAGTACATCGGTGGCCACGGCACGTCGATTGGTGGCGTCATCGTCGACGGCGGGACCTTCGACTACGAGGGCAGCGGTCGCTTCCCGTCGTTCACCGAGCCCGACCCGAGCTACCACGGACTGATCTTCGCCCAACTGCCGCCCGCGCTCTTCCCGGCTCGCTACGTCTTGAAGGCCCGTCTGCAGTATCTGCGTGACGTCGGTGCCGCGATTGCACCGCTCAATTCGTTCCTCTTCATTCAGGGCCTCGAAACGCTGAGTTATCGGATGGAGCGCCACGTTCAGAACGCGGTCGCGGTGGCCAACTGGCTCGAAGCCCGCGACGACGTCTCGTGGGTCACCTACCCCGGTCTCGCCTCGAGCCCGTGGCACGAACGTCAAGTGCGCTACCTGCCCAAGGGCGGCGGCGCGATCATCGCCTTTGGCATCAAGGGCGGCCTGGCGGCTGGACAGAAGTTCATCGAGGGCCTCGAGCTGTTCAGTCACCTGGCGAACGTCGGGGACGTGCGAAGCCTCGCCATCCACCCCGCCTCGACGACACACTCGCAGTTGAGCGAGGACGAGCAGTTGAGCACTGGCGTGGGACCGGACATGGTGCGACTCTCGATCGGTGTCGAGTCGATTGAGGACATCCTCGCCGACCTCGATGGCGCGTTCGCCGCGGCCAAGGGGGCGTGACCCTGGGCTCATTCCCGGGCACCTGGCGGATGGGTGACGAACCGGGCGATCGAAAGTTCGCCCGGTTCAGCGCTGACGCCTCGAAGGCCCCCGCGTTCGCGAATGCTCCGGTCATCTCGGACGTCACCGTCGTGTTCGAAACGTGGGGCGAACTCGACGCCGAGCGATCGAACGCGATCCTCGTTGAGCACGCCCTCACCGGTGACTCGCACGCGGCCGGCCCCTCGGTTCCGGGCCATCCGACCCCGGGTTGGTGGGACGCGCTCATCGGTCCCGGTCGCGCGCTCGACACGGACCGGTACTTCGTGGTCTGTCCCAACGTGCTCGGCGGTTGTCAGGGCACGACCGGTCCATCGTCGCTCGACGAAGCCGGCGTCCCCTACGGTTCACGCTTTCCCGCCATCACGATCAGGGACCAAGTGGCCATCGAGGTCGCGCTGAGCGACCAACTCGGCATCGCGTCGTGGTACGCCGTCATCGGTGGCTCCATGGGCGGCATGCGAGCCCTGGAGTGGTCCATTGGCTACCGCGACCGGGTGCAGCGCGCGATCGTCCTGGCCGTCGGCGCCACGGCGTCGGCCGAGCAGATTGCGTTGTGCTCGCTGCAGAACCGTGCCATCCGCGCCGACCGGGCCTTTGGCGGTGGTGACTACTACGCATCGGGCGAACGCCCGAGCGAAGGACTGGCCATCGCGCGCGGCATCGGTCACCTCAGTTATCGCACGTCCCAGGAGTTTGACGTTCGCTTCGGTCGCGAGCCCCAGGGTGACGAAGATCCCTTGCACGGCGGTCGCTTCGCGATCGAGTCGTACCTGGAGTACCACGGGACGAAACTCGTGAACCGCTTCGACGCCAACTCCTACGTCGTGCTGAGCGACGCCATGAACACCCACGACGTCGGACGCGACCGCGGTGGAATCGAGAACGCCCTGGGGACCGTGCGGGCCGCGATGACCGTCATCGGGGTCACGAGTGATCGGCTCTACCCGCTCTCACAACAAGAGGAACTGGTCAAACACCTCCCCCACGCCGACACACTCCACGTCATCGACTCTTTGTACGGCCACGACGGCTTTCTGCTCGAATCCGAGAAGATCACCCCCATCGTGGCCTCAGCCCTGGCGATCTGACGCCGACGTCGCTACGCGGTCGATGAGGCGACGGCGTCGTCGTCGAGTGTCATCCATAGACCATGGTGATGACACCATCCCCACTGTGTCGGCGAACCACCCGGCAGTGTCACGAGTATCTGGGTGGCGCCATTTCGAGCCTGATCACTCGTGGTGTGCGAGGTCGGCCACTGAACCATGAAGGGCGACTCGAGGGAGATCCAGGCGACGTTCGAGGTCGCGCAGCGCCGCGTCATCTCGTCAAAGAACGCCATTTGATCTGACTCGGTGAAGTACCCGAGGGCGTAACTGTTCACCACGATCGTCAGCGCACTTTCGTCGCACAGTGCCAGCGCGTCGTCGAATCGTTCCCGCGCCGTCCCCTTCAGAATCTTCGTCGTCGGCCATGACGGACGGGCCAAGAGAATCGCGTCGAGGCGGGCCATTCGCCGTGGCTCTTCCGGCCAATAACAGGCTTGCAGCCAACGACGATCGCCCTCGATCGAGAGGTCGAGCGGCGAAGGATCGACGCCGACTCGCGCCACGACGTGAGGCAGGGGCAATGAACGGTCGATCGAGGAACTGTCGCGACACACGAGCGTCAACGGATTGTCGTCGTCGTGCGAGCGCACTGGGAACTGGTCGAAGTAGAGATTGATCCCGGCCGAGGTGCCCACGTCGACGATATTGATCACTCGCTGCGTGCGTGTGGCAACGAGCGCGATCACCGCTTGGAACACCGCCGATCGCCCGGGCTCGTTGGTCTGGGTCGAACGGTGCAGTTCACGGCGCACCGTGTCCGGTTCATCGCGGACCACGCCCAGCACCTCAGCGGCCGCCCGCGACGGATCGTCCAACTGGCCGTGACGCGCGAGCGAATAGATCGGCGCCAAAACGCGGTGGCCCATCAAGGCAGCGAGGTGCAACGACGCCAGGATCAACATGGGATTTCGTTGTTCGACCTTGACCTCCGCAAGGAGCACTTGGGCCTGTTCATCGTTCTCCAGGGCCGTCAGGAGTGCGGAATAGAACGGCAGGCGCGCGCGGTCTTCATCGTTGAACGCAAAGCGGTACCGACGACGGGCGTCCTCTAAGTCGAGTGACATGGAGGCCACGCTACCCAAGAGTGAACTCGGTCATTCGTTGCGTTTCGTACGCCTTCTAGAGTCTCGTTGGTGAATAAGAAACTGGCGATTCTCCAACTCGCCCGACACCGCCAGCCGGCGCTGCTCATCTTGGGCCAGACGGTGTCGAACTTCGGCGACGGCGTCGCCTTGGTCGCGCTGACGCTCTTGGTCTTGGACACCACCGGCAGTGTGTCCAAGTTGGCGTGGTTCGCGGCGGCACGAATCACGCCGACGGTCGTTTTCCTCTTGGTGGGCGGCGTCATCGTCGACCGATATTCACGCAGACTCCTGTTGCTGATCTCGGACGTCGCGAGAGCGACGTTGACGGCGGGACTGGCCGTCCTCTTAGGACTAGGCGATCTCCACTTCTGGGAACTGATGGTGTTCGGCGTTCTCTTTGGGACCTTCGACGCAGTCTTCGGGCCCGCGATCTCGGCGATCACTCCCGAGTTGGTACCAGAGGACCTGCTCCAAGCCATGAACGCCGTTCGACCACTCTCGAACAATCTGGCGGGCGGCATGATCGGTCCGGCCGTCGGCGGCATCATTGCTGCGGCGAGTACCACCTGGGCCATCGGCGTTGACTGCGCGACGTTCCTCTTCAGCGCCGCCTGCCTCGCCTCGATGCATCCGACGCCATCACCGGCCCGCGACATCGCCAAATCAATGTTCCAGGAGGCCAAGGAAGGTATCGCCTACGTCCGAAAGACGAGGTGGATCTGGACCACGTTGTTGGCGGTCGCCGTGACCAACGCCTTCGTGCTCAACGCGGGGTTCGTACTTATTCCCTTCTTCTTGCGCGAAGACCTGCACACGAGCAAATTGATCATCGGTTACGCCTTCGCCATGGCGGGCATCTCGGGATCGCTCGGTGCGCTCATAGGCACCAACTTGAAGACGCCCAGGCGACGGATCAGGGTGATGTGGACCTATTGGACCATCTCGTGTCTCTCCGCACTCATCATTGGCGTCGCGACGAACTACTGGGAGGTCTTCCTCTTCCCGCTCATCGTGTCGCCCACCGCGCTGTTGGGCAACGTCATCTGGGAGTCAATGTTGCAGAGCGAGGTGCCCCGGACCATCCTTGGACGAGTCAGTTCCGTCGACTTCTTCGTGTCGTTCGGACTTGGTCCGATCGGCTTGGTGCTCGCGGGCTGGCTCAGTGGACTCATGGGCATTCGCACGTACTTCGTGGTCTTCGGCTCCATCGGTGCGTTGCCCGGCCTTTGGATCTTGCTGTCGCGACGCATCAACGAGATCGACGCCGGGCGCGTCAGCGGATCTCCAGCTGGGGAGCCTCTGCCAGGGAGAGACCTACCAGACGCGAACCCTTCTTCGAGCAACTTGGGTATATGACGTCGGGTCGAAACGATCGACCCTTCGCCTCGCCCGTGCGTCCGCCGCGAACTTCGACCCACTCATCGTTCGTTGACTCGTTCACCACGTGCGCCACGAAGACCCAGTGCTGGCGACGTTCTTTGGGACCGTCGACCACCACGACGTCACCGGCGGCGACGCCGTGCCAGTACGTCGAACGAACCAGATTCCCGCGACGGGTCACCTCGGCGCGTTTTCTCATACCCCATTTCTAGTCCCTGGCACCGTCACGACCGGTGTGACAGCGCTGTCGTAGCGTAAAGGG
>Ga0182012_10004298_pt1 | contig 14923 bp, 14 predicted proteins | sample 612S2SmetaG_FD_120486 | JGI IMG/M metagenome (GOLD analysis project Ga0182012, IMG submission 120486) | Permafrost microbial communities from Stordalen Mire, Sweden - 612S2S metaG | ecosystem: Environmental > Terrestrial > Soil > Wetlands > Permafrost | place: Sweden: Stordalen | collected... | reverse complement strand
GCGCGCAGCGCGGCGTTGAGCGCTTTGCGGGATGCGGCCTTCAAGATAAGGTGAAAGCGGTAGATGCCTTTGATGCGGGCGATGGGCGCGGTGCAGGGGCCGAGCACGCGCACCGGGCCGCCATTTTGACTTTGCTGGATGAGATATTTTCCCAAAATCGACGACCACTGGGCTGCCTCTTCGAGTTTTGCGGATTGGATTAACACGTTGGCCAGCACGCCGAAGGGCGGGTAGTGCATCCAGCGGCGGTACTTGAGTTCACGCTCGGCAAAGGCGGCGAAGTCGTGCGCCGTCGCGGCAAGGATGGCGTAGTGGTCCGGGTAGTAGGTCTGCACCACAACGCGGCCAGGCAGGTCGCCGCGCCCGGCGCGGCCTGAGACCTGCGTCATGAGTTGGAAGACGCGCTCGGCGGCGCGGAAGTCGGGCATCGAGAGCGAGTGGTCGCAGCCCACCACTCCCACGAGAGTGACGCCGTGGATGTCGTGGCCCTTGGCGATCATCTGCGTGCCGACCAGGAGATTGATTTCGCCCGAATGGAGGCGGGCTAACAATTTTTCCAAGTCGTGCCGTCCACGTACCGAGTCGCGATCCATGCGGCCTATACGGGCGAAGGGAAATATCTCCGTCAGCCGCTCCTCGCCCTGTTGCGAGCCTGCGCCGAGGTAGTACAAGTGTTCGCTCTCGCACTTGGGGCAGCGCGCGGGCACGGTGCGCCGGTAGCCGCAATAATGGCATTCCAGCCGCTGGCCGGCACGGGCTACGCCAGAGTCCTCGCCCTCCAATTGCGGCTTGTGATGCGTGAGTGCGATGGCGCAGTTCTGGCACTCCAGCTTTTCTCCACAGGCGCGGCACATGACGGCAAAGGAGTACCCGCGGCGGTTGAGCAGGATCAGCGCCTGCTCCCCGCGCTCGAGCGCCGCTTTGGTCTGCTCAATCAATGCTCGTGAAAAAAGCTGTTCGTGGCCAGTCTCCTGAAACTCGCGCTTCATATCGATGAGTTCGACCTCGGGCAGCGGGCGATTCATCACGCGATCGCGCAGCTCGATGCGCGCGTACTTGCCGGCGACGGAGTTCTGCCAGCTTTCAAGCGATGGCGTAGCCGAGCCGAGCACGGCAACCGCGCCCGCCAGCTTGGCGCGCATCACAGCCACGTCGCGTGCGTTGTAGCGCGGGGTCTCCTCCTGCTTGTAGCTCTGGTCGTGCTCTTCGTCGACGAGAATGAGTCCCAGATTTTGCGCGGGAGCGAAGACCGCCGAGCGCGTGCCGACGATGATCTGCGCGTCGCCGCGCTTGATACGCCGCCACTGCTCGCTGCGCTCCTCGGGCGTGAGCTGGGAGTGAAGCAGCGCCACCTTTTGCCCAAAGGCACGATCCAGCAGGCCCGCGGTTTGCGGCGTGAGGCCGATCTCGGGAACGAGCAGGATGGAGGAGAGGCCGCGATCGAGCGCCTGCTGCATCGCGGCCAGATAGACGGCTGTCTTTCCCGATCCGGTAACGCCAAAGAGTAGAAAGGGATGGAACGCTCCGAGAGATTGGGCGATGGGTTCGAGCGCGCGGGCCTGCGCGGGATTCAGCACATAGGGCGCTGCGGCTGGCGTGATGCCGCCTAGATGAAACGTCACTGGCCGCTCTTCGATGCGCACCAGCTCGCGGCGGACGAGAGTTTGGAGCGTGGAGGACGGCAGTTCGCGGCGGCGCAGCTCGGCGAGGGAAAGCTCGCCGCCGCTGGCGGCCAACTCAGCCAGGATTGCCTGTTGCTTTTCGGTGAGCGCGGGCAATCTTGCGTCGGGAAGCAAGACCGCGAAACGCTCCATGCGCCGCGCATCGCGCTCGGCGGCTGCGGTCTCCCGGGCAATCCACTTCTTTCGGACCATCGAGGCCAGCACGGGCAGCGATGCGGCTGTAGCCGTGCGCAGCGTAGAGACTTTGACCGGCTCGCCAGATGCGAGCCGGTCGAGCACGCGATGCGCCAGATCGTGCTCTTCTCCTGAGAGCTTCTTCTTCTCGCCCGAAAGACTGGTTGCCTCCGGTCTCGCTTTCGAGACCTGGGAGCGAGAACCGCTTCCGTCGAGCCAGCCAGCCAGAGTATCTCGGCCCAGATCCGTGATGCGGTAGTAGACCGTGCGGCGCACCTCTGCCATGAGCGGCAACATGCCGCGCAGCACCTCGCCCAGCGGAGCCAGATAATATTGCGCAATCCACTCGGCGAGCGTGAGGAGCTGTTCGCTGAGCAGCGGCTCCTCATCGAGCACGGTCTCGATATAGCGCACTTCGAAGTCCGGCGGCGCTGTCGATTGCAGAGACGTCACCACGCCAATCAGCTTCTCATTGCGAAACGGCACGATCACCCGCGCCCCGCGCAGCGGCACCTGCCCCTGCCGGATGGCATAAGTGAATGCGCGTTCGATGGGCACGGGCAGCGCGACTTCGCAGTATGCAGGCATAGGAGGCAACACCCAGTGTAACGGGGCGAGCATATTCGAAATTCAGTGCTGCTTCGATGGCGCGAATGCAGGTACAATTCAATGCGATGACCACCAAAGCGAAAACCAAAACCTCGAAGGCAGCGAAAGCTGCCGACGCGCCCGCGGCACCACCCGATTTGAGCAAAGCCCAAGGCCCTATTACGCTGGCCATCGACATCGGCGGCTCTGGCCTGAAAGCAATGCTGCTTGATGCCCAGGGTAAACCCGTAAGCGAGCGCTTGCGTGTGCCAACGCCTGCGGTACCGACGCCCAAAGCCGTGCTCAAAGCGCTGGACAAGATTGTGAATCCACTGCCAGGGTATGATCGCATCTCGGCAGGCTTTCCGGGAGTGGTCAAACGCGGAACGGCCTACCTGGCCGCCAACATGCATCCACTCTGGATCGGCTTTAACCTGCAAAAGGCGATCGAACAGAGATGGAAGAAGCCGGCGCGCGTGGCCAATGACGCATCCGTGCAGGGCTACGGCGCTGTGAAGGGGCATGGAGTGGAGCTCACGCTGACCTTCGGCACAGGCATGGGCGGATCGCTGTTTACTGATGGCAAGCTCTGCCCTGGCCTCGAGCTCGGCCACCACCCGTGGAAGAACAATCGTACATATGAAGAACTACTTGGCCGCAAGGCTCTCAACAAGCTTGGCAAGAAGCACTGGAACAAGCTGTTGCTCGAAGCTATTTTGCAGACGGAGAAACTCTTCAACTGGGACCACCTTTACATTGGCGGCGGCAACACCAAGAAGATATCCTTCAAGCTACCGAAGCATGTGACCATCGTTCCCAACACGGCGGGGCTGCTCGGCGGCGTGGCGCTGTGGCGGGATTGAGATTTTCACGACGACAACTTCAGCCCCAGTTTCTTCATCTCGATCTGCAACTCGATTCGGGCTTCCATCTTTTCCGACAGAAGCCCGATATCCATTACATCCGACCGCGCATTGCCGTTGACGGCGGCACAAGGCCGTTGAGGCGCAAATAGATCACCATCTGGCCGTACATCTCGTTGTTGTGTGCGACGTTCTTCCACATATTTCCCAGCTTCGACCCGCGCATATAGCCGGTGCCTCCAACTTCCATCGCGTTCGCGTCGGTGACGGAGTTATAGGCCGCGTCGCACACATCGAAGGACTTCTTAATCACCGCCAGCACTTCTTCTTTGCTGGTCGCCGTCGACTCTACCGGGCGAGTAGCGGGAGGAGTGCCTGCGATGACCGGACAGATCGACATTTGCGTCTGTGCCACGTGGGTAAACATTTGCGCAAAAGTACGGATCTCAGGAGTTGCCTTGTAAGAAAATTTGTCGGCCGGCATCAACTCCGCGGAACCGATGATAATCTGCTTGGTCTGGTTGTAGGCGGCGAGCGCCTGGCTCACTTCGGTGACCGGCTTGGCCTGCTGCATGGGCATCTGCGTTGCCGGCATTTGCCCCGTTGGCTGCGATGGCATGGGCATCTGGGCAATCGCTGCAAAGCTTGGTGCAAGACAAAGAACGGCCGAAGCCAGGGCTACGTGAAAACATCGAGTCATATTGCTACCCTCCCGAGGATGAAATAATTATCGCTGGCAGAGGCTGCCTTGTCGACTGAAACGGTTGACCGCGATCTTTTGAGCTACCCGACATCTTCTGCCAGCTACCGTGCCCGAAGAGCATCCTCGCGCCCGGCATTATTGCTGACTATTGACTTGAATTCGTTTATAAACGATAATAGGTCTGTGTACGAGATTCGTCATTACCTGACGCCGAACGAAAAAGACGTCTACATGGAATGGCGAAAGGATATCCGCGACGGAAAAGCCAGGCTGGCAATCGACCGAAGAATCAACCGCATCGAGTTGGGTAACTTCGGCGATCATAAATTCTGCCGGGATGGCGTTTGGGAACTGCGAATCGATGTGGGCCCAGGCTATCGCGTTTATTACGCCGTCGCCGGAGCGCAGGTGGTGTTGCTTCTCTGTGGTGGAGACAAGCGAACTTAGAATGCCGACATCGACCGCGCCTGCGATTACTGGCTGGACTGGCAAAGAAGGAGCGAACCATGAAAGATCGGCCGCATGACGAAGCGATGGCGGAGTTGCTGAAGGAAGATCCTGCCTACGCGCTCGAACTGCTCAACAGCATTCTCGAAGAGGGCGAGCAAGGGGAATTGCTGATTGTCCTGCGCCAGATGACCAAGGCGTTTGGCGGTGTGCAGGACGTGGCGAAGAAAGCTAACCTGAACCCAACTCAGCTTTACCGCACACTCTCGGAACAGGGAAACCCGGAACTGCGCAGCCTGTCTGCCATTCTCAAGGCGATGGGGTTGCGGCTAGCGCTTGAAAAGGTGCGGGCGGCGTAAGGCCTAGGTCTCAGAGACGAGACCTGTGACGCTCGGCCATCAGGTGTTCATAGACCGCATTCTTGTAATCTTTGTACCCGACACTGAAGGCTTTGACACCTACTTCAGCCTTACCGATTTCCTGCTGTACCATTTCGTCAATTTGTTCACTTTTGATATTTGCGAAGCAATGTTTATGTGCGAAGGCCGCCTGTGCAATGTTGACTTCCCGGACCGTAGGTTGCCTAATATGCCGATTACGTGCGACTTTTGGCAAGACGTGGAGACAAGTGAGAGGAGACACCGGTAAAAGCACCTCGACATTGGGTTCATGGACACCTATGCCATAGGAAAGTGCGCCGTCATCCTTGCGCTCCCACGTTACAAGAGGGGAATCGGAAATGATGAACGGATTTTCTGTTGAGGTTCTAAAGAATTCCCAATGCCCTTCATACATCACATCATCGAATTCGCTCATCCAACGCTCAATCGATTCGACAAAGCTCTTTTGTCGATTTCGTTCGGTTTGATAAGTCCGTGCGAGACGGTTCAACGTTCGTATAATGTCTCGCCTCGTCTCCATGAAGTGCTGTGGATGACCACTGAATAAAAGATCAATAGTCCATTTCGCTATAACCGTCAGAAGTTGAACTTCGTTAGACTGGAATTGCTGGATTGCTTGAAGGGTAACTTTCTGGAAGTGTTTTCTGGCATTTCTGAGAGCTTCGGAGCGCCAGAAGAGTAGAGTCAAATAATGAGTCAGTTGCCTACGCTGGATGTCAGTCAGCGCAAATGAGGAGTCGCTGAGCTGCGAGAGAAATCGGTGAACCGGATTCTCGAATTCATTGTTGAGCCGCGTCTCTATCTCATTTTCTTTTGTCGGGTTATCTGGATCAGCAAAATAGCTCTCAAACGCAGTCGCCCTCTTCGGAGAGACAGAATCGGGCGGAATGCCCTTCTGGTAGCAATGTAGACGCATAGATTTTGTTTTCAAATCGCTATATGCGAATTGCTTCAATAATTTCTGTGGCACAGTGTGTGAATTCATCTGATGAGGTCCACGGCCAGAAATACTTGTTGGGGATGACTAATGTTAATATTCAATCCCGCCGAGGAGATAACCTGCGCCTATGCAGCCACATCGAAGCGTTCAATCCTGGGGCGCTTTTTGCGGGATGCTTGCCACATATCGTAGCCGGCTTGCATGTCATACCAAAAGCTGGCGTGGGTTCCGAGCGCGTCCGAAAGGCGCAGCGACATATCCGCCGATATGCCCGACGCGCCGTTCAGAATGCGCGAAAGCGTGGTGCGCGAGACGCGCAGGCGTTCGGCGGCGGTGGTTACGTCCATATCCCCGAGATATTCGCGCAACACCTTGCCGGGATGAGGCGGATTGAACATTTGCGTCATGGTGTCAGCTCCCGTGGTAGTCCTGATAGTCAACCAGAATTGCGTGTTCGCCTTCAAATCGAAAAGTAAGCCGCCAGTTGCCATTGACTCGAATGGACCAATGGCCCTCCCGACTGCCTTTCAATGGATGCAAGCGCCATCCAGGCACGTTCAAGTCGGAGGGCGACTTTGCCGCATCCAGTGCGTAAAGCTGAATGGAGAGCTTAGCGGCATGAGCAGGTTGAATCCCAGCTTTGCTCCCGGTCTTGAAGAATTTCTCAATCCCGGCGTGCCGGAAGCTCTTGACCATGTGTTAAGTGTAGCGCATCACGCACAGCAGATCAACACCAGAGATAGTGATGGGCGGGATGGGCATGCCTTCAAATCTGTCATTGCTGCTATTTCCCCGGCAGCTTCAGCCCCAGTTCCTTCATGGCGATCTGCAAATCCGCCCAGGCTTCTTTCTTCTGACGCGGGTCGCGGAGCAGGTAGGCGGGGTGATAGGTGACGATGAGGCTCATGCCGCGGTAAGCGTGAACGCGGCCGCGGAGGCCGGCCAGGGGCTGGCGCGCGCCGAGGAGATAGGTGGCAGCCGTTGCGCCGAGGGCTACCAGAACCTGCGGGCGCACTACGTCGATCTGGCGAAAGAGAAATGGGGAGCAGGTGTTGGCTTCGTCCGGCTCCGGGGTGCGGTTGCCGGGCGGGCGGCACTTGACTACGTTGGCGATGTACACCTCTTCGCGCTTGAGGCCCATGGCGGTGATCATATTGTTTAGGAGTTGGCCGGCCTTGCCTACGAAGGGCAGGCCCTGCTCGTCTTCGTCTGCGCCGGGGCCTTCGCCTACAAAGAAAATGCGCGCGGTGGGCGAGCCGTCGCCGAAGACGATCTTGTTGCGGCCCGTATGCAGAGCGCACCGGGTGCAGTCGCCGATCTCGTCGCGGATGAGTTGGAGCGCGGCGGTACGTTGGGCGGCAGGAACCATGGCGGCGATTTCAGGGGCGGCAGAGATGGTCTTGCGGGGTGGAATGGCCGTTTCCTCTTCAAGAAGATTTGATGCTGGGGTTTGTTCAGAGTGAGGCGTGGATTCGTGCTCTCCCACCCTCTCGCCAGAAAAACGGCGAGAGGATGGGACACGGAGCGGTCCCGTAGATTCGATCTCTCGATCAGGGGCATCCGTTGCCTCTTCGGCTGATGCGGGACCGGCAGTAAGCAGCGCTGGGTCTACCGGACGGCGGTAAAAATCATAGAGGCCGAGGTCGCGATAGAAGCGGAGGCGATCTTCGAGGGCGGCGCGGGTTGCGGAGTTGAGCGGGCTGGTCACCTTACTTACTCCACTATCAGCTGACCGCGCGCGGCAGCTGCGGGAACAGATTCTTCAATGAGCAGGTCTTGCCTCGCCTTGCGCTCGCGAGAAGCCCGGTCTTCGCCGGTGTCGAGTTCGACCACGACGGACTTGGGCCGGCGCAAAGTCACAATCTCGTCCAGGATGCGATCGGCAAGCTGGCGCTTGTGCATTAGAGGCATTTCGCTGGAAGTGGTGCGCGTAAGGAAGGTGGCTGCGTTGTTGTCGGAGTCGATGCCTGAGCCGTCGCCGGAGACGTCATTGACCACGATTGCGTCCGCGCCCTTCTTGAGCAGCTTGGCGCGGCCGTTCTCCATGCGGTTCTCGGTTTCGGCGGCAAAGCCGATGATAAGCTGGCCGGCGCGGCGATTGCGCACGACCTCAGCGAGAATATCTTCAGTCGGCGACAGTTCGAGGTTGAGTGGGCCGGTGCGCTTGAGTTTCTGTTCGGAGACGGCGACTGGTTTGTAGTCGGCAACCGCTGCGGCCTTGATGATGAGCGTTGCCTCGGCCATGCGATCAAGGACTGCGTTGCGCATCTCGCCTGCCGTGGTGACGCGCACTAGTTCGCAGCGCGCTGGAGGATGCAGCGCCGAAGGGCCGCTGACCAAAATCACAGTTGCCCCGCGGCTCTGCGCGGCCTCTGCGAGCGCGTAGCCCATCTTTCCACTCGATCGATTGCCGATGTAGCGGACCGGGTCAAGCGCCTCACGCGTGCCGCCTGCGGTAACTAGGACCGTCTCGCCGGCAAGATCGTGCCGCCGGTTGAGCACGGAGAATACGACGGAAGCAATTGCTTCTGGCTCCGCCATGCGTCCCGGGCCGACCATGCCGCAGGCCAGTTCACCAGCGTCCGGCTCGATCACGCGCACGCCGCGCTGGCGAAGAGTTTCCAGATTGGCCTGCGTGGCGGGATGGCTCCACATGTTGACGTTCATGGCCGGAGCAACCAGCACGGGCACGGTTGTGGCCAAGTACATGGTGCTGAGGAAGTCGTTTGCCTGGCCGTGGGCAAAGTGCGCGAGAATGTCTGCCGTTGCGGGCGCGACGACCAGCGCATCGGCCCACTGCGATTCGGCAATATGATCGATACCGTTTTGTTCTGCCGCACCTTCCCCATTAGAGTTCGCATCCCAGAGGCTGGTGATGACCTTGTAGCCGGTGAGCGCGGAGAAGGTGAGCGGCTGCACGAACTTACAAGCGGCCTCAGTCATCACAACGCGGACCTCAAAGCCCTGGCGCTGCAGGGCGCGCACCAGTTCGGCAGCCTTGTAGGCCGCGATACCGCCCGAAACTCCGACCGTTACGCGCATGGCTCGATTGTAACTCGTTTCGAGAAACGAAATTCGAGGACTTGAACCCTGCGCTGCCTGATGCGCACCTATACGGATTGTTTATGAAAGTTCTATGCATTATGAATGCAAACGGGAGTTTGATAGAGAAGGATTGTTGCTGGCCAGATTGCAGGATGTGTTACTGCAGATTGGGCCGCGCTACAAGGTGCGGCCATGCTTTCACCGGATGCCACCCGGACGCTACGAATCCAACGGTAGCTGGAATATCCAGCAACACCAGGAGGTAGAGCAATGCGTAAAGTCACAGTATCGGCAGTATGGATGGTCGCAGCACTGTTCGCGACCGGCGTGAGTTCCCGTGCATCAGATGGACCGAAGTCTGGATTGGGGACGCCAGCGGTCACCGCTCCCACCGACACACGGACGGCGGTTCAGCCGCAAGTGGAACAGTTGTTGCTCGTCATCGGCGAGAACCAGCACGGACAGGTTACGAAGGAAGAGTTCCTGCAGTTCATGCAGGCGGAGTTCGCAAAGATCGACAAGCAAAACAGCGGAGCGATCAAATGCGCCGACCTGGAGAAATCCGGGGTGGGCGTAGTCCCAGCGGCTAAGATGGGCAGGTAAAACAGCCTGTGCGCGGAGTACCACCTGCGCCGCTTCTACTTGAACGCGGCGCGGTTGGTGCTCCAGCACGGAACATGCGCGAAGAGTCAGCTCAGCAAAATGGGGATCGCCGGCCCTTCAATGAGCGGCTTGACTACGTCGGCTTCGGCCTTGACGTAGGCAATCTTGCCGGCTTCAATCTCTTCCTGCGCAATGCGGCAGGCTTTGTTGGAGTGGGTGGAAACCAGAGCATGGGAACCGCTCTGCAGTTGGCGAGCGCGGCGAGCCGCGACCAGTACCTTGCGGTAGTTGGAGTCGAAGCTGGTCTCAATCGTCATGGTCATTCTCCTTGGATCAATCCGAGTCCCCTTCTTCCGGGTCCTCGTCAAAGTTCAGTTCCTGCTGGCTTGAAGCGCCGAGAATTCCGAACGCCTCAAGCACCGGCTTAATCCGCTCCTGCGAGTTCGATTGCAGACATGCGGCTGCCACCTCCAACACCCTTCGCGAACGATACGCGATGGCCTCGCCGTTCCGATAAAAGCGTTCGGAAAGCACGATTGCCTCAAGCTGCGCTACCGCCCGGTCGAGAATGTCGTTGACCAAAATATACCCGTACTCGCGAAAATTCTCAATCTCCTTGGTGGCCTCGCGGAGCCTGCGGAAGACTTCTTCCTCGTTGACCACGCCTTCGGCGCGGCTGCGATTGCGCAGCCGGGTGCGCAGAACTCTGGGCGTAGGCGGCATCACAAAGATGCCAACGGCTTCCGCCATTTTGGCGCGCACCTGCGCTGCGCCCTGCACGTCGATATCGAGTAACAGGTCGTGACCTTGCGCGCGCGCCTCATCGAGCGACTGCCGCGCCGTGCCATAGTAGTTGCCGAAGACTTCAGCATGTTCCAGGAAAAGCCCCTCGTCGATCATGCGCTGGAAATTTTCCCGCGTCGTGAAGTGGTACTCGCGCCCATCTTCTTCCGAGCCGCGCGGTGCGCGCGTGGTCCAGGATACGGCAAAGTCCACACCGCTGACCTGCTTACGCAGTTCGCTCACCAGCGTGCTTTTGCCCGAACCCGATGGCGCCGAAATGATAAATAAGATGCCTGCCACGTTTTTTTAGCTCCTAGCTTCTAGCTCCCAGCTTCTAGCTCATGGCGCTTGTCTCTCGGAAAGCAAGTTGATAGCTTCGCGTAAAGAAAGGCTAGCAGCTAGAAGCTACAGGCGAGAGGCTCGTTTCACTCCAGGTTTTGAATCTGCTCCCGGGCCCTTTCAATCTCCGCTTTCATGGCCAGGCCAAGCTCGGTGATGCGTGTGCCTTTGCCGCCTAGCCCTCCGGTCTTGGAAAGTAAAGTGTTGGCTTCGCGATTCATCTCCTGAAGAAGAAAATCCAGCTTCTTGCCAACCTCGCCGCCGGCATCAAGCAGCTCGCGGAAATGGGCGATGTGGGTTGCCATCCTCGCCAGTTCCTCGGAGATATCGCTGCGGTCCACAAGCACGGCTACCTCTTCCAGCAGCCGCTGGCGATTGAACTCCGGGCCCGTGGCAGCGAGCAGGCGCTGCGTAAGCCGCTCCTGATAACGCTGCTCAATCTCCGGGCGAATCTCGGCAACTCCGTTGCTCGCTTCAGCCAACTTGTTAAGCGATTCATGCAGGATCGACGCAAGGGCCTCGCCTTCCCGAGCACGCATGATCTTGAGTTCGTTGAGTAGTGGCCCAATCTGCTTGAGCACGCGTGCGCTCAAGGCTTCGAGATCGTCGTCAGTCCTTGTCTCGGCCTGCAAAGCGCCCGGCAGGCGGAAGACGGCATTCAAATCCGGTTCGCAGTTGAGGGCATGCTCCTCGCGGGCAGCGGCAAATGCGGTCAAATAGTTGAATACAAGTTCGCGATTGTATCCGGCCTTCTGCTGCGTGCTGCGATCGACGGACAGTGATAGTTCCACATGGCCGCGGACAAGATTTTCCTTAAGCAGCTTGCGCAGTTCCATCTCCAGTGCGTCCAGGTTCGAAGGCAGGCGGAGTTGAAGGTCGAGGAAGCGGTGGTTCACGCTCTTCAACGTGAGCGTGTAGTTGAGCTGACCGTCGCCGCGCATGGCAATGCTTGCCTGCACGCGCGCAAATCCGGTCATGGAATAAATCGCCATTCGCTTACTCCTGTCCTTTCGATGCCAATGCGACTTCAGGCGCGATAGAATCCATTTCCGGCATGTCGTGAAATTGGAGTTGGTAGAGTTTTTGATAGGTCGCGGAAGTTGAAAGCAGTTCCTCGTGCGATCCGATGGCTGTGATGCGGCCGCTTTCAAGAACGGCGATGCGATTGGCGCGGCGGATGGTCGAGAGCCTATGCGCGATCACGATGACGGTCCGGCCCTGCATCAGGTTTGCCAGCGCGGCCTGCACCAGCGATTCGCTCTCGGCATCCAGAGCCGAAGTGGCCTCGTCGAGAATCAAAATGGGAGCATCTTTCAAGATGGCGCGGGCGATGGCCATGCGCTGGCGTTCGCCGCCCGAAAGCCGGAATCCCTTCTCGCCGGTAATCGTGTCGTAGCCTTGGGGCAACAGCAAAATGAAGTCGTGGGCCAACGCGTTGCGCGCCGCTGCCTCAACCAGCGAATGCTTCACATCCGGCTGGCCGTAGGCAATGTTGTTGCGCACCGTATCGTTGAACAGTATGGTCTCCTGCGAGACCTGCGCGATTTGACGTCGTAGGGAGGCCAGCGAGAGATTGCGGACATCCTGACCGTCGATGAGAATGCGGCCCGATGTCACGTCGAAGAAGCGCGGGATCAAATTGACCAGCGTGGACTTGCCTGCACCGCTTGGGCCGACCAACGCCAGCACCTCGCCAGCGTGGACTTCGAGATCGACATTGTGAAGAATCTGATGTTCGCCCTCGTCTGTGGAGTAAGAAAAGCCCACATTCTCGAAGCGAATCGAATTGCCGAAGCGGCTGAAGCTTGCCGCGTGCGACCGCTCCTTCACGTCGTCTTCGACATCAAAAAAAGCAAAAATGGATGCGGATGCGCCGATGGCCTGCTGGAAGCTGTTGTAGTAGGAGGCAAAGCGGCGCACCGGATCGTAAAGCTTGAAGAGCAGAATGATAAAAGCCGCAAACTGCCCCATGGTCATTTTGCCGTGCTGGATTTCATTGCGACCGATGAACAGAAACAGCGCAATGGCAACCGCGCCGATGCCATCCATGAGCGGAGAGCTGATGGACTGAATGCGAAGGCTGCGTAGGTTGGCGCGGAACAGGCGCTTGGCGGCATTCTTGAAGCGTAGGATCTCCCACAGCTCCGTGTTGAAGGCCTTTACAATCCTGTTGCCGGTGACTGTCTCATGCAGGATGTTTTGAATCTCAGCCAGTTTGTCCTGCCCGGTGCGTGTGCGCACGCGCACTTCGCTGCCGATGCGGCGCGCCGAGGTGACAACGACCGGCACAAACAAGAGCAGCGCCCAGCTAAGTTGGCCGCCCATGCGAATCACCAGCGCCAGCCCCACAAGGAAGGTGAAAAACTGCTGCAGAAAATCGCCGATCACAGAACTGACTGCTACCTGCACGCGGTCCACGTCATTGATCAGCGTAGAGAGAATGGTTCCCGTGGGGTGCTTGTGAAAGAAGCTGGCAGACCGGCGCATGGTGGCTTCATAAAGATGATTGCGCAGATCGGTTATCATGCCGAAACCTGCGTAGTTCACGAGATAGGTGCCGGCGTAATCGCACAGACCCTTCACGACGGTCGAGACGACCAGCGCGAAGGCCACCACCGTCCACGCGTTGTGCATGAAGTGCGGAACCAGCATGCGCAGATCGAAGTGCCAGCGGTTGGTGGCCATGCCCAGCATGATGGGCCCTTCGGGCGCTTCGGGCCGCAGGACCTGGTCAAAAATCGGCTGAAAGAGCAGGACGCGGAAGTTGTCCAGCAATCCCGTTGCCGCCAGCAGCAACACGCCCGGCAGCCATTCAAAGGAATAGGGCAGCCCATAGCGCAAGAGGCGGAAGAAGTTTTTCATGCCGGTTGATACCCCTCGACGCATGTGTCAGACCGACGCATTCTAACAACAAGCCGAAAAAGTGCCGGAGCAAGCCGGACTGACCGAGGGGAAAACTCCATCCCAGTATTGTAGCCGGGTGGACTTCGAAACCGGGTTCAAACACAGGACTGGCGAGGAATCACCTCTTCAAAAAGTTGACCCTGATGAGCGATGGCATTATGATGAGATGGTTGATCTTGTGAGCGCTGTTCTCATGCAGTCTCCAGTTAACAAGCTGTTCAACTTGGTTCGCGCGGTGAACCAGTTAGCCGCAATTCTTGTTGAGATTGCGGTATGTGTTGCCCCTTCGTTCAACGGTAGGACAGCTGCCTCTGGAGCAGCATATTGGGGTTCGAATCCCTGAGGGGCAGCCAAAACACGAATCTAAAGCAGTTCCGAGCCGTCCATTAAAGTCCGTCAAAGTCCACTGATTTCCCCTCCAATCATCTCATTCCAAATAAGATAATCGTTTCGCTACGTCCTTTATGGTACGATAGAAGCCAAACGTAAATGGGGATACAATTTCTCGCGGTATCCCCATTTCCCCAACCCGAAATGGGGATACGGAAGGGGACCTGATCGGTTGTATCCCCAATTTGGTGACATCCCTATGGCTCTCAAGGATTTAAAACTCAAAACGGCTCAGCCCGCGGCCAAATCCTATCATCTGACCGATGGACACGGCCTATTTTTGGTCGTCAACCCGAGTGGGTCGAAGCTCTGGCGTTGGAAGTACCGCTTCCATGGCGAATACCGGCTAATGGCTCTCGGTAGCTACCCAATCGTCAGCCTCGCGGATGCACGTGCCGCCCACACTGCCGCCCGTGCCGAACTATACCGTGGAATTGACCCCATGGCGGAGCGGAAAGCGGAAAGAAGCGTCGGACTGGAGTCCAGACGTAGAGCGAGCGCTGGGACCGAAACAAATGTAGAGAACCCTTTTTGTGAGGTTGCTGCGCGGTGGTTTGAGAAATGGAAAGAGGGCAAAGTCGAACGTTATGTGCGGAACACAGAGACTCGCATCCAGGAAGACGTTCTGAGCCAAATCGGGGATCGGCCGATCGAAGCTATTAAGCCGGCTGAGATTGCAAAGATGATCCTCGCGATCGAAGAACGAGGTGCGGCGGATGTTGCTCGGCGAGCATTGCAAAACACTCAACAAATCTTCCGGTATGCGATGGCATTTGGGCTTGCCGACCAGAACCCGGCCGCCGCCTTCCGACCCGCCGACATACTCAAGCAACGCGTTACAACAAACTTCGCCAGAGTGGATGCGTCTGAATTGCCAGCTCTGTTGAAGAAGATCGATCTTTATGACGGGTCACATTTCGTACGACTTGCGTTAAAGATGATGGCGCTCGTGTTCGTGCGCACTGGCGAGTTAATTCCAGCACAGTGGACGGAATTCGATCGCAAAGAGAAGCTATGGAGCATTACGGCTGCGCGGATGAAGATGAGGCGCCCCCATTTGG
>Ga0182012_10004297_pt1 | contig 14924 bp, 13 predicted proteins | sample 612S2SmetaG_FD_120486 | JGI IMG/M metagenome (GOLD analysis project Ga0182012, IMG submission 120486) | Permafrost microbial communities from Stordalen Mire, Sweden - 612S2S metaG | ecosystem: Environmental > Terrestrial > Soil > Wetlands > Permafrost | place: Sweden: Stordalen | collected... | reverse complement strand
GGGCGAGTAACTCAACATATAGTGGAAATACTCCGCCTCGTTGGGATTGCCCCATTCTTCGTATTCGGGGACAGTCAGGGGCAGGGAAGCGTCCAGCATGGTATTCATCACGTCCACAAAAGGGACATGCGACAGCACAACGCGGAAGATTTCCGGCTTGAGATTGGTCACCGCGCCCATCAGCAATCCGCCCGCCGATCCGCCTTCGATCGCCACGCGAGCCGGGTCGCCGTAGCCCTTGGCCGTTAGATACTCCACGCAAGTCACAAAGTCGGTGAAGGTATTGCGCTTCACCAGCATCTTGCCCGCGTCGTGCCACGGTTTGCCCATATCTCCGCCGCCGCGAATGTGCGCGTAGGCCATCACCACGCCGCGGTCCAGCAAGCTCAGCCGGTTGGCGTTGAATCCGATCGGCAGAGAATAACCATAGGAACCGTAGGCGTAGACATACAGCGGATTTTTCCCGGCCTCGAACTTGTCCTTTCGGTAGACCAGCGAAACCGGCACCTGCACTCCGTCCGAGGCCGTCGCGAAGACTCGCTCAGAAGCGTATAACTCTCGATCGAATCCCCCTGGAATCTCCGTTTGCTTGAGTAACGTCGAGTTACCCGTAGCCAGGTCGTATTCGAAGATCGAACCGGGAGTTACCAGCGATTGATACGCATAGCGGAACTTATCCGTGTCAAACTCGCGGTTGATCGACGGGGACGCGCTGTAAACCGGCTCCGGAAACCGTATCTCATTCGACTGAATTGCCCGGTCGTTCTCGGTAAAGCTCCAGAGGCGCAAACGCGGCAATCCATTCTCGCGCTCGCAGGAAACAAAGAAACGTTCGAATAAGTCGATGTCTTCCAGCATGATATGCGAACGGTGGTCCAGCAATGCCGTCCAATGCGCCCGTCCCGGCGTCGCCACCGGAGCCGTCACCAGGCGGAAATTCCGTCCCTGATCGTTGGTCCGGATAAACCAAAGCCCGTTGCGATGGTCGATCGAATACTCATGCTCATCCTCGCGCTCGGCCACCAGCGTCCACGCGCCCCCAGGATTATCCGCCGCCAGAAATCGCGATTCCGTGGTCGTGTGGCTGCCTGCCTCCATCACCAGAAACTTGCCATCGCGAGTGCGCCCGGCGGCCAGGTTAAAGCGCTCATCCGGCTCCTCGAAGATTGGCACATCCTTGTCGTGCGAAGTCCCAAGCTCATGCCGCCAAAGCTGGTATTGCCGCTTCTGCTCCTCATCCTCCACGGTGTAGAAAAGCGTCTTGTTATCCGCCGCCCACACCAGCGAACCTATCCGCTCGACGGATCCCTCGAGCACCTCACCGGTCGTCAGGTCTTTGATCTGCAGCGTGTACTGCCGAAAGCCCGTGTGATCCACTCCGTACGCCAACCAGCGTCCGTCGTCCGTCACATCCGTATCGCCAATGGCCATAAAAGCGTGATCTACAGCCAGCGCATTGCCATCCAGCACCACCTGCTCGGGTGCGCTTTCCAAATCGGCCTTGCGGCAATAGACCGAATACTGCAACCCCTCTTCAGTGCGCGAGTAATACCACCACGCGCCCTCGCGATAGGGCACGGAAACATCCGTCTGCCTGATGTGGCTCAGCATCTCGTTGTAAAGCTCATCGCGCAGCCCGGCTAGCGGGGCCGTCACCGCCTCGGCGTAAGCATTCTCAGCCTCCAGATACGCCGTCACCTCGGGGCTTTCCTTTTCGCGCAGCCAGGCGTAGTCGTCCACCAGCACGGCGCCGTGCAGCGGGGTCTGTTTCGGTTCTTTACGGGCTGTGGGAGGGGTAAGCGGAGAGGTGGTCGAAATTGCAGGCATATTCGTTATCTCAGTCGTCATCCTCTTCAGGATAGTCTTCCCAGCCGCCGCATATCCACTCCCAGGCCGTCAGCGGAACCCCATCCCTCCCGTTTGCGTACAATAGAGAGCGATGCAAGCCTGCCGTTCCCATTCGGTTTCCACCCGGCTCTTCCTGAGTCTGGCCATCCTGTTTTCCACCTTCGCTGCCATTTCCAGCCACGCCGAGCGCGTGGAAGACCTGCAAAAGCCGACCAACTGGGTCGCGGATTTCGCGCATGTTCTTTCGCCCGAGGCAGCCGCCCGCATCGACAGCCTGTGCGGCAATTTAAGCCACTCCAAAGCCAATGCGCAGATTGAAGTCGTCACCATCAAGTCTCTCGACGGCGACGATATCGATGACTTCACCAGCCGGCTCGAAGAAAAGTGGAAGATCGGTAAGAAAGGTTCAGATCGCGGGGTCCTGATGCTCTTCGCCATCCAGGACCACAAGCGGCGAATTGAAGTTGGCTATGGACTTGAAGGCATTCTCCCCGACGCCAAGGTGGGCGACATTGGCCGCAGCATGGTGCCCCAATTGAGGGCGTCCGATTACGATGGCGCGGTCACCACAGGCGTTGTCCAAATCGCCAATGTCATAGCGGCCGACGCGGGCGTCTCGCTCCAGCAGCAGCCCGTTCCCCAACAGCAACTGGTGCGCCGCGAACCGTCGCATATCTCGCTGATCGGGCTGATTTTTCGCATCGGAATCATCGTTCTCATCCTGGTCTTTCTCGGCGCCCGAGGGCTTTTCGGCTTCGGCCTCGGCATGCTCTTTGGCGGCGGTGGCCGCTGGGGTGGTGGAGGCGGCGGTTGGGGCGGCGGTGATGGTGGCGGAGGCGGTGGTGGTTTCGACGGCTCCGGCGGTGGTGAATCCGGCGGCGGCGGCGCCAGCGGAGATTGGTAATCCATTCAGATTTTGTTTGAGGCCTGCAGAAAAGGCATAGGAGAAAGAACTGTATGCGTCGTGGACTTTGGATTGTTCTTGGAATAGTGGGCGTCTTCTTCCTCATCGCCCTGATGATCTTCGGCAGCTTCAAAAGCGCCCAGAATCAGCTCGTGCAGAGAGACGAAGCTGTGAAAACAAGCTGGTCCGATGTGGACGTGCAACTGCAGCGCCGCGCCGACCTCATCCCCAACCTGGTTGAGACCGTCAAGGGATTCACCAAGGAAGAAAGCACCGTCTTCGGCGATATTGCCAATGCCCGCGCCGGGCTTCTGAACGCCCATGACCCCAAATCGAAGATCGCAGCCAACGGCACCCTCGACTCCGCCTTTGGCCGCCTGCTCGCGCTCACGGAAAACTACCCTCAACTCAAGTCCAACCAGGAATTCATGCGCCTGCAGGATGAGCTTTCCGGCACCGAAAACCGTATCGGCGTAGCCCGCCGCCGTTACAACGAAACCCTGCGGAGCTACAACACCTTCGTTCGCGAATTCCCCAACAGCATCTGGGCCAACATGCTCGGCTTCCATGTCAACGATGCCTACTTTGAGGCAAACGCAGCCTCACGCAATGCGCCTTCCGTAAAGTTCTAACCGACGTGTGGAGTCTGGTGCCACAGGTCTGGATTCTGAGACCTGGAAATGCAATTCCAAGCGAAAGCCCAAAACACAAAATGGCTACGCCCCCGATGCCTCGGCCGGCGTAGCCATTTCTCTTCTCAGGGGTATCCGAGGTCTTACTTGAACGATCCGATGGCGTGAGCTTCGTCGTCGTAAATATCGAACACGGTGTAGAGCTTCGTCACCTGCAGCACGTCCTTGACCTTCTTGGTCAGGTTCAGCAGCTTCACCTCGGCGTTCTGGTTCTTAGCCGTGGTGAATGCGCTTACAAGTTCACCCAGGCCGGAGCTGTCGATGTAGTTCACATCCCCCAGGCTCAGCAGGATGTTCTTGTCGCCTTTGCTGATCAGGTCGCGAATGGCGTCGCGCAACTGCACACTGCCCTCGCCAAGCGTGATTCGTCCACTCAAGTCCAGAATGGTTACTCCGTCCAGTTGCCGGGTTGCGATTGAAAGTGCCACAGAATTCCCTCCTTAGGGGTGATTGATTATTTCGTATCCAAATCTTGAGGTGCGTCCGCGTCTTGATGGTTGCCCGCTGCCGGGGAAAGATGCTTGACAAGCGTCAATTCCGTTCCAGGATGCAGTTGTCGAAAGTGTACCTCATCCAGGAAGGATCGGATGAGGAAGATGCCGCGCCCCGTGCCGCGCAGCAGGTTTTCCGGCGCCAGCGGGTCGGGAATCTTTTCCGGATCGAGCCCTTCGCCTTCATCCGCAATGGTGATAATCAGCGATTTTCCGTTGTTCTCAAAGCTGGCGCTGATCTGCTTTGAGGGGTCGTAGCCGTTGCCATGCAACACGGCATTCACCGCCGCCTCGCGCACCGCCATGGCCACGCGAAAGCCCTCATCTTCGTCGAGGCCTGCCGACTGCGTCATCCGCTCCGCCGCAGCCTCAACTTCAGCCACGCTGTCCATTGTCGATGCCAGCTTGAAACTCTGCCGCCCTTTCTGTGGTTCGGTCAAGGATTCCGCCTCAATTTTCTGCCCGTCAGGCTTGTCCAGCGATAAGAACAGTCGCACAACGGATTGGATGCAAGCTTCTTTCTGGCAGTTTCAAGGGTGAGGCTCGATGTGTCAAGGCTATCGGCAATACCATCTACGATATGGCATTCGGCGTGTTCGATCGATTGCAAGCTACAGGTCCATCTGCATGAACACATTGGCCCGTGCATAGTGCATGGCCGGCAGCTTCTCCGCCGGAACATGCCGGAATCCCACCGACTGATACAGATGCACCGCGTCCTTCAAGATCGAGTTGCTGCCCAGGAACAGTCCTGTGGCGCCCAGCGCCCGCGCCTCGGCAATTGTATGCTCCAGCAGCCTGCGCCCAATCCCCTGGCCACGCATCGAGGGAGAAACCGCCATCTTCGACAGCTCAAACACCCCGTTGCCCATCGGAATAAGGGCCACGCAACCCACTATCGCGCCTTCGGAATGGACCTGAAAGATCCGCCCGCCCTTGCTCAGAATCGTATTCTCCGGGTCGTTCAGCGTCTCGCGATCCTTCGCCTCCAGCGTGAAGTGGCGCTCGATCCACTCCTCATTCAGCATGCGAAACGCCGTCCCGTCGCCGCCAATCTCCAGCTCTCGAATCTCAATTGCGCCCCACGAAGCTTTTTCAGCCCCCCTGTCGCCTTCCACTTTCACCATGGTCATCTTCCACTCCCTGCTCTTCATGGTAGCCGTTCGCCAACCTCCGCCCACTCACGCTAGACTCAACTTGCCATGCGCCCCCGCACCACAACCCGTGTCAGCCTTACCGCCATGCTCGGCACTCCAGTCACCGACGCGCAAGGCAACGTCCGCGGCAAGCTCAAGGACGTGGCCGTGGCCACCGGCGCGGAAGCCGGCCGCGTCGCCGGCCTGGTGCTCAAGACCCGCCAGGGCCTGCAGATTGTCCCTTCCAACCAGGTGATGGAGACTCCCTCCGGCACGCTGGAACTGCGTTCCCCTTCGGCGCTTCACCCGCTCAACGGCGACGAAAACTACCTCTTCCTGCAGCAGGACCTGATCGACCGCCAGATCATCGACATCAATGGCCGCAAGGTCGTGCGCGTCAACGATGTGGAACTCGAATGGCTGGGCCACGGCTCGGTCCACCTGCTGCGCGTCTCTGAGGTGGAAACGGGCTTGCGTGGCGCCGTGCAGCAAGTCTTCAAAGGCCTGCTTCCGCGCCAGACCCTCGAATCGCTCTCTCGGCGCTTCCCCAGCAATGGCATTCCCTGGCAGTTCGTCGACGTCATCGAGGTCGACCCCGCCCGCCGCGTCAAGCTCAAGATCGAGCACGAGCGCCTGGGCGAAATGCACCCCTCCGAACTCGCCGAAATCCTCGCCGATCTGCCGCCCGCCGAGCGCGAAGCCATCTTCACCGCGCTCGACGAAGAAGTGGCCGCCGAGACCCTCGAAGAAGTCGATCCCAAGCTTCAGAAATCCCTGCTCGAAGGCATGGACGAGGAGCGCATCGCCGACATCGTGGAAGAAATGGACCCCGGCGCGGCGGCCGACCTGCTCGGCGAGCTCTCCGACGAGCGATCTGAAGCCATCCTCGAAGAGATGGACCCCGAAGAGCGCCACGAAGTCGAAGAGCTGCTCGAATTCCACGAGGACTCAGCCGCCGGCCGCATGACCACCGAATATGTTTCGGTCTCCTATGAAGCCACCGTCGCCGATGCCGTAGATGCCCTGCGCACCTTCGATGGCGACGCCGAATCGGTGACCGAAATTTACCTGCTCGGCGCCAATCGCGTCCTGCGCGGAACCGTCCCGCTGGCTCGCATGGTCGTCGCCCTGCCGGCCAGCCATCTCAACGTGCTGGCCGAGCCCCGCGTCCGCTCCTGCCCGGCAAAGATGCACCAATCCGATGTGGCCGAGCTATTCGACAAGTACAACCTGCACTCGCTCGCCGTTGTCGATAAGCAAAACCGCATGGTCGGCGTAATCCACAGCGACCAGGTCATCAGCTACCTGCTTGAAAAACTGTAGGCGCTGGGGGAAAGTACGTCGCAGCGCCCATAGGACAGCTGTGAGCCATGGCACAGACAACTTGCTCGCCCGATGACAAACTGGCTCAATGACCGGATTCCCGAAAATTATTCAGGGCGGAATGGGTGTCGGCGTCTCCAACTGGCGGCTGGCGCAGGCAGTATCCCGGCTGGGCCAACTCGGCGTTGTCTCCGGAACCGCTCTCGATCAGGTACTGATTCGCCGCCTCGCCGATGGCGACCCGGGCGGGGCCATGCAGCGCGGTCTCGCAGCCTTCCCCTTTCCCCGCATCGCACGCGACATCTGGAGTGAATACTTTGTTCCGGGCGGAAAGCCCAGGAACGCGCCGTACCCTGCTACCGCAATGCATCAGCTGCGGGAGCCACGCAAACTCATCGAACTCTGCATGGTTGCCAACTTCGTGGAGGTTTTCCTCGCCCGCGAAGGCCATTCGAACCCCGTCGGCATCAATTTTCTTGAGAAAGTCCAAACGGTCCATTTGCCTAGCATCTACGGAGCCATGCTGGCTGGCGTTGGCTACGTGCTCATGGGAGCCGGCATTCCGCTGCACATTCCCGGCGTCCTCGATGCCTTTGCCGCCCACCAGCCAGCGCAATACAAGTTGAGCGTAACGGGCGCGTCTCCAGACGCCGACACCTGGATGCGTTTCGACCCTGCCGACTTTGCCGAAGGTCCTCTTCCGATTCTGGCGCGACCCGCGTTCCTGGCTATCGTTTCTTCCAATACCCTGGCCACGACCATGCTCAAGCGTGCCGATGGCCGAGTCGACGGGTTCGTGATCGAAACCCCCACAGCCGGTGGGCACAACGCTCCCCCGCGCGGCAAACTCCAGCTCTCGATGCAAGGAGAACCACTTTACGGTGAGCGAGACCAGGTCAATATAGAAGCGCTGCGTTCCCTAGGCGTCCCATTCTGGCTGGCAGGCGGATACGGCAGCCCGGAAAAGCTCCAGGAAGCGCTGCGCATGGGAGCCGCCGGCATCCAGGTTGGAACGGCATTTGAATTTGCCGAGGAATCCGGCCTGCGCACCGACTACAAACGCGCCATCCTCGCCCAGGTTCAATCCGGCGACGTTCGCGTCTTTACCGACCCTTTGGCTTCGCCCACCGGCTTTCCATTCAAAGTAGTGCAACTGGCCGAAACATCGTCCGATCCGGCGGTGTATGCCGATCGAGAGCGCCACTGCAACCTCGGATTCCTGCGCGAAGCTTACCTCACGGCCCAGGGCGCGATTGCCTATCGCTGCGCTGCCGAGCCGGTCGAATCCTATCTCGCCAAAGGTGGCAAGCTGGAAGACACCTTGGGAAGAAAATGCCTCTGCAACGCGCTATTGGCCAACATTGGCTATGCGCAGGTCAATCGGAACAATTCCGAAGAGCCAGCCCTGGTCACTGCTGGTGACGACCTCGACACCCTGGCGCGGTTTCTGCCGGCTCAGGGAGCAACGTACACCGCCTCGCAGGTTATCGCAACTCTAGAAGGTTCCCCGCAATTGACAAGCGGCCCGGCGGCCGGCTGATCCCGCGCTTCCGGCGCCTATCGCGAAATCCCTACGGATTCGGCGCGGCCACCGGCGGCAAATTCGGTGTGGGCGGTTCGCGATGCGTAAACAAGACTCGCTTGATCTTGTTCCGGTCGATATGCTGCACGGAGCCAGCCACGTGAATCACGACATCCATGCCGGCAATCGAGACCAAGTCCCCCGTCAGCACGCTCCCATCCCGCAACTCAATGGAATCGAAGGCCGCCGTTCCCAGCTCATAACTCACGCTGCCGCCGGAGACATCGTCCGCGCCAATGTCCATCGGATAATTGCCCGGCGCAAATCCCTCTTTGCTGAAGCTCAGCGTGTGCTTGCCTAGCTCCAGCTTCACAATCTTCGGCGTCTCGCCCGCGTCCTCGCCGTCCACTTTGAGCTGAGCTCCCTGCGGCACCGAATTCACCGTCAGCGCCACCGTCTTCACCGCCTTCGTCGCTTGCTGTACTGAGACGGAAGCCGGCGCGCCCGAGGCAACCACCGTAGTCTGCAGCTTCACCGTCTCGCGCGGCCCTACCTGATCCAGCGAAAACACATCCTCGCCCACCCGCACCTTGTTCTTGTCATACAGAAACAGCGAGAACTGCGCCCCGACGATCGGCTTGTCGGTCAGATTCTGCGCCATCATGTCCGTCACATACCCATGCAGCGCCCCACCCCGCTCCAGCGGCTTGAACTTGCTGAAAGTAAAGCGCAACACCGGCGTCCCAGTCGCCGGAAAGTCGAGCACCTGCAAAGGGGGAGCATCTTTAGCCAGGGCCGGCAACACAGACAGAAACATAAATAGAACGAGGCAGAGTCTTCGCAGAGAGTTACGGATCATAGTGCGAACATCATAGCAACCGTGAGCACGCTCAGGCAGTAAATCGCGGATCTGGGTACCCCGTCCTCCTTGGGTTCTTGTTTCCCGGCCAGGGCGAAATAGCGCTGAATTCCTTCGACTTCGAAAACCTCGATTACGATCCCACCTGGCTCACCAACTGGCGCAAGTCTCCGGTTTCCAGCACCTGCTTCGGCGCCCCACGTCGAGCTACCTCCAACATGGCCAAACCCACTTCTTTGGTCGTCAACACCTGGCGAGGAAAAGCCCATCGCAGAAGCGGCGAAATCGGATTCAAGACTCCATACATGATCCGGTAAGCGCGAGTCTTCGACCGAATTCCGGCCAGGGGCATAATAAATCCCGGCCGAAACATATAGGCCGCTTGAAACGGCATTCGCAATAAAGCGTTCTCAAGCCGCCCCTTCACCCGTGCCCACATCGTCGAACCCCGCTCTGAACTATCGGTGCCCTTGCCCGAAACATACACAAATGTCATGGCCGGATTTACCTGAACCAGCGCCTCCGCCACAGCCATGGTCAGGTCGTAGGTCAGCCGCGTGTAACTGGCCTCGGCCATTCCCGCGGACGAAACACCAAGACAAAAGAAGCAGGCGTCATATCCAGATAACTCCCCGGCATACCCAGCCGTGTCGAATAGGTCTGCGACTGCCAGATCGCGCAGCTTGGCATCGTGCAGGCCAGTAGCCGTGCGGCCCACAGCCAGCACGGCTTCCACATCTCGCGCCAGCAGAGATTCGCGCACCACGCCCTGTCCCACCATTCCCGTTGCGCCAAATACCATGATCTTCATCGCATTGCTCTTTCTCTTCTAACCAATCTGCCAAATGTATCCGATAACTCACGAAGCCAGGTGTAGCCCGCCGCGCGTCACAGGCCATGGAACTCCAGTCAATCGCTCAGAAACCTCCCAAAGCCGGCTCGCCGCTGCTTCATCTGTTGCCGCTCGGCCAATCACCGCATTGGTCACCGGACCACGCATCTCAAAGCGGTCTCTCGGCCCGTAGTATCCGGCCGGCTGAGCGTCCGGGTCTGTGGCGGCATACAGCGTCGGCAAAGCGCCCTCCGCCGCGGGCTGGCTCAAGAAAAGGCCGGTCAGCCTGCTAAATCGACTCAGCAAGCTTTTCTCTCCAGGCCCATTGGCAATCAAATCCGTCCGCGCATACCCAGGGTGCGCCGCGTCGCTGCGAATTCCCCAGCCATGCGCATCGCTGCGCCGCTGCAGCTCCAGCGCGAACATCAGCATCGCCAGCTTGGACTGGCAGTATGTGTTCCACGGCGAGTAGTTGCGCTCACTCTGCAGGTCGTCGAAGTCGATCTTGTTCCTGCCCATCCGGTGCGCCCCGCTGCTCACCTGCACCACCCGTGGGTTCGCACTCGCGAGGATCAGCGGGAGCAACCTTCCGGTCAACGCGAAATGGTTCAGATAATTCGTTCCAAACTGCAACTCGAATCCGTCCGAGGTCGTTTGCCGCCTGGGATTCGCCATCACGGCCGCGTTGTTGATGAGAATGTCGATTGCGCGCCCTTCGTCCAGCAGCCGGCTGGCAATCGCAGTCACCGAAGCGAGACTGGCCAGATCCACCAATCCAAACCGCACCTTTGCCCCCGGCACAGCCGCCAGAATCCGCCGAATCGCCTCCGCGCCCTTGGACGCATTGCGTCCGGCCAAAACCACCTCCGCACCGGCGCGCGCCAACTCCAGCGCCGTTTCGTAGCCCAGACCGCCGGTCGCGCCCGTCACCACCGCCAGCTTGCCCGCCTGCGCGGGAATATCCGCAACCGTCCAATTTCGCCCTTGTCCCAGTTTCATCGCCATCTCCTTCTGTCGAACTGACAAATTACGTCGAAATGTCAGTCTGCAAACCCAGTATTGACATATTGACGAAAAATGTCAATACTGAATCAGAGCAAAAACGAGAAAAATGGAAAACGAAAAAGAGACGCGCGTCCTCGAAGCGACCAAGCGGGTCTTCCTCCGCTACGGTTACCGCCGCGTCACCATGCAGGACATCGCCGACGAATCCGGCATCTCCCGCCCAGCGCTCTACCTCATCTTTGCCAATAAAGAAGAAGCCTTCCTCGCCGCCATTCGCGACTTCACCGCTTCCAGCATGAAGATCATCCAGGAGGGAGTCGCACAGCAGCCGACCGTCGAAGCCAGGCTCCAATTCGCCTTTGAAGTCTGGACCGTCAAGCCATTCGAACTGATGCTCGAATCGCCCGACGCCAAGGACCTGATCGAGTGCGGCCAGGGCTTCGCAAAAGTCACTTTCGACCGCATGTTCGCCGATTTTGAAGCCGTAATCGCCGAGATCCTTGCGCCGCTCGCCAGCCGCTCCCGAAAAGGTTCAGCAAAGGGCTTGCAACTTACAGCGGCTCAGATCGCCCATCTTCTCGTCGCCGCTGTGCACGGCTTCAAAGAGCCTGCCAACAGCGTCACCGAACTGCGCAGCATGATCTCCGACATGATCACGCTGACGCTCGCCGCGATGCGATAGCCATGCATGCGTCCCAGGCCTCATTTCTGAGACCCGGGATCAGTTTCACTTACTTGGAACCGGCGCAGCCCCAGCGCCGCCCACGGCGAAAATCCGCGGCACGCGAGCCTCCGCAGTCGGCAGGGCAGGGAAGGCGGCATGCGGTTCGGTCTGGTACCAGTACGCCACTGAATAAAAATCGTCCGAGCGGCTGTTGCCATGCCCGTGCTCGATCGTCACCTTGATTGACTTCTCAAACGTGATCGGACTCTCAGTATGCCAGCGATACAGGCAATACCGGCTGCCCAGTTTTTCGTCTCCGCGAATGAACGGCGCCCCGTTGTGCTCGAAAGCGAAGCTCTGGCTGGCGAAATCCCACGCGCCGTTGTAGTAGTCTTCCGTGCCCGTTCCGTTGATGGTCGGCAGCGCGTCGCCGTCGATAAAAATCATGTCGTCGCCCTCGCCGAACCAACCTTCCTGGTTCTGCAGGACAGCCTGCGTTACGCCCACAAAATGCCCTCGACCAGTCGCCTCGAGAAAGACGTAATTGTCCTTCCCGTCGAGATTCTTCAGATCGTTGACGCTCTTGTCCCAGTTCACCTGCCAGTCATCCACCACGCCTTTGCACGGCGCAGCCTGCCGGTACTGCGCGTGAAACCGTCCCAGATCCGCTGGAATCTCGGCCATCGTCACATAATCTACGGCAAAGTAGAGGCTGTTGGTCCGTATCTTGCCCTCATTGGTCACGGTCATCTTCGCGGTCTTCGAAAACGGCATCTGGAAATACGAGTTCAGCGCCTTCACCGAAGCCACGGCCAGCATAGCCGACTGGTATACGAAATACTCCCCCAGCCCCAGCCCAAAGAAATCTCCAATCGGCACTTCGACGGAAGGTGATTCTTCGCCATCCCACCACGCCCGCAGCACCAGGTTCTTCAGGTGATGCTCGTCGTCCGAGGCGATGGTGAACCAGAGATGCGTCACCACCCCCGCGCCCGTAACTTCCAGAATTGTCGCTGAAGCGCCCGGCGCCACACCCACCGCGTCTCCATTGCCGCCCGTCCGGTCCCAGCTGGAGGACCGCCGCGTCTTGTAGCTGCGCAAGCGCGCCTGCGCAAACAACTCGGCAGTCTGCCCATCCGGAACACCCGCGCTTTCCTTCGCCCCTGCGGCTTCCGCTCCTGTCGCTCCCAGGCCCAATACCGCTCCGGCGCCCAGCATACCCAGCATCCGTCGCCGGCCCATCTCCTGTTGCCGCTGATTCATGTCGTTGATGTCTCCTCGTTTGCCTGATTCGTCATAGTCATTTGCCGCTCGCGGTCTTTTCCGTGCCAGAGTTTGAAGAGCTTCCCACGCTTCCCCAGTTGGTCAGCGTAAGAATAAACTTCTGCCCGATGAAGTACGAAACAAACCCAATCGTCATCGCACCCCAGGCATCCAGGATGGTGATCTTCACCGGCAACTGGGTATCGGATAGCCGCGACGAAACAATCGTGAACGCCGCGCTCAAGATAGCCACTCCAATCATCCGCAAGGCAAATTGCCAGGCCACATGAAAGCCTTCCCAGGAGACGAGCGTGTCCAGAAAACCGCGCCAGCCGCCGCCCCTGGCCGACAGTCGCGAAAACTTGGCGGCCATCGAACCGTGCTTTTTGCCCGTGTCGTTGAAAATCACCACCAGGTAAGCCAGCCAGCCACCTACCATCGCAAAAATGATGATCGAAGTCTGGTCGATCCCCACCGGAAACGTCGCGTCCAGGGAAAACTGCCGCATGGGCAGATTGCAAGCCGCGTCACCCTGGAAGATACACAGCGAAAAGTAGCCCGACAGAAAATAGTCGTAGTTGCCTGGCGAAAAATCCAGCGCCCGCTTGATTCCTCCAAACGATCCCGCATCGCATTCTGCCTTCATGTCGGCAAGCATCTTCTTGGTGATAGGCGCAGGAGCCTGGGTCCCCGCCACGCCGGTTCCAGCCGGGGGAGCCTGGATATCCGAAGGGTCATCGATCTTGGCTGCGCCCTCCGAAAGGTTGAACAACACGCTCACCTGATCCTGCGGCTGCAGGATGACGTCTCCGCCATAGGACATGTTGTAGTTTGGCGTCATGGCTAGCACGCAGCGGCTGGTGCTGGCCGCCACAATCGAATGCGTTCGCAACTGCATCGAGTCCAGCTTCACCAGCACCGGCTTGCTCGAGGTATTCAGAATCGTTGCCGCGATATTCGAGGTGGACCCAATCTTCAGCGGCGTTTCCGACGGCGTCAGCGTAATCTTCAACGGCATCGACGTCGTCACTTCGACCGCGGGCGATCCCGTTCCCGCGTCGGCTCCATTGGTGGCCGTTTGGGCGGGAGCAACAGCCGTCGCCTTCAGTGGCGGGGTCGCGCCCGAACCGTTCGTTACCGAACCAGGTTTGCTGGAGCCCTCGGTAGCCTGCGCGGCGCAGCCCAGAGTCGCCGCCATCACGCCGGCGGTCAGCAGGAATGCGGCCAGCCAGCCGGCACACGCCCGTGTTTGAAATCGGGATCGCGCCATGGTGCATTGGAGAAGGCGATTCGAAACAGGCAACAGAACTTCCAGCATGGCTTCAATCCTTTGCGGAAAAGTGATGGATCTCATTGAAATGACATCTTTTCTTGTCTGCAAATAGTATTCCCGCGGCCTGCCTTCCGTCACGGAAATCCGCAAAGGAATCGCCCAGCCAGCGCGGCATTCCTCAGGTTCCAGCATCACTGTCGCGGGTGATATGTTCAGGAGGGATTACCTATCCAGGCCACCGGCCGGAATCGCAACGAAAGCGGGATCAGAGCACAGCAATGGCACATTTTTGGAAGCGCTGGCGAATCCGGATCATGCTTTTCCTCGCCGTCCTCGGCCCCGGATTCATCACCGCCAACGTCGACAACGACTCCAACGGCATCCTCACCTACTCGCAGGCCGGCGCGCAGTACGGCTACTCGCTCCTCTGGACCATCATTCCCATCACCGCAGCCCTGATCATCGTCCAGGAGATGTGCGCCCGCATGGGCGTGGTTACCGGCAAAGGCTTGAGCGACCTCATCCGGGAGGAGTTCGGCTTGCGCGTTACCGTCGTGGTAATGGTGTTGCTGGTCATCGTCAACTACTTCAACGTCATCGGCGAATTCGTTGGAATCGCCGGCAGCCTGCGCCTCTTCCACGTCAGCAAATTTATCTCCGTACCCATCTGCGCCCTCGTCGTCTGGCTGCTCGCTGTCCGCGGAGACTACAAGCAAGTCGAAAAGATCTTTCTCTTCGCCTCCATTGTCTACATCGCCTACATCTTCGCCGGCGTGCTCTCGCAGCCCAGTTGGCACGACGCATTGCTGGCCACGGTGAAAATGCCCCCGCGTACCGCGTGGACCAGCGACTACATTTACATGGCCATCGGCGTCGTCGGCACCACCATCGCGCCCTGGATGCAGTTCTACCTGCAATCCTCCATTGTGGAAAAAGGCGTCCGCGTCAAGGACTACGCCGCCAGCCGCCTCGACGTCATCGTGGGCAGCATCTTCACCGACATCGTCGCCTGGTTCATCATCGTCGCCTGCGCCGCAACCCTCTTCGTCCACGGCATGGGAGCCATCCAGGTCCCCGCCGACGCCGCCGACGCCATGCGTCCGCTGGCAGGG
>Ga0182012_10004292_pt1 | contig 14943 bp, 12 predicted proteins | sample 612S2SmetaG_FD_120486 | JGI IMG/M metagenome (GOLD analysis project Ga0182012, IMG submission 120486) | Permafrost microbial communities from Stordalen Mire, Sweden - 612S2S metaG | ecosystem: Environmental > Terrestrial > Soil > Wetlands > Permafrost | place: Sweden: Stordalen | collected... | reverse complement strand
GTGGCCGGGCCTGGCACGCCGCCAACCAAGGGGCAACGCAGCGCACCGTGCAAGCGCTGGAAGATTTACTCCGTTGAAATGTCCTTGCTGTGGGTTTCCCGCGCGAAGGCGACGGTGAAAAAAGAAATCGCGCCCAGAATGGCGAGATAACTTGCACAGAGCCAGGGTGTGCCGCCGCCTTTATCCACGAGGTAAGTGCTAATCAACGGGGCCAACCCTCCCGCCAGCGGCGTGGCGAGTCCATAACCCAATGACGCGCCACTGTAGCGCAGATGCGTGGGAAATAGTTCAGCGAAAAACGCCGCCTGCGGCGCGTACATCGCGCTGTGTACCAGGCCGACCATTGACAACATGGCCAGCCAGATGAGCACCGGGCTACGCGTATCGAGTGCCCAAAAAAACCAAAAAATTCCCACGGTATAAAGTCCGTTGCCGGCCATGAGAACGGCGCGACGGCCCCAGCGGTCCGATAGCGCGCCCAGCAACGGCACGACACAGCCCTCCAACGCCGCTCCGCACAGCAATGCGTACAACACCGTATTTCTCATGCCGGGCAGATGCGCGTCCGCATAGGAAAGGGCGAAGACGGAAAACACAAAAAAGCCGGCGTTCTCGGCCACGCGCGTACCGATGACGGTGAGGACTTTTCGCCAATGGGTGCGCAGGACTTCACCGAGCGGGTTGCGCGCGACGGCGCCGGTGCGCGTGGCTTTTTGAAACAAGGGCGTTTCGGAAACTCGTTTGCGAATCACCAGTCCGATAATGGTCAGCACGATGCCGAACCAAAAACTCAAGCGCCAGCCCCACCCGAGCAAAAAGGAATCGCCGCCAAGCGCCATCAACGCGAACACGGCGTTGGCCAGCAACATGCCGATGGGCACACCGATTTGCGCGAAGCTGCCATACCAGCCGCGACTGCGCTTGTGTCCGTGTTCGACCGCCAACAGCGCCGCCCCACCCCATTCGCCGCCGATGGCCAGACCCTGCCCAAAGCGCAGTACCACCAGCAGGATGGGCGCGATAACCCCGGCGGTCGCATACGACGGTAAGCAGCCGATGAGAAACGTGGCGCCGCCCATGAGTGAAAGTGTCCAAACCAGCGTGACCTTGCGCCCCAGTTTGTCGCCCAAGTGGCCAAAAACGATGCTGCCGATGGGCCGACCGACAAAGCCCACCGCGTAGGTGGCAAAGGACTTCATCGTGCCCGACTGCGGGCTGGAATCCGGAAAAAATAAGTGCGGGAACACGAGCGCCGCCGCCGTGCCATAAAGGAAGAAATCATACCACTCGACGACCGTCCCCATAAACGCGGAGAACACCGCCTTGCGCAACTCCACTCGCTCCGAGTGGGAAAGCCTGGCAGTTTCGGCAGGGGTAGGCGAAACCATGGGGGGATTCTGCCTAGGCCTTAAGCCGAAACAAGGATTATTAAAGTGTAGGCGACGGCTGTGGTTCGACTAATTTGTTTCTCCAACTCACTTCTTATTTAACTGATCCGCCATCGCCTGGTCGGCTTTCGCGCCGTCGAGATCGCCCAGCGTGCGCTTGATGATGGCGCGGTTGGTATAAGCGAGGGCCAGCGTGGGATTAAGGGCAATCGCGGAAGTGTAATCGGCCAGCGCGCCGGATTGGTCGCCTTTCGCGCCGTGCGCGAGGCCGCGGCCGAGGTAGGCGGAGGCATTCTTGGGATTCAACTTAATGGCCTGATCAAAATCGCTGAGCGCGCCGTCAAAATCGTTTTGGGCGACCTTGATGTAAGCGCGGTCGCTGTAGGCCGAGGCGTGTTGGGGGTTCAGCGCGAGGGCTTGATTCAAGTCGGCCAGCGCACCAGTGAGGTCGCCTTGAGCGCGCCGGGCGTCGCCGCGATTGTCATAGGCTTCGACCGATTTGGGGTCGAGTTCAAGGGCCTTGGAGTAGTCCGCAATGGCGTCGGCGGTGTTGCCTTTCACGAATTTGGCGATGCCGCGTCCGTTGTAGTCGGAGGCATATTTCGGGTCGAGGGTGATCGCCTGATTAAAATCAGCGATGGCGCCGTCTGGGTCACCCAGCAAGCGCCGCAGGTTGCCGCGGTTGTAATAGGCTTTGACGAAATTGGCGTCGAGTTCAATGGCCAGGTCAAAGTCCGACATCGCCTCCTTGAAATTGCCTTTGGCGCGCTGGGCGATGCCGCGGCCATTGAAGGCGATGGCGTGGCCGGGGTCTAATTTAATGGCTTCGCCAAAGTCGGCAATGGCACCATCCAAGTCGCCCTGGATGCGTTTGATTTCGGCGCGATTGGTATACGCGGAGGCATTCGGGGTAACCTTAATCGAATTCGAGTAATCGGCCAAGGCACCGGCCAGGTCGCCGCTCATTTGCTCGGCGAGGCCCCGGTTATCGTAGGCTTCGTGGCGCTGCGGGTCGAGGGCGATGGCCCGGGTATAATCCGCGATGGCCCCGGTGAGGTCTCCTTTATTCTGCTCCGCGAAACCGCGATTATACCAAGCCTCGACATATTTGGGATTAAGCGCAATCGCCTGGGTATAATCGGCGATGGCTTCAGTGACCTTGCCTTGGACGCGCTCGACAATGCCGCGGTTGTTGTAGGCCTCAACGTACTTCGCCGCCAGCTTGATGGCTTGCGTGTAGTCGGCGACTGCCTCGTCCAGCTTATGATTATTATATTCCGACAAGCCACGATTAAAGAAGTCGACGGCCGTGACTGGCGCGGAGGCATCGGCCGCAGTCAAGCCCAGCGTTAAACCCAGAAAAAGTACAAAGCGCGTCAACATTTGGAATCGATTAGATAGGGATTTTGGAAAACACGGGCAAACCTATTGCGGTCCGTCGATAGGAAACGGTGGAACCCCTTCAAATGCGGGGATGGACTAATGCGGTGGATTGCTCCATGCTGAAAACAGGAGGCAGGATACAGAATTCAGGAAGCTGCATTCTGCCTATCACTTCCTTCCTTCAGTCTTCCTGCCTAGCCCCTTAATTTTGTATCCCTGAATTCTGATTTCCGAATTCTACCCTCCACCCCTTCCCCCATGGCTTCCGAGATTCCCCACTTGCCCGTCGATGCGCCGCCAGCAGGCTGGCCGTTAAAGGCCTACGACAACCCGTCTTTTCTCAACAGCCCGGAAGGGCGGCTCATCCGCGTGATGTGCGAGATGACCGAGCCGAACGGTCGGCTGCGCCGGCATGACATTCAAAACACGATTGTCTTTTTTGGTTCGGCCCGCCTGAAACCCGCCGATGTCGCGCAGCAGGAACTGGCCGCCATTGAGACGGAAATCCGCGCCAAGCCCGCAATGAGCCGTGAGCAAAAGGCCAAAATCGACCGCGCACGCAAAGCGGTGAACACCGCGCCATATTATGAAATGGCCCGCGAACTGGCGCGTGAACTGACCCAGTGGTCGCAAGCCATTCCCGACCCGTCGAAGCGTTTCCCCGTCTGCACAGGTGGCGGCCCGGGCATTATGGAGGCGGCCAACCGTGGCGCGAAGGAGGCGGGCGGACCGAGCCTGGGCCTGGGCATCAGCCTCCCGCACGAACAAAGCATGAATCCGTATTGCACGGAGGAGCTGACGTTTGAATTCCACTATTTCTTCGTGCGCAAATATTGGTTTTTCTATCTGGCCAAGGCGCTGATTGCCTTTCCCGGTGGCTTTGGCACGCTTGATGAATTGTTCGAGATGCTGACGCTCATCCAGACGCGCAAAACAAAAAAATATGTGCCGGTGGTGCTGTTCGGTTCGGAATTCTGGCGCCCACTCATCAACTGGGATCACTTTGTGGACTGGGGCGTCATCAGCGAGGAGGATCTCTCGCTATTCAAAATTTGCGACACCGTGCGCGAGGCGAAAGACTACCTCATCGGTGAATTGACGAAGTATTACGTTGAGTCGTAGGAGAGATATTCACCGACTTAGGACAATTGACCCTGGCGGACCCCCTCGGCAATCAACTGCTCGGCGTAGTCCCAAAGCACATGGGAGCCGTCATCGATTTTTCGGTTGTGCTTAATCACGCGATCCAAGCTGATACCGTGCTTTTTCCAAGAATGGCCGTTGTTTTTGCAATTGGCAATCAAGGGCAGGAGACGGTCGAGGGCATACACGAATTTTGCCTCCGGCGTGTCCATTTTTTCATACGCTTCCCAAAGTTGGCGCAATTCCTCGCCCAATTCCTGCGGCAGCAAACCGAATAATCGCTGCGCAGCCTTGGATTCGCGCTGATATTTTTCTGCAGCAGCATCCTTGTTGCCAGCATAATCATAAATAAAAATGTCACCACTGTCGATTTCCACGACGTCATGCACCAACGCCATTTTGACCGCCTTGGTTACGTCAATCGGTTCGTTGGCTAATTCTGCGCAGACCAGCACGGCCGTTGCCAAGTGCCATGAATGTTCGGCGGAATTTTCCAGCCGCGATCCGTCATGCAGGAGAGTTTTTCGCAAAACCCCTTTGAGTCGATCCATCTCAATCACAAAGGCCAAGTGCGCCGTGGGATGGAGAGTTTTCATGGACTAATCTTCGACCAACCGGTATCCGATGCCGGATTCCGTCCGAAAATGGCGCGGTTCGCCGGGGTTGGGTTCGAGTTTTTGGCGCAGATGCGTCATGAACACGCGCAAGTAGTGCGTATTATCTTCGGCATTGGGGCCCCACAATTCGCGCAAAATCTGCCGGTGGGTGACGACCTTGCCCCGGTGCTGCACCAACATGCGCAGCAGGCCATATTCACGTGCGGTCAAGTGGACTTCCTGGCCGCTACGCCGCACCAATCGCGCCGCCAGATCAACTTCGACATCGCCAAACCGAACCGGCTCCGGGTCGGCCAGACCACGCATCCGGCGCATGATGGCGCGCAAGCGGGCCACGAGTTCGCGACCACCAAATGGTTTGGTGAGGTAATCATCGGCACCGGCGTCGAGCGCGGCAATTTTGTCATCCTCCGTGTCGCGCACGGTGAGCACCAGCACGGGAATCTGCGACCACTCCCGCAATCGCCTTAAAACTTCGAGTCCATCCACATCGGGCAGGCCGAGGTCGAGGATGACGCCTTCGGGACAAATGGAGGCGGCTTCACTCAGGCCTTCCGCTCCGGTGCTGGCCTCGCGGACGCCAAAGCCACAGGCCTCGAGGGTTACCCGCAAGAGGCGGCGGATTTGCACTTCGTCATCAACGATGAGCAGAGTGGGTTGCGAAGCTGAGCTCATTCCGGTAGGGGATTCTTTGGGAAAAGGTGCGGCAGGTAAAGCGTTATTGTGGCACCCCCGCCCGGATTATCCCCCAGGACAACCTCGCCGCCTTGCGCAGTGATAAAGCCCCGCACCAAGGCCAAGCCGAGGCCCAACCCGCCTGCCCGGGCCGCCTCCCCGCGGGTGAATTTTTGGAACAATCGTTCACGCGAGGCGGCTGGAATGCCAGGCCCTTGGTCGGCCACTTTAAAATAAACCCGGGCCCCGCCGTCCTCAATTCCGGCGATCACGACAATGGGTGTGCGGGGTGGCGTGTGTTGCGCGGCATTGAAGAACAGGTTCGACAGCGCATGTTCCGTCAGGGCGAAGTCGGCCCGCACCAGGGGAAAATCCAACGGCACCAAAATCGCCAGCGGGTGGCCGTGGAGCGCTTCGCGGGCGTCATCCAGCGCGGCATTCACGATGTCGCGGGCATCGCACCAATTCAACCGCGGCTTGACTGCGCCGCTTTCCAGCCGCGTCTGATCCAGCAGGTTGCCGACGAGGCGGTTGAGTCGACGCGTCGCGGTGCGGGCTTCATCGAAAAGGTTCGCGCGCAAAGCCGGATCGGCATCACGGAGGTTTTCCAGCGCAGAGGTGATGACGGACAGCGGCGTGCGCAGCTCATGCGAGACGCTTTCGAGCAGGGTACGGTGTAACTTGGCCGATTCGGCGAGGAGCTTTTCGCGCTCGCTGGCGGCGCGCAGATGTTCGCGCTCGACGATGAGCGCCAGCTGGCCCACAAAAACCTCCAGTAATTCGCGCTGGTGCGAGGTTAAGGCGGCTCCCTCGGGCAGGAGGATGCCGAGCACGCCGAGCACGCGATCCTCGCGCAGCAAGGGGAGATAATAACCCGCGCAGTTCGCCTGGATGCCGGTGGCGTGCCCGGCGGCCCGACGCACCCTTATGGCGCTTTCGACGGCAGATAATTCCTTCTCATCAAACGCAAATGCACTGGCCGGGTGCAGGTTCAGCGGGCCGCCATCCGCGCGAAACAAAGCAAGGGCCGTTTGGCCGCCAAGTTGCTGCTCGAGCTGGCGCAGGGAATTAGTCGCCGCCTCATCCAAAGTGCGCGCAGCGGCAAGCAACCGGGTAAGATTAAACAAAGTGGTGGCCCGTTGCTCGCGCGCATGTTCCTCACGCGCCTGATCCCGAATCCAGACCGTGACTTGGCTGAGCACAATGGCCACCACGAAATAAGGCCCCAGCAGCAAGACATCCGACAATTTGTCGATGGCGAAATCCCACCGCGGCGGAATGAATACATAGTCCCACACGGCCACGCTGAAAATGCCCGCAAACAACGCCGCCCCGCGATGGATGCGCAGGCTCAGCAAAATCACCACCAGCAAATAAATAAAGCCCAACCCCTGATAATATTCTTCGGGAAGTGGAACCCCGATGAACGTCAGGACGCCTACCGCGATGGTCACCATGGCGTATTCCCGCCACTGGCTGGCCCCCGCGCGCAACCACTCGCTCAATGGCCGCCAGCCAATTAAAGTGGCACCGCGATCAAACGCCCGGCGTTCAGGAGGGAGTGAGCGGGGCGGCGGGACGTCCATGCATCGACGAGAATGGCGTGGATGGGCCGGACCGCAATCCTCCGCTTAGCGGGCGAAGAGGCGAATGGTGGAATCGCCCTGCCCGAGTGCGTCACGGTTGTAGTCGACCAACTTTTGTAACTCCTCGCCAGCTTGCTCCCAGAATTTTTTAACGTCGGTCTGGCGGGGCTGATAACTGTCGATGAAGGTAACTCCCATGCTGGAGTATTTGTAACGGTCAGCCGCTGACAGGCTGATATCCACCGAACCATCGCTGGCAAAGCGCTGCCAAAATTCTCCGGCGTAGTTGTAAAGGCTGACGATGCGATTGACTTCATCAACGTAAGCTTGGTCCTTCACGTCGATCAGGCTCTGCATCAGGTTGGAATTGAGATCACTCAAGCTGTCGGAATAAGCGCCGTAACCAATGTTGGCGGACAGCCGGGCGTTGAAGCCCGCCAGCAGGCGGAAAACTTGCTGCTTGTGCGAATCCAGCGCCGGGTCCGGCGTTGACGCGGGTGCTTCACCCGCCAATTGGTCCTGCATCTTTTTCAGCACCAGCTCGTCGTAAGCCACCTGCTGGGATAATGCCTCCAGATGGATTTCCTGATCGGCGATTTTCTGCTGGTCATCCAGCACCGCCTGCTGCTGGTCAATAATGGTTTTATTTTGCTGATCGATGACTTTTTCCAAAGCGGTAAAACGGTCAATCTGACCGCACGCAGCCAGCAAGAGAGTCAAAGGACAGACCGCCAAAAGTAGCAAAAAGTTTTTCATGACGAAATCCTGTGCAAACGCTCGTTTGAATATTTCCCGAGACCCCTCTAGCATACTCTGGTTCCCGTCAATAAACAAGCTTTGCAAATCTATGGTTATGAATGCCTTGCAAAGATAGCCGGGTAGCCAATCCTGTTTTACACCGCTTTTCCCTGCCTACATCCTGCGCGCTGGGCTCCGCTGGATTATCTCCGCCGCTACGAAACGAGCTGTTTAAGCAAGTGCTTGCAGCCGATTTTTTAGATCGGTCTTCAGGTCTGAACGACTCAATCCGACGACCTGATCCTTGAGCTGGCCGTCCTTGAAGAGCAACAAGGTTGGGATGGCGCGAATATTATATTTCTGCGCCAACTCCGTGTTATGGTCGACATCGACCTTGCAAATTTGCACCTGCGCGCCGAGTTCGTTGGCGAGTTCTTCCAGAATCGGTGCGATGGCCTTGCACGGGCCGCACCATGGTGCCCAGAAATCCACCAGCACCGGCCGACCGGGCGTCTGCACGGCAGCTTCAAAAGTGGTGTTGTCGAGCGCGAGGATTTTGTCGGAGGCCATGAAAGGAACAGGTTGGGAACGGGCGATTGAAAAAACGGTTTACCGGGTATGCAGCCAAATCATGACCGCAGCGCCAATCGCGACAGCCGCGCAAATGAAATCCACCGCCACTAATGCTGGCGTGGCGTCATCACCGCCGGAACGGCGCGCTGCGGTGCGGCGCGCGGCCGTAGGCTTGGGCGGAGCCGGCGCGTCGGAGGAACTGAGGGAAATCGGACCAGTCTGTAAACCGGTCGTGGCTTGCCCGGTAATTTTGGGTGCAAAGGGCGAGCGGGTGACCTTGAAAGTAGGCTTGGGGGCGCTTTCGTGGGAATGCAATGAACCCAGCGGAGAAGGAGCGCCCAGTGGCGATTTCGGGGCGGGCGTGGGTGAGTCGGACGGGGTACTCATGGGAAATAGGGGATTGGACTGTCCAGTTTTGCCGTTTTCGTCAGAATGTCAAGGACGGGTGACGGGATTTTTGTCCCGGTTATTTTTTGTCCGGGATGTTTTCTCGCAACAGGTCGGCAACTTCAGCCGGTTCGGCGTCTTCGAGTGTTTTGCCTTTGTGCGAGAGTTTTTCCAAGGTCTTGACTATGCCCTCGGTCATGCGCTCGTGAGTCTCGCTGGAACCGCCGACAATGGCGAATTTTTCGCCCCGGGTAATGCGCTTGTGCCCGTCCCTGCCATCCAAGCCAAGGCCCAAAAGCCCGGAGACTTTTGGCTTCGGCGGCTGTTTTTTGGCGGGGTGGCGAGACATTAGGAAAGGTTTGGCGGTGGTGACTCTTCGTGGGTCGATTCGGCTTCGGCGGGGTCGCTAGGCAGGTTGGTGGTGTTCAACGCGGGAGCCGCAACTCGCCGGCTGATCGCGATGTCGGAAAAATCGGCGGTCTGGGCGAGATCAATCTGGCGCAGGCGGGTTAACTCAAGAATAGCCAAAAAGGTGGAAACAATCAACACCAGGCTTGGCTGGTCGGGCAACAGGCTGGTGAAGGTGAAATGTTCTTCGGTCGCGCAACGTTGTAAAACGTATTCCATCCGATCGGCGACCGTGACGTGGTCACGGTGAATCTCGCCATGGACCATTTTCTCGGACAAGCGGCGCAACAACAGGTTGAAGGTGTTCCACAGTTCAATGCGGTCGGTGGGGTCGAGCGGTCGGTGCAGCCGATCCTCATCGCTTTGCCGGTATTCGCGCGGGAGGAGATTCTGGGCACGGACAATCAATTGCTGCAAGCCACCGGCGGCGTCTTTGATCTTTTGGTATTCGAGCAGTTGCCGCACGAGGCCCCAGCGCGGGTCGAGGTGTTCGTCTTCCTCGCCATCGGCGGGCTGGGCGTCCTGCTCGTGCTTGGGCAGCAGCAGGCGGCTCTTAATATACATGAGCGTCGCGGCCATGACAAAAAAGTCGCCCGCCACGTCGAGGTCCATTTTCTCCATCGCGTGCAACACCTCGAGATATTGGCGCGTGACCTCCTCAATCGGCACGTCATGGATATCCAGCTCGTTCTTGCGAATGAGGAACAGGAGCAAATCCAGCGGCCCCTCAAACACCGGCAGGCGGATGGGGTGGTCGAGGGATTGCAGCAAAGGCTCCTGAACAGGTGAGGGCATCGTGACCTAGTGGCCTAGCGCTTAGTCGCGCGTCAATCAAAGCCAAAAATCAGGCATCCTTGGACACGGGTCGGCGGCCCTGCTGCTAATGCACCAGCAACATCACGCGCACATTGATGCCAAAGCCGTTTTGATTGAGGGTGGAGCGGAAATAAGACACGCCGTATTGCACGTCCCATGTTTCGCCAAAACGCTGGCGGATGCCATACGTCTGTTCGGTCAATCCGCCCAAATGCTCGTCGTAGCGCCAGCGGCCAATCAACTGGTAGCGCTCGTTCACCCGAAAGGTGGTGTCGAGCCAGTATTGCTCGAGCGTGTGCTGCAATGAGTCAGTTTCAATGTCGGCGGTCCAGCGGTCGCCATCCATAATCGTCGTGCGCGTGCGCACTTCGCGGTTGGTAAAATTCAGCGGGTCGAGGCGATCGAAGGCCTCCACCTTCAACCAGGGCAGGGGGCTGAGGCCCAGTTGGGTCCATACGTCGGAAAAATCCTGCTGGTTGCCGGTTTCCTCGAAGCGGATGTCGTTGTAGACGTCAAATGTGGCCAACTGGCGGGAACCGTAGCCATCGGCACGGGTGTTCAATACGTTTTCAAAGCCGGTCCGCAGCACATTTTGGGCGTGCAGGTCGTCAATAGCTCGATTGTCGTTAAGGTCCAAAATGGGCGGATAGGAATTAAAAGTGTTGGTGTCAATCTGCGGAATGAGTCCCTGGCCTTGTTGCGCCGCCGGAATATAGCGATACATCAAGACCGGGCGGAAAATATGCTGCAGGCCGTTGATGTCCCACGTCGGATTCGAATAATCCCAATGGCCGATGGCGCGCATGTCCGCATCAAAGCCGACCTGACCCAGCATGCGCGTGAACTGGCCCTGATCGTTCAGCGTGTCTTCGTACTGCGTGACGCGCGTGCCCGCCACCGGGGTCACCGTCGCCCAATCGCTGATATCAATGGGTTTGCGCCAGCCGTAGTAGGCGTCGAAGCGGTTGCTGTGCAGAGTTGGCGTGCCATTGAAATTCTGCTGATCCAGTTGCACGTAGCTCATCTGACCTTCCTGGTAGAGCCCGGTCTGTCCGAGAGGACTGGCGAAATAATCCATGCGCACCTCGGGCAAGCGCTCCTGCACGACTTCAAAATCATCCGGCCGGTCGCGCACAAATGTCGAAAAAAGAGCGTCCTGCGTCCGGTGGCTGGCCTCGACGAAATTGTCCGGCAGTTCATTATTCTCCCAGGCATCTTGCCGGTAATCGCGCAGTACGTTGGAATCCCCCCACCACCACAGGGAACTCGTCACGTCCACCTCTCCGTCGATGGTGCCTTGATGCACCCAGTCGGCAAAAAAGCGATTTTTGCCAATGGGCTGGCCGGTGCTGTCGAGCCCGCGATTGCCGGCATCGTGGATATAGCCCGACTCAAACAAGCCAGACTGCCACCAGTCGGGGTCGGCCGTATAATCATACCGCAGCGCCGGGCCGGCCAGAATGCCGCGAGAGCCGTAAGAATCCAGCAACAGACCCGGCTCGAAGGTGGGGTACTCGGTCCAAAAGGAGGTGGTCCGCGCATAAACGCCCAAATCCCGCCGGAAACCAAAATGCGCCTGCAAGCTCATGGGCGACTGGGTTTCGCGGCCCTGGGTGAAGCTCGGCAGGTAGAAAATCGGCACCGATCCGATGCGCAAAGTCGCGCCCTGCAATTGCACATCGTCAGTGGCTTCGCGGTAGGTCGCGATTCGCCCGACAATATTAAGACCATAAGGATCCGGCTCGCCAAAAAACAAAGTCACGTCGGACAACTCGCCCGTCTGCTGTTCCAAGGTGAAATTTTTGCCGTCAAAATAGGCCGGCGGGTGTCCCATGCGCACTTCCGCTGCCGAAATCGCCTTCGTCTGTTGGTCCTGGGTGGCCTTGAACGTGAGCACCCGCATCGCCTCGCGCGTGAGCGAAACCTGCCCGGCAAATTCGCTCGAACCCCCCGACCCCTGAGCGGTGGAATCCGGAATCGTCACTTTGTCGGCGCGCAAGCTGAAATCGGGCGTGTCAATGACTACGTTGCCCAAGCCAATCAACTGGCCGGACTGGTCGACCAGCTTGTCGGCGGTGATCGTCGGCTTGACCTGGGCGACTGGAGCCGAATTGACCGGCAGAGTTTCTGCTCCCGGGATGAGCAGCGGTGGCGGCGGGTCGGCCCGGGCGACACCCGTCGACAGCCAGGCCGCGCCGGCCAAAATGGCCATCAGCGTGCCGACCGCCAAGGGCGGCCACGGGAGCAATGCGCGAAACACGCCCGCGAATCTGCCCGGCCCCACCTCCGGTCACAAGATTTTTGTGCAGGGGTGGGCTTTGCACCCTTCGCTGCTTGGCGGTGAATATTCCCGGTTTGCAACTTTCGCCATCCCTCCCCACACTTACCACCTTCCCTATCCACGCCCGGGTGGCGGAATTGGCAGACGCGATAGACTTAGGATCTATTGGCCGCGAGGTCTTGCAGGTTCAAATCCTGTCCCGGGCACTTTTTTAACAAGCGGCCCATCCGTGCCAGTGGCGGACAATTCGAGACTATGACTCTCGTTTTCAATGGGTTGCAAATTCTCGTTATTGTGATTGGAATTGACAGTCTGTGACAATGAAGGACGATGAAAGCCGATGGGTCTTGTCCCTTTTCTTGTCCCTATTGGGAGGTAGCCTAAAATGGGTACTTTGGTTATGGCCGCGCCGAGGGTTGCCATACTAGGCCGGCAGTAGGCCTCGGAGGTCATGCTGTCATACTTGTGCCGCAGTAGCTTCTTGGCCTGGGCAAATGGCATCTGATTATCATTCAAATGGGTGCCGAATGTTGTCCGTAATGCGTGCAAGTTGAGGTTGCCCCTTGTTCCCTTGATGACGGGATTAAAGACAGGAAAACTTGGACTGGCCCAAAGTACCCGTTAAATCATCTGCCGGGCACGCACTTGATCCATATAGGGTCGCAGGTGGATGCCGGGGCATTCGGTGGTGACGAGTTCCTGATGCACTTTTACCTGGGCAATTTGCAGGCGGTAGCGCTGGCGCAGTTGTTTTCCGAATGCGCAGATCCGTTGCATCTGCGCACTGGTCGGGGTCTGCAACATGAAATTGCCGAGCACTACCACGCCGACGTTGTGGTCGTTCCATTTATGGGGCCGGTGGTTGGCGTCCAACCCCGCGCGCACGTGCTCGCCGCGCAGCAAGACCGAGCGCAATTCCCATACACGGCCCGCGCGATCAATCGCGTAATGATAACCGATATCCTCAAAGCCCGAGTGCACATGGTAGGTGCGGATGCGCTCGAGGTATTGCGCCGTCTGCCCATAATCGTCCGAGGCAAACGGCGTCGGATCACCGTCGTGGTGAAAGGTTAGCAGCGCCACGCCCCCCATCGGCAGGCAGGGCTTCGCCGGCCCGGAGTTCGTCCACGCCGCGCGCGGGATGATGGCATTTGGGCTGGCGGATGCCGAAGCCTGCGGGACCGGCGGAACGTACGGCGGCGCCCGAAACCCCGGCGGCGGCGCATAACCAATATCGACCGGCGACGATGTTACGTTCGCGGGGCCCGGCAGCGGCGGGGCGCTCGGCAAATAGTCGCCGGGTGACAGTGGTGATTCACTGGTCGGAGCTTCCTCCGACTGGCAACTACTCAAGACCATGACCACGCCGACATTCGCCAGACGCAAAAAAGTCCGGCGCGTCAATCGGCGCGCAGATTCCGTCGCTTTGGGCAGGGGGGCCAAGTCGGCTATTTAACGCGAAACATTTGCATTTACAAACAAAATTAGCCGGGCCAACTCGCTTTCTAAGAAAATTATCCGGCGGCCTTCCGCGGCTCAAATATTGGTGGGTCGTGAAACGGTTTCCGTCGCCAGCCAGTGGATTAGCTTGCGCCCGGCCGTGAAATCGGTACTTTTACCCTTTTTCTCACGTCCCCTTCGTCTAGCCCGGCCTAGGACACCAGGTTTTCATCCTGGCGACTGGGGTTCGAATCCCCAAGGGGACGCCATTTAGGAAAGCCCTCAGCTCCAACGAGTTGAGGGCTTTCATTTGGCTAGGTTTGGCACTTCTTCCAATGGGTCTTCCAATAAATCATGTTCGATAATTATTGGCGCAGGTTGCCTAGGAGTCCAAGTTCAGCCAGCCTCGTGCATAGGCTTCGCGCTCCGCAGACTTTTGATTTTACGAGCACTACCGTACAGAACTGATTGACGACTCCGAAGCCAAGTGAATGGCTGCTGTGACCCGGCGCGAGGTCGCCGTGGTGGCCGCAGGGCGACAATCCGTGGCGACATTGCCGACTACCTCAGCGACAGAAGCGGCAAGTGCTAGAGGTGAGGCCCGCAGGGTCGGTAACCGCGCCGCCGATTTTCTCCGCAACGACCCCCTTGTCTGGAAATGCTCACCTGAGAGCAAGGATTGCCGCCATTTGGGCAGAATGCCAAAGTAATTTTTTGGGAATAAACTTTCTTAAAAGGAAAATATTTGACTAAAATGCGCGTTTAGTGGAATATATTTGACGCTTTCCGGCCTATCGGCCTCCTTAGTGGAAAATTTTTAACTACCTCCGGCCATGAGCGAAATCACCTTTGCGTCCTCCAATTCCGTAGAATCGCGTAAAATCTCCCGACTGGTCAAAGCGGGGGAACTCCGCGAACTGCGGCCCCGTGTCTATACATCCAATTTTACCGATGAGCCAGCGAAAATCGTCCGCCGCAATTTGGCGCTTATCCTCGGTCAACTTTACCCCAATGCCCTGATAAGCCACCGCACCGCCTTGGAGGGTGGCACGCTGCATGGTGACGATGTTTATCTCACCTATGGTTACACCAAAAAAGTGCCATGGCCAGGCGTGACGCTGCATTTGCTGGCTGGCCCCGGCCCACTGGAAAGCGATTTGCCCCATTTGGGAAAGCTGCGGCTAGCCTCCCGCGCCCGTGCGCTGCTGGAAAACATGCAGCCCAGTCGCGGAAAGAAAGGCAAATGCCTGCCGCGTCCGCGCATCGAAGAATTGCTTGAAAAAATCTGCCGCCTGCATGGTGAAAGCGAGTTAAACCGGCTTCGTGACGAAGCCCGTAAACTCGCCAAGACTCTCGGCATGTCCGCTGAATTCACAAAACTGAACAAACTTTTTTCCGCCATTCTTGGAACTGGAAATGCCAAGTCGCTGACCACTGGCGTGTCGCGCGCTCGCGCCGTGCAAATGCCATTTGACCCGGACCGTCTCGACCTCTTCACCAAGCTGGCC
>Ga0182012_10004291_pt1 | contig 14944 bp, 14 predicted proteins | sample 612S2SmetaG_FD_120486 | JGI IMG/M metagenome (GOLD analysis project Ga0182012, IMG submission 120486) | Permafrost microbial communities from Stordalen Mire, Sweden - 612S2S metaG | ecosystem: Environmental > Terrestrial > Soil > Wetlands > Permafrost | place: Sweden: Stordalen | collected... | reverse complement strand
GTTGGCGTCGCGGATCAGCCCGTCACGCACACCGTGGAGCATGTTCACGATGTTGCGGAACGCCTGGTTCATCTGACCCATGGTGTCGTAGGAGGTCGCCTCGGCCTGGCCGCTCCAGCCCGCGCCCGAGATGTTCATCGACGACGCCCACATACGACGAGCCTCGTCCTCGACCGTCTGAGCGTGAGTCTCAAACCGGCCCGCCATCGCCCGCATCGAGTGCGGGTCAGTCATAAAACGTGTTGCCATGTTGCCTGTCTCCTTAATCAACTGGATTTAATTACCTGGGACTTGTCATACGGATTCGTCTTTGAAACGGATAGTTCTTTGTAACGGATGCGTCTTTGTAATTGTCGACTGCCGGAAAGATTACGGCTTAAGGGTTAATAGCCGGCCTCAAATGCGTGACATATACCCTTTATTTTCCCGTATCAGACGACGACCTGCTTGGGCATAACGATCGGCTTGAACCCGTACCGCGGACCCGAGAGAGCACCAGCGCCCTTGCCGGCCCCTGCCATTCCCGGCATACCGGGCACGATCCCGCCGGTTCCGGCGTCCTCGACGCCGGCGGTCCAACCCGAGCCTGTCAGCGGAGCCACAGCACTCTCCGAAGCAAGTGTTGCCGGGGTGGCCGAAGACCAACTGGCCGGCACCGACATTCCGCCGACCGAGCCCGCCTCGCCCAGACCCGCCGACACCGCGCCGCCCATGCCTCCCCCGGACACCGAGTTGACCAGGGTCCCTTCTCCGATGCTCGCACCACCGGCGAGGGGAGCGACGGAGTCGACGCCGGCAGCTGCAGCCGGAACGGCCTGCAGCGTGTGGATCAAGGACACCGCGGTCGGGATGGTGTTACCGACGAACCATGCCGTGGTCACACCGATCTCCTGGACGCCGTTGAAGATAATCGGCGTGCCGAACAACCCGTCCAGGTCGCTGAGGAGCGGCCCCAATGGGGTTGTGTTTATGGCGTTCCAGAGATTAGTCAAGATGGCGTTTGGCGCTGCATCACCAAGCAGGTCTTGGAGGAAGCCCTGCGCCGACGTGGAGGCAGTTGCTGCAGGAACTGCGGCGGCCTGGGTGGCGGCGGCGGCCGGGCTGGTGGTCGGCGTTGCCGGCGTCAGCGGCTGCAGGGCCGCAGCTGCCGTCGCGGCGGCGGAGTAGGTGTACATCGCGGTGGCGTCCTGGACCCACATCTCGGCGTACTGGGCCTCGGTGGCCGCGATCGCCGGGGTGTTGATACCCAGGAAGTTCGTCGCCACCAGCGCCGACAGCAGAGTCCTGTTGGCAGCGACCACCGCCGGGGGCACCGTCGCCGCAAACGCGGCTTCATAGGCGGCCGCCGATGCAGACGCCATGAGACCTGCATGCTCGAGCGAGGCCGCCGTGGTGGTCAGCCAGCTCACGTACGGTGCGGCCGCGGCCGCTGCCGCGACCGACCCCACACCCGCCCACGACTCGGTGGTCAGGTTGGCGATGATCGACTCCCACGAGGATGCTGTGGTGCTCAGCTCCGCGGCCAGGTTGCTATAGGCCGCCGAGGCGGACACCAGCGGTCCTGAGCCCGCGCCCGTGTACATGAGTGCTGAGTTGATCTCCGGGGGTATAGCTGCAAAATCGAGTGCCATTGTGTTTATCCCGTCCCTTTTTGCTGTGACCGAATTTCGCTTGCTTGATTACGAGTGACCGCCGTGGCGCCCGCCGCCTAGACGGCCTTCAGCTTCGGCATGACGATGGGCTTGACGCCGTAGCGCGGCGCACCCAGGGCGGAGCCCCTCGCACCACCCGCTGCCCCCGGCATGCCGGGCATGGCCGCCATCGGCGCGCCAGCCGCCGGCGCCGCGCCGGTCCAGCCCGCAGTCGTGATTGGCGTTAGGGACGTGGTGCTTGCAACCGGAGTGATCGACCCGGCCCAGGTCGGTGCCGCCGATGCCGACATCGAGCTGACCATGGTCGCCTGGCCAACGCCTGCCATCGGCATGGCTCCGATGCCGCCCATGGCTCCGACGCCACCCATGGCGCCCATCGGGCTGACCACGTTCACGGCGTCGGCGGCGCCTGCGGCGGCGTCGCCGGCGTCGCTGGCTGCTGCCGGTAGCAGACCGCCACCGGCCATACCGAGGCAGTCGGACATGGCGGAGGCGTAGTCACCGCTCTGGAAGCTGATGAAGTTGCCCAGGTTGCCGGACAGGCTCAGCGGCCCAGCAGTCGACGCGAGGCTTCCGTCGGGTCCACCGAAGAGGGCGGCGGTGTTGGTGATGAGGTTTTGCAGCCCGCCTTGCGCGGTGGTTGTGGCCGCGTTGGCAGCCTCGCTGGCGCTGTAGGTGCCTGAGCTCAGTCCTAGAACGCTCGTGAACTGCGCCTGAATAGCCTGCGCTTCGGCAGCGATCTGCTGGTACAGAGTGCCGTACGCCGAATAGATTGCCGACTGCAGGAGCGACACCTGGTCGGCGGCTGCCGGAGCGAGGGAGGTGGTCGGTGCCGCCGCCGCCGCGTTCTGCGCTGTCAGTGAAGTCCCGATCCCTTCCAGCTGTTGTGCCGCGGCGAGCAACTCTGCAGGAATCGTTGTCAGAAGTGACATCTATTGCTCCTCATGTGAGACAGCCGATCACCGTGTGGCGATCGACCCTGTGTGTTGACGTAACAGCCCCTGTGCGTTGGCGTAACGCTAGCGATCCACGGCGCAACCGTCGCGACCGGAAGGCCTGGCGTGACGGCCGTTTACGGCCTTTTAACGTAGACGCTGATACCGTTAACAAGCTCCTGCCGGGCGATACGGCTGTGTCATCTGGTTCCGGCCGCAGAGCATTAAAAGGAGGCGCGGCGCGCGGATCGTACGCGAAGTGTGGCGAGGGTGCACGCTCAAAAATTGCCCCAATTTGGGGGGTGGTCCACGGCCCGGATGAGGCTTGCGCGCGCTAGATTCGCCGCCGGGCCCCTATAGCCCAATTGGCAGAGGCAGCGGACTTAAAATCCGTCCAGTGTCGGTTCGAGTCCGACTGGGGGCACGGGCATTTAGGCGGTTTGACCCCTATGTATGAGTTCGGTATGAGTTCGGTGCTAACCCTCGGATCCGGTCTCCGACGTGGCGCGCGCCCGAGCCGGGCGGTGGTCAGGAGTTCAAAGGATCTCCCTGGCAGTGGCCGTGGCCTTGTAAAATCGTTCCGCCACCGGCGGTGGCCAGTGCCGCTGCCTCGGCCTCCTGCTGTGTCGCCCCCCAGGCTCCGACGTATTTGCTGGTCGTCTGAGCAATCGCGATGCACCCACCCTGCCCGCTGGCCAGCAGATAACAGTCGCTGACTTTCAGGCGACACGCCTTCATCGCAGTCTTCTCTGCGTCGGCTTGGCTGGTTGCTCCATCAGCGATCCTGATCTGCCCAGTGGATAACGAAATCGCCATCGCAATCCAGTTGTTGTCGGCGTGCGCGATCGGCGTCGCTGCGAATGCCACGCCGATCGCGATCGCTACTGCTGCTGGTTTCTTCATGGGCTCCCCGGACCTTATTTCTTTTACGGTGCACCGTTGCTGCGCAGACAACTCTATTACACGGCAGCATTATCACGACTTGTCAGAGCCTCTGACCAGTGCGTTTCCGCTGGCGACGGGTCGGCCGCCCACACCACGGCTAACCGCGACTCATACACTGACCCTTCGTGGGCATGCTGTGTGGTTTTGCGCCGTGGATCGTCTATTGGGCGCTTGTCGGTAACGTCCCATTCGGCGCCGCCGTTGTGGTCGCGCTGGCGATCGCCGTCGTCGCATCTGTGATCGGCCGCATCACCGGGAAACTGGCACACATACTTGAAATCGGCTCGTTCGCAATATTTTTGGTGCTGACCGTGCTGACGTTTTCGCTGAGCGAATCGGCCTTGGAGCAGTGGATCCAGCCGCTCAGCTATGCCGGGATCTTCCTGGTGGCCCTTGTCGGCGTGCTGATCGGCAAGCCGTTCGTGCGCGAGTTCGCCGCCGCGGAGCAGCCGCCCGACGTGGTCAAGACCGAGCTGTTCGGCCGGATGGCCACGGTCCTGACCTGGATCTGGGTAGCGGCGTTCGCCGGGATGACGGTGTCGTCTGCGATCCCGCCGATCGTGCAGGGCTTCGCGGGAGTTAAAGCCACGATCCTGGACACGACGACTCCGCTGTCGTTCGTCTTTTACTGGGTCATTCCGTTCTCGCTGTTTGGCGCGGCGGCGCTGGCATCGCGGTTCCTGCCCGACCTGATGCTTGCCGGGATCGACGACGTCGCGCGGGAGACGTCGTTCGTCGCCTACGACGAGGCCACCATCGATGAGCTGTATTACCTGGCCCAGGAACACGCCAATCGCGAGGTCGGCCCCGGCAAGGAGGCCTACAGCGTGAAGGTCGGGGGGATGGGAACCCCGCTGACCGGTGACGAGTCCCGAAAGTCGTGGCCCTCGACGTACAAAGTGCGTGACAAGCGCTCCTGAGCTGCGCGGTGCTGCGCCTTGCGGCCGCTCGGATACGTTAGTTTCGCCGGGCCCATCCTCGTTGCGGCCAGACTAAGGAGCACGCGTGAACGTATTCAGCCCAGACGCTATCCGCGCAGAGACGATCACCATCACCGGCTACGGCGGCGACGACATCGAGGCCTATAGGGCCATCCCGCTTGCCGAGCCGCTCCCTGCGGGATCGCGGGGCGGAATCGTCTGGATCCACCACATGCCCGGCTACGACAGGGAGACCAAAGAGTTCGTCCGGCGGTTGGCCGTCAACGGCTATCACGTAGTCGCGCCCAACCTGTATTCACGCGAGGCCCCGGGCGCCTCACCCGACGACGCAGCCGCTGCGGCGCGGGCCGCCGGCGGGGTGCCCGACAACCGCTTGGTCGGCGACGTCGCCGGAGCCGTCGAGCACCTTGGCGGATTGCCCGGCGCCAACGGGAAGTTCGGTGTCATCGGGCACTGCTCTGGCGGGCGGCACGCCTACCTGGCTGCGTGCTCGCTGCCGTTGGCCGCCGCGGTGGACTGCTACGGCGCGTTCATCGTCGAGGATCCGCCGGAGGGTATGCCCAAGGCCATGCAACCGATCCTGCACCTGGCGCCGAACCTGAGCTGCCCGCTGCTGGGCCTGTTCGGGATCGAGGACAAATTCCCGGCGCCCACCGCGGTAGCCACCCTCGACGCCGAGCTGACCAAGCTGGGCAAGCCGCACGAATTCCATTCCTACGACGGCGCGGGCCATGCCTTCTTCTCCGTCGACCGTCCTGCGTACCGGCAAGAGGCGGCGGTGGACGGCTGGCGCCGAATCGACGCGTTCTTCGCCACCCACCTGAAAGGCTAGGGCTCGCCTGCCATGTGCACATATCTCACCGAACACATCCAGATCGACGGCAGCGGCAAGGGCCCAACGGGGTGGTTCGGCGCCAGCCGCGCGACGGTATACGTCGATCATGCGGTGCATGCGCCCTACACCCATACGGTCAACATCGACGTGATCAATCCACAGCTCGGCCCGTCGGCGCGGGTGGCGCTTGAACTCACCGAGGAAAGCGCGCTGGCGCTGGCCGACGCCATTCGCAAAGCGATCGGCCATGCGCCGGCCGGCCTGGCCTCCAAGGACCAGTAGGCGAGCCGTGACTACCGAACGCGACTACCCCGAAACGGCCGCCGCGCGAGGAAGGATCGAGCCCGCGCCACGTCGAGTCCGCGGTTTTCTCGGGCACGAGCTGATCTTCGACACCGTCGCGGCCCGATACGTGTGGGAAATTCCTTACTACCCGGCGTATTACGTGCCTCTGGCGGATGTCCGCGCGGAATTCCTCCGTGACGAGGACCACCCGCAGAAAGTGCAGTTCGGCCCGTCGCGACTGCACTCCCTGGTCGGCGCCGGCCAGACCTACCAGGGCGCCGCGCGGGTGTTTGACGCCGACAGCGACAGTCCGGTCGCGGGCACCGTGCGATTCGAATGGAATCCGCTGCGCTGGTTCGAGGAAGACGAGCCGATCTACGGCCACCCGCGCAATCCCTATTCGCGGGTGGACGCGTTGCGCTCGCATCGGCACATTCGGGTGGAGTTCGAAGGTGTCCTGCTCGCCGATACTCGGTCTCCGGTGCTGCTGTTCGAGACCGGTTTACCCACGCGGTATTACATCGACCCCACCGATATCGCCTTCGAGCATCTGGAACCGAGTACGACGCAGACGCTGTGCCCGTACAAGGGAACGACGTCGGGATACTGGTCGGTGCGGGTGGGCGAACCCGGTAGTCGAGCAGTGCATCCGGACCTCGCGTGGACTTACCACTACCCGTTACCCGCCGTCGCCCCGATCGCCGGCCTGGTGGCGTTCTACAACGAGAAGCTCGACATCGTCGTCGACGGCTCACAGCTGCCCCGGCCGCACACTCAGTTCAGCTGAGCCAGGTCACGCTTTCCGGCGTCGCCGATAGGCCAGCGCGACCAGACTGTAGGTTTGGACGGCAATGAACGACAACGACGTGCTCGGTGTATCTGAGCGGAGATGGGCGCCGTTGAAGGAGGCAGCGTGACGTCGCCTCCGTCCCCACTGCACCACAAGGAGAGTCCGTCCTTCGCAGCGGACCGCGCCGCCTATTGGCGCCTGCTGCGCGGGTTGGGCCCGGTGGTGAAAATCGACACGGGTAAACCAGAGCTGCGCGGCTACTATCTCACCCGGCGGGACGACGTGCGCGCGGCTTTGCGCGACCCGGACACGTTTGTGTCGCCGCCGAAAACCTTCAAGCTCGCCTTGGGTGGCGTACCGCTTCCTCAGGCGCCGCTGTCAATCGGGACGCGGTCAGAGCATGCCCGTTTCGCCAGCGTCTTGCATCCCCTCTTCAGCCCCAAAGGGTTGGCCCCCTACGCTCCGGCCTTGCGCGCCCAGGCTGCGACGCTGATCGACACGATCGTCGCCAAAGGGCAGTGTGATGCCACCAACGTCGTTGACAACTACGCCTGCCAGGCGATGTGCACGGTGTGCGGGATGCCCGGCAAACGGCCGGCTCGACTGATCCAGGCCGCGGTGATCGGCGACGCCAACGGGGCAGCCGAACTTGCGCTCCTCAAGTGGCTGAATGCCCAGCTGGGCGCCGAGATGGGAAATCCCGCGCGCCCGCCCGGCGTTCTGTGGCCGCTGGTGGATGGCCTAGGAGGCGATAGCGATTTTCCGCTCAGCAGGTTCGAAGTGACTGCGGTCATCCTTTTGCTGTTCTCTGTTGCGGGAATTGAAATGATCGCCGCGGCAATCGGTTTCACGCTTTTACATCTGGCGCGCGATCCGCGACTGCAGGCCCAGCTACGCGAAGACCCGGCACAGATTCCGGCGTTCGTCGAGGAGATGTTGCGGCTGGAGGCGCCGGGGCCGGCCATTCCTCGCTTCACCAGCAGGGAAGTCGAAATCGGCGGGGTCACAATCCCGGCGCACAGTTCGGTGTGGCTGGCGTTGGAAGCCGCGGGCAGAGAGAACGGCGGCGACGAGATAGCGACGGCCAGCGACGGAAAGATTCGGCGGCAGCGCCACTGGGCGTTCGGGGGCGGCATGCACAGATGTCTGGGCCTGTACCTGGCCCGTCTTGAAATGGCCGAGTTCGTGACCGAGTGGTTGAGCCGGATTCCGCAATTCGAGCTGGCCGCGGGCGCCGCGCCGGCCATTGTGCACAAACCGATCGGCGTGACCCACCTGGACAGCCTGATGCTGCACTGGGAGGCGCGGTGAGCCAGCCGCCGGCGCGGGCAGACTGAGAATGCATGAATTACGCCTGAATTCAGGGCAACGCAGGTACGGATGGCAGCAAAATTTGGGTCCGGTCACCGGCAGCCAGCATTTCGGCAAATAGTTATCAGGCTCTTTGCAGCTAACCATCAGCCAGTTCCCAATTTAGTGGCTCGCCTGCGGGCAGGGTCGCAGTGGCGAAGATTTCTTGCTCAGGCGCAAACGTCCAGTTCAGGAGCCTCTGGGTGCGTGGAACACACGTCGTTGGCGCGCGACGAAATCAATATTTAAACCTTCGCACACATATCCGAAACATTCCTATTCGAAGCTTCCTGTCGTTACGGCGTTGTGCACCGCAGCTATTCCAATATGCCTGTTGGCTCGAAAAATTGGGGTGTGTCTGAACCATGTTGCCTTATCCAGATTGGCTAAATCCCGGAGACAACGCCTGGCAGTTGGTGGCGGCGACTCTCGTCGGCCTGATGAGCGTCCCAGGCATCGCCGTTCTGTACGGCGGAATCGTCCAGAAGAAATGGGCCGTCAACACCATGTTGATGGCCTTCACCGGCTTTTCGCTGGTGCTGGTTGTGTGGGTGCTGTGGGGCTTCAAGATGAGCTTCGGCGAGCCCGTCACGCTTTTCAAGGGCATCCCTGTCCTGAGGTCCTTCGTCGGGATCCCCCACACGATCCTGAGTAGCAACAACCAACAGATAGCCATGATCCCGAAGCTGGACGGCAACATGCCGTCCTTCCGCTTTCCGGAGACCACGCTGGCGTACTTCCAGTTCGTGTTCGCCGGCATCACCCCGTTGCTGTTCCTCGGCAGTGTGATCGGCCGGATCAGCTTCAAGGTGTGGCTGATCTTCGTGCCACTGTGGTCGACGTTCGCCTACTCGGTCAACGCGTTCCTGCTGTGGGGCGGCGGCTGGTGGGGAGAGGCGGGGGTTCTGGACTACTCCGGTGGGTACGTGATTCACCTCGCTGCCGGGACGAGCGGATTCGTCGCCGCGGCGGTGATCGGTCCGCGGCTCAAACGTGACCGGGACCGCGCCGTGCCGAATAACCTCCCCCTGGCCGCGGTGGGCGCCGGCGTGCTGTGGTTGGGCTGGAACGGGTTCAACGGCGGCGACCCGTATTTCGCGGGTGCTGACGCGTCACTGGCGGTGCTGAACACGAACCTCACCACCGCCGTCGCATTGCTCACCTGGGTGATCTGGGACATCTTCCTGAGCAAGCAGCGCAAGCCGACATTCCTGGGCGCCATCAACGGCATGATCACCGGCCTTGTCGCGATCACCCCGGCGGCCGGCTTTGTCAACAGCTTCGGCGCGATCATCATCGGCCTCGTCGCCTCGACGCTGGTCTGGTTCTCCTGGAATTACCTCGGCCGCACGAAGCTGTTGAAGAAGGTCGACGACACCCTGGGTGTGTTCCACACGCACGGTGTGGCCGGTCTGGCGGGCGGGTTGCTGGTGGGCGTACTCGCCGACCCCAAGATCGTCGAGTACCTGGGCGGCAGCGCCGGGGCGGACGTCAGCGCCTCCGGTTGGCTGTACGGTCACCATCCCAAACAGATACTTATCCAGGCCGGGGCCGCGGCCACGGTCATCGTCTGGGATGGCCTCGTCACGTTCGTCATCCTGAAAGTCCTCGGGCTGTTCATGAAGTTGCGGTTGCCCGACGAGGTCTTGGAAACCGGCGATGTCGGTGTGCACGACGAAGAGGCTTACCCCGACGAAACGCTCGTTACAACCAGCGGGCGAGCCGATTGGCCAAAGCCGCCGCGGGCCAAGACGGCGGCCGCTGAGAGCGCCGAACACGCTGAGCCAGTGGACGATTGATTGTCATGAAGCAGATCACCGCTATCGTCAAGCCCCACACGCTCGAGGACGTCAGGCATGCCATCGAGGTCGCCGGGGTGCTAGGTTTGACGGTCACTGAAGTCCAGGGGTACGGCAGGCAAAAAGGGCACACCGAGGTTTACCGCGGGGCTGAATACACCGTCGATTTCGTCCCGAAGGTCCGTCTTGACGTGTTACTTGACGACGAGTTCGTGGAGCGAGTCGTTGACGCCATCGTCGGAGCCGCCCGCACGGGGAAGATCGGCGATGGCAAGGTCTGGGTTTCGCCGGTCGACGGTGTGATCCGTATCCGGACCGGGGAACGCGACCACGACGCGATCTGAGTCCAGTCGCATGGTCGGGCGGGCTCGACCGCTTAAATGACGTGTTTGTCGCGACTGGGCGCAGTGTGACATTCGCCTCGTGTGCCGATCTTTCTAAGAGTTTCACATTAAGTAAACCGCGGCGTGGACGGTTTAATACATTGCCATGGCACAAAAATAGCTGTTGAAGGCCGCTACCAAAGTTTGCCAAATAGCAGTCGCCAGACTGCCGGGAAATCGCAGCCTGCGCGTACTACGTGCCAGTAACGTGATGTGCGTAACAATGCCGAATTGGGAATCTTTTTCGCGGAAATTCCGTCGGTAGGATAAATCCATGCGGCATTGGGAGTGCCTTCAGGCGCTGCAATCCGGTTGATCCAGGGCCGCCAGCGTCGCACCGAGTCATCGCGACCATTGACGTCCGCGTCGAGGTCTGACGAATAAGCAAAGGCGGTATCAACATGAGCGATCTGAACGGCCGGCAAGCCGCCGGTGACGGCCAGGACGGCCAAGTCTTCGACTTGAGCGCCGCCTTCGAGTCGGACGCTGATCTGGACGCGGTGCTGGTTGAGATTCCCGTAAATAAGGGCCCGATCAGCAGTATTGTCGCCAGCCCCGACGGCAGCCGTCTGATGGTGACCAACTACGGCCACGACAGTGTCTCGGTCATCGACGTCTCGGTCATCGACACCGATACCTGTCGGGTCGTGGAGACTGTCGCCGGCATCAACGAGCCGTTCGCGATCGCGATGGGCAGCGAGGACGTCGACCGCGCGTACGTCACCACGGTGTCAGCGGCATATGACTCGATCGGGGTCATCGACACGTCCACCAACACGGTCGTCTCGACTCATCCGCTGGCGCTCAGCGTTAGCGACCTGGTGGTCAGCCCCGACGGAAAGCGCGTTTACGCCAGTCGCAACGGCGTCGGCGGCGCGGACGTCGCCGTCCTGGACACCACTACCGGCCAGGTCGAGGTGCTCGACATCGCAACCGGGCCGGGAACCAGCACCGAGTGCGTGCGCGTCGGCTCCGACGGGGGTCGGCTGTACGTCGGCACCAACGGGCCGGCCGGCGGACAGCTTGTCGTGATCGGCGCAGATGCACAAACGGGCTTGTACGTCATCGACACCGTCCCGATCGGTTCGCCCATCCGCGACGTCGCGCTCAGCCGCAACGGCGCCACCGCCTATGTGGCCAGTTGCGGACCAGACTCTGGTGCAGTGGTCGACGTCGTCGATACTGGCGCCAACAAAATCCTCAGCACGCACAAGATCACCGACGTCAGTGGCATCGTCACCGGGTTGGCGCTCAGCGGGGACGGCGATCGCGCCTACCTCGTCACCGACGACGGCGTCACGGTGCTGTGCGCGCGCACGCAGGACATCATCGGCGCTGTCGGGCTATCGAATCAGCCGTCGTGCGTGGTCGAAAGCCCGAATGGGAAGTACCTCTATGTCGCCGACTACTCCGGCGCGGTCACCGTGGCACCGGTTGCGTCGGTAGTGGCGCCAGGTATCGAGCCTGCCGCGCACTGGGACGACACCGCAGCCGAGGACGACGCCGCAGCCGAGTGGGCCATGCCTGAGCTGCCGCAGTTGGAGCCTGCACTCGCGTAGTTCGGCGCCGATCCGGGCGGGGTGGCCGGGTCGAAACCTCGGTGAAGCGAGCTTGTGGGGGGAACCGGTTCCTCCCGGCTTCGCGCGGCGATAGCATTCGCCCCACCAAGACATCATGCGGTGCTGCGCCGCGACCGATAGGCGGTACATCGATGTACAGCACGATGCAGAACTTTCCGTTGACGATCGCCGCAATAATGCGGCATGGCTGCGGTGTGCACGGGGCACGCGGGGTCACCACTGCCACAGGGGACGGATACCGGCACACCACCTATCGCGAATTGGCTCAGCAGGCGGCCCAGCTGGCAAACGCGCTGCGGCGCCTTGGCATCAACGGGGACCAGCGGGTGGCGACGTTCATGTGGAACAACGCCGAACACCTGGCGACCTACCTCGCGGTGCCGTCCATGGGCGCGGTTCTGCACACGTTGAACATCCGGCTGTTTCCGGAGCAGATCGCCTACGTCGCCAATGAAGCCGAAGACCAGGTCGTCGTGGTCGACCTGTCATTGGCCAAATTGCTCGCCCCGGTATTGGCTGAACTCGAGACCGTGCATACGGTGATCGCGGTCGGGGAAGGCGACACGGGGCAGCTGCAGGAGTCGGGCAAGGCGGTGGTGCGCTACGCCGAGATGCTCGACGGCGAATCGGCCGAATTCGACTGGCCGCAGATCGACGAGAATTCCGCAGCCGCAATGTGCTACACGAGCGGCACCACCGGAAACCCCAAAGGTGTTGTCTACAGCCATCGTTCCAGCTTCCTGCACACGATGGCGGCATGCACCACCAACGGCATCGGCGTCGGCGCCAGCGATAGCGTGCTGCCGATCGTGCCGATGTTTCACGCCAACGCGTGGGGGCTGCCGTATGCGGCGTTGATGGCCGGCGCTGACTTGGTGCTACCCGATCGTCACCTTGATCCCCGATCGCTGATCAGCATGGTCGAGAACCTGCGGCCCACAGTGACCGCCGCGGTGCCCACCATCTGGAACGACGTTATGCATCACCTCGAGGAGGACCCCGACCACGACATGTCCTCGCTGCGGCTGGTGGTCTGCGGTGGCTCGGCGGTTCCGGTATCGCTGATGCGCACCTTCGAGGAGAAACACGGCGTCCAGATCCGGCAGCTCTGGGGCATGACGGAAACGTCGCCGCTGGCGACGATGGCCTGGCCGCCGCCCGGAACCCCGGAGGACCAGCACTGGGCATTGCGTGCGACGCAGGGCCAACCGGTATGCGGTGTGGAAATGCGGATCGTGGACGACGACGGCCAGGCGCTGCCCAACGACGGCGACGCGGTGGGTGAGGTGGAAGTCCGCGGCCCCTGGATCGCCGGCTCCTACTACCTGACACGCGACGAGTCGAAGTTCGACTCGGGTTGGTTGCGCACCGGCGACGTCGGTCGTCTCGATGAGCGGGGCTTCGTCACTTTGACCGACCGGGCCAAAGACGTCATCAAGTCCGGCGGGGAATGGATATCGTCGGTCGAGTTGGAGAATTGCCTGATCGGGCACCCCGACGTGCTCGAGGCTGCGGTTGTCGGGGTTCCCGACGAGCGGTGGCAGGAACGACCGCTCGCAGCCGTCGTGACCAAGCCGGGCGCGTCGGTCAGCGCCGATGAGCTGCGAACGTTTCTCGCCGACAAGGTCGCTCGGTGGTGGTTGCCGGAGCGGTGGACGTTCGTCGACGAGATTCCACGCACCAGTGTGGGCAAGTACGACAAGAAAGCCATCCGGTCCCGATATTCCGAGCATGGCTATTGGGTGATCGAGGTCCGCGGCTGAGAGTGGTGGCGCTCGCGCCACTGGCCGGGTCCGCTACTCGCGGGCCGTACCCTGAATTCCATGGCAAGGTCTATCGCCGTCGAGCAGTCGCGAGCAATACCCGTCGCGGTCGAGGAAGCGTTCGCCAAGACGTTGCCAATACCGCTGCCGGTGATTTTCTCCCGGTGGTATGGGCTGATCCCGCCGATCAAACAGGTCCGGGACCAGACCGGTGATTGGCATGAAGCAGGCCAGACCCGCACCGTCATGTTGGTCGGCGGTGGCAGCGCCCAAGAGGTGTTGATCAGCATTGACCCACCGCATTCGTTCGGCTACACACTCTCCGGGATCAAGGGCCCGTTGGCGCTGCTGGTCAGTCTGATCGAGGGCGAGTGGACCTTCACCCCGGCAGGGACCGGTACCTCAGTGAGCTGGCGATGGACCGTCCACGCGAGGTCTGCCGCAGCCGCGCCCGCGTTGCCCGCGTTGGGCGCAATGTGGCATGGCTACGCCCGCCAGGCGCTTGAAAAACTGTCCGTGGAGCTCCTGCGCTGACTTCGCTACCGTCTTGGGTACCGTCTAGTTCATGTGTCGACTCTTCGGCCTGCATGCCGGAACCGCTGTGTGCACCGCGACGTTCTGGTTGCTGGACGCACCGGAGAGCTTGTCCGAGCAAAGCAGAAAGAACCCGGACGGTACGGGCTTAGGGGTCTTCGACGAACACGGCCGACCGCAACTGCACAAGCAGCCGATCGCAGCCTGGCAGGACGCCGCCTTCGCCACCGAAGCACACGAGATGACCGGCACCACCTTCATCGCCCATGTCCGCTATGCGACGACCGGTTCGCTCGACGTCCACAACACCCACCCGTTTTTGCAGGACGGCCGGATCTTCGCGCACAACGGCGTCGTCCAGGGGCTGGATGTCATCGACGCACAGCTGCGCGAGTTCGGCACCGAGGATTTGGTACTGGGACAGACCGATTCCGAGCGGGTATTCGCCTTGATCACCGCCGCGATCCGTGCCCGCGGCCCATCGCACGGCGACGTCACAGCAGGACTCATCGACGCCATGAAATGGCTCGCTGCGAATGTGCCGATCTTTGCGGTCAACATCCTGCTCAGCACGGCCACCGATATGTGGGCGCTGCGTTATCCGGAATCCAATGAGCTTTACATCTTGGACCGATCCGACTTGGGCCGATCCGACGATACGGCCGCACCTGATCACGAATTCGACATGCGCACCAAGCGAATTCACGCGCGCTCCGAACATCTGTGCACTCGCCCGTCAGTGGTGTTCGCCAGTTTGCCCATGGACGACGACCCGCGCTGGTGTTCGCTTGCCTCGGGGGAACTGGTCCACGTCGACTCCGCGTTGCAGATCACCCGCACTGTCGTGCTGCCCGACCCGCCCACGCATCTGCTCCGTCGGGAAGACCTGAGTGCCCCGGCCCAGCAGGCACAACACACGTCGGCGTGAATCTAACGGAGCGGCGCGCGCTGGTTCTGGCCGGTGGGGGGCTAGCGGGAATCGCCTGGGAGACAGGTGTTCTGCTCGGTATCGCCGACGAGTCGCCGGCAGCGGCGCGGCTGCTGCTGGATTCGGACGTGCTGGTCGGGACTTCGGCCGGCTCGGCCGTTGCCGCCCAGATCGGCAGCGGCACAACGCTCGAGGTGCTGTTCGACCGGCAAGTCGCCGAAACG
>Ga0182012_10004290_pt1 | contig 14945 bp, 8 predicted proteins | sample 612S2SmetaG_FD_120486 | JGI IMG/M metagenome (GOLD analysis project Ga0182012, IMG submission 120486) | Permafrost microbial communities from Stordalen Mire, Sweden - 612S2S metaG | ecosystem: Environmental > Terrestrial > Soil > Wetlands > Permafrost | place: Sweden: Stordalen | collected... | reverse complement strand
TGCTCACGAGCCGCAACCGAGATGATTCCCTTGCGATGCATGAATTTCAGAATGCCATTGACCGTCTCCTCGAGCGACGGATCGGGAATCCCCGCCGCAGCGGCATCCCGAGCCTTTTGATACGAGGAGCTGTCGTAGCGCTTGAACTCCATCGCGGAGATGTTGTCCACGGAGCCCACCAGGAAGTCGAGCAGCGGAAAGAGAAGATCTTCTTTCCGGCATCTCCGGATCAGTTCGGGAACGAAATCGCCAATGCTGAAGATTTCGAATTGCCGGCCGGTCGCCTTGGTAATGAGCGTGGTGATGTCCAGCATGTTGGCGTAATCGTCTCGCACCACGTGGTAATTCTTATTTTCCGTGCCGGAAGTGGTGGAAATAGCAACGATATTGTTGGCCACAACGTCCGCGGGAACAAAACTAACCTGGTTTAAAGCATCGACACCAATGCCGTGATTGACCATGAAAGCAACAAGGCGAACTGCTATATCGAAGTTGTTGCCTCCGCCGGAGACGGACGGACTTACGAGAGCAGGCCGGAAGATGCGCACGGAGAGTCCCTTGTCGCGCGCGTCTTCTACCACCTTTTCCGCTACCCATTTCGACTGGCTGTATCCGAAGTCGAGAAGCTCCATTTTCTGGTTCCCGTCGGTCTCATACAGGACGCTCTTCAGGGCCCAACCAAAGATAAAAGTGGTCGAGACATAGTTGAACTCCTTGGGTCGTCCTTCGAATGACAGTCTCAAGACCTCGTTGGTTCCGATCACGTTCGCGTCGCGCATCCGGTCGTAGTTGAACAGGTAGTTGACGGTCGCGCCGTTGTGGAATACCGCGTCCATTTCATTGGCGAGGAACTCCCATACGTCCTGGGTCAGACCGAGTTCGCGCTGGCCTAAATCGCCGCAAATGGGAATCACACGAGTCTCAAACAAATGCATCAGCCCGGCGCCGCATGAGCCCATCGACTCCATCGCCGCTCTGAGTCTTTGCAGGCCCTGAGCTTCGTCGGACGCCCGGACTAGAACATAGATTTTGGCCCGGGTCAGTTCCAGCAGACTCTTGATGAGGAACGGTCCGATGAAACCGGTTCCACCCGTGAGCAGCACGCGATTCAGGATCGGCTTCTCAGGCAATGAGGAGGGCGCCGGCGGTGTGAAGGCTAGTTTCCGGTCGGCATTCATCATCTGCTTTTCCGCTTCGCGCTGCTCTTCTCTGAAAGCCGCAAGCGAATGACGGAGCATTGCCAGCGCTTCTTCGGGAGCACTCTCCAACTGCGAGGCCAGCCCGAACAGATCGGCTACGCTCACGCGCTGAATGACGCCGATATCGACCTGCCTGGCCAGCATTTCGGCGCCTTTATCCTTCAGAAGCTCCTTCAGTTCATGCATGAACACGACAAGATCCAGGGAATCCAACCCGGCTTCGATCAGGTTGTAAGTCTCCTGGCCGGTAAGGCTGTACCTGGCTTTCAGCTCGTCGAAGGACGACTGGATTTCGGGGCCGGACTCGGATACCCCGGCGTCCTTCTCCCGCGAAAATTCGGAGAGGACGGTAAACTGGCCATCGAGCCACATGTGCTTGGTCTTATGGCGCATGATCTTGCCCGAGCTGGTTCTCGGGATGGCGCGGGGCGCAATAAACGAAATCAATGCTACTTCCACGTTGAGATAATTCCGAACTGCGGCGGCGATCTTCCGCGCATCCGGAAGCGCCCGGGGATTCTTAACTTCAGCAACGATGGCCAGCGCGGGCTCGCTGTCCTCGTGAATCTGGAACGCGGCCACGCAACTGGCACGGATCAGTCCCGAAGCTCTCTCCACAACGTTCTCGATATCCTGCGGGTAGTAATTTTGCCCTCGGAGGATAATCATGTCCTTGATGCGGCCACAGACAAAGAGCTCTCCGTTATGGAAGAATCCCATATCGCCGGTCCGCAGATGGCCATCGTCGTAGGGGCTGTCGTCCACCAGGCGCGCACGAAACTGCTTCAGTGTCAGTTCCGGATTATTCCAGTAACCCAGGCACTTACCGCTTCCGGCGATCCATATTTCGCCGACAAGACCGGGCTTGAGGGCCACGTGCTGTTCCGCATCGACGATTTTGACGTCGATGCCCGGGAGGGGTATTCCGCAGCTGACAATCTGAGTGGCGGCGTCGATTTCGGAAACCTCGGTAATCATGCGGGCTTTTCCGAGGGTGAGGGCACGCTTGTTGACGGCAACGATTTTGCGACCACCCAGTGAGACGGCCAGGGTGTTCTCGGCCAGCCCAAAGGCGGCATAGAAGCTTTCCGCCTTGAGCCCGTACGCTTCAAACTTCTCCAGAAACCGTGTGAATGTATCCGCCTTTACGGGTTCCGCAGCGCACATCATCACTCGCAGCGAACTGAGATCGCAACCCTCCAGGCTCTCTTTTGAAAGCCGGCCGGCGCGCAGGCAATAGTCGTAAGCGAAGTTGGGAGCGGCAGTTGCGGTAGCTTGATAAGCGGTGATGGTATCGAACCAGAGGATCGGCCGCTGAATGAAGTCCATGGAAGCGAAGCCGTAGGTCGTGCCGCCTCGCAGCGCAGGATAAAGATAGCAGCCGATCAGGCCCATGTCGTGATACTGAGGAAGCCAGGATACGACCACCGGATTGGGATGGTCGATGACCAGGGGACAGGTGTCCAGGATGTTCTTGTGCGTCACCATCACGCCCTTGGGCTCCATCGTAGACCCCGACGTGTATTGCAGAAACAGAATCTCCGAAGTAGTAGGGAAAGTTTGATCCGAGATTGTTTCCATAAAGTCTTCCGTGACGATCCAGGGCAGACTGGAAATATAGTCAACGTCGACGCCGGACGCCGCAACTCCGCTGCGGGTGAGATTCGTCTTCAGAGATGCGTGGTAGTCCTTGCTCGTTAGAATCCCCGCCGCCTGGCAGTCCTTGGCGATGTGGATCATCTTGTACAGGGCGCTCTGGAAACCGCGAGAACTGGGAGGATAGACCGGTACGGGAATCAATCCGGCGCGCACGCAACCAAAAAACGCGCAGATCATTTCGAGTCCCGGCGGATAGGCGAGAAGCACTCTATCCCCTGCCGCGAAACGACCATTCTTTCGCAAATGTCCGGCGATCGCCTTTGTCCGATGGATAAACGAAGAGTAGGAATACTCTTCGATGGGATTCCCGTTCAGGTCAAGGTAGGAAAAAAGGAGTTTGTGCGGGTGCTCATTCCCCAGTTTGTCCAGTTGGTCCAGAATTGACGTCATAGAAGTTCAGCTATACCCCTCAAGGTGGATTAGGGAAACTCAGTACGTTATAAACAAGAAGCGCCTGCTCTGTCTGTGCGATGGTGAGGCGAAATACGACTAAGTCTCGGGGGTGCGGAATAAGTATCCAGGCCCAAATGAATACAAAAAGAGGCAAACACTTGTGCTATCTGTCGACTGGTAATTTTATGTTAACAGAGCCGGGAATACGACGCGTCGGGTCTGCGCCCCGCTCCGGCTCTGTCTGACCTGAATTTCCTTGATTTTCCACAGCCCTCAGGCTACGGTCAGCCTTTAAGACTGCCGGCGTGGGGCAACAGATCCGCTGCTATACTCCAACCAAAGCGACCAGCCGGGATTCAGAGCGGTTTCGATTCACATGTTGCCATTTGAAGGTCATGCTAGATGGCATTTTCTTGGGAAAAATGCCACTTGACCTCAAGCATCCTGTAAAGTGCAGAATCGAAACCGCTGTAGCCCGGCATACAATAATCGTGTGGAGGTGCCGGTGACGCCCGAGACCAGATCGGTAACTATCGAGCCGGAAATCGATGACCTTGTGCCAGCTGAGGTCTCGCACCGGAAGTCCGTCGCCGACCCGGCAGGTGCGTCTTCCTTCCCGAAAGTCTTACGCCGCCGGCTCGACAAGTTCTTTTCCGACCAGGAACTTTCGCCAAAGGCCGACCTTACGATGTGGGTCAAGATCGTCGCGGGCTTGGCAGTCCTTGGCAGCAGTTGGATTGCTATCTACGCATTCAGGCCCGATGCCTGGAAGTTTATTGGCCTCTATCTTCTGGGTGGTGTCGCCCAGACGTTCCTGATGCTGAACATCTCCCACGACAGCAACCACAACGCCATCTCGTCCTCGCCGTCGGTCAACAAAACGCTGAACTACGTCTTCGATGTTTGCGGAGTCAACTCGTACATGTGGCGTATCCTCCATCATCGGGGCCACCACTCCTGCATCAATCTTCATGGGGAAGACGACGCGCTGACCGGACGCGGTATCTTTCGGTTTACGCCCCATGAGCCCCGCGCGGGCTGGCACCGGTTCCAGCACATTTACGCCCTGTTTTTCTACGCGATGTTCTCTCTCGACTATGTTTTCGTCCGGGATTTTGAGGCCTTTTTCTTCCCCACTCACGGATACCTGAAACGCACCAGGCATCCGGCGCGGGAGTATGTCATCCTCTTTGCCGGCAAAGCGTTCTATTTCACCTACATGCTCATTTTGCCGATGGTGGTGCTTGGGAAATCGCCTCTGCTGGTAGCGGCGGCCTTCCTGCTGAATCATTTGATTGTCGGTTTGACCGTATCGCTGGTATTTCAGACGACGCACACGATCGACAGCACGTACTTCCCCTCCGACCGCAGCGAGTTTGACAATGGGGTGTATCACATCTTCGCCACAACGGCCGATTATGCGACCACGAACCCGGTCGTAGGCTGGCTCGTTGGCGGCCTCAACCATCACATCGCCCATCATTTGTGCCCTTTCGTGTGCCACACCCACTATGCTCCGCTGACGCGGATCGTGAAGCAGACTGCCGAAGAGTTCGGCGTCCCCTATCGGCAACATCCCACCATGACGCGGGCAATCGTGCATCATCTGATACTTTTGAAACAGTTGGGAAGCGAAAACAATTGGGAAGCGAAAACCGATTTTAGTAGCGAATCCTTAACCTGATGGCTACCCAACCGCTTGAGGCAAAACCCTTGCAGTTTTCCACGGTTTTACACAAGCAACTGAATCAAGAGGTGTGATTTTGCCCACCCCCATACCCGTCGTTTCGCGGTGGCGCTCCTTTGCGGATTCCCCCGCGATGGCCGCAAATCCCGTCAAGGTGCTATCCAAATACACGGCAACTTTTGGAGACACATTTAGCTTCTATCTTGGCGGCATTAAAGAAGCCATCGTTACCACCAATCCCGCTGTCATCCAGCATGTGCTGAAGACCAATGCGGAGAATTACCAAAAGTCCGAAATTCAGGTAAAGCGGATGGGCCACTTCCTGGGCAAAGGTCTTCTTACCACGCACGGAGAAGCCTGGAAAACACAGCGGCGACTCATTCAGAAGGGTTTCGATCGAAAGCAGCTCGAAGCTCTATCCGCCATCATGCAGGACTCCCTCGCCGAGTCGATGGTGAACTTCGACCGCCAGGTCCAGGCCGGCGACGTCGACATCTATCCCCAACTGATGAAAATGACCTTTGCCATGGTCGCCCGTTCGCTTTTCGGAGCCAAGCTCAAGGTCGAAGACATTGACCTAGTCAGCCAAACCATCTGCACCGTCCAGGAATTCATTGTTCGGCAGACCATCCAGCCCTACTTGAATCCCTGGTTCCAAGCCACGGGCGAACTGCGCAAACACGAAGCAATGCGCGCCCGCGCCGACAGCATCCTGCTGGAATACATCAAGAAACGTCGCCACCAGGAACCGGGTCACGACCTGCTGCAGACCCTGATGGACGCCCGTTACAGCGATGGTGAGGGCATGAGCGATGAACTGGTCTTGAGCGAAAGCATGCAACTGCTGGTCGCCGGCCATGAAACATCCTCAAATGGTCTGTCCTGGCTTCTCTATCTTTTGAGTACGCATCCGGAATGCCTCGAGAAAATACGGCAGGAGTTCGATGCTGTGCTGGGGGATGCGCCTCTTACTTTCAGCGACGTTCCCAGACTCGAGTTCACAACCCAGGTCATTCAGGAAGCGCTTCGACTTTACCCGCCGTTTTGGATGATTGACCGCGAGGCCATTGCAGACGACCTTGCGGGGGACGTGGCGATACCCCGGGGATCGACGGTTATTGTGTACGTTTACGGCGCACACCATGCGCCGCGCTACTGGCAGGACCCGGAGCGTTTCGACCCAGCGCGCTTCACCAAAACGAACCAGGCGCAGCACACGCCCTTCACCCATCTCCCCTTTGGGGGCGGACCGCGGGGATGCATCGGCAGCAACTACGCGATGCTGCAGGTCCTCATGATTTTGAGCGATCTGCTCAGGAAATATGACTTTCAGCTGTCCCCCGGCCAAACGATTGAAGCGCGCCCGATGGTGATCCTTCGACCGAAGCACGGAATCCGCATGACCTTCACTCAGACAACTGCACGCGATCGCCATGCAGTCATCCAAGAATAGAAGCAATCGCGACTGATGTGGAAGGTCATCGCGCAAGAGCGGCAATGCGGCCGAGATCCTCTCTACCCGCATGGATCGGGCTCGCCTTGTTTGCCGCGCTTACTGAAGGGGTCTAAGGCCGTCGGCTACGGCTGTACAAAGAATTCCGACATGGAGGGCGCGGAAGCCGCCGCTGCGGGAGGGTCCGGCAAGCCGAGAGCCTCCATCATTGTGCGTAGCATGCTTTCATGCTGGTATACGGTCGCCGATGTCTGCTGGTAGCCGACCTTGACGTTCGGCCCCCAAAGCACCGGAGAAACACGACCGCCTCCATACTCCGTATCGCTGGTCGCCGCTTCGTCGAAATCCACGATCAGGACGCCGTCGCCTCCCGCTGCGAACGCGGAGTCGCTCGACAAAGGAACCACGATATTGGCCTGCAACCAGGAGTCCGCCTGCTGCGGGGTTCCATTGTGCGCATCGTCATTCACATCGGGCACAATGAACGAGAATTCGGGCAAGGTGTTGTTGGCCACATCGGTTGCGAACTGTGTAAACGGACAGATGACCTGATTTGCCACAGACGCGTTGTCAGCCACGTCAGAGAGCATGGCGAAGGGGTTGTGACGAATCAGGTAAAGACCGGTATTTCCTCCCAGATAACCCTGTGTCGCTCCTTCCGCATAAATCTTGAACGAGACGCCCGAAGCGAGCATCCGGCGAGCTATATTGTCGACATCAAAGACCTGTGTGGAACTGTCATCGTTGGTAAGGATTTGCCCGGTCGTAAGCATGAAGTAGTTGCCAATGGATGGATGCGTATCGGCGTAATAGTTAGTGGGCAAAGCGCCGGACTTGATCATGCTGTTGAGATTGGGCCATTGGCTATTGTCGACAACAGTCGAATAGCTGCTGTTTTCTTCCATGACCAGGACAACATGTTTGCTTTGCGGAGTCACCAATTTTACCGTTACCGTCGTCTCACCGGATTGGGTCGGATCCTGCACACTGGTGGCGGTAACTGTCACACTGCCCACCGCGGATGGCGCGGTCAATAGACCGGTCGCACTTATATCCCCGAGGCTCGAAATCCAAGTTACTGCCGAGTTGTAGCTTCCTGTTCCCTGAACCGTGGACGTGCACTGGGAGGTTGCATTTGGGGCAATTGCCGAGGGTGCGCAGGCAACAGACACCGATGTAATTGTCGGAGGGGTAGTAGTCGACTGCACTGCAACTGATGCGGTTCCGGATTTCGTTGTGTCCTGCGTACTTGTAGCTGTCACGGTAATGCTGCCTGCCGTTGCTGGAGCAGTCAGAAGCCCGCTCGAATTAATGGTTCCGCTGCTCGTCGACCATTTCACCGCCGAGCTGTAGCTTCCTGTTCCCTGTACGGTTGCCGTGCACTGCGAAGTCGCATTCGCGGCAACTGTTGAAGGGGTGCAGGCTACACCGACGGAGGTAATGGTAGGAGAGCTTACAGTAGAAGACTGGCTTCCACTGCTGCCACAACCAATCAAGGCGGCTAGCAACAAGGGAACGGCAAGTGCGAACAGGTGGGGAGACTTCACTGGGAATTTCTCCTTGCGCGGCGGTGTATGACTGGCCATTGCAGAACGGAAAACGAAGCCTCAGATTAGCGGAAATAAAGGCGATTTCCGTTTTGGCCCTCGACGCAAGCGGAGCCTTTCTCGGTTTAGATGCAGAAAAATCAGAGTCGAGCTTTAGAACAGCACATCGAAATCAAACAAGAAGTGCCGTCCATAATTTCCAAAGAATGTTCCAAATTGTGGATCGGCGATGTTGCTGTGCACCTGGAGTGGATTGAGGTGGTTGGTGAGATTGATTCCGCTGACGGACAAACGGATGGCGTGCTTCGGCCCCACATTCAGGTCCTTTGAGGCCCTCGCATCCGCTGTAAAGTAGCGCGGGAATCGCGGCTGGAGATACGGAGCGAAGTCGACGTAGTTCTGCAGCGAATTGGTGGGTTGATAAGGGAATCCGTTGCGCAGTTCGAGCCTTGGCGAAATGCGCATCCTCCACGGAAGATCCGAGGTGCCCCACAGCAGGAACCGGTTGGGAATCTCGCCGGGATTGCTGGCCGTGATGCGCGACTGTACCACGGGAAAGGGAAAGTCTCCGAGATACGAGGCTGCGTCGGTCTGGTCTCCTTTGGCCAGCTGCCGCACATAGGATAGATAGAACTGTCGTGATTTGTTCGATCCTATTCCGGTGGTGAAATCAAATTGGCGCAGTTCTCCTTGACCTGAACTTCCCAGGACCAGCGCACTCCAGTTTGGGTTGATTTCCGGCATTAGCGTGATCTGGTTGCGCAGATCGCTGTGCAGGTAACGCCCCCGCACGGTGAGGAAGGAGCTGAGCGATCGTTCGCCTTCGAGATTCCAGGCAATACTGTAGGGCGCAAAGTTGCCGCTGATATGCTTCTGATCGATGAACGGGAACTCCGACCGCGCTTCGGTACTGGTGAGATTCAAGTAGGTTCGCGGCCCATCCGTAATGTTCCCGTTACCGTCATAGGTTGTGACCACTTGCTGCGGGTAGTTGGAGAACGCGTATGTATCGAGAGGCACCTCGTTGTAGAACACACCGAGACCGCCGCGAATGACGGTCTTGCTCTCGGCTTCGGGCGTCCACGTGAAGCCTGCGCGCGGAGCTACGCGCTTCGTGAATGTCAGGGTTTGTGCCTCACCGCGTACTCCCATATCGAGAGCAAGCCGATCCCCGATGAGCCAGTGGTCCTGCACATAGAGGGCCGGCTCCAGATCCGCCAGCTCGAATCCTCCTCCTTGCGCGAAGTCAATTTGGCGGAGGAGGTGTCCTGAAACATCCTGAATCAGCGTTGTTGATCCTGAGAACGTTCCTTCATCCTCGGCGTGGGCAACAACAGAACCCAACTGCACGTCGTGTTTTCCGTGCCATTCAATAGAGCCGGAACTCCATGTCTCGAGCCATTGGTAGCGCGTAGCCTGGCGGGTTCCTCGCCCGAAGTAGCTTCCGGAATTGCCTGTTGGCGACAACTCCATTTCTCCTGGCGCTTGCGGGCCGACATTCGCTGCGTCGCGGGTCCCGGAAAAGGTGCTTGCCAGAAGGCCATTACCAATCCCCCAACGATGAAGGATCGTGCCTGTATCTTCCTGATAATCGGCATTCGGTGTTACGGGTTCTGGGTCGAAGTAATTCAGATTTGCATATTGCAGATTGTGCGGTGCGAAGTGAAGGGTGGCGGTGATGGTCTGCTTCGGCGACACGGCCCCGTCGAACTGGGTAAAGGAATTGAAGGCATTGCTTCGAATTTGATTGAGCGGAAACGGTAGAGTGCGAACTTCGTCCTTATTGGTGAGGTATTCTGCTCCTTCCAGCATGTACACGCGATGTGCCACGAGTGGGCCTCCAAGATCAATACGTGGCGTAGCGCTTCTAAGGCCCTCAAGGTGTCCACTCCGGATACGAAATAGCGGCAGAGGATCATTGAGGTTGAAATTCCACTTGTCCCCTCCGCGGCGCGTTTCGGCGCTCACCACTCCAGCCGTAAAGCTGCCGTATTGGGCGAGGTAGGGCGACAACGAGACTTTCACAATGTCAACACTATCGACCGGTATGCTCAGTCCGAAGTTTCCGGTCGCCGGGTCAGTCACGTTGACAGAGTTGATCAGCAACGTGCTGTGGTCTTCGTCGGAACCTTCAATGGTGATGCGGCCATCCGGCGTGCGAGTGACGCCGGGCACGAGGGGCAGCGTATCGGTTAGAGTGGACGGCCGCAACGGACTCGTCTTGGCCTCCGCGATGCTCAGTTCAGATTGACTACTTGCGGCCTCGGTGAGAGGCGAGGCGCTGTCGGCATGAACCGTGACGGCCTGCGTGTCTTTCACAGCCTTGCTCATGGCGAACTGAAGGTCGGCTTCTTGGGCCAGATCCTGTGGGGTGAACGTTCCTGTGGTCGGCATATAGCCGGCCAGTGATAGCTTGATTTCGCATGTGCCGCTGTTGCGACAGACAACGGACGCATGTCCATCGCTTCCCGTGGTCGTTGTCTGGATGGGAAAGCCCACTTGGCTCACTTGCACTGCGACTCCACTTAGGGGTGCCGCATGGTCATCCAGGACAGCGATGCGAGTATTCGGTGCTGGAGAACTCTGCGCAAACAAGGTGGGTTCGAGAAGAAGCCAACATGAGATTGTGAGGCACCATGCGGCTATCCCTCTCGACATCAATTTCGATTTGCGACACCGAGGGTTCCCCATACGTACACACTTTCACTCTAGGAGGGGTAGTGCGTCGCACTGCCATTCGCAGGCAACTTGCCTTGCTCCAACAGACGAAAGCCGACAAGCATAGTTATCTTACGAGTTTAAAGTGAACTGCAGAGATCATTTTCATGACAACTTTGTCATTTGAAAAGGAACGTTGCGCAGGCAGTCATTCGAAGCTGGAGTTGCATCTGACTCGTCATCGCACAAGTCTCGCTGCGTGGCTATCGTTGGGCGCACAACCTTGCACCTTAACAAGGCGAGTGAACCGAAGCGCATGGTGAGGTACTTCGATAATGCTGCCTCGATCAGTGCGATTGTGCTGGCGCGGGCCGAGAGTTTTCACTGATCCAGGTCCTGTTGATATTATTAGGTTTTTAGCCCTTCTGGAGTTGAACGGAACATTCTGTTCGCAATAACCCATCTCGTCTGATTTTGCACGGGATATCCACTGCTGGAGCCTCTAATGCTCCGGATGCTGAAGCTTCTGGTTAGACTATGAAACATGAAGTTTTTGCGCCCCTAGCTCTCGCAGCATCCTTGGTCACGTCTAACCATCTAAGGGGCGAATAATGGCAACTTCCGCGCTGCGTGCGCCCAGCTCAACTCGTTCCAGATTTAAAACCGTTGTCTGGATCTCCCTTGGTCTCACGACGCTCTTTGTCTTCATCACTTCAGAAGTTCTTCTCGTCACCGATTACCCCATGTACCACGCCTACCGTCTGCAGGTCATCGCCGACCGCGGCCTCCTCATCCCCCACACGCTCGCCGGAATCTTCGCTCTCTTGATCGGCCCCATCAATTTCTCTTCGCGGATCCGCCAGCGTTATCTGAAACTCCATCGTGTTCTTGGGCGTATCTACGTTATCTCGGTCTTTGTGGGCGCCGCGACCGGAGTCGCCCTCGCCAACGGCCGTCCCGGCTTCCCCGGAACCTGCGGACAGGCCGCAGCCTGGATTGTCTGCACCACCGCCGCCTTCATCACCGCGCGTAACCGCCATATCATCCAACACCGTCAGTGGATGATGCGTTCCTACGCTGTCACCTTCACGTTTGTCTCCAGCCGTGTACTCAACCTCTGGCCCCGTTACTGGAGCCACCTCGGCGACACCCTCTCCGCCGTCGGTGTCATCGCCTTCACTCTTGCATCGCTGCTTATCGTGGACCTGGGCCTGAACTGGCATGAGCTCACCACGTCAGTGCGCAGAGGACAGTGAACAGTGGACAGGCATCTTTAGCTTGCTGCTGAAATCCTCCATACGTCGTGGCTGATGGCCGGATCCAACACGCTCACTTCCAGCGCCCCACACACAACCGTCCCGGCCGCCAATGCTCCACTGTCACCGCCTCCAGCGGAACCCCAGCCGCGGACAGCAACCGCACCCAGTCCTCTTCCCGGAAGGCGCGCCGGAAGGATACCGGCCCATCGTGCCGGACAAACCGGTGCCACCCTGCCAGCCTGTCCACCAACGAAAACATCCGGCAACTCAACTCCGACCTCTCCAAATCGTTGATGAACCAACCAACCCGCGCAGTCGCATCCATCCAACGCAGCAGTGCGACGATCTCCTGATCCTCCAGATGATGTGCCATCAGCGAGCTCACGACGATATCCACCGGCTTCTCCGGCCGAAACACCAGGGCATTGCCGGTCACCCATGCGATGCCGAGCTCCTTCGATGTGGACTCCGTTGCCGCACGCGCCGCATAAGGGTTCAAGTCGATCCCAGTTAACTCGACAGCAATGCCGCGCCTCCGCGCCCAGCCTGCAATCTGCCGCAGCAGATCGCCGCCGCCACTGCCCACATCGACAATGTGCACCGGATCACGCAAGCCATGATCGGGCAATGCATGATCACGCAATGCAGGCGGTAGCCGGTTCAGCCAGGCCAGCGTCGGTCGATATCCCAGCAGCCAGCTATTGATCTGCTCCAGGCTGCGAAGGCAGCCACGGAAATCCTCGTAGCTGCAGTCACCATCCATCAGCTCCGGCAGATCGCGCGGAGAGACTCGTCGTCTGAAATCGATCTCCGCGTTAGATTCCATTTAAGCGAATTGTCTCCGCGATGAGGTTGGGGTAAGCCGTAGTCACGTGCATTAGGTCCTCACCTCGAATTATAGGGATACTCGTCGCGTGTGTGTCTTGGAGATGGCGGCTTGGAAATGCTGCAACCCAGCGCAAACCTATGCTGCCACCGGGGCTAACCTTTGGCATTTAAATCCTGCCACCGAGTGAGTTCTATTGCTTCAAGTCTGTTTACTGCTGAGTAATTGACGAGTAGGCGACGATCCACCAACAACCCATTCATTTGCATCGCCTGGACGCGAGGCCGGATGCCAACAGCTATCCTTGTTGTGAGAGAAGGGGAACGAGTGTTAGACAAGCTACCCGTAACCGGCGTCATTCCAATCTCGCAAATGATCGGCGAGGACAGGGAAGACACCAATTTACTTAATGGAATGTCGGAGCGGGCGCAAGCATTTCTGTCCTCGTTTTCGTGGTGCGTGTCGATAAACCAGTTCTACTTTGGTTGCGGGATCGGAGGCGTTTTCGCTGTCTTCTTCGCCCACTTACAACCGTCTCGTCCCGCCATCGATGACTTTCTCTGGGTGGTCGTAGGCGACCTTCCCTCCGCGTACCTCGTCGTGGACTCGTCTACAACCCCGAGCCAAGCGATGAGCGCCTATATTGCGGCGATGAGAAGGTGGGCTAAACTTGCCAAGAAGGGCAAAACCTCCCGCAACGTGATCCCTGTAAATGTTCCTGCCACCCCTGAGTGGGCAGAGGCGCTCGAAGGCCGACTCAAAATGCTGGAACAGGAAATCCTCCCCGAGTTTTTCGCTGAGTAGTTCGTCCAACGATCAAGTGGGAAAAGTATGCATAAAGTGCTCATGACGGGTCACGCGGAAACTCAAACGGGGGCATTCGATTTCAAAGTAGGTAATTGGTCTGGCGGAATCGGACTCATGGTGCGGGATTCGGGCGCAGGGGACGAGGCGTTCAACGGTGCTGGCATCTGGCCAACAGTCGAGAAGGCAAAACAAATTGCCGATCAGACGGTAAAACGCTTGCTCGACCCCGACTGCGCTATTGTCTGGATAGAAACTTCAAATTGAGACGCTACCCAGCATCCAGACGTGGTCGGATACACGTTGCGCCTGGATCACCGGCAAACCGGACAGGACGGACGCCAAGAGGGGTACTGTCCGAGTTAGCGACCACGCGGACAGAACTCCAGCTGAATCAGATTTACGCAAAGGTGATCTTGGCGGTCAGTTGATTTTCAGCGATACACTTCCAGGCGAAATCACACGCGCCGGATGAGCCACACAACCAGCACGATCACAATGATTGTTCCTACCAAACCCATACCTAACATCTCGCCTCCTAGCGGACACATAGGGCATCAAGGTTACCCATAAAGACACGTTAGGCTTGATTCCTGCTGTCGTCTGATCAAAACCAGCCATTATCACGGATCACCGAAATGGGATCGGTGATCTGTGCACTCTCCGACTTGTTACCGGCAATTACCCGTTGATAAGCATTCCCGCGCGCCTTCGCCGTGGATGATGTTTTGTTGTTCGGTTACCGCTGATGGCGGTATAACGGCGCACTCTCTGGCAGCATATCTCTGCAATGGGTGGCAGCATAAACATGCACTCAATGGCAGAATGGCGTGGCAACAGCACCCTGGGAAAGCTGGACGACGAAGAGGGGATGTTACATGCGAATCAATGATCTGATTGGCCAATTTGGCTAAGTTACCAGTGCTCAGTTAACAATTCTGCTGGTGCGAAAGAGCTGCTGTGAAAGATCGTGCACTGCGGGCTGTGGCTCACCATCTTCGCCTGCGCTCCGTCAAACCCTTGTGACAGTCCTGTGGGTTTCAAAACTGCACCGCACGAAGATGACCGCATCGTCATGGAGTGCCAAGCAAAAGCAGTACAATTTCAAATATAGGATCCGAACAAGGAGATTCCAGTTACAACGTCCAATCTGAACCAGATTCCTTTTGAAGATGAAGTTCTCGTACTCGGTGGTGGGGTGGCAGGCTGTGCCGCTGCTATCGCACTGGCCCGCAAGGGACGGCGCGTTACGCTGATCGAACGCGAGCCCACACCGCGCCATAAAGTCTGCGGAGAGTTCCTGAGCGGTGAGGCCCTTGAGGACCTGCACCTGCTCGGCATCGACGTGGCCTCGCTTGGAGCCGTACCTATCGACTACGTTCGTCTGGCCGCTGCCAGGCGCGCCGCGCAGGCCCCGTTGCCCTTTTCCGCAGCGTCGCTGACGCGCAAGGCGCTTGATA
>Ga0182012_10004288_pt1 | contig 14948 bp, 15 predicted proteins | sample 612S2SmetaG_FD_120486 | JGI IMG/M metagenome (GOLD analysis project Ga0182012, IMG submission 120486) | Permafrost microbial communities from Stordalen Mire, Sweden - 612S2S metaG | ecosystem: Environmental > Terrestrial > Soil > Wetlands > Permafrost | place: Sweden: Stordalen | collected... | reverse complement strand
GGATGCTGTTCGTCGGCGCCATCCACAAGCAGGACAGTCCCAATTTCGACAGCCTGGTCTGGTTCACCGACGAGGTGCTGCCGCTGATCGAAGCGGAACTGGCGTGGCAAACCCGCCTGACCATCGCCGGCTATATCGCCCCCGGTGTCGATCTCGAACGCTTCGCGCATCATCCGCGCATCACCTTGCGCGGATCGGTTGCCGACCTCGATCCGCTTTACAATGCGCACCGCATCTTCATCGCCCCGACGCGATACGCGGCCGGCGCGCCCTACAAAGTGATCGAGGCCGCCGCAGCCGGGCTGCCCGTCGTTGCGACGGAAGTTCTGCAAGAAGAGCTGACCTGGACGGCCGAACGGGACATCGTTGCCGCGCCCGCCGACGATCCGGCCGCTTTCGCCGCCGCGGTGGTCGCGCTGTATCGCGATGAGGCGCGCTGGCAGGCGATTCGCGAGGCTGCGCTGCAACGCCTGCGCGCAGAAAACAGCGGTGCAGATTATGCGAAGGCCGTCGCAGCGGTCCTGGCCTCGCCCTCAGCAATGGAAATTTTTAGTAACGTGAGACCAGTCGCAGAAGAGGAACTGGAATCGTAAATCGGGTTATTCTTAACTCTGAATCTTATAAAAAATACTTGCTTATGCGCGCCTCCCGGTTGTATTGAACCTCGGCAGGGTGATCCCCACACCCTGTTTCTTCGGCGGCCGGCCTTGCCTCCCCTCCCCCGCGAGGCCGGTCTGCGAAGTTCGGAGGACAGCGCCATCCTTGCTGCGGTCAGACCACACGAATGCCGATCCAGATTGACAACGGGATAGTCACGATCAGCCGCGCCGCTGGATATGGATTTGCCGACTCCATCAAATCCGGCCACCGCCGCACCAGCGGCGCCCGATATTTCTTGCTGGGTTTGAATACGAACACTTGCCATCGAAAGACCCAGTCGGGCAACGGATCCATCTGTCCGAACGCCCTGAAAATGTCGCGGGAGCGAGCCGCCGCGGCCAGGATCAGGGGAGGAAACGCACACTCATGTCGATCATCACACCCGCCCCAGCAAGTGCAGGATCAGCGCAACGGCGGCGGTAACGCCAGCAATCGAGGTAACGATCATCTGGATGACGAACCGGCTATGTTCTTGTCGCCCGCGTTCCGCCCGATTGAGCTTGTCGGCTTCAAAGTCGCGGCGTGCCTGTTCCATCTGGAAGCGTATCTGATCCAATTGCGCGGTCATCAGTTCAATCCTCAAACCTGTTCGTCTTGATCCCGCGTCGTCAAGCGCGCACGCGCGGCGGCGGCAACGCCGCCTGATGCTCAAGCCAAGCCGCCGACACGGGATCGATCGGATTGCGCCCCGATGCCCAGCGCCGCACCTCGCGAGTGTCTTCGCGCATCACCCGCGGCGTCGGGTTTTGCGTTTCCAGGATTTCGCGGAACCGATCAGCCGTCATCGTCATTTTCCGTAATCTCCACTATTACCAAAACACCCGCCGTAGGTGTTACCCAGTACTGCTTGCCGCCGGGGTGCTGACCGGGCTTCCGAATAAACAATTGTCAATCCGAAAACGGCGCAAACCAAATTGATCCGATTTGCGGCCGGTCTAAGCTCACGATTTCGTTAGATGACAACTTGATTCTCACGAAATCGCCATCAACTATCTGGTGCTGTTGCGGAATAGTCCCGGCGGTCCCGATTCAGATCTCCATCAGTTCCATTGCGTCCCCGATGGCAAATCGGCCGCCTTCGATCACCTCGGCGTGAACCCCCAACTCGACATGGCCATACAGCGATCGAAGTTCCGCCACCGGGTCGGCATCGCGCACCCCGGTCTCCGGATTGACTTCGGTCGCCGGACAACGCGTCGTGCCTTTCAGCACCCGCAGCACGGCCCCGCCCACCTGCAGTTCGCGCCCGATCCAGTCCCGCTCCGCCCAGGCCGGCGCACCGCTGAACCAGATGTTGCCGCGGAACCGCCGCCGGTGCCGCCGTGCACCCACCTTCGATTCGTAGTCCCGCAAACTCGCCAGGTTGTTCAGGCTGACCACCTTGGTCTTCTGATCGCCGAATACATGCCCCGGCACATAGTGAAACACCGGCTGCCCGCGCGCCTCCTCGCCCAGGAAATCCGTCAGGAAAGCCGCAATCCGCGCCCGCCCCTCCGGCGTCATGACGTTGGTCTCGATGCCGCTGCCATCCGGTGCTCTGATACGCAGCGTTTTGGAACCCGGATCGAACACGCTGAACAGCAGCGCCGCCTTCGCGTGCTTCATCTGGCACAGGAAGTTCCACTTCGGCAGCCACGCCGGGTTCGCCGGATCGAAGCCCGAATCGCCGTGTGCTAGCGCAAACGTGCGGTCCCACGGGATCGCTCCACCGGTCTCGACCTCAGCCTGTTCCAGCGCCTCGGCCGTCAGCCCCTTGACCGGATAGCGGTACAGATATTCGATTCGCATCGTTCAACCCCCCTTGAGCCACAGTCTGCGCCGCCTTACGTGCTGGGCAAAGCCTGTTCCTGTCGCCTGCCGAGGGAAAGGAAATGGCTGTCGCCTGATGAAAGGGACATCTCATGGACCTCCAAAAATTCACCGAACGCTGCCAGGGTTTTCTCCAGGCAGCCAGTACAATCGCGATTAGGGAATTCCACCAGCGCATCGCCCCCGAACACCTGCTGAAGGCGCTGCTGGATGACGAGGAAGGCGCCGCCGCCGGCCTGATCAAGGCGGCGGGCGGCGATCCGAAAGCCGCCGCCACGGCCAACGATGCCGAGGTCGCGCGCAACCCGAAAGTCAGCGGCGGGGGCGCCGGCCAGCCGCAACTGACGCCGGAACTGGTGCGCATCCTCGACGCCGCGCAGCAGACCTCGACGCGCGCCGGCGATGAATACGTCGCCCAGGACCGCCTGCTGGTCGCCATCGCCGAATCCAGCACGCCCGCTGGCCGAGCGCTGAAATCCGCCGGGGTGACGCCGCAGGCGCTGGAAAAGGCGGTGAACGACGTTCGCAAAGGCCGCAAGGTCACCAGCCCGAACGCCGAATCCAACTTCGACGCGCTGAAGAAATACGCCCGCGATGTCACCGCCGTCGCCCGCGAAGGCAAGCTCGACCCGGTCATCGGCCGCGACGAGGAAATCCGCCGCACCATCCAGGTATTGGCCCGCCGCACCAAAAACAACCCGGTGCTGATCGGCGAACCCGGCGTCGGCAAGACCGCCATCGTCGAGGGCCTGGCACTGCGCATCGTCAACGGCGATGTGCCGGAAGCCCTGAAAGGCAAGCAGCTTCTTTCGCTGGACCTCGGCGCCATGGTCGCGGGTTCCAAGTATCGCGGCGAGTTCGAGGAACGCCTGAAGGCCGTCCTGAAGGAAATCGAGGACGCGCAAGGCCAGGTCATCCTGTTCATCGATGAGATGCACACGCTGATCGGGGCGGGCAGGGGGGATGGCGCAATGGACGCCTCCAACTTGATCAAGCCGGAACTGGCGCGCGGCACATTGCACTGCATCGGCGCCACGACGCTGACGGAATACCGCAAGCATGTGGAGAAAGACGCTGCCCTCGCCCGCCGCTTCCAGCCGGTCTTCGTCGGCGAACCGACAGTGGAGGACACCATCAGCATTCTGCGCGGCATCAAAGAGAAGTACGAGCTCCACCACGGCGTGCGGATCGCCGACGCGGCGCTGGTGGCCGCCGCGACATTGTCAAAACGCTACATCACCGACCGCTTCCTGCCCGACAAGGCGATCGACCTGATCGACGAAGCCTCCAGCCGCCTGCGCATGCAGGTGGATTCGAAGCCCGAGGCGCTGGACGAACTCGACCGCCGCGTCATCCAGCTCAAGATCGAGCAGGCGGCGCTGAAGAAGGAAACCGACTCGGCGTCGAAGGACCGCCTCGGCAAACTGGAAAAGGAACTGGCCGATCTGGAAGACCGTTCCAACGCCATGACCGCGGCGTGGAAATCCGAAAAGGACCAGGTGCAGGACAGCCAGAAGCTGAAGGAACGTCTCGACCAGGCGAAGTCCGAGGCCGAGGTCGCACAGCGCCGCGGCGACTACACCCGCGCCGGCGAACTGACCTACAGCATCATTCCCGACATCGAGCGCCAGCTCGCGCAGAAATCCGATGGCAAGCTGGTCAACGAGGCGGTGACCGAGGAAAGCATCGCCGGAGTCGTGTCGCGTTGGACCGGCGTGCCGGTGGACAAGATGCTGGAAGGTGAGCGGGCCAAGCTGCTGCGGATGGAAGATGAACTGCGCAAGCGCGTCGTCGGCCAGGAGGAAGCATTGCGGGCGGTCGCCAACGCCGTCCGCCGCGCCCGTGCCGGTTTGCAGGACCCGAACCGGCCGATCGGCAGCTTCCTGTTCCTCGGCCCGACCGGCGTCGGCAAGACCGAACTGACCAAGGCGCTGGCGTCGTTCCTGTTCGACGACGACAAGGCGATGGTGCGCATCGACATGAGCGAATTCATGGAGAAGCACGCCGTCTCCCGCCTGATCGGCGCGCCCCCGGGCTATATCGGCTATGACGAAGGCGGCGTGCTGACCGAGGCCGTGCGCCGCCGCCCGTATCAGGTGATCCTGTTCGACGAGGTCGAAAAGGCGCACGAGGACGTCTTCAACATCCTGCTGCAGGTGCTGGACGACGGCCGGCTGACCGACGGCCAGGGCCGCACGGTGGACTTCAAGAACACCATCATCGTGCTGACCTCCAACCTCGGCAGCGATGTGCTGGCGCATCAGAAGGAAGGCGAGCCGACCGCGATGGTGCAGGGCGAGGTGATGGCGGTGGTGCGCCAGCATTTCCGCCCCGAATTCCTCAACCGCCTGGATGAGATCGTGCTGTTCCGGCGCCTGCAGCGCAGCGACATGGCCTCGATCGTGGACATCCAGTTGGCCGGGCTGCGCAAGCTGCTGGCCGATCGCAAGTTCGGTCTGGAACTCGATCGCAGTGCGATGGATTGGCTGGCCGCCGAGGGCTACGACAGCACGTATGGCGCCCGCCCGCTGAAACGGGTGATCCAGCGCTCGCTGCAGAACCCGCTGGCCGGCCTGATCCTCGAGGGCGGCGTCAAGGAGGGCGAAATCGTCCACGTCTCGGCCGGCTCCAAGGGTCTGGTGATCAACGGGCAACTGGCCGAAGCGGCCTGACCAACGGCGGGAGCGGCAAGCCAGTCGCTCCCGCCGTTGCAGGCGTAGCTCGACTTTCCGCATGTCAGGCAGCGAGACCAGGAGTCTCGACGAATCGATTTAGCAAGGTGAGATGAAACCGACGTCGGCGGCCGGACTCGTGGCGAAGGCCGGGGCGTGCATCACAAAGTCCTTGTTGCCTGTGCTGTCGAAGTTCGCCACCGCAATCCTGGCACCGCCCAGGACGAGCGGAAAGATGGCCATACGCCGGGCGAGTCCGGTTGGCGCTCAACCCAGATCGAAGCGCCAATTCACTTTGCGGATTTGTCGAAAGCGCTGTTGCTCCGGGCACGCTCGCCGTCACGGACGATTGGAGCGGCTACAATAGATTATGGTGAATCATTCAATTTCAATAATATAATGAAATCATGAGCAGGCGTTGCTCACTCACCTTCCATACACGATCCCTGGCAGCCACATCGTCAGCGCCGGCACATACGTGATAATCCCCAGAACGATCAGCAGCAATACGAGGAACGGCAGAATCCCGCGGATCACCTCACCGATCGGCGCGTCGGAGATTGTCGACAGCACGTAGAGGTTCAGCCCAACCGGCGGATGGATCAGGGCAATCTCCATGTTATGCGTGAAGATGATGGAGAAGTGAACCGGGTCCACACCCAGCGGCTTTAGCGCGGGCGCCAGGATCGGGATCACCAGCAGCAGGGCGGCGACAACCTCCAGAAAGCACCCAAGCCCGAGCAGTAAAACATTGATCGACAGCAGGAACGCCCAGGTTGGCAGGTTATGCGACAACACCCACTGCACCAGCGCGGCCGGCGCGCCAGACTCCGTCATCCAGTGGCCGAAGGCCAGCGCCGTCGCCACGATGAGCATGATCGTTCCGGCACTGCGCAGCGCATCCGCGATCACCGACAGCGTCTGGGTCACCCGGAACCCGCGATAGAACACCAGACTGACCAGCAGAGCGGCGAACGCCGCCAGCGCCGCCGCCTCGGTCACTGTTACGATGCCGCCATAGATCCCGACCAGCACGATCGCCGGCACCGCCAGCGCCGGCAGCGCGCGCACCGTGACGCGCAGCCGATCAACCATCGGCAGCGCGGGCTCGCGCGGGAAATTCCGCCGCCTTGCGTCGAACCACACCCAGGCGAAGAACGCCGCCGCTTGCAATAACCCCGGCAAAATCCCGGCCAGGAACAGACGTGGCACCGACTGTTCGGCCACGATCCCGTACAGGATCAGCGCCAGCGATGGCGGAATAACGATCCCGATCGTTCCGGAGGCGCCGATGACGCCGAGGGCGAACGACCTTGGGTAGCCTTTCTCGATCATCGCCGGCAGCAGGATCGTGCCCATTGCCAGCGCTGTTGCCACCGAGGACCCGCAGATTGCGGCGAACAGCGTGCAGGCCACCACGGTGACCAGTCCAAGCGAGCCGCGGATGCCGCCGAGCCAGGCCGCGGCGACGTCCACCAGCGCCTTTGCAACGCCGCCCTGACGCATGAACGCCGCTGCCATCACGAACAACGGCAGCGACATCAGCGTGGAAGAGTTCAGGTCATCGACGATGACCTGCGCCACGCCGATCATCGGCTCGCCGGAGACCGCGTACAGCACCGCCGCGCATGCACCCAGCACCAGGAAGATCGGCATGCCCGCGGCCAGCAGGCCGAAGAACATCACCAGGAACAGCACGGTCCCCATGGGTTTACCGGTTGGCCAGGTCAGGCAGGTTCAACGCCCGTTCATGCTCCGGTATGCCGTACCCGACGCTCATTGTTGCTGGATCGAAGCGGAACAGATACCGGTACAGCCGGATCAGATAGCGTACCGTCATCAGCGCCCCGCCCACCGGCATTGCCGCATAGTAGATCCACATCGGAAACTGCAGATCGCTGGAACTGCGCTCATCCAGCAGCAGGGAGGTATCGACGATCTGCCACCCGTACCAGACCATGCCGGCGCAAAAAATCAGCGCCACGATGCAGTTGAACGCCTCCAGCCAGCGCTGCCCGGCCGGCGGCACCAGCCGCAGCACCAGGTCCGGCCGGACATGGCCGTCGGTGCGGACCAACTGGCTGGCGATGATCATCACCGCCCAGATCACCAGATAAACGATCACCTCCTCGGCCCAGGAAATCGCGAGCGCGGGAAAGAAATACCGCCCGACCACCTGCACCAGCCCGACCAGCATCGCCAGCGCACCGAGCACGCCGACCAGGGTGCGCTCGATCGTGTCCCAGACGGTGTCGGGGCGCAGCGCCACGCTCAGGCCGTCCCGTTCACCGACTCCTCGGCCAGACGCACCACCTCGGGCGACAGTTTCGCCGCGGTCGCCAGGCTGGCGACGTCCGCCTGCATTGCTTTGCGGGACGCGCCCAGCATATCCGGCGACGGATCGGTAAAGATCACGCCGCTCGCCGCCATCAGCGTGCGCGCCCGGTCCTGCGATGCCGCGGCATTGGCGCGGTATTCCGCGATATTCGCCGCCCAGAGGTCGAGCATGGTCTTTTGCAGATCAGGCGTCAGTTTCGCCCAGAACGTCCCGCTGACCATTGGCATGTACTGGCCGACATACTGGTGATCCTGGTACGAATATTTGACGCCGGCCTCCCACAGTTTGGCGCTGGCACAGCTTTCATTGGTCGAGACGAAGCCATCGAATGTGCCTTGCGACAGCGCCAGCGGCACGTTCGGCCAGGCGGTGGTATTCGGGATGCCGCCGAAGAAGGCGATCCGCCAACTGATCCCCGCGCCACCGGGGCTGCGGATCTTCAACCCCTTGATGTCGTCCGCGGTGTTGAGCGGCTTTTTCGTGGTGTACCAGTTCTGAAACCCCAGATCGATCCAGGGGCCGAGCACCTTGACCCGCAGCTTGGTCTCGATCTGGCGGATGATCAGCGCCCCGGCTTTGCCGTCCGAGGCTTTCTCGGTCGCTGCGAGCGGCTGGCCGTAGAACACCGGCAACTGGCAGAAATCGCAGTCCGGCACGATCCCGGTCTGCGTCCAGGCGCCGGGCGCGGCCATATCCACCTGCCCTTGCAGCAACGCCTTCGCCACATTCAGATCGGCATACAACTGTCCCGACGCGAACACTTCGCTGGTGATCTTGCCGCCGGTCGCCGCTTCCACCTGCTTCAGGTAGTCGCCAATGGAAACATTACGCACATGCGACGGCGCGGTATCCAGCGAACAGCGGAGCCTGATCGGTTCCTCCCCCAGCGGATGACGCAGGATCGCGAAGGTTCCCGTCAGCGCCACAACCGAACGACCCAGCGTTCGGCGGGATAACGCATGCCCCATTCAATTGCCTTTCCCGGACGAGCCTGCGAACGCAGGTCAACGGACTGATGGCGGGTCGCTTTGGCTGCGTCAAGAGCGTGGTGCAATGCCGGCGGCGACCGTCGAAGCCTGCTTTGGCAGCACCCGCTGAATATCCACCCGCCCAGGTAGTCGTCTGCCTTCGCTCCACCCCTTATATGCGAAACGAAACCATCTTTGCCCCCCGACACAGCCGCCTGACCCCGACGGAGCGACGTATCCGCATCGAAGCCTACCGCAGCGCCCCCACGGTGCCGACCGCCTCGTACCGCGCCGGATTGAACGGTGCGAGATCGAGCAACCCCGCCTGCCCGGTCACCATATCCGCCAGCAACCGCCCGGCGAGCGGCCCGATCGTTAGCCCGGCGGCGCCCAGCCCGTTGGCGACCGCCAGCCCTTCGACACCGCGCACCCAGCCGAGCAACGGACGCGGCGCCGCCGGGCGGAATCCAACGCGAGTCTCGATCACCGTCGCCTCGCCCAGGCCCGGCGCAATGTGCAACGCCTCCGCCAGCACTTCCGCCTGCCCCGCGGCGGTGACCCGGTCATCGAAGCCGGCCGCGCTCTCCCGCGTCGCGCCGGCGACGATGCGGCCGCCGTCGAACGGCACGATGTAGTGGCTGCCGGGCGGCAGGATCACCGGCCAGTCCGCCGTCTCGACCCCTTCCAGCCGCAGGTGCACGATCTGCCCGCGCTGCGGCGTCACCCCCAGCGCCACCCCGGCGGGCCGCAGCACCGCATCGGCCCAGGCGCCCGCCGCGACGATCACCCGATCGGCGGCGATCCTTTCGGACCCGACATCCACCCCCGTCACCCGGTCGTCCCGCACAACCAAATCCGCTCGGTCCTGCACCACCGTGGCGCCGGACTGTTCCGCCGCCCGGAGCAGTGCCGCGGCGAGTCGGCGGCCGTCCACCCGCGCGCCGCCGGCCACGTGCACGCCGCCAAGCCCCGGCCGCAGCGGCGGAAACAGTTTTCGAGCCTGGTGTTCGCTGAGGCGGGTGATTGCCCCCATTGCGGGCGCGCTGCGCTGACGCGCCATCCGCTCGATCCACGCCAGTTCCTGCGCATCGCCGGACACCAGCAACGCCCCGGTTCGCCGGTAGCCCAGGTCGGTCTCGCCCGCCTCTGCGAGCCTTGCAACGAGGTCGGGGTAATATTCGCCACCGCCGGCGTACAGCCGGTAGAACGCCTGATCCTCCACGCCCGATACCCACGGGCAGATGATTCCGGCGCCGGCCGCCGTCGCCCGCCCCGCCATCGCCGCATCCACGACGGTGACCGGCGCACCGGCGCGCGCCAGATGGAACGCGGCGCTCGCACCCAGCACGCCGGCTCCGATGATGACGATCCGCATGACATCTCCCTTCGCTGGCATGACCCAGAGCAGGTTCACGGGTGTGATCTCAGCCCTCACCACGAGGGCACCCCGGTGTGGATGTCACATTCGGCGCGATGGCCCCGGTGTCAAGCCACGGCGTTACTTCCCCGCGGCCGGCAGTTCGTAGCAGCCGATGCAGGGCGCCGTGGCAGACCGTTTCTGCCCCAGAATATCGAGCGTCACGGCGGCGAGCGGCGCCGCGTGGCCCCTGGCTTTGAGCGACCCTGGCCGCAGCCGCCAGTCGGCGGCTTCCGGATCGATGCTGCCGGTGCCGGTCGCGTAGAATTCAACCGCGACGGCTGCGTCGTGCTGGCAGTGCGCGGTGTCGAACTGCGCCTTCACAATCGTCGGATTGGTGGTCAGGTTGTAGTCCGAGTTGCCCTGGCGGCCCGGGATGCCGCTGAACTCGAACGCCGGACCCTCGGCGTGCTGGTTCCGGTTGTTGAACTGCGCGGCGATCGTGTTGATCACTTCACCGGGGTTCGAATATCCGAAGGTGACGCCGGCGCCCTGATAGCTGGTCGACAGCGTCATCGAGGCCAGCGTGCAGAACTGCATCTTCGACACGCCATCGACGATGTAAACGCACAGCACGTCGTTCGGGTCGCTGCCGTAGAATAACGAATTGCGGATCGTTCCGCCGTGTTCGATATACAGGCCCGGCGCCTTGTGACTGCGCGCGCGCTGGAAGACGATGTTCGAATCCCACACCAGCGCATGTGGCGTCGGCGTATTGACCGCAACCACGGCGTTCGGCGGAATCGGCGCCGCCGCGGAGAATTTCGCGAATTGCAGGCCGAACACCGTGACGTCGGCCAACAACTCGACGCCGCTGTCATAGGTGTTCACTGTGGACCGGACGAACGCACCGTGCTTTTCATTGAACTGCAGCGGATTGGTCAGGGCATGCGGGTGGTCGCGAAATCCTTCGCCGGGCGCCGCGGTGAGCAGCAGGGCGTGGCCGTTTGCGGCAATGCCGCCGATCGACTGCTTGATAGGACTGATGACGCCGCCCGCCTTGACCGCCCAGGTGATGTCCTGCTGCGCCTTGCCGCCGGCGACGATCGCCGGATTGGCCTGCGCCGCGGCCACCGCCGCATTGATGTCGCTGTAGGTGCCGCCGACGCCGCAGGTCAGCGTGACGCCTTGTCGCGCCGCCTCGGCCGTGCCGGCCAGGCCTGCTGTCGTTGCTGCCGCGGCCGATCCGGTGAGGACTTCACGCCGCCGCAAGGGTCTGGTTCGGGTGCGTTTCGGAACGGTGCCGGCCATGCTCAGCCCACCACGAAGCGGCTGGGCGCCATGCGGATCGGCGGTAGAAGCCGGGCGAAACGATCCTTGAAAGCAGCGGCACTCATTCCTTCGATGCAATCGGTCAGTAGCACGTGGTCCGGCAGATACCAGGCGCGGTGCCGGCGATGCTCGGCTTCGCGCAGCGAAGAGGGCGACAGCAGATCGCCGAGATCGGCGGGATCGACCCCGGGTAGGCTGATGATCCTGGCATGGGGTCCGGTGTCGCCCGGTCCCCAGGCGTGGCCATCCGCACCGATCGAAATGACCTGGCCCGGCAGATACTGGTTGCGCGCGATCAGCGGATCGCTGTGCAGGGTCTGCGTCGCGGTGAAGACCAGCAGTTCAGCCATGCGATGCGGGATCCTCGAGATAGCGTCCGTTGCTGTCATAATGCGAGAACTGACACACGAACGCCCCCTGACGCCCTCGCGCCAGTGATATCCGATGCCTGACGCCGGCCTTGATGTAGGCGAACAGCACACCCACGCCCGGCATGCGCTTCGTTTCGATCACAACCTGTGAACCGTCCCGCAAGAGGCAATCGACCCGGTACACCGTGCGCGGATATTTCCAGGTGTTGAACAGCATCAGATGGTCGTTCGGATGGGCGTGAAGTTCGATCGCAGCGCCTTTGCGCAGCAGGAAATTGCCCTTGAAATGCGCCCAGCCGACCGAGAGGCTGTCCTGCTTTATCCCGTCGAGCTCAATGTCGAACAGGTCGGTCGAGATGATCCGGTGTTCGGCTGCCGTTGGTGCGGGAGCAGACATGGGGGTATCATTTCCTTCGTAATCGCAACGGGCCGCCATAGGCTGAGACTGGACCGCCGGTGGGATCATCCGCCAAGCCGGCCGGGGATGCAACCGGCTCGTCAGCCACGGCGGGAGGGGATAGTCTGCATAGTGTCGTAATGGACCGAAGGACAATGACACAGGCCGCCACCACGACGCTTTCGCCCGATCCGGACGTCATCGCCCCCGACGGGTCCGAGGTCCGCATCCTGCTCGCGCTGGCCGGCGGCAGCATGGCGCATTTTCAGTTGCAGCCCGGCCAGACCAGCCGAACCGTGCGTCACCGTTCGGTGGAGGAAATCTGGTATATTCTGTCTGGGACTGGCGAGATGTGGCGTTCCTCCGCCGGGACTGTCCCGCTGAGCCGAGGCACGTGCCTGACGATTCCGGCCGGCACATCGTTCCAGTTCCGCTGCACCGGCGACGAACCGCTGGCCGCCGTCGGGGTCACCATGCCGCCGTGGCCCGGCGACGCCGAAGCCGAAGCGGTGGAGGGTAGGTGGCCCGCTGGTTAGTCCGACGAACTTACCAGTTCGCCCCATTCCTGGAAATCCGTTGCGCCAGGCTCCAGCGATGCACTTCGGACGGCCCGTCGTAGATGCGGAACCCGCGCACTTCGTTGAACAGGCGCGCCACCAGCGTTTCCCCGGTGACGCCCTGTCCACCGAGGACTTGCACGCAACGATCGACGACGCGCCAGACCGCTTCCGACACGAACACCTTTGACATCGAGGACTCGGTGCCGCCGCGCTCCCCCTGATCCAGCAGCCATGCGGTGTGCAGGATCGACAGCCGGCTCATGCGGATATCCATTTCGTTGTCGGCGAGCATGAATCCGACGGCCTCGTGCCCGATCAGTTTCGCGCCGAATACCTCGCGCTTCAGCGCATAGTCTGTGGCGATCTGGTGCGCCCGCTTGGCCGCGCCGAGCCAGCGCATGCAGTGGGTCAAGCGCGCCGGCGCGAGGCGGACCTGGGCGTAGCGGAAGCCCTTGCCGGGTTCGCCGAGGATATCGCCGGCGGGGACGCGCACATTGGTGAAGCGCATCACCGCGTGGCCGCCGGCGAAGGCGTGGTCGAGACTGTCCATTGCGCGGACGATCTCGATGCCAGGGGTGTCCATGTCGGCCAGGAACATCGTTGCGTGGCCGTCCTCGGTCTTCGCCATGATGATGGCGAACGCGGCGCCATCCGCGCCGGTGATGAACCACTTGTCGCCGTTGATCACGTAGTGGTTGCCGTCCTTCACCGCGGTGGTTTTCAGCGCCGCCGGATCGGAGCCGGCCCCAGGCGCCGGTTCGGTCATGCAAAAACACGACCGCGTCGCGCCGGACGCCAAAGGCCGCAGCCAGCGGTCCTTCTGTTCCGCTGAAGCAACCTGTTCCAGCAGATGCATGTTGCCCTCGTCCGGGGCGAAAATATGCATTGCCACGGGACCGAGTAACGAATATCCGGCTTCCTCGAACACCACCGCCTTGCCGACATGCGACAGACCCAGCCCGCCGTACTCGACGCCGACATGCGGCGCCACCAGCCCCTCGGCCGCCGCCAGCGCCACCAGTTCGCGGCGTAATTCCTCGGTCGGGCCGTGATGCGTCTGACGGCTGTCGCCCTCCATCGGGATGATTTTTTCGTGGATGAAACGACGCGTCCGCTGCTGCAGCGCCAGCAATTCGGGAGATAGGGAAAAATCCATCAGAATGCGCGTCCTTGGGCGATTTCGTGGGTGAATTCCAGAATGCCGGTGCCGATCCCGGTCAGCGGTGCGTAGCGTTTCTCCTGCGTCGCGCCGGAACGGTACCGCAGGCCGAGTTGGAGGAAGATCACCGCGAGCTTGTACATCGCCAGCACACGATGGAACAGAAACGAAGACATGTCGCGCCCGGACAGCCTGGCATATTCCGCCACCGCCTCCTGCCGCGAGCACAGGCACGCTTCGACCGCCGGCATCTGCTCCATGTTGTGCATCGCCCACGGATCATCCGCATGAATCCAGTAGGACAGCAGCGTTGCGAAATCGAACAGCGGGTCGCCGCGGGTGCCCTGGTCCCAGTCCACCACCGCGCGTGGCGCGAAGGTTTCCGGGTCCAGGATCATGTTGTTCAGCTTAAAGTCATTGTGCAGCAGCCCGGGCGGACCTTCCGGCACGAGGTTCTGTTCCAGCCACGCACCGACATCGCGGTGCAGCGTTTCGGTTCCGTCCTGCAGTGCTGCCAGCCCGCGCTTGCGCCAGCCAGCCACGCCGCGCGCCAGGAACCCGTCGGGCCGGCCCAGATCGTCCAGCCCGACCGCCTTGGTGTCCACCGCATGAATCGCCGCGATGGTTTCCAGCAGCACATGCGACAACCGAGCGCCGATTTCCGGCCGATGCGCGAGGTCCGGCGGGAGATGCTCGCGGATGACGAGGCCCGCCTTGTATTCGATGATCTGGAACCGCTGCCCGATCACCGAGGGATCGTCGCACAGATGCAGCCCGCGCGCGACGAAGGGCAGCGCATCCGGCAGGCGCGACAGGATGCGGAACTCGCGCGCCATGTCGTAGGCACCGGCTGGCAGTTCCCCCATCGGCGGCCGCCGCAGCACCGCCGGCTTGCCGTTGAGGTGAATGAGGTAGTTCAGATTTGCCAGGCCGCCGGCAAACTGACGCGGCGGCGGATCGGCCTCTAGCCGATGCCCGTACTGCGTGAGGTAGCGACCAACCGCCACCCAGTCCAATGGAACACTTTCGGCGGCGGACCGGAGGCTGGTTTGATCTGCCACGCTTGCTCCTGCTGCTGTTGCGGCCACCTCAATACAGCCTGAGGCGAATCACGCAACCGATCAGCGGCCGTCATCCTCCGGCAACGGCGGCAAGTCCACGTCCGCGTAGATGTCCGCCAGCGCCAGTTCGACATCGATCTCCGGCATCGCCAACGTATCGGTTTCGGTCAGCGCGCGCCCGTCCCAGGCCGAACCCTGCCGCGAGAACACCATCGCCCCGATACTGTCCTGTTCCAGGATCACGTAGCGCTGGATCGACGGAGT
>Ga0182012_10004287_pt1 | contig 14949 bp, 13 predicted proteins | sample 612S2SmetaG_FD_120486 | JGI IMG/M metagenome (GOLD analysis project Ga0182012, IMG submission 120486) | Permafrost microbial communities from Stordalen Mire, Sweden - 612S2S metaG | ecosystem: Environmental > Terrestrial > Soil > Wetlands > Permafrost | place: Sweden: Stordalen | collected... | reverse complement strand
TAGGTCAGCGCCGCGAAGAGGCCACTCAGGATGAACGCGCCCAGGCCGAAGGTGATCAAGAGACGAAGTCGAAGACTTCGTTGGCGCATTAGATGACCAGCTTGTAGCCCGTTCCCCGTACCGTCACGAGGTAGGTGGGACTGGCGGGGTCGGGTTCGATCTTCATGCGCAGCCGTCGGATGTGCACGTCGACCAGACGACTGTCGCCGAAGTAGTCGTAGCCCCACACGTGTTCTAAGAGGTCCTCGCGCGAGAGCACGCGACCGTTCGCTTGGGCCAGGTCCGTCAAGAGGCGAAACTCCGTCGAGGTCAGGTGCAGTTCGACGCCGTCGCGCTGGCGCACCACGCCCTCGTCGGGAATGACGTGCAACTCGCCGATCTGGAAGGCGTTGGTGCTCTTGTCGGGTCGGCGTCGCAGGTGCGCGCGTACCCGCGCGAGGAGCTCTTCGGGCACGAAGGGTTTGGTCACGTAGTCGTCCGCGCCCGATTCGAGCCCGAGAATGACGTCGACGGTCTCGTCGCGCGCCGAGACGATCACGATCGGCACGTCGCTCGTCGAGCGCAGGGCCTGACACGTCTCAAAGCCCGTCATCCCCGGCAACATGACGTCGACGATCGCGACGTCCGAGGTCATGCGCGAAAAGAGCGCGACGCCGATCTCGCCGGTCGGCGCGTCGTCGACCACGAATCCCTCGCCCTCGAACATGAGTCGAAGCGCGGTGCGAATGTGGTCGTCATCTTCCACGATCAATATGCGGGGCATCCCAACTCCTTTGGAATCTCCGCCAACACTACTTACGGGCTCGATAGCCTTGGGTCGTGTCGGCTCGCGCCAGTGGAAAAACGCCCAGTGAACGCTGGCGAATCGAGGGCTTTGGCGAGACGCTGCGCGCCCAGGACCTCAGTTCCGCCACCACCCGCGCGTACCTCGCCGACGCGACGGCGTTCGCCCAGTGGGCCGACGAGCGCGCGGTCCCCGGTCCCGAGGCGGTCACCAAACAGGACCTGCGGGACTACCTCTTGTTCATGACCGTGCGCGGTGACGAACGTAGCTCGGTGTTGCGTCGTAGAGCGTCGTTGCGCAGTTACTTCGCGTGGCTCGTTGAGCGCGGCCACGTCGCGGTGGATCCGGCGGCGCGGCTGTTGGCACCGCGCGCGAACCACCGCCTGCCCAAACTCGTCGTGCGCGAGCAACTCGACAACCTGCTCGAGGACGACTGGGGAGAAGACGAGTGGGCCGTGCTCGACCGCGCGGTCTGTGAGGTCCTCTACGGCGCGGGACTTCGGGTGTCCGAGCTCTGCGGGTTGAACCTGTCGAGCGTCGACTTCTCCCAGGGCCTGTTGCGGGTCATGGGCAAGGGGCGCAAGGAACGACTGGTCCCGCTGCACTTGAAGGGTCTCGAGGCGATCAAGCTCTGGATGGACGACGCCCGCGACGACGTGGCGCGGGCGGACTCGCCGATGGAGGCGCTCTTCTTCAATCACCGGGGACGTCGGCTCGGGCCGCGTGACGTGCGGCGCATCCTCGATCACCGCGTCGCGCGGGGTCACGTGCACCCCCACGCGCTGCGCCACACCTACGCGACGCATCTGGTCGAAGGCGGCGCGGACCTACGCGTGGTCCAAGAACTCCTCGGTCACGCGAGTTTGACCACGACGCAGATCTACACCCACGTCTCGAAGTCGAGGCTGCAAAAGGTGCACCGCCAGAGTCACCCGCGGGGCTAGGGCTCGCCAGCCGGTAACATAGTCAGGCTCTCCCAGAGTGGGCGGGCAGTGAGTTGTCCTCGTGGTTTCGTACGGTCGCCGTTCGCGGTGCTCCACGGGGTTGAAGCAACCATACGAAAGGAAACTAGATCGTGGCTCTCGTCACCTTGCAAGAACTGTTGGACTCGGGCGTGCACTTCGGGCACCAGACCCGTCGTTGGAACCCCAAAATGCGCCGCTTCATCCTGGGCGAGCGAAACGGCATCTACCTGATCGACCTGCGAAAGACCCTCGCGGGCATTGAGACCAGTTACGCCTACGTGCGCGACCTCGTCGCCGAGGGCGGCGTCATCCTCTTCGTCGGCACCAAGAAGCAGACCCAGGGTCCCATCGCGGACTACGCCCAGGCCTGCGGCATGCCCTTCGTGAACCAGCGTTGGTTGGGTGGGATGTTGACCAACTTCACGACGGTCGCTGGTCGCGTGAAGCGACTGATCGAACTGCGCGCCATGGAGCGCAGCGGTGACTTCGCGGCGATGCCCAAGCGCGAGGCGCTGCGTCACAGTCGCGAACTCGAAAAGCTCGACCGCAACTTGAGCGGCATCGCGAACCTAGAGCGCGTCCCCGACGCCATCTTCGTCATCGACACCAAGAAAGAACACATCGCCGTCACCGAAGCGCGCAAGCTCGGCCTGCCCGTCGTGGCGGTCGTCGACACCAACTGTGACCCCGACGTGATCGACTACGTCATCCCCGGCAACGACGACGCCATTCGCGCCGGTGCGCTGCTCTGTCGGCTCATCGCCGACGCCGTCACCGAGGGACGCTTCATCCGACAGAACCGGCCGAGCGCCACGGCGAACGCCGCGGCCGCCGCCAACGCCGCAGCGACCGCCGCGCTGTAGAACTACCAGTACCACAGAGGAGAATCAGGTGAGCATCACCGCAAAAGACGTACAGAACCTTCGACAGGCCACGGGCGTGGGCATGATGGACGCGAAGAGAGCGCTCGACGAGAGCAACGGGGACATGGAAGCGGCCATCGTGTTACTCCGCGTACAGGGCCTCGCCTCGGCGGAGAAGCGCGCCAGTCGCGACGCCAGCGAGGGCGCGGTCGCCGTCGTTCGTGACGGAAACGTCGCGGCCATCGTGGAACTACGTTGCGAGACGGACTTCGTCGCCAAGTCCCAGGAGTTCGTGGCCCTGGCCGACGAGATCGCCGCCGCCGTCGTGGCCGACGGCGAGGAGTCCGTGGCTCACTTCAAGGAGAACATCGAGACGATGCTCACCACGTTGAAGGAGAACATTTCAATTGGTCGCGTGTATCGCCTGGAGGCTGGTCCCGATGAAGTCATCGACACCTACCAGCACATCCAAGCCGATCGGGGCGTCAACGCCGTCATCGTCGTCTTGAAGGGCGCGAGCGAGGAGGTGGCGCACGAGCTCACCTTGCACATCGCCTTCGCGAAGCCCGAGTACCTCAGTCGCGCGGACGTTCCCGCCGCGGCGGTCGAGGCCGAGCGCAAGACCATCGAAGAGATCACGCGCAACGAGGGCAAGCCCGAAGCGGCGATCCCCAAGATTCTGGAAGGTCGACTGAATGGTTGGTACAAGGACCGGGTCCTGTTGGACCAGCCCTACGTGCAAGACGAAAAAGAAACGGTGCAACAGTTCTTGAAGGGTGCCACTATTAGTGCGTACGCTCAAGTAGTCATCGGGGGATAGGTTCGTCGTGCGCCGCGTGGTCTTAAAACTTTCGGGCGAGGCCCTGGCGTCGGCCGCGAGCGACGAGACCATAGACGCCTCGACGGTGGATTTCCTCGCGCGCGAGATCGCCGCGGCCATGGCGCGCGGCGGCTTGGAGCTGGCGGTCGTGGTCGGGGGTGGGAACATCTGGCGCGGGGCGACGGGCGCGATGGCCGGTATGAACCGCGCGAACTCCGACGTGATGGGCATGCTCGGGACCGTCATCAACGCCCTCGCGCTCCAAGACGCCATCGAGAGTCACGGACGACCGACGCGGGTGATGTCGGCCCTCAACATGGATCAAGTCGCCGAGCCCTACATCCGACGCCGCGCGGTGCGCCACCTCGAGAAGGGGCTCGTCGTGATCTTCGCCGCCGGCATGGGCAATCCCTATTTCACGACCGACACGCCCGCGGCCCAACGCGCCGCCGAGATCGAGGCCGAGATCGTCTTGAAGGGCACCCACGGGGGCGTCGACGGCGTCTACGACCAGGACCCGCGCGTGCACCCCGACGCCGTCAAGTTCGACGAGATCTCCTTCGACGAGGTGATCGCGCGGGACCTGCGCGTGATGGACATGACCGCGATCACCTTCTGTAAGGACAACAATCTGCCGCTGCGCGTCTTTGACCTGATGGCTGAGGGGAACCTCGGGCGCGCGCTCGACGGCTTCCCCGTCGGTACGCTGGTGAAGTAATGGAGAACGAACTCGTTGACCTCGTCATGGACGACACGAAAGAGCGAATGGCGCGGGCCATTGAACACGTGAAGAACGAGTTCGGCGCCGTGCGTACCGGTCGGGCGTCCTCGACGCTGATCGAGGGTCTGTTGATCGACTACTACGGCACCGACACGCCGCTCAAGCAGCTCGCGAACTTCTCGGTCCCCGAACCCCGACTGCTCGTGGTGACCCCCTTCGACAAGGGCTCGATGGCGGCCATCGAAAAGGCGATCGGCAACGCGGACTTAGGGCTCACGCCCTCGAACGACGGCAACGTCATCCGTTTGGCGTTTCCGGCCCTCACCGAAGAACGTCGCAAGGCCTTCGTCAAGATGGTCCGGACCAAGGCCGAAGAGGGTCGCGTGGCGCTGCGCGGGGTGCGTCATCACGCCCGCAAGGAGCTCGAGGGTCTGGAGAAGGAAAAGAGCGTCTCGAGTGACGACATCGAGTACTTGGAAAAGGTGCTCGACAAGATGACCCAGGACGAAGTGGCGGTGGTGGACGCACTCCTCGCCCATAAAGAGCAGGAACTTCTTGAAGTCTGACGACGAGTCCTTCTTCGATGAACCAACGGGGCAGTTCCCCGTGGTGAGTGCCAACGACTCTCGCGTCACCATCACCGGGGCCGAGATCGCCGCCGACCTCGTCGAGGACGCCCCGCAGGTCGACCCGGCGACACTCCTGCCGCACTGGACCGACGCCCCGACGGGCCAGGTGCCCATCGTCGTCGCGCGAGAGGCGGCTCGCAACGACGACCCGTGGGCCGCGATTCCCGCGCCCGCCTGGCGCGAGGGCGAGGCCGACTGGGTGGCCCACGAGGAACAGTTCGACGCCTCGATTCTGGCGGGCGAGGAGAGGGTCGACGACGCGCGGCCCTGGGAGTTCGCCCTGAACGACGTCACCGAGGTCAAAGAAGAGCCCGAGGTCGAAGCCCCCCGACCCGAACCGCAGCGGGCCCAGCGCACGCGCCATCGCGCGTCGGCCAATCCGCTGGCTGGTCGCGCGGTGCGACAGACCTCGACCAGCAGCATCTCGCGCGCCACCTTGACCGGCGTGTTACTCGCGGCGGTCGTGTTCGCCGTCTTCTTCGCCGGGCCGATCGCGGTCACCATCATGGTCCTGGTGGCGCTGTCGTTCGCCTCCGCGGAGGCCTTCGCGGGCTTTCGCTCGGTCGGCGCGCACCCGGCCACGATTCTCGGCATCGTCGCGGTCGCCACCTTGGGGATCGCCGTCTACAACAAGGGTCTCGTCGTCATGGGCGCGGTCAGCGTGCTGCTCGTGATCTTCGGCTTCATCTGGTACGCCAGCGCGCAACGAAAGATCGACGTGCTCGACGGATTGGGTGCGACGATCTTCGTCTACGTGTGGGTCGGCGTCCTCGGCTCGTACGCGATCTTGTTGGTGGCGCCGCACACCTTCGCGCACCGCCACGGCATGGCGTACCTCTTTGGCGCACTGGCCCTGACGATCTGTAATGACGTGGGTGCGCTCTTCGTCGGTCGCTGGTTCGGGAGCCGACCGCTGAACCCGACGCTCTCGCCGAACAAGACCGTGGAGGGCACCGTCGGCGGCACCGTGCTCACGTTGCTCGCGGGCGTCGTGATCCTCCCGCTGGTGCACCCCTGGACGGTGACCCACGGGCTCGAAGCGGCAGTCGTGCTCGCCGTCGTGGTGCCCCTCGGGGACCTCTTCGAATCGATGGTCAAGCGCACGCTCGGGCTGAAGGACTTCGGTCGTCTGCTGCCCGGTCACGGGGGACTGCTAGACCGAGTCGACGGGCTGCTCTTCGCGCTCCCGACGATGTACTACCTCCTGCACGTACTCAAACTCGCCTAGCGATGTCCTTCGCGCGACAGAGCGTGGCGCTCCTAGGGGCGACGGGATCCATCGGGGTACAGACCCTCGACGTCTTGCGCCACGAACGCGAGCGTTTCGAGTTGGTCGCAATCGCCGGCGGTGAACAACTGAGTGAACTCGCCGCCATCGTCGAGGAGTTCGACGTCAAGCGCGTCGCGGTCAAGACCGACGCCCACCGCGAGAACCTGCGCGACGTCTTATCGCGGGGCGTCGAGATCGTGGTGGGCGATGAAGGGCTGAGCGATCTCGCGGCCGGTGCGGACATCGTGGTGAACGCGGTGTTGGGTTTTGCGGGACTACCCGTCACGCTGGGCGCCCTGCGCGCGGGCAAACGTCTGGCGCTCGCCAACAAGGAGAGCCTGATCGCCGCCGCGCCGCTGGTCGCCGCGGTGCGCGACACGCCCGGCGCGCAGCTCCTACCCGTCGACTCCGAGCACTGCGCGATCCACCAGTGCCTCGCCAGTTCGCCCGCGCGTCCCCACTACCCCGACGTCACGCGACTGTTGCTCACCGCCTCCGGCGGTCCCTTTCGCGGGTGGGGCGAAGAGCAACTGAAGGGCGCCACGAAAGAAGACGCCCTGCGTCACCCGACGTGGTCGATGGGGGCGAAGATCACCATTGATTCCTCCACGCTCATGAACAAGGGACTCGAGGTCCTGGAAGCGACGGCCCTCTTCGACATCGAGGTCGCGCGCATCGACGTGGTGGTCCATCCCCAGTCGATCGTGCACTCGATGGTGGAGTACGTCGACGGATCGGTCCTCGCGCAGCTCTCTCGTCCCGACATGCGCCTGCCGATCGCCTACTGCCTCGGTCTGCCCGATCGCCTGGCGCACTCTTTCGGCGCGATTGATTTCTCAACGTCGCTCGAGCTGACCTTCGAACCACCCGACCGCGTGGCGTTCCCGGCGCTGTCGTTGGCCTACGAGGCCGCGCGGCTCGGGGGCGCGGCACCCGCGTGGCTCTCGGCGGCCAACGAAGTCGCCGTCGGCGCGTTGTTAGAGGACCGCATCAACTGGTGCGACGTGGTCGCGGTGGTGGCCTCGACGATGGACCACTACGTCGCCGATCCGTTGGAATCCTTGGCGTCGCTGTACGAGAACGATGACGCCGCGCGGAGGTGGGCCGCCGTTAGCCTCGATAGGTAGATGACCGCCGCTCCGTCCCTTCGCCAATCGCCCCTGGCGCTGCTCGTCGGCGTCGTCGTCCTGGTCGCCGGCCTGACCTGGCTGGTCGGCTGGGCGTGGCCCCTGGTGATCTTCTTGATCATCTTGATGGTGATGGGCCACGAGTTCGGCCACTTCATCACCGCCAAGCGCGCTGGTCTGTTGGTCACCGACTTCTTCGTGGGCTTCGGTCCCATCGTCTGGTCGACCACGCGCGGCGAGACCCGCTACGGCGTGCGCGCGCTCTTGCTCGGCGGGTATGTCAAGGTGCCCGGCATGACGTGGACCCAACCGGTCGATCCGGCCGTAGAAGACCGGACGTACCGCGAGGCGTCCTACCCGCGCAAGGTCCTCTTCGCCTCGGCCGGCTCGTTGATGCACGTCATCATGGCCCTGGCGCTCGCCTGGGCCTCGCTCGCCTTCATCGGCGTGGCGTCTTCCTCGCACGTCGGTATCGGGGCGTTCGATCCCTGGCAGGGACATAAGGAGAACGCCGCGCAACTCGCGGGCTTGAAGGTGGGGGACCAGATCCTCGCCGTCGATGGTCACGCGATCACCAACGAAGACCAACTGGTCAACCTGGTGCACCGCTCGACCGGCCAGCGCCTGACGCTGCTGGTCGATCGAGGCGGCCACGATCTCACCCTGCACGCGACGCCGGTGAGTGGGACGACGATCAAAGAAGACGGACGGACGCTTTCCTCGGGCGGCTACATCGGGGTGCAGATCACCGAGCTGACGGTCCACGAATCGGCCCTCGCCGCGATTCCCCACGCCGTCACCCAAGTCGGATCGCTGATCGGCGAGGCCGCGCGCGCGATCGTGCACGTCTTCTCCCCGGGGGACTTCCGCAGCCTCATCCACCAGGTCGCCTCCCCGGCCGCGGCGACGAACCCCAAGAACCAGGACACGCGACCCGACTCCATCGTGGGGGTCAGTCGCATCGCGGTCGAGGCGGCGAACGCCGGACCGGGACAGTTGATCTTGATTCTGGTGGCGGTCAACATCTTCGTCGGTCTGCTCAACATGTTGCCCCTCCTGCCACTCGATGGCGGCTACGTGGCGATCGCCACCTACGAGCGACTCCGGTCGCGCCGAGGGGTGCGCTACCACGCCGACATCAACAAGATGGCGCCGGTGATCTACGCCTTCATGGCGGTGCTGCTCGTCCTCTTCGCCTCAACGCTCTACCTCGACATCGCCCACCCCATCGCGAACCCCTTTAATTAGGCCCATCGGGCCCGCGCGCCGCTTCGCGGCGTCGCCGCGCGCGGCAGAATGGGTTCATGGATGTAGCCGCCAGCCCCCTTGCCCCGCGTCGCGTGACGCGCCAGATCGCCGTCGGTTCGGTGAAGGTCGGTGGGGACGCGCCGATTTCCGTGCAGTCGATGACCACCACCAAGACCGCCGACGTCGAGGGCACCCTCGCGCAGATCTACGCGCTGGCGGCCAACGGCGCGGACATCGTTCGCTGCACCTGTAACGACCAGGCCGCCGCCGAGGGCCTCGCCCAGATCGTGCCGCGTTCGCCGGTCCCCATCGTCGCGGACATCCACTTCCACGTGGAGATGGCCCTCGCCGCGCTCGAAGCGGGCGTGCAGGGTCTGCGACTCAATCCGGGCAACCTGCGAAAGCCCGAGGAGATAAAGCTCGTCGCCGCCGAAGCGGGCGATCGCGGCGTGCCGATCCGCATCGGCGTCAACGCGGGTTCACTGCACCCCGACATCTACAAGCGCTTCGGTGGCGCGACGCCCGAGGCGCTCGTCGAATCGGCGCGCATCGAGTTGGCCTACTTCGACGAGGTGGGATTCTCCGACGTCAAGATCTCGGTGAAGGCCTCATCCGTCGCGACGATGATCGCGGCCTACCGCTTGGCGTCGGCGACCTTCGATCACCCCTTACACCTCGGGGTCACCGAGGCCGGACCGTTGCCCGGTGGCCTCATCAAGGGCACCGCGGGCATCGCGACGCTCCTCGCCGAGGGCATCGGCGACACGCTGCGCTACTCACTCACGGCCGACCCGGTTGAAGAGGCCCGTGCCGGTCGTCAACTGCTCGAGTCACTCGGACTTCGCGAGCGCAAGGGGTTAGACCTCATCGCGTGTCCGAGCTGTGGGCGCGCCGAAGTCGACGTGATCAAAGTGGCGAACGAAGCCCAAGAAGCGCTCAACGCGCTCGACGTGCCGCTCCAGGTTGCGGTGATGGGTTGCGTGGTGAACGGTCCCGGGGAGGCACGCCACGCCGACCTCGGCATCGCCGCGGGCAAGCACCGCGGCCACCTCTTCATCCAGGGCCAGATCGTGCGCGTCGTGCGTGAGGACGAGATGGTCGACGCGCTGGTCGATGAGGCGAAGAAGATCATCGCCGAGGGCATCGAGGCCCGGCTCGAAGCGCGCGACCGCAGCGCCGAGGCGGAGGCCGCGGCGGACCGTGCCGAGTTGCTCGGGGACCGCGGTGACGACGCCAACCACTCACAAGAGCGCATCGAGAAGATCCGTCGTCACACCATTAGCTAGCGCCGTCGCTTAGGCTCTAGCAACCCCAAAAGGAGAACGGTGGCCACCCAGAGCGCTCTGACCTCGCAGGCGGATGACTTCCCCCGCTGGTACCAAGACGTCGTCGCGAAGGCCGAGATGGCCGAGAACGGCCCGGTGCGCGGGACGATGGTGATACGCCCCTACGGGTACGCGCTGTGGGAGAACATGGTCGCCGCCATGGACGCCCGGATCAAGAAGGCCGGGGCGAAGAACGCGTACTTCCCCCTGTTCATCCCCGAGAGCTACCTCGCGAAGGAAGCCGAACACGTCGAGGGCTTCAGTCCCGAACTCGCGGTCGTGACCCACGCCGGCGGCGAGGAACTGAGTGAACCCATCGTGGTGCGACCCACCTCAGAGACGGTGATCGGTGAGTTCATGGCCAAGTGGATCCAGAGTTACCGGGACCTACCGCTGTTGCTCAACCAGTGGGCGAACGTCGTGCGCTGGGAGCTGCGTCCCCGACTGTTCCTTCGCAGTTCGGAGTTCCTCTGGCAGGAGGGTCACACCGCCCACGCCACCTTCGAGGACGCGACCGCCTTCGCGCAGCGCATCCACTTAGAGGTCTACAACGACTTTCTGGTGAACGTCCTCGCGGCACCGACGTACCTCGGCATCAAGCCCTCGAGCGAACGCTTCCCGGGCGCCGTGAACTCGCTCACCGCCGAAGGCGTGATGCGCGACGGCAAGGCCTTGCAGATGGCCACGACCCACGAACTCGGACAGAACTTCGCGCGCGCCTTCGACATCTACTACCAGAGCGAAGCCGGACAGGCCGAGCTCTGTTACACGACGTCCTGGGGCGCCTCCACGCGCCTGGTCGGTGGACTGATCATGATGCACGGTGACGACGACGGACTGCTCGTACCCCCGCGTCTCGCCCCGGTCCAGGTGGTCGTCGTGCCGGTGCGCGACGAACCCGAGGTCCGCAGCGCGGCCGAGACGCTCAGCGCGGAACTGGCGGCGGCCGGCGTGAGGGTCGAAGTCGACCGGGGTCGAGGGAGTTTCGGACGTCGGGTGACCGACTGGGAGATCAAGGGGGTGCCGTTGCGCGTTGAGGTCGGACCGCGCGACCTGGCCCAGGGTCTGGCGACGATCGTGCGTCGTGACACCAAGGAGAGCACCTCGCACGCGCTCGGCGCGCTCGTCGGCGAGGTCCCGGGACTGCTGGAGACGATTCAGGGCGACCTCTTCGCGCGCGCCCTCGCGCACCGCGACGAGCGCACGCGCGACGTCGCGACCATCCCCGAGGCGATCGAGGCGGCGATGGACGGGTTTGCGCGACTCGACTGGGACGTGGTGGCCGGGGCCGGCGAGGCGACGTTGAACGAGCAAGCGGTCAGCGTGCGCTGCCTCCAGCGTCGCGACGGCACCATTCCCGCCTCCGACGACGAGGGCGACCTCGTCTGTCTCGTGGCCAAGTCGTACTAGGAGGCGCGTAGCGCACTTTTTCTCATCGGAGTGAGGTTTTCTTACAGGGGCGACTGATTGTTGAAAACGTCAGTCACTGCTATAATTGCTGTCTACAGTCCGCTCAGGACGTATGGACTCGTTTAAGCGCGGGCCTTTGGCCCGCGCTTTTCACTGTCTAGAGGGCCCTGACGACATCGAAAGGAGACGGCCATGGAATGGGACACCACGCTTGGGCCGCTCCTTGAACCACTGGGTTTATCCCTCTACGACGTCGAATTCACCTCGGGCACATTGAACGTGGTGGTGAATAAGGACGGGGGAGTGGACCTCGAATCCTTGACGAAGGCCAATCGGACGATTTCGGAGTGGCTGGATGCCAACGACCCGATTCCGGGCCGCTTCACGTTGGACGTCTCCAGCCCGGGGCTGGAGCGACGACTGCGCACCGCCGCACACTTCAAGAGCGCCGTTGGTGAAGTGGTGACGCTGCGCGAACTTCGCGGCAGCGAACCCACCCGACGACTCGAGGGCACGCTGCTCGAGGCCGACGCGACGACGCTGACCCTCGAGGACCGTGAACTCGGTGCCCTCGTCATCAATCTCGACGCGATAGAACGCGCGCGCACCGTCTTCGAGTGGGGGGCTACCAAGCCGCCGAGCTCGAAGGGGGCCAAGACGACCTCAGGCAAGAAAGGCTGATCATGGCGAACTTTGAATTTCTTGAGGCCCTCGGACAGATCGCGCGGGACCAGAACATCGATGAAGGTGAGTTACTCATTGCCTTAGCCAACGCGCTGCTCGCCGCCTACAAGCGCCGACCGGACTCGGCCGAGGACGCCGAGGTCGAGATCAACCCCGAGACCGGCGAGATCAAGGTGTGGGGGCTGGAACTCGACATCGAGGGCAACGTCACGCGCGAGTGGGACGCGACGCCCGAGGACTTCGGTCGCATCGCCGCCCAGACCGCGAAGCAGGTGCTCATGCAGTTGATCCGCGACATTCAGCGCCGCCAGATGTACGAGGAGTTCGCCAACCGCGAGGGCGACATCGTCTCGGGTACCGTGCAGCAAAACGACAACCGCTACACCCTGCTCGACCTCGGTCGCGTCGAGGCGCTGTTGCCGCAAGCCGAGCAGATCGCCTTCGAGCGCTACGAGCACGGCGCGCGCATCAAGGTCTACATCGTCGAAGTGCGTAAGACCAACAAGGGCCCCCAGATCGTGGTCTCACGAACCCACCCGGCCCTCGTGGCGAAGCTCTTCGAGATCGAAGTGCCAGAGATCGCCAACGGCATCGTCGAGATCAAGGCGCTCGCGCGCGAGCCCGGTCACCGCTCCAAGATCGCCGTCGCCTCGAACGACCAGATGGTCGATCCCGTGGGCGCGTGCGTGGGCGCGCGCGGTTCGCGCGTGCGTAACATCACCAACGAACTGCGCTCCGAGCGCATCGACGTCGTGCCCTACAGTGACGACCCCATTGAGTTCATCCAGTCCGCCCTGCAGCCCGCGCGGGTGCGCGAGGTGCGACTCGACGAGGTGGAGGGCATCGCCACGGTGATCGTGCACGACCAACAACTCTCCCTGGCCATCGGCAAAGAGGGCCAGAACGCTCGCCTGGCGGCCCGTCTGACGGGCTGGCGCATCGACATCCGCTCGGAGAACGAGGGGAACGACGAGGTGGTCGAAGAAGTGTGGACCGAGGGCGACGTCGTTGTTGACGAAACGCTCGCCGTCGTGACCGACGAGGCCGGCAACGTCGAAGCACTCGTCGCCGACGTCGTCGTCACCGACGCCGAGGGCGACGTGGAAGAGACCCTGGTGGTGGAGACGAGTTCGGAGGAAGAGGCATAGCGCCGACCCGCACGTGTGTGGTCTGTCGTCAACGGCGGGCCGACACCGAGATGGTGCGGGCGGGTCGCGTCGCGGGAACCTGGTTCCTCGGACGCGGCGACGGGCGTGGGGTCTGGTGGTGTCGTGAGGGTACGTGTGGCGAGGATCTGCGAGCGGGGCACCTCGCACGAGCCTTGCGCGCGGCGGTACATGAGGGCGACGTCTCGACGCTTCGAGCGCTTGCCGCTAGTAAAAGGCTGTAGTTGTGAAAGAATAGGAAACTGTGCCCGACGAATGTGCGGGTTCGTACTAAAAGGACTGTTTTGGCCCCAAAGAAGATTCGAGTACACGAGCTCTCTAAAGAGCTCGGTCTGACGAGCAAGGAGTTGCTCGCACTCGCACAAAAACTAGGTATCGGCGCATCGAGCCCGTCGGCGTCCATCGAGGACGCCCAGGCGGACCGCATCCGTCGACGAGCCGACGCCGACGGGCTCCGTCGATCGTTGCCCGCGGACAACGAGAAGCCCGAACGGGCCGCAGTTGCGACCAAGACCGCCAAGTCCGTCGTGCCCGACGCCCCCGTGGCACCCCCGCTCGAGGCCCCCGTGCGCGCGACGCGCGCGGTCGCGCCCGCGCCAATGAACGGCACCGCCGAGGCCGCAGCGCCCGCGGCCGCTGCCCCCGCACCCGAGGTCCCCGCGGCACCCGCGGCCAAAGTGGTGCGCTCGCGCGTCGTGCCGCCCAAGCCCGCCCCGATTCGCACCGCCTCACCCGATGGCCCCACGACCATTCGCCCCACCCAGCGTGGTGGCCCCGGGGACGCAGAGGGATCGAACCGTCCGCCGTTGAGCTCCACCGGCCGGCCCATTCCGCCACCCCCGGGTCGCCCCATGAGCTCGACGGGACGGCCCATTCCGCCACCCCCCGGCGTGCGACGTCCCCTCTCCGCCCCGGGTGCTCGTAGCGGCCCCTCCAGTGGCCCGCGACCGATGAGCGCGCGTCCGAGCACCGGCGCCCCGCGCACGGGCGGTCCGTCTCGTCCCGGCGGTAGTTTCTCGGCGACGCGACCCGGTGCCCCCACCGGTGGCGCCCCGGCCAACGCCAGTCGCTCCGGCGGTCCCGCCCGCGGTGGCGGTGGTCCGCGCGGATCTCAGCGCAAGGTCACCCGCCGGCGCCGACGCAACGTCGAAGAGCTCGAGCCGACCCAGATGACCACCTGGCAGCCGAGCAGTGCGCCGGTGCCCGACGGCGAGATCATCATCGAGCGCGGCTCGACCGCGAAGGACGTCGGCCCCAAGCTCAATCGCAGCGCCGCCGACATCATGCGCTTCTTGTTCTTACAGGGCGAGATCGTCACCGCCGTGCAGAGTCTCAGCGACGACATGATCGAGCTCTACGCCGCCGAAGTCGGCGCCGAAGTGCACCTCGTCGACCCGGGTGAGCAAAAGGAAGCGGAGCTCATCGCGAAGTTCTTCGACGAGGACGACGAGGACGACGACATTCCGGCCGCACCTCGTCCGCCCATCGTCACCGTCATGGGCCACGTCGACCACGGCAAGACGCTGCTGCTCGACAAGATTCGAAAGACCAACGTCGTCGCCGGTGAAGCGGGCGGCATCACCCAACACATCGGCGCCTACCAGGTCAACTGGCACGGTCGGGCGATCACGTTCTTAGACACCCCCGGCCACGAGGCCTTCACCGCGATGCGTGCGCGCGGGGCCAAGGTCACCGACGTCATCATCCTGGTCGTCGCGGCCGACGATGGTGTCATGCCCCAGACGATCGAGGCGATCGACCACGCCAAGGCCGCCGAGGTACCGATCATCGTCGCGATCAACAAGATGGACCGAGCCGACGCCAACCCCGACCGCGTCCTCCAGCAGCTCTCCGAGCACGGACTGGTGCCCGAGAAGTGGGGTGGCGACACCATCGTCGTCGAGATCTCTGCGCTGCAGGGCACCGGCATCGACGAC
>Ga0182012_10004286_pt1 | contig 14949 bp, 12 predicted proteins | sample 612S2SmetaG_FD_120486 | JGI IMG/M metagenome (GOLD analysis project Ga0182012, IMG submission 120486) | Permafrost microbial communities from Stordalen Mire, Sweden - 612S2S metaG | ecosystem: Environmental > Terrestrial > Soil > Wetlands > Permafrost | place: Sweden: Stordalen | collected... | reverse complement strand
CGGAGTTGCACACTTCCCTGCTCCGGTAACCGCGTTGACCCATCCGCCCGCAGGCGTTACGCTGGGCTTACGTTAAACGACACTCTCCACACAGAGGACGGCCACACTCAGTGAGCACCTTCACCTCGGCCCTGCAAAGCTACTTTCACATTGAAGAGCGCGGCACGAGCGTGCGGCGCGAACTGGTGGCAGGCCTGACGACCTTCACCACTATGTCGTACATCATCGTGGTGAACCCGGCGATTTTGAAGGCCGCGGGAATCCCCGCCGGGCCATCGCTGACGGCAACCGTGCTGGTGTCCGTAGTGGGATGCATGCTGATGGGGCTATATGCCAACCGTCCCTTCGCCATTGCTCCATACATGGGCGAGAACGCGTTTATTGCCTACACGGTATGCCTGGGGCTGGGTATCCACTGGCAGGTGGCGCTGGGAGCCATCTTCTGGGCAGGTGTGGCGTTTCTGCTGCTCACCGTGCTGAAGGTGCGCCAGCAACTGGTGGAGGCCATCCCAACCAGCTTGCGTTACAGCTTTGCCGTGGGCATCGGATTGTTTCTCACGTTCATTGGACTGAACCAGACGGGATTGGTGGAACTGGGCGTGGCAGGCGCTCCGGTCAAGGCCGGCGCACTGACCACGGCTCCAGTGCTGGTGGCCATCTTCGGATTCCTGCTGATTGGCGCGCTGGTGATCCGCAAGGTGCCGGGGGCAATTCTGATTGGCATCGTGGTGACGGCTCTGATGGCATACGCGACCAAGGTGGCTCCGTGGCCGCAGCATTTTTTGGGGCGGCCCGAGAGCGTGGGGCCGATCTTTGCGCAGTTGGACCTGCGCGGCGCGCTCAGTCCCAAGGCACTGCCCGTGGCTCTGACCATCTTCATCATGGCATTTGTGGACACGATGGGAACACTGATTGGGCTATCAGCACGCGCGGGCTTTCTGGATGAGCACGGCAACCTGCCGCAGATTGAGCGTCCCATGATGGCCGATGCCGTGGCTACCACGCTGGCCCCGCTGCTGGGCACCACGAATTCGGGCGCGTTTGTCGAATCCGCCACGGGCATTGAGGCCGGTGGCCGAACCGGGCTGACCGCCGTGGTAGTGGCCGCGGGATTCGCCCTGGCGGCCTTTGCCGCGCCGTTCATCGGAGCCATTCCTCCGCAGGCGTATGGCCCGGCGCTGATCATCGTGGGGCTGTTCATGCTGGCGCCGATTACGAAGATTGACTTTGCCGATTACACAGAGAGCATACCGGCCTTCGCGGTGGTCACCCTGATGTGCTTCACATTCAACATCGCGGTGGGCATAACGGCGGGATTTGTGCTGTGGCCCTTCTGCAAAGTGGTGCAAGGCGAAGGGCGCAAGGTGCGCTGGGGGATGTGGGTGCTGGCCGCGCTGTCACTCGTGTTCTTCGTGTTCTATCCGTACAAGTAAAGCAGCGATTCCATCCAGTTGGGCCATCCGACAATGCGTTACTTGCTGCTCTCTTTCTTTTCCGCCGAGTCGGCGTCCGCGGCTTTCACCGGCTTCTTGGCTGGCTTGGTGAATGAGGCGAGCCTCTCCTCGCGCTTTTTGCGCTCGATCGTCTTCAACTTCAAATATTGCTCATGGGTGAGGATGTGGCGCGGGGCGATGGCCATGTCGCCAATGTCATGGATCACCTTGCCGAAACCTGCGGAGAGAGCGTCGAGCTGCTTCTGGTAGGCCGCGTCATCCAGTTGCTCCACCTGCAAAATGGCGGAGATGTGCACGAAGGCCTTCAGGACGTCGGCGCCTCCGTCAATGAGCGCCAGTTGCATGTTGAGAGATGCCTCGCGCAGCTGCTTGACCTGTGCCTCGGAGAGGTGCAACTCGGCCACCATCTTGGGATCGTTCCAGAAGGACTCGCCAAAGGCATTGGCCAGCGAGCCGATTCCATTGGACCGAGAGCCACCACCGGCGGCCAGCAGGCCGCTGAGCGACTGCAGAGGATCGCTCGGGGCTTTGGCGGCCGTCGCCTTTTCAGCGGGCTGTGCAAGAACCAGTGCGGACAACAGAAGTACGGCAGCGACGACCGATACGCGTTTCATTTTGTACTCCAAATGGGTGTACTTCACCGCTGAAGCCGGGATGAATTCAACGACGCTGAAAGTCTGCCACCGCCGGAACTGGAAGTAAAGTGCTACTCGGTCTGCTCCAGGTCCTCGCTGAGAGTGGCCCACTCGGCCTCCAATGTCTCCAAGGCCTCGCGCTTTTCGGCCATCAGCAGGGTGAGGCGCTGCGTCTCCTCAACGCTGACGAAGCTGCCAAGTTGCTGCTCGCAATCGGAGATGATGGCCTCGGCCTTGGCGACCTCTTCTTCCACCACCGCCAGGCGATCGTCCATCTGCTTGCGCTTCATGGGATTCACGCGGCGACGCGGAGCCGCTGGTTGTGCCGCGGTATCCGCATTGGCGATGGAGCTTGCGGTCACATGGCTGGATGAGGGCGCGTTGGCTGCGGCCGTGGAGGCGTTGACGGCTGCGGCGGCGCGCGGGCTGAGCGATGCCTTCAGGCTTTCCTCCACCTGCTCGGCGCCGTTCTGCTTGCGCCACAGGTAATCCTCGTAATTGCCGGGATAGATGTTGACCGCGCCGTCGGCGACCTCGAAGACGCGCGTGGCCAGGCGGTCAATAAAGTAGCGGTCGTGGCTGACGAAAACGCAGGTTCCGCTGAACTTTTGCAGCGCATCAAGCAACACGGCCTTGGCACGCAGGTCCAGGTGGTTGGTGGGCTCGTCGAGCAGGAGAAAGTTGGAAGGATGCAGCAACATGCGGGCCAGTGCGTAGCGGTTGCGTTCGCCGCCGCTGAGAACGCCAATCTTCTTGAAGACATCGTCCTCGCTGAAGAGGAAGCTGCCCAGCAGGTTGCGCAGTTCACTCTGCGGACGCCGCGTCACCCGGTCAAGGTCGTCAATCATGCGCGCTTCGGCGTCGAGTTCCTTGTACTGATCCTGCGCGAAGTAGTCCACCTCGACGTTGTGGCCCAGCTTGTAGCGTCCGGCGGTTGCGGGCTCGGTTTGCGACAGCAGCTTGATGAGCGTGGATTTTCCAGCGCCGTTGACGCCGACCAGCGCGATGCGCTCACCGCGCTCGATATTGAAGCTGACGTTTGTGAGCACCTGTTTGAGCCCGTAGCTTTTGTCCACGTTGATGAATTCGGCGACGACGCGGCCACTGGGCTTGGGCTGCGGAAAGGTGAAGTGGATGGTCTTCTCCTCCTCGGGCAGCTCAATACGCTCGATCTTTTCCAGTTCCTTGATGCGGCTTTGCACCTGCTTGGCCTTGGTGGCCTGGTAACGGAAGCGGCTGATGAAGGCCTCAAGTTGTTCGACACGTTCGCGCTGATTGCGGCAGGCGGCGATGAGGGTATCGCGGCGCTGCTCCTTCTCGCGCAGGTACTTGTCGTAGTTGCCGTGATAAAAGTGCACGCCCTTGTTCCAGATTTCGACGATCTTCTTCACCGTCACGTCAAGGAAGTAGCGGTCATGCGAGATGAGGACGTAGGCGTACGGATAGGTGTTGAGATAGCCCTCGAGCCAGTTGCGCGTCTCCAGATCAAGGTGGTTCGTCGGCTCGTCAAGCAGAAGCATGTTGGGCTTGGCCAGCAGCAGCTTGGCCAGCGAGATGCGCATCTGCCAGCCGCCGCTGAACTCCTCGGTCTGGCGAAGCCAATCCTGGCGGCCAAAGCCAAGGCCGGTGAGCACGGTGCCGACCTGCGATTCCAGGTTGTAACCGTCGCGGGTAAGGAACTCGCTCTGCACGCGGTGGAAGCGTTCGCTGACCTGCGCGTATTCGTCGCCTGCGGGGTCAAGCTCGCTGATGCGGCGGGTGAGCGATTCGAGTTCGCTCTCCATGGCGAATACATCGTCAAAGACGCTGAGGCATTCGCTGAAGACGGTGCGGCCGCGCAGGCTGAGGCCATCCTGCGGTAAGTACCCGGCGCTGACGCCCTTGCCACGCGAGATATCTCCGTAGTCCAGGGTCTCAAGGCCGGAGAGGATTTTGAGCAGCGTGGACTTGCCTGTGCCGTTGGCGCCCACCAGGCCGATGCGGTCCTGCGGCGTAATCAGCCAGTTAAGGTTCTCGAAAAGGAGTTTGTGGCCAAAGCTCTTGCCGGCGCCAGTAAGTTGAATCATGTGAGAAGAAACCGCGCGAATATTTGTCTTCTCATTCTCTCACGCGCGCCGCGTCGAGGCTATTTCGTCCGGTAGGATGCATCGCTTGCCATCGCCGCGCTGGCCTCGGCGCTGGAGCGGGACGAGTACCCCTCCGCCGCATAGATCTCGGCCAGGGTGCGGTGAGCCGTGCTCGATCCATCGGCGGTGACGGCGCGGTGAGCCCACATCTCGGCCTCCGGCAGGTTGCCGCGCTTTAATTCCACCTGCGCCAGCACGTCAAACGAGGCCGGCAGACTTTTGCTGACCGGAGTAATCGAGATGGCACGCCGGGCACAGAGCGCGGCCTCATCCGGCTTGTCGTGATGCAGGCAGAAGAGCGCCAGCCGCGTCCACTGCCGGGAGCGATCGGGGAATTCGGCCACCGTACGGCGCAACACCTGTTCGGCGCGAGCGTCATCGCCATTCGCGATGTAGGCGTCGTAGAGCACCTCCAGGTTGAGCACCGTGTGCGGCTGCACCTCAATGGAGTGTTCGAAAAGTCTGATATCCCCGGACCAGTATGAGGTCTCGCGCGCAGACATCCGAATGAGGATGGCGGCGATTGCCAACAGCAGCGCGAACTGGCGCCCACGGTGTTCGCGCAGCAGCGGAACCCGGCGCAACAGCACGGCAGCACCAATCGCCGTGGCAATTCCGGGCAGATACAGATAACGGTCGTGCAGTTGCAGAGCCTGTACGCCGGCGATCACAGGAAGCAATGTCGCGGCAAAGAGCACGACGAGCAGCTGTCCCGCACGCGAGCGCCGCACCAACCACACGGCGAGCACGAACACGGCCAGAAAAAACACCCAGCTGGCCGCCATCTGCAGGCGCGTCAGGCTTCCCTCGAAGATGGTCGTGTAATGCGCGCTCACCGGGAACGGAAAGACTTGCTTCTTGAGATACCACCACAGCGCGTAGGGCGCCAGGGCCAGAGAGGGCTCAAACGGATTGCCTTCCATCCGCGTGCTGCGCTGCGCCAGGATGTGCGACTGCCACGAGAAGTGCAGTGCCGTGAGCAAAATGTACGGCAGCGAGACATACACAGCGTGAACTCCGCGCGAGAAAAGGTCCATGCCGCGCGACTGGCGGAAGCGGTCCAGCACGATGAGAACCAGCAGCAGCGCCGCAGCCTCCTTGGAGAGCAGCGCGGCCTCCAGACACACCAGCGACACCATCAGCCAGTACCATCGGCCGTCATCCGCCCAGCGCAGATACCCGAGCAGCGCAGCCAGGAAGAAGGCGGCGCAGAGCACATCGCTGATGCCACTGATCCACGCGACGGATTCAATATGCGTGGGGTGAATGCCGAAGAGCAGTGCGGCCACGGCTCCCACCACGGCGTCTTTTGTCAGCCGGCGGCCCAGAAAGTAGATTTCCACCATCACGACCAGGTGCACCAGCACCACGCCGACGTGGAAGAATCCCGGCGCGCCATGCCCGATGCGATTCACCAGGAAGAGCCAGAACATGGTCAGCGGACGGTAGAAGTTTGTTCCGCCGGCCGCCTGGTAGTTCATAAAAGCCCAGAAGGTGTGGGTAAAGATGGCGTGAACCTGGTTCCAGCCGCGCATCCATGGATTGAGCAGGATGAGCGCGATATCGTCATACACAAAATCGAAAAAGACCGTTTGCGCGTAGACGAGCATCATGCCCACGAAGGCCAGCCGCAGTTGCCAGGACTCGCTCATGGCGGCCCGGGCAAGCCGCTGCCAGGGCGAGGGCGTGGCGTCGCCGGGCGTGAAATGATCGGATGGCGTGGAGGTCTGCACGCCCCATTGTAACAACAGGATGCAGCGCAAAAGGCTGACGAGTTGGGTGCCGCGCGGGGGCTCAGGCTATAATCAATACAGGTTGTCCGAGCCCAGGTTCCCCCCGCTTCCGTAAAGCAAAGGTGTGGAGGATGGAGCGGCAGAATTCGCTGCCGCCACGGCCCGGGCGTGCGTCTATTGACCAGCAACCCCAAGGACAGGACTTTTGAGCACACAGATTCGCAATATCGCCATCATCGCCCACGTGGATCACGGCAAGACCACACTGGTGGATTCCATGCTGCGCCAGAGCGGTGTCTACCGCGCCAACCAGGAAATGGTGGAACGCGTCATGGATTCCAACGACCTGGAGCGCGAGCGCGGCATCACCATTCTCGCCAAGAACACGGCCGTCTTCTACCACGACCTCAAGATCAACATCGTGGACACGCCGGGCCACAGCGACTTTGGCGGTGAGGTGGAACGCGCCCTGAAGATGGTGGACGGCGTCATGCTGCTGGTGGACGCCAGCGAAGGCCCGCTGCCCCAAACGCGTTACGTACTGAGCAAGGCCCTGGAAGCGGGGCTGAAGCCCATTGTGGTGATCAACAAGATTGACCGCCCCGATGCCCGCTCGCAGGAAGTGTTGAACGAGATCTACGACCTGTTCATTGACCTCGATGCCGAGGAGTCGCAGCTCGAGTTCCCCGTGCTGTACACCAACGGCAAGCTGGGCACGGCCACCACGGACCCTGAAGTTCCGGGCACCGACCTGCAGCCCCTGTTTGAGGCCATCGTGAAGACGATTCCCCCTCCGGCGGGCGACGCCGCGGCCCCGTTGCAGATTCTGGTGGCGAACCTGGATTACAGCGACTACCTGGGACGGCTGGCGATTGCGCGCGTCTTTAATGGCACGCTGCGCACGGGCGAGGAAGTCGCCATCGCCAAGCTGAACGGCAGCATCGAGAAGATCAAAATCACCAAGCTTTTCAGCTTCAGCGGATTGAAGCGCACCGACATCACTGAGACCGAACTGGGCGATATCGTCGCCGTTGCCGGCGTCACGGGCATCACCATCGGCGAGACGATCACCAGCTTTGAGACGCCCGACCCGTTGCCGGCCATCCTGATTGACGAGCCGACCATTGCCATGCAGTTCGTCGTCAACACCTCTCCCTTCTGCGGACGCGAGGGGCAGTGGGTGACCAGCCGCAACCTGGCCGAGCGTTTGGAAAAAGAGCTTCTTACCAACGTCAGCATTCGCGTGGACCAGACGGCTCCGGACGCCTTTACCGTGATGGGCCGCGGCGAGTTGCAGTTGGCCATCCTGATTGAAATGATGCGCCGCGAGGGCTTCGAGCTGGCCGTGGGCAAGCCGGAGATTGTGACCAAAACAGTGGACGGCAGGCTGATGGAGCCGGTCGAGCTGCTGAGCGTGGACATCCCCGAGGAATACATCGGCGTGGTGATTGAAAAGCTCGGCGCGCGCAAGGCCGAGATGCTGAAGATGCACAACCACGGCTACGGCCGCGTGCGCATCGAGTTCCGAGTGCCCAGCCGTGGTCTGATCGGGCTGCGCAGCGAAATGCTGACCGAAACGCGCGGCACCATCGTGATGAACTCGTTGTTTGACGGCTACACCGAGTGGCTGGGGGCGATTCCGCAACGCGCCGCCGGCGTGCTTACCTCCGACCGCAACGGCGCCACCACGACCTATGCGTTGAATGGTTTGCAGGACCGCGGCGAGCTCTTTGTCGGTCCCGGCGTGGATGTTTACGAGGGCATGATCGTTGGCCAGCACTCGCGCGAGAACGATCTCGACGTGAATGCCGTGCGCGAGAAAAAGCTCACCAACATGCGCGCCTCCACCTCCGACGAAGGAATTCGCCTGATTCCCTTCCGCACCCTGAACCTGGAGCAGAGCCTGGAGTTCATTGCCGACGACGAACTGGTGGAGGTCACTCCCAAGAGCCTGCGTCTGCGCAAGAAGATCCTGCAGGCCAACCGGCGTCCGCGCAAGGGTACGGAGCCGACGGCCTAGAACGCCGGAAGCAACTGGCAACAGCCTTGGCCCCTCCCGCTGTGGGAGGGGTTCTTGCTTTTGTCCTTTTTTGCTTTGACTCCCGGGGGACTTCCCCTCTATCTTTCTTGCACCGCGTTGGTTGGCCCCGCAAGCACGGGTCCGCTCCAAACCGCGCACTTTGTAACCGAGGGGTTCAAATCAGTGAAGAAGAATCGCCTGGGCCTGGCCATGCTGGCCCTGCTTACCCTTGCCCTTTTCGCCACTCCGGCGGCGCGGGCACAACAACTCAACGAAAAGCTCCAGAATGCCATCGGAAAGTGGCAGGTCATCAACAGCGACGGCGGTCTCGGCGGCCAGGTGGAGGTCTACCTGGTGGACGGGCAACTGTTCGGTAAGGTAACCCAGCTCCGCCCGGGGCGCACTCCCGGTGACGTGTGCGACAGATGCAGCGGCGAACTGAAAGACAAGTTGATCCTCGGCATGGTCATCCTCAAGGGCTTCCATCCGGATGGCGACGATTGGGTGGGTGGCACCGTGGTGGATCCGGAGAACGGCAAGCAGTACCACGGCAAAATCTGGAGCGCGGGAAAGGATAAGCTGTATATGCGCGGCTACATCGGCATCAGCCTCCTGGGCCGCACCGAGAGCTGGAAGCGCATTCCGTAAACCTCCGGCGGAGAACCGAAAAGCCCCGCGAAGAGCCATCTGGGCTTGGGCGGGGCTTCTTTGTTTTTGTGCGGGCTTTTTGTGCGGATGCTGGCGGAGGTGGCAGCCAGAATACTCGTTGTGAGCTAGCCGGGAGGCTGATCGTCCGGCGTGCAGCGGTGCTTACGATGTTCCATCATGACGCGTAGGATGTACAGCACCACAACAATGTTGATGACAAGTACGACGAGTTTGGTCCAGTGGGGATGAGCGATGAGGGTGTAGACCTCCAGCGGGAGGTAGATGGCGCCACTGATTACGGCGAACCACTCCGCCCACAGGCGCTGATGCCACAGGCCGTAGCCTTCCACAAAGCGGCAGGCGGAGTACAACAGACCGACGGTGAAAGCCGTCCAGATGCCGCGGCCGGTGGTGCGGTCGGCCATTTCGTAGAAGAGATCGGCGAAGTGCGAATCGGGATTGATGCGCAACAGACTCATCAGGCGGTCCACCACGGTGGTCAAATCCTGATGCAGAAGGCTGAGCAGGGCGAAGCAGAGCAGCAGCACGGCCAGCCCCTTCAGGGCCTCCAGGGCGCCCACCAAGCGCAAACCATACTTGTGGTTGAGCGTGTACTCGCCACAGGTGATGCCAGACTGATCCTCATGCGCCACGCTTCCAATGTACACGAGGCGGGCGCGGCGGGCACGGAAAGAAATACACCCGTTGGCGACGGGTGGAACCAGACATGGATAGGCTAAGATAACTACATGAAGGTGCACACAAAATTTCTGCCCTCCGCCGTTGCCCCGGAACACTTCCCCGCGCCGGAGTTGCCGGAGGTCGCCTTCCTGGGCCGCTCAAACGTGGGTAAGTCCAGCCTGATCAATTCGCTGGTGGGCGCCAAGGTGGCCAAGACCAGCAATACGCCGGGACGCACGCAGGCCATCAACTTCTTTGAAATACGCTGGCAGGGCCGCCCCAAGCCCGAGCTGGTGTTTGCCGACCTGCCGGGCTACGGCTACGCCCGCGTGCCGCGAGAGATTTCACAGACCTGGCCGCAGTTCATCGAGCCCTACCTGGTGGGGCGGCCGACTCTCTCCCTGTGCCTGTGCCTGGTGGATGCCAATATCCCTCCGCAGGCGAGCGACACGCAGTTAATTGAGTTCCTGCGCCACTCCGGAAGGCCGGTGCTGGTTGTGGCTACCAAGGCCGACAGGGTCGGCACCAAACTGCAGGCCTCGCTGAACGCACTGCGCAAGGCACACGGAGAGGAACACCTCCTGGCCTATTCGGCTAAGAGCGGATTGGGGCAAAGCGAGCTTTGGAAGCGCCTGCGCTGCGCCTGCTCACCGGAGAGCCTGGAAGGCAGCGTGGGGTAGGGATATCCTAGAGGGCGAAAAGCTGTCTGATGAGATATTTTCCGGCTTGAGCATATGGCTATAACGCATTGATAATAAACATATTAGATAATTGTCCGAGACATTGATGGGCGTTCTACAACCTCTGCTTTATGGGATTTATATACGGAAACATGGTAATATGAATTGCTCTGGTGCCCCGTCTGACTCATTAAGCCGGGTGGGTTTAGTGGAAAGCGGGCAGAGCCAGGAACTCGCTCCTCCGGTAGCAAAGCCTTTCGCCTGGCAGTCAATTCTCAGGCGCTGCGCAATCAGCAGAAAATGGCCTTCGCGTTCGACGGTGCCCTCACCGGTTGAGCTTAAAACTTCTCGCAGAGGTAGGAATTTTCATGGCAAAGCGACGTGGCAATCCCAACTGGGGCAAGCCGGAGCCGATCGGCCCCGTAACCCCGACCATTACCGAGTTCGAGCAGGTGGTACGCGAATTCAAGCTGACACCCGACCAGTACCTCCGCTCGACCCGCCTGCGTGAGTGGGCGCGGCGCAACAAGAACTCGAAGTACATCCCGGAAACGCTGCTGGAAGCCTGGGGCTTTGAGATCGAGTCCACGCTATAGTTCGCTGCACCGGAATCAGTTTTCCAAGGGCCGCCGGCAAGGCGGCCTTTGCATTGCCCGGAGAATCACACAGGGGATCTTTTGTCGGGGGCCCGTCAAAGCCGGGCATTCTTTGGACCACATGTCATTGACTGGCACGCACCCCGAATGCGATATTCATTTGTTACAGTTTGTTGAATATGTGGTTACAAATCCGGACGGAATCACTGTGTCCGGCCTGTTCCCCCAGGAGATTCCCCTCCATCATGGTTCGTCTCATCCCTCGTGAAACCAAGTTCTTTGACCTGTTCGCCGACATGGCCAACAACCTGACCACCGGCGCGCAGCAGTTGCGCGACCTTCTGCAAAACTACACCGACGTCGCCTCCGGGGTGCTGCGAATCAAGGCCACGGAACACAAGGGAGACGACATCGCGCACAACTTGTTCGTCAAACTGAATTCCTCGTTCATCACTCCCTTTGACCGCGAGGACATTCACACGCTGGCCAGTTCGCTGGACGACGTGCTGGACTACATCAACGCCGCAGCCGACCGACTGACCACCTACAAGATCACCGCTCCGCCGGCGGCTGCCGTCGAGCTTGCCACGATCATCCTCCGACAGGCTGAGGAACTGGCCAAGGCGGTGGCGCTGCTGGAAAAAGGCGACGCGCTGATTGAGCACTGCGTCGAAGTGAACCGCCTGGAGAATGAGGCGGACAGCGTCAGCCGTACAGCCATCGGCCAGCTCTTCGATACCGAAACCAACCCCATCCAGCTCATCAAGCACAAGGAATTGCTGGAGGTGCTGGAAATGGCCACGGACAAGGCCGAAGACGCCGCCAACGTGCTGGAAACAGTCGTTCTAAAGAGCGCCTAGCGCCCCTGCTGACCGCGGGGGCCAAGCTGCCTCCGCAAGAGGTACGTTTTGACTACTGGAATGTTGCTGGTCATCCTCACCTGCGTGGTGGCCTTGGCCTTTGACTTCATCAACGGCTTCCACGACGCCGCCAACAGCATTGCCACGGTGGTTTCCACCCGGGTCCTTTCCCCGCGGCTGGCCGTGTTATGGGCCGCCTTCTTCAACTTCGTCGCCGCCTTTTTGCTGGGCACCGCCGTGGCCAAGACCATCGGCAAAGGCATGGTTGACCTCAGCATCGTCACCCAGTACGTGGTGCTGGCCGGCCTGCTGGGCGCCATTGTCTGGGACCTGTTGACCTGGTGGCTGGGGTTGCCCACCTCAAGCTCGCACGCGCTGATTGGCGGCTATGCTGGAGCGGCCGTGATGCGCGCCGCGCTGCTGCACGGCTGGCATCACAGCCTGGCCGTCATCATCCCCGGCGGCTGGACGTTGACGATCATTTTTATCTTTGTGGCTCCGGTGATGGGCTTCGTGCTGGCTTTCTTCTTCATGGTGGCGATCTACTGGATATTCCAGCGCAAGTCGCCGCGGCAGGTAGACAAGCTGTTCCGCAAGTTGCAGCTGTTTTCCGCGGCAGCCTACTCGCTGGGGCACGGAGGCAATGACGCGCAGAAGACGATGGGCATCATCGCCGGTGCGCTCTACACCGGACACATCATCAGCGAATACGACCTGAAACACGATTGGGGACACTACCACTGGCCCATCATCCTGTGCGCGCACGCAGCCATCGCCGCCGGAACCTACTTTGGCGGATGGAAGATTGTGCAGACTATGGGCAGCAAAATCACCAAGCTGAAGCCGGTGGGCGGATTCTGTGCGGAGGCCGCCGGGGCCATCACGCTCTTCGGCACAGCGCTGGCAGGCATTCCGGTGTCCACCACGCATACCATCACCGGCGCCATTGTGGGCGTCGGCACCACGAACCGGCTGAGCGCCGTGCGCTGGGGTGTGGCGACGCGCATTGTATGGGCCTGGGTGCTGACGATTCCCTTCTCCGCCGCCGTGGCCGCCGGGGTCTTCTACCTGATGCACCTGATCAACCCAGCAGCGTAATTCGCATTCAAGACAAACGTCCGGGGAGCCCATCGCGGGCTCCCCGGGTTGTTTATGGTGCGCTTTGTGGTAAAGCTACGCCTACCAGACGCGGCAGGCGGGTTTGGTCAGCATCTTCTGGCCGGGCTTGCATCCGAAGGCGCGCCCGAAGCTGGGCTCGTTTCCGGCGGGAATATTGACGCGGTAGCGGGCCAGCGAGTGCGGATTGGTGGTGATCTGCTCGCGCTCGGCGTCTGGCCGCGTCTGTTCGCACCAACTGAAGGCGTAAGCGGCAAAGAAGCGCTGGCGAGCCGTGAGGCCGTCATCGCCCACATCGTCGAGGCTCTTGCCGCGAGCCTTGTAGAGGTTTTCGAGCGCCATGACGGCCAGGTGCAGGCCGCCGTTATCGGCCGTGTCCTCGCCCTGGGTGAGCTTGCCGTTGGTCTTCACGCCCGTGCCGAGTTCCGGCACGTCGTGGGTGTATTGCGCGCTGAGGCAGTTGCCGCGCTCGTCGTAGGCCTTGGCGTCGGCGGGGGTCCACCAGTCGCGGAGGTTGCCCTTGGCGTCGAACTTGCGGCCCTGATCGTCAAAGCCGTGGATGATCTCATGGCCGATGACCATGCCGATGCCGCCGAAGTTTTCCGCATCGCCCTGCGCGGCGTTGAAGAACGGGAACTGCAGGATGCCGGCTGGGAAGTTGATGGTGTTGTTCTGCGGATCGTTGTAGGCGTTGATGGTGGGAGGCGTCATGCCCCACTCCATCTTGTCCACCGGCTGGTTGACCTTCTTGAGCTGGCGGCGCACCTCAAAGGCGTTGGCGGAGACGGCGTTGGCAAGAAAGTCGTCGGGCACAACCTTCACCGATGAGTAGTCGCGCCAGGTGTCCGGGTAGCCGATCTTCTGGATCATGGCGTCCAGCTTGGCGATGGCCAGTTGCTTGGTTGCATCGGCCATCCAGTCGAGCGAGGTGATGTCCTGCTTGAGGGCCGTGCGGATGCCGGTCATCAGCTCGACGGCCTTGGCCTTGCTTTCCGGCGGGAAAGCGATCTTCACGTACTCCTGGCCGAGAGCTTCACCCAGGCGCGCGTCAGCCGAGCCGACGCAGCGGCGCCACTGCGGCAGCATCTGCGGCGTGCCGCTGACGGTGGTGCCGAAGAAATCAAAGTTGGCCTGCTCCAGCTCCGGAGTGGTCTTGTTGGCCGCGCTGCTGATGACCCACCAGCGCAGGTAACTCTTGATCTCCGCCAGCGAGCGCGTCTTGATCTGCTCGTTGAGCGCGGGCAGGAACTCCAGGGTGCTGACGATGTAGAAAGGTGGCACCGGAGCCTTGGTGTCCTTCAGGTAGGCCGCGACGTCAAAGTCCGGCAGCGCAGCCTGAATCTGTTCCAGTGAGCGTTTGTGATAAATCTTCACCGGGTCGCGGCGATCCACGGCCGTCATCTGCGCCTTGGCCAGCGACTCTTCGATGGCGTAAACCGCCGATGCCTCGCGAGCGGCCTCCTCAGGCGTGTCTCCTGCCAGGGTAAACATGCGGACGAGGTGCTTCTTGTAGGCCTCGCGAATCTTCTTCTGACTCTCCTCCGTGCCCAGGTAGTAGTCGCGCGAGAGCAGGGTCATGCCTCCCTGGTCAAAGCCGGCCACCATCTTGGAACTGTCTTCAAGATCCTGCGAGGGACCGAAGCCGAAGAAAGCCGAGGCGGTCTGGTTATCATTGCCCTCCCAGGCGGGAATCTGTCCGCCGTGCAGGCGGGCCAGCAGGCGGGGAAGCTGCTTCTTGCTGTGCAGCTCGTCCACGGGCTTGAGTGCAGCGGCCAGCCACTGCTTGCCATGCGCCGCGCGACCCGTCAGGTCCATGCAGCTTTGCCAGTAGGCGCCCACCTGCTGCTCGGTACCGGAAGCCTTGGGATTCGACGCGGCCTTCTCCATGGTCTCCCGCAGAATGGTCTGGTTCCACAGGTAGAGCGGCTCCCACGTGCCGACGCCGGGCAGGTCGTTGGGAATGGGGTGCGCGGCCTGCCACTTGTTGCAGGCATAGGCGTAAAGGTTCTCGCAGGGGTCCTGGCTCTTATCGAGCAGCAAGGCGTCAAAGCGGTCGAGCTTGGGGGCTGTGGCGGCTGCTGCGGGTGCGGCGCTCTGCGCCACAACGGCCGAGGCGGCCAGAACAGCCACCAGCGCCAGACGGATAATCTTGTTCAACATTCGCTCTCCTGATGCACGTCGAGATGAGACGGCCCAAGGATTCTACCGCGCGGGCCGAAGGGTGACAAAAGATACGCTGGGATTGCTCGTCTGGTTCCCAGGCAAGAAGAAGCCACGGCTCGCACCGTGGCCTAAGTTGTTTTGCTCGAGAACCTTTAAACCTTCTTGACTCTCAGGTCGTGGCCGGTCATCTCCGCCGGCTGCGTTACGCCGAGGATGCCGAGCACGGTGGGCGAGATG
>Ga0182012_10004285_pt1 | contig 14949 bp, 16 predicted proteins | sample 612S2SmetaG_FD_120486 | JGI IMG/M metagenome (GOLD analysis project Ga0182012, IMG submission 120486) | Permafrost microbial communities from Stordalen Mire, Sweden - 612S2S metaG | ecosystem: Environmental > Terrestrial > Soil > Wetlands > Permafrost | place: Sweden: Stordalen | collected... | reverse complement strand
GGGCCTGACCCCGAAGCCTTGGGTGAAGACGTCGCTGGCGCCCGGCTCGCAGGTGGTGACCGAATACCTGGAAAAATCCGGACTGCAGGCCGACCTGGACGCGATCGGGTTCAACACGGTGGGCTACGGCTGCACCACCTGCATCGGCAATTCCGGCCCGCTGGAAGACGCGATCGTCGATGCGATCGAAGACAACAAGCTGGTGGCCGCCGCCGTACTGTCCGGCAACCGCAACTTCGAGGGGCGCGTGCATCCGAACGTGCGCGCCAACTACCTCGCCTCGCCGCCGCTGGTCGTCGCCTACGCGCTGCTCGGCAAGATCAGCGAGGACATTACCACGGCGCCGCTCGGCACCGGCAAGGACGGAAAGCCGGTCTACCTGAAGGACGTCTGGCCCACGAACAAGGAAATCGCTGACGTCGTCGCGTCCAGCGTGACGCGGGAGCAGTTCCTGAAGCGCTACGGCGAGGTGTTCAAGGGGCCGAAGCAGTGGCAGGCGCTCGAAGTGGACACCGGCAGCAAGACCTATCGCTGGTCCGACAGCTCCACCTACGTGAAGAACCCGCCCTATTTCGAGGGCATCACCATGGACCCGCCGCCGGTCTCCGACGTCCTCGGCGCGCGCATTCTGGCGGAGTTGGGCGACTCGATCACCACCGACCACATCAGCCCGGCCGGATCGATCCGGAAGACCTCGCCGGCCGGCGAATACCTGCTGGAACGGCAGGTGCTGGAGAAGGATTTCAACAGCTACGGTGCCCGCCGCGGCAACCATGAGGTCATGATGCGGGGCACGTTCGCCAACATCCGTATCCGAAACGAAATGGTTCCCGGCGTCGAGGGCGGCGTGACGAAGCATCTGCCGTCGGGTGAGCAGCTTGCCATCTACGACGCCGCCATGCGCTACAAGGCCGAGGGCGTGCCCCTGGTCGTGTTCGGCGGCAAGGAATACGGCACCGGCTCGTCACGCGACTGGGCCGCGAAGGGCACGCTGCTGCTCGGGATCAAGGCGGTGATCGTGGAGAGTTTCGAACGCATCCACCGCTCCAACCTGGTTGGGATGGGCGTGCTGCCGCTGGTGTTCAAAGAGGGAATGGATCGCAAGAGCCTCGGCATCACCGGCGCGGAGATCATCGACATTCTCGGGTTGGAGCATCTCAGCCCGCGCATGGACCTGACGTTGGTGATCCACCGGCCGAACGGCGCGACCGACGAGGTGGCGGTGGTCTGCCGCATCGATACCATCGATGAGGTCGCGTACTACCGCCATGGCGGCATCCTGCACTACGTTCTGCGTGAAATGGCGAAGGCGGCCTGATCTCACGCGACGCACCAACGGGTGACGCGGCCACACCGGGATTCGATCCCGGGGTGGCCGAACCATGGACGTGAGTGAGACGCTGATTGGCGCCGCGCATCAGCGATTGGGAGCGAGTCCGCGCCGGACCATCCGGCGGCGAACGGGTTCGGCGGCGTGTCCAAATTGGACGGCGGTCCGCCCGCTTGCATCCGATCGCCAGGGGGTCTCCGATGGGTCCGACGCGGAACGCCGCCAGGTCGTGCCCGGCGGCGTAGCGTGGGCTTGTGGCTGGCGCGGCGATTTCAGTGTTGCAGCCCGGTCCACCAATAGGCGAGGCCGCCTAACCCCACGAGAACGAAGGGGGCCAGCAGCAGGTAGAGTTGCAAGTTGGTCATGATCGCAGCCTCCCGAGGATGCCCCGTGCCGTAAGATGTAGGACGACGCCCGCTGCGCACCAAGCCAAGGCGATCAGAAACCACCATCCGTGAGGCCCAGTCGCAGGCGACCCATAGACGAAGCTTACGGCTGGGGCGATCAGGGCGGTTGCGATGGTGGCGACGGCCACGTTGTTGATGGCTGTCGCGGTCAGCTTGGTCCGTTCGTTGATGACGAGGCTCATGCCACCTTCCGCCCGTTTTTAGGGGTTCTGGCGGTCCAGGTCGGCTTGGAGCGCCAGCCGGGATTCCGGCGGCGGGTGAACAGCCCGATCACGCTCGGCAGCAGCGCCGGGGGATTGGGAGCGGTAAGCTGTCGATTCATGTTCGGGGATCCTTCATTCGGCTTCGTGGCAGCGCCCGGCGCCGCCGGGCGTGGATGTCCCAGGAAGGGGGCGCCCGCGCGTTACCAGGGGACTCTCCGTCGCGGATAACCTGTTGATTCTGTTGCTGATAGTCTATACCTGAAAGGTTTCTGACATGGGGATCGGCGCCGCGCAGGTGGGGCAGGCGGTGCGGGGCGTTCTGCCCGATCTTGGGCGGCTGCCGATCTCGCTCGACCTGCGCGCCATCAGCATCGCCGAGGGTATTCGGGCCGCGTTGTCCGTCGCGGTCATCATCGCGCTACGCGAATACCTGGATATCCCGGCGATGAGCGAGGCCGCGCTCGCCTCGCTGCTGACGTGCCTGTGCGACGCCGGTGGCCCCATCCGCCGGCGCGTCCCCGCCCTGCTCAGTTTCACGCTGATCGGCGCAACGGTCACTGCCAGCTTCGGCATGATTCGAGTTTTCGGCATCGGCGTGGCGCTGCCGCTCGGCATCCTCGCCCTGTTTTGCACCTCGCTCGCCCGCATTTATGGGCAGTCGCCGCAACAGGTCGGTGCGCTGCTCAGCACCGTGGTGATCCTGGCGCTCGACCGGCCGATGGCACCCGCCCAGGCTGGGGCGCAGGCGGCATTTTTCCTGCTCGGCGGGGTGTGGGCGACGCTGCTGACCATGGTGATCTGGCAGGTGCACCCGTACGGACCGGCGCGCCGCGGGGTGGCCGAGGCGTATCGGCGGCTGTCCCTGCTGACCGCCGATTTGCGCTCGCTGCTGCTGGCAGCCCCCGGCGACGCGGTGTGGGACGCGCATGCGCGCAGCCATCGCGGCGGGGTGCGCGAGGCCATCGAAGCGGCACGCGCCATCGTCATGGAGACCCTGCGCGCCCGCGGTGCCGCAAGCGCGCGGGCGGAGCAGAGCCTGATCCGCCTGGAGACCGCCGACCAGATTTTCAACGCCCTGATCGCGCTGTCCGATCTGACCGAGCACGCCGGCAGCCGCGAACGTGCCGCCATCGAGCCGCTGCTGCGCCGCCTGCGCCCGCTGCTGGCGGCGATGGGCCGCGCCATCGTCACCGACACCCCGCAGAACATGCCGCAGATCGGCCGCTCGATCGACTCGCTCGCCACCGCCGCGGCGGCGCTGCCGGAGGCCGACCGGCTGCGCGCCATCTTCGTCCGCATCGTCGAACGGTTGCATATCGCGCAAACCCTGGCGGCGCCGGAAAACTTCCTGTCCGATGCCGGTGCGCCGGGTCAGCGCCCGCCACTGTGGCAACGGGTGCGCCAGCCGCTCGTTGCCAATCTCACCTGGCGTTCCCCGGCCTTGCGCCATGCGCTGCGTACCGCGGCGGTCGCCGGGGAGGCCCTCGCGTTGACCATGCTGTGGTATTCGCCGTACGGCCACTGGCTGACCATCACCATCTGCGCAACCCTCCAGCCGTATTACGCGCTGACGCTGACCAGGGCGGTGGAACGCGTCGGCGGTACGGCGCTGGGCGGGCTAGGCGCCGGTCTGGTGGGCTTCGTCTGCACCACGCCACTGGCGACGGCGCTGGCGATGTTCCCTCTGGCCGTGCTCGCCCTGTCGGTGCGCGCGGTGAACCACGGCCTGTTCATGGTCATGCTGACGCCGCTGATCGTCCTGCTGGTCGATGTCGGGACGCCGGATGCCAGCGAATGGGCCGTCGCCACCGCCCGCGCGGGGCTGACTCTGCTCGGCGGTATTGCGGCGGTCGCCAGCACGTTCCTGCTCTGGCCGAGCTGGGAGCCCGAGCGGCTCGGGAGCGGATTGCGCGCGGCGATCGGCGCCCATGCACGCTATGCCGAGGCGGAACTGGATTGCCTGCTCGGCCAGGCGCCGGCAAGCGCGGTCGAGCGGGCGCGGCGTGCCGCCGGCGTGGCTACCAATGCGCTGGAGGCGACGATCAGCCGGGCGCTGCTGGAGCCGATTGGCGTGGCCCACGATGAACTGGAGGCGGCGACGGTGATCGACGCCGCGCTGCGCCGCTTCGCCGGGCGGCTATCGGCCATGCTGCTCGACCCGGGGCTGCGGGCGGGCGTGCCGGCGGCAGCCTTGCGCGGCTGGCGCGACTGGATCGGCGGCGCGATGCGGACGCTGGCGGAGGGCCGGACCGACCTGCCGCCCCGGCCGAGCTTGCCCGGGACCGAATCGCTCGCCCGCATCGCCCGCCAGGTGGAGCTGATGGCTGGCACGCTGCCGCGGGTCTCCGGCTGACGGCGGCGTGGTTCAGGGCCGCCTCGGAGCCCCCGTCGGCCGAACAACCTCTTGGCAAGTTCATTGGTCGGTCTGGCGCCGGTCACGGCACCATCTCGCAGGGCGGCCGGCAGCGCGAAAGGGGGCAGGCAATGAGCATCGACCATATCGGCTTCGGCGTGCGCGATTTCCCGAAGAGTCGCGCCTTCTACGTGGCAGCGCTCGCGCCGCTCGGCATTGGTATCGTGAACGAGGGCGACGACTGGGCGATGATCGGCAAGGATGGTCACACCCGGGTCTGGTTCGGCGATGTGGGCACGGTTCCGGGCCCGATCCACATCGCCTTCGCGGCGGCCAACCACGAGCAGGTGCGCGCCTTTTACGCCGCTGCGCTTGAGGCCGGCGGTCGAGACAATGGCGGTCCCGGCATCCGCGCACACTATCATCCGAACTACTATGCAGCCTTCGTGTTCGATCCGGATGGCCACAACGTGGAAGCGGTCTGCCACGCCCCGGAAGCGTGAGCCTCACGCGGCACTTCCGCGCCGCGCTCGGCTCAACGCTGCTCGAGATGTGCCCGATGCGGGGACTGCGCGACTCGCGCCCGGCGTAAGCGAAATCGACGCTATCGCAGAACACCGGGACGCCGCGCCGAATGATTCAGAGTCATTGCCTGCAGCTTGACCGGTTAGCCCGACTCCTCAGGCTGGGCAACGCTGACGACTTCAACGCGCACAATCATGAGACCGCCATTGCCAACGCCAAGTTCCCTGGCCGCCCCTTCGCTCAAATCCACGATCCGCCCACTGACATACGGGCCGCGATCGTTGACCTTCAGGGAGACGTGTTTCCCGCTGGCGATGTCGGTCACTTTGACCATCGACCCGAATGGGAGGGTGCGGTGTGCGCAGGTCATCGCTTCCGGATCGAAGCGTTCGCCGTTGGCCGTGAGCAGGCCCGCTCGCCTACGACCGTACCAAGAGGCGGTTCCGATTTGAATCGTTGCATGCGGCCGCCGATGCGATGCAACGTGGTGCTTGTGAACTGGGCCGGCCAATGCCGGTGTCGCGCAGGTAGCGCCGATCAATAGTGCAAGCGCATAGATTTTCTTCATTATTCCTTCACTTCTATGGTTTGATGTCTTTCACCGTGATGAAATCACGGGCAAAAGGGAGTCTGAATCGTGGCATGCCGGCTTGGATGCCCTGCCGGTTCTCAGTTGAGATCGTGCTTGGCAGACGTCACGCTGGTGCGTGAGAGCACTGCTGTCTGACTGCTTGGCCCAAGGGCTCTGCCACGCCATCCCGCGCACAGGATGGCGTGGCGACGCGGTCAGGCGGCGCGGCGGAACGTCTCGGCGGCCAGCGTTACGCGGGCGGTGAGCGGGGCGAGCACGTCCGTGGCAAGCTTGGTGGACGCATCGGCCAGCTTGTTGGTCTCGGTGATCGCCTTGTCCAGCGAGGTGCGGGCGAACGCTGCCTGCAAGTCCAACAGATCGTTGAAGGACTTGGCGGCGGCGAACGAGGTCACCGCTGCCACAGCGTCGTCCATCTGCTCCTTGGCCGAGGCCACGAGGCTCTTGCTCAGGTCCTGCATGCCTGCGGCCCAGATCTGGCCGGTCGTAGCGAACGCTTCGAGATTGCCTTGGCCGAAGGCCGCCATGTCTCGCGCGGTCTTCATCGTCTTTTCCACGGTCGCTTTCACCTCCGTCTGGGTCTTTTCCACCGCCGCCGTTGTCCTGGAAAAGCCTTCATTCAGCGCGGGGCCGCTCTTCGTGAGTTTCTCCGACATCATCTGGAACTCCTGGTCTGTGGCCGGGGGCAGCATCCCGGCGGGTTCGATCCAAGAGCGTCGGCCCGCTGCCCGGGCCATGGATTTATGCTGCACTGCAGCAACACGGAGATGGACACCTGACGGCGCGTAATCAAGGGAAAAAATGCTGCACTGCAGCATGACTGAGCGGCATGGCCCGCTGGCGGGCTGGCCATCAAGCACGAGACCTGGGCGATCCGCGGCCAAGACGGCTGCCCGCCGCTTTGCGGGCGAAGGTCCGGGAGCCCTCCGGGAGCCCCCGGTCCGGTCACCGGACGGGGGAAGTCCGGATTAGCGGCTCGCCGCGACCGCGGAGGCTCGGTCGGCTTCCTGGCGAATCGCCGCGATAACGTCGTCCACCGAGGCCTGGCTGAGGTCCCGGCCGAAGCCGGTTGGCTTCACGCCGTAAAGACGAGCGATGATTCGATCGCCAAGGGCGCCGCGGAAATGCCCCGGCTCCCAATACCAGCGGACGTCGGTCACCGTATCGCCCGGCGGCGGAACAGGCGTTGTCGTATACAGATTGTAGCCAGAGAAATCGACGATCCGGACGCGTCCATCGGGATCGAGTGCGCCGACCACACGGACCAGCGCACGCTTCCAAGTCTCGAAGACACCCCAGAGGCCGTCCTGCCGGAACAAGTCCATCACCCATGCATGGTAAGGGTAGATGATCAGCGTGATAGCGAGGTCATGGGCCCGGGCGATTTCGATAATCTCACGCAGCGAGCGGAAACTGCCGTTTCGATATGGGTCGGCAAAGTCCGGGTGTACATAGTGAGGGAAGCGCTCGGCATACTGTGCCTGCTTTTGGTCGAACAAATCCCGGAAGCCATGCAGCTTCACATATGGAAGGTATTCGTCGAGCGGGTTGAAGCCGAGCGGGGTCATCGTGCGCGGTGACGTCTCGCGCTGCGCAAGGATCGTCGCGACACTGTCCGTCACCGCGCCCAGGGTCACGGATGCGGCGAGGGCGTCCTCCACCCGCGCCAGAGCGCGCGCCGGATTTGCCGTGAAATCGGGCCGGACGCGCATGCGGTCCTGATCCGGGCCGGCATCGACGGGGCCGGAGGGCGGGGCGGCGCCGGGATCGACCTGAAGAAAGTCCAGCACGTCGATACCGACGACGACCCCACGAAGGCCTGGCACGGCAAGCGCGTCTTCAAGCAGCTTTGCCGCGATGTCGAGCCCACGGCCGGCAAGTCCGGCGTTGAAGACCGGGCGCATCGAGTCTGGCCATTGCGCGCTTTCCGGGTCAAGCCCTGCCTCGATGCGCGAATTGCCCAGCAACAGCGTGCGCGGCCTGGTGCGCTCCAGGAGGTAGGTCTTGGCGGCCGGCCCCCAATTGGCGGCAGCAGGTTTGGCAACAGTCCAGCCGGCGAGGCGAGGCGTGTCGAAAACGTAGTAGGGGTCCACCGCGACGGTCAGCGCGGCGGTAATGCAGGCGCAGGCGACGAAGGTGCCGGCGAAGATCGCGAGGTAGCGGGCGGGGCGGTGCATGGTCAGAATTGCCAATAGAGGAACACGCTGCCGCGGGTCACGGACAGCACGCCAAGGAAGGCGGTCATGCCGGCAGCCACTGCCCAGGCGGGGCTTTCCGACCACCGGAGACGCTTCGGCGGATGTACCGGGTGCTCCAGGGTCGGATGGCCGCGGGCAAGGATTTCCTGCGTGTTCGGGGCCAGAAAGGCGAGTCCCAGCAGCGCCGCGATCCATAGCCAGGTGTCGATGAACTGCGTGCCGGAGCCGCCAATCCGAATGCCCAATGCGGCAAAGGCCGGGACCAGCGGCTGAAGGTGATCGGCGACGGCAGACGGGAGTACGACCCCGTGCAGGCCGGCCATCCCGCCGAGTACGGCCCACCCGGCGTGAAAGGTGGGAGCGCGGAAGAAAACCCAGGCGACAACCACGGCGAGGCATGTGATCGCATACCCGAACGCGCGGCCGGCCCGCGAGGCGCGGAACGCGGCAACGGAGCGGCTGCGGCTCGCGGTGGCGTCCCAGGCGTGGTTCACCATGAGATAGCTGCCGTGCAACGCGCCCCAGGCGAGGAACGTCCAATTGGCGCCGTGCCACAGCCCTCCCAGCACCATCGTGATCAGCAGGTTCGCGTAACGGCGAATCCTGCCACGGCGGTTACCCCCCAGCGGGATATACAAATAGTCGCGCAGGAAGCGCGACAGCGTCATGTGCCAGCGGCGCCAGAATTCGATAATGCTTGTCGATTTATAGGGCGAGTTGAAGTTCTGCGGAAAGCGGATGCCGAAACAACGGGCAGCGCCGATCGCCATGTCTGAATAGCCCGAGAAATCGAAGTAGAGCTGGCAGGTATACGCCAAGGCGCCCCCCCATGCCATGAACAGGTCCAGTGGCTGGCCACTGGCGGCAGCGTCGAAATTCGGCGCGACAAACGGGCTGATGCCGTCGGCCAGCAACGCCTTCTTCGCGAGCCCGATGGCGAAGATGGAAAGCCCGACGGCGAGATCGGCGGCAAGGCCGGGCGCACGGCCCTCGCGCTCCAGTTGCGGGACGATTTCGCCATAGCGGAGGATCGGGCCGGCAACAAGGCGCGGAAAAAAGGCCACGAACACGGCGTAGCGCAGCAGGTTGAGTCGATACGGATGCCCACGCCGGAGATCGATCAGGAACCCGATCTGCTCAAACGTGAAGAACGAAATGCCGAGCGGCAGGATGATTCGTGCGAGGACATAGTCGGTCCCGGCCAGCGCGTTGACGTTGGCAACGACAAAGCCGGCGTATTTGAACACGCCGAGGACAAGCAGGTTCAGGATGACGCCGACCGCAAGGATGGCATCGGCGAAACCGTGCCGGCCAGAGGCCATGCTCCGCCGAAGGATCGTGCCCAGCCCATAATTGACGAAAATCGAAGGCAGCAGGAGTGCCAGAAACCGCCAGTCCCAACTCGCGTAGAAGGCGATCGAAGCGGCCAGGAGCACCGCGGCGCGGCCGTCCTGGCTGCGGCCGAACAGGCGATACGCGGCGATTGCAACCGGGAAGAAGGCGAAAAGAAACTCGTATGAATTGAATAACATGGCTTAACGCGCTGCTTCCTGCAAGGGACCGATACGGTGTGGTTACCACAGCAGGGAGCCGATATCACGCCCGTTTTGATACGTTATCGTTTTTGCCCGCCGGCGGCAGTCTCGGTGGGCCGCCCGTTGCCAATCGCGCGAGCCGGCGCCGGTCTCGTGCGTCGCCGGCTAAGCGCCTTCCGCTGGAACCCTTGCCCCCTGCCCGTTCCCGGCTTCTGGCACGGTCGCCATCGCCCACGGCCTGGTGCAGCATGGCGCCGGGCGCTCCGCCCCTTCGATCTGGGCCGCCGGCCGCATGAGAGGGAAACCCATGTCCGACCGCTATGCCGCCTATCAGCGCATCACCTTCGACCGCCCTCACCCGCGGGTGCTGCGCCTGACCATGTCCAACCCGGGCAAGCTCAACGCCACCGACCACGTGATGCATGGCGAACTCGCGCGCATCTGGCGGGACATCGATGCGGACGACGCCGTCTCGGCGGTGATTCTGCAGGGCGAGGGCCGCGCCTTCTCCGCCGGCGGCGACTTCGAGCTGGTGCAGTCGCTGATCGACGATTTCGACAGCCGCGCCACCGTATGGCGGGAGGCGCGCGACCTCGTCTACAACATCATCAACTGCGGCAAGCCGATCGTCAGCGCGATCCGCGGGCCGGCGGTCGGCGCCGGTCTGGTATGCGGGCTGCTGGCGGATGTCTCGATCGCGGCGAAGGGCGCGCGGCTGATCGACGGACACACGCGGCTCGGCGTTGCCGCCGGCGACCACGCGGCGATCATCTGGCCGCTGCTGTGCGGCATGGCGAAGGCGAAATACTACCTGCTGCTGTGCGACACGCTGTCCGGCGAGGAGGCCGAGCGCATCGGCCTGGTCGCGCTGGCGGTCGAGGATGCCGAGCTGGACGCCAAGGCGCTTGAAGTCGCCACCAGGCTCGCCGAGGGCGCGCCCAACGCCATCCGCTGGACCAAATATGCGATGAACAACTGGCTGCGCATGGCCGGCCCGATCTTCGACGCCTCGCTGGCGATGGAGTTCATGGGCTGGGGCTCGCCCGATGCGCGCGAGGGGTTGGCCGCTCATAGAGAAAAGCGCCCGCCGTCGTTCGATCCGCGGTCAAGGCTTTGACCGAACATGGACATGGCGAACCGCACCGTCGTCGTCACCGGGGGCGCCTCGGGGATTGGCCGGGCGACGGCGCTGCTGTTGGCGCATAACGGGGCGCGGGTGTTCGTGGGCGATATCGATGCGGCCGGCAGCCAGGCGGTGGCCGAGGCGGCTGCACAGCGGGGGCTGGCCGTGGATTGGCTGCCGCTGGACCTGGCCGAGGCGGACTCGATCTCCGGGTTTGCCGCCGCCGTACTGGCGCGGTCGGACCGGATCGATGTGTTGGTCAACGGCGCCGGGTGGGACCGCATCCAGCCGTTCATGGAGAATGACCCGGCGCTGTGGGACCGATTGGTCGCGGTCAACCTAATGGGCGCGGTGCGCCTGAGCCGCGCGCTGCTGCCGCCGATGATCGCGGCGAACGCGGGGAAGATCGTCAACATCGCCAGCGATGCGGGGCGCGTCGGCAGCCTGGGTGAGACCGTCTACGCCGCCGCCAAGGGCGGGCTGATCGCGTTCACCAAGTCGCTGGCGCGGGAGATGGCGCGTCACCGCATCGACGTGAACTGCGTCTGTCCCGGCCCGACCGACACGAGGCTGTTCCAAGCCCAGCCCGACACGGCGAAGGCCGCATTGACGCGCGCCATCCCGTTCCGCCGCATCGCCACCCCGGAGGAAATCGCCGAGGCGGTGATGTTCTTCGCGGGTCCGCGCTCCGACTACATCACGGGTCAGGTGCTGAGCGTCAGCGGCGGCTTGACCATGGTCGATTGATCGCCAGAGGGATCGCCGACGGCGATGCTATTGCGTGACACGCGTTCGGTGCCAGGTCGGTGATTGTTGGGGCACCGCGGCGACCGACGAGGAGCCCCAAGCCAAGGGAGACCAATGCGCCCCGTTCTGGCGCCGAGCGGGCGGAGCCTTTGCCATCGTCGTCGCGGAGCCGTCAGGTGACCGATCAAGCCGTTACGGAGGCCTTGCGGGCGTACGTCAAGCTGCTCCGGGCCGCCAAGGCGGTGCTGGCGCGCGTGGAACCGCTGCTTGTGGCGGAGGGCCTGACGCCCACGCAACTCGGCGTCCTGGAAGCGGTCTTCCACAAAGGCCCGCTGACGCAGCGCGAGCTCGGCCGCAAGGTGCTGACCTCGGCCGGCAATATGACCGATGTGATGGATAAGTTGGAGCGCCGCGGCCTGGTTCGCCGGGCGCGCTCGGCGGTGGACCGGCGCGCGGTGCGGGTCGAGTTGACCCCGGAGGGGAGGGATTTGATCCAGCTTCTGTTCCCGCGGCATGCCCGCGACATCGCTGCTGCGATGTCGGCCCTGTCCGGCGACGAATTGCAGCAACTGGGCGCCTTGCTGAAGCGCCTGGGGCTCGCCGCCGTGGCGGGACTTGCAGAAGAACCGGACGCTCACTAGCTCAATGCCGTATTATTTGATATCGAACGATAGGAGACTGACTTGTGATTGACGTGCGACCTTTCGCCTCCCTCGGTCAATTTCGCAACGACTGGCTGAACGCTCGCCATCACTTCAGCTTCGGCGAGTATCGCGACAAGGCGCGGCTGGGATTCGGCAGGCTGCGCGTCTGGAACGACGACGAGGTGGCGCCGGGTGCCGGGTTCGAACCGCACCCGCACCGGGAGATGGAGATCATCACCTACATCCGCGAAGGCGCCATCACGCACGCCGACAATCTCGGCAACGAGGGGGTGACCAAGGCCGGCGACGTCCAGGTGATGCATGCCGGTACCGGCATCGTCCACGCGGAAATCAATCGCGAGGACGTGCCGACGCGCCTGTTCCAGATCTGGATCCTGCCGGACCGGGCCGGCGTGGCGCCGGGCTGGAGCACGCGGGCGTTTCCGCGCGGCGGCGACGCTTTGGCGGTGCTGGCCAGCGGCCGGCCACAGGATGCCGGGTCCGATGCGCTGCCGTTGAACGCGGATGCGGCGCTGCTGGCGGGAACGCTGGAGACGGGCCGCACCGTGTGGGTTGCGCTGGCCCCTGGACGGGGGATTTACCTCGTGCCGGCAACCGGCGCGGTCACCGTGAACGGCGTAACTCTTGGCGCACGCGACGGCGCGGCGATCACCGGCGAGACCGATCTTGCCATCGCTGCGACCAGGGACGCCGAACTGGTGCTGGTGGACGTGGCGGTCTGATCGCTGCGGCGAGACGGCGCGCTGCAGAAGCGCGCCGTCAGCCGGGTGTTTAGCCGCAAGGCGCCGCGGTGCCGGCGGAATTCTGCGGGGCCAGCCGATTGTAGCTGCCACCCTCGGCGGCGTTTTGTGGCGCCTGGGTGTTATAGCTGCCACCCTCGGCGGCGTTTTGCGGCGCCTGGGTGTTGTAGCTGCCACCCTCGGCGGCGTTTTGCGGCGCCTGGGTATTGTAGCTGCCGCCCTCGGCCGCTCCCTGGGGTCGCTTGGTGCAGTCGGTGGTCGCATGCGCCTGTAGCGCAGTGCCGGATAACAGCAAGGCTGTTGCGAGGCCACATACGATTCGGAATGATGTCATTGTACTCGCTCCCGTTTGACCCGGTTTGCCGGGACAAAATCTGAAATCGCCGCACGGATGACACCGTGACCGCGAATTCGCCGCCCTTCGGACGACAGAAGCGTAGCTGGCCGCACCCCTCCCCACTTACAACGCCAGCCGGAAGACTTTGCCAGCGTGGCGCACAACTTCACGTGTTCTTTATCAATGTTCCATTACCTTGCGGAACATTGTCGATGTCACAAACAATGCATCGGTTGCGGCGTGCAGAGCAGCCTTGAAGGTCTGCGTTTCGACCGCAATGCTGAGCGGCACGGAACTGCCGACGCGGCGGTTGGCCGCAGAGGCCGGCTACCAGGACCCGCGACCGCAAACAGACGCCGATCGACCGCCAGGCTGTTCAACGGAAACGGGCCGCCGCGGGAGGGAAACTCCGGCGGCGGCCCGCTTAGGCTCAGTCGTTGGGCGTCAGGCGAGCTTCAGGTTGGTCGCCGCCGCCTTGCCGCGTTCCATTGCAACATCGTAACTAACTTTCTGACCGTCGTTCAGGCCCTTGAGGCCGGCAGCCTGAACGGCGGTGATATGGACAAAGACATCCTTGCCGCCGTCTTGCGGCATGATGAAGCCGAAGCCTTTGGTTGCATTGAACCATTTCACGGTTCCAATGGCCATCGTGTGGTCGCTCCTATCCGGTGCGCGTCCCCGGTCGCGCTGGTGGGGTTCTGATGGTGCAGGTTGGTGGGGTGCCTCAAGCGGGCTTGAGATTGGTCGCGGCAGCCTTGCCGCGCTCCATCGCGATGTCGTAACTGACCTTTTGGCCCTCGTTGAGCCCACGAAGTCCTGCCGCCTGCACCGCTGTGATGTGGACGAAGACGTCCTTGCCGCCGTCCTGCGGCATGATGAAGCCGAAACCCTTGGTGGTGTTGAACCACTTGACCGTGCCGATAGCCATGACTCTGCGTCGTTCTCCGTCGAGCGCCCCCCGCGGATGCGCGGGGCTGGTAAGACAACCGGGCCTTTGGACGTCTTGAGGGCACACCCGATGCCGGAGGCGCAGCAAGCCTAGCCAAAAAGCGATTGCATTACATATTTCGCACAGAACGCGCACCGACTGTCAATCACGCTCGCGTGACGTTGACCAGCGTGTCACAAGGACAGAACCAATTAGCATAGAGTGGAAGCTTTTGTCGAAATCTTCGCGATCCGGATAAGAAAAAAGGGCGGACCCTGCGGTCCGCCCCGTTTTATAAACAGTACGCGGCCTACATCAAAAGTCCATGTCGCCCATGCCGCCGCCGCCGGGCGGACCCGGGGGCGCCTTCTTCTCCGGCTTCTCGGCAACCATCGCCTCGGTGGTCACCAGCAGGCCGGCGACCGAGGCCGCGTCCTGCAGGGCGGTGCGGACGACCTTGGTCGGGTCGATGATGCCGGCTTTCACCAGGTCCTTGAACTCCCCGGTTTGCGCGTCGAAGCCATAGTTGTACTCGTCCTTGTCCAGCACCTTGCCGGAGATCACCGCACCGTCCTCGCCGGCGTTCTCGGCGATCTGCCGCAGCGGAGTCTGCACCGCCTTGCGCACGATCTCGATGCCGAAGCGCTGGTCGTCGTTCTCCGCCTTCAGCTTGGACAGATGAAGCGAGGCGCGGGCCAGCGCCACGCCGCCGCCCGGCACGATGCCTTCCTCGACCGCGGCGCGGGTCGCATGCAGCGCGTCGTCGACGCGATCCTTGCGCTCCTTCACCTCGACCTCGGTCGAGCCGCCGACCCGGATCACGGCAACGCCCCCGGCCAGCTTCGCCAGCCGCTCCTGCAGCTTCTCGCGGTCGTAGTCCGAGGTCGTCTCCTCGATCTGCGCGCGGATCTGCGCCACCCGGCCCTTGATGTCGTCCTTCTTGCCGGCGCCTTCGACGATCGTGGTGTTCTCCTTTTCGATGAGCACCTTCTTCGCCTTGCCCAGCATGGCCAGCGTGACCGTCTCCAGCTTGATGCCGAGATCCTCGCTGATCACCTGGCCGCCGGTCAGGATCGCGATGTCCTCCAGCATCGCCTTGCGGCGATCGCCGAAGCCCGGCGCCTTCACCGCCGCGACCTTCAGGCCGCCGCGCAGCTTGTTGACCACCAGCGTGGCCAGCGCCTCGCCCTCGACGTCCTCGGCGATGATCAGCAGCGGACGGCCGGACTGCACCACGGCTTCCAGCAGCGGCAGGATCGGCTGCAGGCC
>Ga0182012_10004281_pt1 | contig 14961 bp, 20 predicted proteins | sample 612S2SmetaG_FD_120486 | JGI IMG/M metagenome (GOLD analysis project Ga0182012, IMG submission 120486) | Permafrost microbial communities from Stordalen Mire, Sweden - 612S2S metaG | ecosystem: Environmental > Terrestrial > Soil > Wetlands > Permafrost | place: Sweden: Stordalen | collected... | reverse complement strand
GGCCGAGGTGATCGTTATGCCGCGCTCCTGCTCCTGCTCCATGTAGTCCATGGTCGCAGTGCCTTCGTGGACCTCGCCAATGCGGTGCGTGCGTCCCGTATAAAACAGGATGCGCTCCGTGGTCGTGGTCTTGCCGGCGTCAATGTGCGCCATGATCCCGATATTTCGACAACGCTCTAATGGAACTGTTCTAGGCACGACTTCTTCTTCCTTCTGGGGCTCTGCTAAAACAATTTTGTAATTTCGTAATCGGGTAATTTTGCAATTCAACTTGCCAAAATACAAAATTGCCAAATTACGAAATGCTTCTCTTACCAGCGATAGTGTGCAAACGCCTTATTGGCTTCCGCCATGCGATGCACATCTTCCTTCTTCTTAATAGCGGCACCTTTACCGTTGGCCGCGTCCAGCAACTCGTTGGTCAGCTTCTCGACCATGCCTTTTTCACCGCGTCCGCGGGCGTAGGTAATCAGCCAGCGGATCGCCAGCGAGGTGCGCCGGTCAGCATTCACTTCGATCGGCACCTGATAGTTCGCGCCACCCACGCGGCGGCTCTTCACTTCGAGCAGCGGCTTGGCGTTCTCGACCGCCTTGGTGAACAGCTTCAAAGGCTCGTCTCCACCCTTGGCCTGGAGCTTGTTCAACGCTTCATAGAAGATGCCCTGGGCCGTGCTCTTCTTGCCCTGGTACATCATGCAGTTGACGAACTTCGTCACCAAATCGGAGGTGTACACTCCATCCGGCTCAACCGTGCGTTTCGCGATATAACCTTTTCTTGGCATCGTCTGCTAGTCCTTCTTGGTCGCTTCTTTAGGCCGCTTGGCGCCATATTTCGAGCGGCTCTGCTTGCGTCCCGCCACGCCGACGGAATCCAGCGTGCCGCGCACCACGTGATAGCGCACGCCCGGCAAATCCTTCACGCGGCCGCCGCGGATGAGCACAATCGAGTGCTCCTGCAAATTGTGGCCCACGCCGGGGATGTACGTCGTCACTTCAATTCCATTGGTCAAGCGCACGCGCGCCACCTTGCGCAGGGCCGAGTTCGGCTTTTTCGGCGTCTGGGTGTACACACGGGTACAAACTCCGCGCTTCTGCGGACAGCCCTGCAAGGCCGGGCTCGCCGTCTTATATCGTGGCCGCTTGCGGCCGTCGCGCACTAATTGATTGAACGTAGGCACAGTTTGCCGCTCCTTGTTACTTAACTCGTAAGCGTTACTTAACTCGTAAGCTTTCGGCCAGCAGCCCAGCGCAAATCGCGCGCACATGACCACACTCAGGCCGTTAAGCTTTTCCCTTAATTGGGGACTGGTTAGCTTCAGCCAACCATAATTCCCGCAACCAAGCGGGAGAATGTTGTTACCTGTTGCAACGACTGCTCACGTAAACGCTCACGACGGTGGCCTCAAGCCCGAAAATATCTCGTTCGGGAGTTGCTCCGTTTCGTCAGCTTTACCCTACATAGCCTCTCTACGGGAGAAAGGTGCGCGCAGGGCTTTCTGCGAGGATGCCTCAATCATACCATCTATTAAGAGGGCATGAAAACAACGAGGACTTTTTCCAAACCACACTTCACGCTCTTCGCAACTCGACGACACAAATAATCCGGCGAAGGGCGATACCAGGGAAGCCAGAATGTACTCGCGGAACCTTATGAATATATCAACCAGAATAAGAGTCGTCAACTCAACACTAGAAAATTCCGTGGCCGTAAGAAAATTCCGGGCGCCCCATCCTTCCCGCGCACTTTGCGGGAGGGTGGGAAACGGAAATGCCGGCACAAAGAGAATTAAAATTTCTAGGGCTGAGAAGCGGGACCGAAATCGCTTTTTTTGAGAAATCTTTTGAATCAGCGCTTTACAGCTGGCCCGGATTTAGAAATCTTTCAAATCAGCAGCTTGCGGCGCGTCAGGATTAAGAAATCTTTGTCCTCAACCACTTAGAAGTGGACGGCCTGTGCAGCGTGTCGAAGCCACGAAGCACACTTCCAGTGTTCGCAGGTTAAGCGAAAAGTGTCAAGCAAATAATGCAAAATCCCTAATAAAAATGCGGCAATTCCCATCTTGGGAATTTTGGGGTAGGAAAAGTGTGGTGGGTGTGGTGCATTAGCGGCGCGGAGTACCCAAAAGTAGACGCCCCATAAGTAGACTTGCCACATCGGCGTGCTCGCTCTAGTCTTCGAGAAGATGGCCTGCTTGGTCGGCACGATTCCTTCCGTCTGATCACCCCTTCTATCAGACGAGAAGGAATCGAGGCCGACCCTACGCATCTGTTCGTCACCTTCCGCAAGGAGATGCGTATGATCAGCCTCAAAAAAGCAGTCCCTGTTTCTTACAGATCGCCTTACGCCTTAACAGATTGCGGAAACGCAGAGAGACTCGCCGACCAGCACGGAGAGGGAATACGCTTCTGTAGCGCGATGCGACACTGGTTTGTATGGGAGGGATGCCGCTGGGTTGCGGACGACGGGGCTGTCGTCCAGCTGGCTAAGAAGACCGTTCGAGCGATGCAATCCGAACGGAAGCACATGCTGAACGAGATAGAGGGCGACGCGGGAGAATGGGAACACTTACAGCGCAAGGCCAACGCCCTGGAGAAATGGGCAACACGCTCGGAGGGATCTTCCCGGATTATTGCCATGATTCGCATGGCCGAATCCGACCCCCGCTTGTCGGTCTCACCGGATGATTTTGACAACAACCCTTGGATTCTAAACCTAAGAAATGGCTCTATCGACCTGCATTCGGGCCGATTACGGGAACATCGACTCGACGATCTGTTAACAAAGGTCGCAGGCCCAGAGTCCCGTCTCCGCAGTGGCTGTCCCCGATGGCTACAATTTCTTGCGGAAGTGTTCGAGCCGCATCCCGAAATCATTCCTTTTCTTCAGCGTGCCGTAGGGTACAGCTTGACAGGGGAAACACAGGAGGAGTGCGTCTTCGTTTTAGTGGGCAGCGGTCGCAATGGGAAAAGCACACTTATTGGCGCGCTACACCAGATTCTCGGTCAATATGCGGGTGTTGCTGAGATGGACACGTTCCTCACTTCTCATCGGCACGCGCTGAGAGAAGATATCGCCGACATGCGAGGGCGACGCTTCGTTAGTTCGCAAGAGCCAATGATAGATACCAAGTTTGCGGAGGGGACACTGAAGTGGGTGTCCGGAGGGGATGTGCTGCGGGCTCGAAGGTTATATGAACACGCGCAAGAGTTTCACCCTACGCACAAGCTGTGGCTCGCCGTGAATCGGCTGCCCGCGTTAAGATCTGACGATTTTGCCGCATGGAGCCGCCTTCGGATCATCCCGTTCGATGTCTCGTTCTCAGAAAAAGCGAATTTAAGCCTAAAGGCGGAACTGCGCAACGAGTTGAGCGGGATTTTGGAGTGGGCGGTGCAGGGATGTATGCTCTGGCAAAAAAATGGCCTGGGCAGGGTTAAAGCAATCGTAACTGCGACCGAGCTTTGTCGAAAGCGCCTACGGGCAGCAGCGTGAAACTGCACGCGCTCACCTGGCAGACCATGTTGACGGGAGACCATTGCTACCTGGATACGACCGACGAGTGCTACTTCGCGGGGGAATATGGAACACTGGATCAGCCCGCGGTGAAGTCTCAAATTATTGCCTTGAAGCAAGGGAGCGAGCAAGCCATAGTTCGAATCGCTGAGCAGATGGCTGGCGCTTTGCCCCCTGAGTGGGGTGCCTATACCTTCGTGCCCATGCCCCCAAGCTCTGGCGCTGTTAGTCCCCTGACCCTAATGGTAAGGCAGCTGCCAGCCAGAGATATCCGCGAACTTCTGACGCAGAGTCAGGACACGCCCGCATCCCACTGCGGGTGGCGCCCAACGCCCGGTCAGAGGGCGACGATACTTGCGTTGAATGAGAGAGAAGCTGATCCAGAGCCGGAAGCGGTAGTCATTGTGGATGATGTGCTAGCGACGGGATCGCACTTCCGCTCAGCCAAAATGGTCATCCGCGAAAGATGGCCTCGGATGCGAGTAATCGGGGTCTTTTTGGCGCGAGTGTCTCGGCGGCGGCAGCGCAACCAACCTGCACCTTGAAGAGGTCAAAATTCTAAGCGTCGCGAGCGGCGACCCGCGCTAGACCGCTGCATTGATTCGCGCGCCGCCTTTTCCAAACCATTGCTTTCCCGTTCCGGCCAACCGTGTGATTGATGTCACGCCGAGCTTGTCAGCTTGTCACCGCGAGATCGCCTGGACGCTTATAGATTAAGCCTGAGGAACGTACCAATGGCTCAAAAGCTATTCGATTGCCCACTGATTTTACGCAAATGTGCGGAAATTCACCTTGTACTTTTTGCGAAATCAGACTCGCAACCCGCGGATCCGTGCGCCGTGAGACGGTCGCTTATTAAGGTTCGCTAATTTTGGGAAAGGAGAGATGAAATTTGCCGATAACCACAGCGAGGTGATCGATAAAACCTTGCCAAACTATTTCCATTTCATCAACGCAGCTGTATCCTCCGCACCAAGCAGACAAAATCTGTTCCATTTCGCCCAGCCTCACCCTCGCTGTACCGATGGACTTCAATTTCCGATCCTGTGGACTGTGATCTTCCTGTCCGCACTTGCCTTACCTGTGTGCGGACAGGAATTCGTGCCCGAGCACGTCGTCTTTCCCATTACCGATTTCAAGCCTGACATCCTGCATCTCGCTCCTCTATCCATGAAGTTCGGTACCGGGTTTTGTCTAGACCCGGATTGCCGCTTCGTAGGCACCAACTACCATGTAGCTAAGATGATGGGCAAGCACGTCAGAATTAAGGGGGTGGCATCCGCCCATCTCTACCTCGATTCGGACCCAGATGACGTGGGGGCGGACGCGCAGCATTTAATCGGGGGGGGCTCGATGAGATACACTTCGGCTCATGATCTTGCCATATACGAGATGGAGCATCCCCTCAAGAATTTCCATGGTATTAGGTTCGATGCCGACGAACTGGATGACAATCTCGAAGTGGATATCTACGCCTACCCTTTCGACTGGAACCCCAAACGCGGGCTGGTCCACTGGCACGGCCGGTTCATAGGCAAGACCCTCCAGGGTCTGCTTGCTTTTAGCTACGAAGGCGGTGGATTGCGGGGCGGAGCTAGCGGGGGCATCGTGGTTGACAGCACGACTAAAAAGATAGTCGGCGTCCTCAACGCCAGCGGCGAGGGCGAGGATCTCGTCGCACTCGCGGTCCCCATTCAGGAACTTTCGGACTTTGTCACGCGGGCGGCTCCCTATGTGCAGGCGACCCTCTTCCCGAAGGCTGTGTTCGTCTCGCCGGTCGCTGCAGACCTGTACCCACCCTACGCTTGGTCTTCCGCCGAAATTCTTTTGCAGCGCCGCGTAGAGTCTGCCGAAGTAATAAATCTGCGGAGCGCGGCGCAGAATCTCGCCGCTTCGATGCGTAACTTCACTGCGACCGAAATATTCAATTGGGGTCATGGAAACCGCGAACCGGACGCGACGGGCGAATACGAGACGCTCATTGTGGGCGGCGAGCAGCGCTGGCGTCGAGAAGGCGACAAGAAGTGGAACGACCGCGCCCCATTTCCGCGGCTGAATGGTTGGGTGACACCGGGCGACGATTGGTCTGGACTGCCTGAAATGGTGGCGACCGTGTATAACTTGAGAATTCACCAAGCGCCGGATGCCATCACAGGCGGTCGAAGCGTCCACGTGTTCCAGTACGAGGCGAACAGCGAGGACAGAGCGTGCGGGTTCGACTCCGGCTGGAGTTACATGCTTTTGCCACTTACCAGAACGAAATTCTACGACTGCCACGGCGAAGTCTGGCTGGACGAGGCGGGCATGATCTTGCGGATTTCAGAAACGATGAACCTTTCGGGGCAGTGGGGCCACGCGCTGCGAGTTGTGAATTACGGTTCGTTGGAAAGGGACGGGGCCAGGTACTTCGTCCCAGTCACTTTTGTGACGGAAGCAGGGAATAAGACAGGGTACTGGTGCCGGGGGCGGTTTACAGATTATGGAATGTTTGGGGTAAAAGTCCGTTGGGTAACGGCAACCGAGTCGGAGCAGACGCGATCGGCGGTGACAGCACGATGATCGTTTTCCTAAGGGTAACTAAATCTCGATTCACTCTCTCTTTAGTTTTCGCGATCTCGATCACGGCGGCTGCTTCTATCGGCCCGCTTTCGCCGATATGTCAACGCCTTCCGCTGAGGCTGCGCGAGGCCCAATTCTGGGCAAGCTCCGCCCGTCGGGCCACGTTTGAGGTGCTGAGGCAGTCTGCGGCGTCCAGCGACTGCGAAAGCATCGCTGACCCTGAGGCGGTTGATACGCCCAATCCGCTCATGAATCACACAGGCCCCGGAACCCGCATAGCCCTCAGCTTCATCGTCGGCATCGATGGGCGAGTCCACAGTCCGCTCATTCTCCAAAACGCCGACGAGTCGCAGGGCGCGACCTTGATCGACGCAGTCAACCAGTGGCGTTACCGCCCCGCCATGTGCAAAGGCGCGCCCGTGGAATCAGAGGGTAGAGTCGAATTCTCTCAGCGATAGTGCTATGCCGTAGAACGGCGCTGATGCCGTAAAGATAGGGCCCCCGCTCCGGCGAATCAAGAATCCCGTTGGCCCGACCTCAAAATCCTCGCACACCTCCTCAATTTCCTTGACTTCCACCCTCACTCATGACAACAGTAGATATGCTCCCTTGGACGGGGCGTCTCGCGTCTTCCTCGTCCGGGTCGCAGCAGAGCGTCGGTTCCGTTTCGGGACACGTTTTCTTTAGCCGCCTTCAACAAGATTCAAGTAAGTCCTTTAGAAGACGGATTTTAGATTTAACTCCTTCGCCCTCAAGAGTTTGAAAAACGATCCGCCGCTAAGTTGCTGATTCGAGTGGATGAGGGGGGTAGGGGGGGTATCGATTCCTCTCCAAATTCCGTCCCAAAACGGAACTTAATACTTCCGCAGCACGCCGATCACTCTGCCTTGGATTGCGACCGTCGCTGCGGGGACGATGATTGGCTTCATGGTCGCGTTCGACGGTTGCAGCCGGATGTTGTCGCCTTCGCGGTAGAAGCGTTTGAGGGTGGCGTCGGTTTCGTCGACCAGCGCGACCACGATGTCTCCGTTGTGCGCCGTCTTTGCCTTTTCGACCAGCACGTAGTCGCCGCTGAGAATGTGTTCGTCCTGCATGGAGTCGCCGCGCACCTCCAGCACAAACACTTCCTTGGATCGCACGAAGTCGGCCAGCGAGATAGTCTCAGGATTCTGCACCGCTTCAATGGGCTGGCCTGCCGCGATGCGTCCCAGCAGCGGCAACACCAGGCCAGTGTTGACCGCCATCGACTGCTTGAGCCGTCCTTTAGGGGCCACCAGGTCGATCGACCGGCTGCGATTGTAGTCGCGGGTGAGCAAACCCTTTTTTTCTAGATTCGAGATGTGCTTATGGACGGTGGCCAGCGAGCTCAGTCCAAGGCCCTTGCCGATTTCGTCGAAGGATGGAGAGTAGCCGTTCTTAGTAACAAATTCAGAGATGTAATCGTAAACTTCGCGCTGCCTGCGAGTGATCGCCATAGACGCATTGTAAGCGAAAGAAAGGCGAAGTCAAGTGTGTAACGGGATGCGATGGCCGTCAGTTTATTTTTGAGCTAATAAGGTGCGAGCATCTTTCAGCTCCGGTCGGTCTCCGTCGGCATGTGCGCAGACGGACAGGAGCTTGGCCGAGTACATTTTCGCCTTTTCGTGATCGCCCGACAGCTTGGCCGCGCGTGCCGCGCCAGCAAGAGAGTTGAAACGATTCGGAGCGGTGCGAAGCGTGGCCTCGAATTCGGCCAGCGCTTGCGCGGGCTGCTTTTGCTCGAGCAGCATGTCACCCAGCAACTCGCGAGCCGGCAGGATGACCCCTGGGGTGACATTATTCTTGTCCGTCTTGTCTTCGTGGTCGGCGGCAGAGCGCATCTGTTGCAAGGCCTCTTCGCGATGGCCCTCCGCAAACGTTATCCAGGATGCTGTGATCTCGCGTTGGATGTCGATCTGATCAGACCAGTAGATATCGTGGGTGGGAACGAGCGCGTCGCGCAGGGATGTAAGCTGCACTAAATCTTTTCGAGCCGCTTCCGTCTGGCCAGTATGCGACTCGCCCAGCGCCCTTGCGAAATATAGGTTGGCGTCGGTCCAGGCCCAGCGGCCGCCGGGAAAGGTATTGGGTGGCACCGTCAGTGCGGCCGCTTCCGACCAGGCATGGCGCTCGACGGCATAGCGAGCGGGGGAAGCACCCAGAGCGTAAAGCGCATTCGTATATTGCGGATCATCAGGACGAGCCGCTGGCGCGCTGTCCAGTGCTTTTTTCGCCGCCAGATCCTGGCCGCCCTGGAGATAGGCATAGATCAGGTAATCCTTGGCGTGAAGCTCGTTGCCGGGAGCATTGTTTTTCTGCGCCGATGCCGCCGAAGCGAGGTTGGAATCGATGGATTCCTGCCACAATCCGAGCCGGGTGAAAATGTGCGATGGCATATGCAGCGCATGAGGTGAGTCCGGCGCGATCACGGCATAACGCCGGGAGGCATCCAGAGCCCTCTCCGCCAGCGGGGGGTAGTCGTAAGCGTGGATGATGTAGTGGGCAATACCGGGGTGCTCCGGTTGTTCGACAAATAGCGGCTCAAGGATGGCGCCGGCCTTTCTTTGATTCACGTACGTCTTGTCGTTGGGGGGCGCGGTTGCGAGCAGCGCGAGCGCATGAAATATCGCCGCCTCGTGATCGTCGGGGTAGCGGGCCTGAAGCTCGGCCATGGCATTCTCATAAGCCAGCGAGCGAGTGCGGTGGTCGAGCTTGTCGGCGTCAGTGTAAAACGTATCGATGGCCGCGATATAGTCGCGCTCTCGCTGCGTCTTGGCCCCAGCTAACTTTGCTTTTTCTACAGCCGAAGCGCCCGCTTTCAGGTCAGCCGGGCCGGGCGCTTGCCAGACCTGATGGTAGTTCGTCATGGCAATTCCCCAGTGGGCCATGCCGCAGGCAGGATCTTTTTGCGCGACCGCTGCGAACGTATCGCTGGCTTTCTCATACCAAAACGAATGGAGCATGGCCACTGCGCTGCTAAATTGCGGTTGAACCGATGGTTCGCAGGAAATGGGGAAGCTCACTGTGCCGAGTTGGCTGGGGTCGCCTGCGGGATGCTCATGTTGGCCAACCGCTGGCGCCACGAATGTGGCGCACACGGCTGCAAGCAGCACTCTGCAAATGAAAGTCCTTGGCTTCATGCTGCTCTCCTTGGGCAGTTCCAATGGCTGGATGGATAGGGTTCCGAACAATCGGTCTCGATTATTCTGCGGCGCGACAACGGCGAAGTCAACTAAGTGTACTCGTCCAAGGATGGATGACACTTTTGTGTTTTCGCTGGGCGAGTTTCTTGCGGGAACCGACGTGCGGTACGGTAGCCGTCCAATCTTCGACGACCAGGCTTGGGATTCGGGAAAACTTTCCCACATCGTTGGTGACCAAGGTCAAGCCCAAGCTGCGGGCGTGAGTTGCGATGAACAAGTCATTCGCACCGATCAAGGTGCCCAGCTTTCGAAGGTGAGCGCGTATCTGAGCATAGTGCAAAGATGCGTGGTCGGGAAAATCCAACACATCGAGGTAATTCAGAAAGGCATTTAGTGCGCCTTCATCCTGCTGCCGCCGGGGAGAAACCTCGACTCCGTAGAGCAGCGCAGACTTCGTGATCACGGAGATGCAGACATCGCTGACCGGAAGCGAGGTCAGGCGCTTGAGCACCGCATCATGCGAGCGCTTCATGATGTAGGAGCAAATATCGGTGTCGAGTATGTAACGCGGCACTTACAGCTCGCGTTCCTGCACGGGGAAGATCTTCGACACCGTCCATAAAGTTCGCCGAAGCCGCTGGCGTTTCCGAAAGGTAGGAAGTCCAGTCGAATGGGTGGGGAGACAAAACGACGGCGCTCCCTTGTTGTCGTATGAACACTTCCTGCACGCTGAATTGGAAGTCCTTGGGCAGGCGCACGGCCTGACTGCGATTGTTCATGAAGATTTTCGCTTTGCGTTGCATAGGGCTTCCCGAGGGCTTTGGCATATACCTGTTGTATATGCCAATTTGTTCATCTGGCGAATATTTCACTCACGCGCCGACTTCACATCCGTGCGCGAGAAGTCCTGGCCTTTGAACAGAAGCGCTTCTCCTCGTGATTTCGCCAGCGCGTACGAGAAGCAATCGCCAAAATTCAGTTTCGCGGGATGGCCGCTGGTTTTGCCAAAGTCGCGATAAGCTTGGCGCGCGGTGTGAGCTTGCGCTTCGGTGACCGGCTCAATCGTGATTTGCGCCGCCTTGATCAATTCGTCAAAACGGCGGCTGGCAATCGGATCTCTGCTGCCATCGATCACCGCCCCGGCTTCGACGTAGCTTACCGCTGAAATGCGTCGATGGGCTGCGCGCTCGATGATTTCAGCGAACTCGGGCGCCTCCGCTTCCAGGCGAAGAATGGCGATGAGGGCCGAGGTGTCGAGGATCATTTGGGCAGCCCTTTTTCGTCATAGAGAAGGTCGCCATGATTGGCCGAGCGAAACGGTTCCTTGAGTCGCGGGGCGCAGTCGCGGGCGATTTCGAGCAGCCGATCGGAGAGTCTGGGAGCATGTTTGTCAGCACCCCGGACCCTTGTTAGCCGTTCACGAACCGCTTCCGTGACCGCCTCGGTCATACTCTCGCCGGTGAGTCGCGCCAGCTGGCGGGCCAGTTTGTGAGCGTCTTGGTTTTTGATGTTGAGGCTCATATGGATACCTTTCCACCGTCGATTTCTACCATTCTACCATGTGACGCCTAGGAATTGTAATTCGCCACGACTCGAACCACTTTTCGGCGTGGGGACAATTCCATGAATTCCGCCGTACGCGTTCCTGTCTGATTTGTGTAGTAGAGCACGATGCTGTTTATGCCCCAGAGCACGTCCTCGAGACGGAAGTGAAGTTGTGGATAGGCTTCCAGCCCTCGCTGAAAGTCTCAGGTTTGGCTTCCCGTTGACCTTGCCATCCGGCGTTCCTAAGAGGCGCGCGGCGACGGGCGATGTCAATTCGATGGCGTCCTCGTAATGCGTCATGATCAAGTCAAGATCGTGGGCATTCCACGCAGCGGCCCAATGATCGGCAAGAGCCCAAGCTTCGTCTTTCGTCATTGCGTTCGCTCCGTCGGGCGGTTTAGGCAGAAAACCGCAGTGGAACTTTTCCCGCGGAATTCCATCTAAAGTTTAGGACGAATTATTCAGGAGACAAAATGCCGAACGAAATCACGAAAGAAAAAGTGGTGAAGAAAGAAGAAGAGTGGAAGAAGCAGCTCACGCCGGAGCAATTCCATGTGGCACGCCAGGCTGGCACCGAGCCCGCGTTTACGGGAAAATACTGGAAGACAAAAGACAAGGGGACCTACGCTTGCGTGTGCTGCGGCGAACCGCTGTTTAGTTCAGATACGAAGTTCGACTCCGGCACAGGCTGGCCGAGTTTTTATCAGGCGCTGGATCCGTCCGCAGTCGAGACGAAGACTGATCGCGCTTATGGAATGGTGCGGACCGAGGCTCGTTGCGCCCGTTGCGACGCGCATCTCGGGCATGTCTTCGAGGACGGTCCCAAACCGACCGGCCTGCGTTTCTGTATGAACTCGGCCGCGCTGGAACTCAAGCCCGCCGAAGACTCCAAGAAGTAAGCTTTGTGCGGGACGGCAGTCGTCTGCTGTCCCGCAGCAAAGTAATTAATTTCCCGCCGCGGCTGCCGATGCCTTGGCTTCGCTGTTCTGATGATCCGAAGCTTTGCCGTTGCTTTTAGACTCCGGCTTCGACTGCACTTGAACGCTGCCTGCCAGAACCGCTCCATCTTCGACGCTGATGCGGTGCGTGACGACGTCTCCATTGAGCGTGCCTTCGCTGCGAATGTCGACGCGATCGCTGCAGTGCACGTTGCCGGTAACCTTGCCCATGATGACCACTTCTTTAGCGTTGATATTGGCGGCGACGTTGCCGTTGCGTCCGACAGTAACGCGATGCTCGGGTAGATTAATCGAGCCTTCGATGCGGCCGTCGACGTAAATCGATTCGGCGCCGCTGATCTCTCCCTTAATCACCAGCGAGCGGCCAATGGTCGCCTGCTCGGTGGGAGCTGAAATGCTGCTGGATTTGTTGGGCGTAAACGTGCTCGGCGCAGGGACTGCGGGATATTTCGGCGAGTTGTAAGCGTTCTCGGACGACTGCAGCATGGTTTTCCGGCCTTCCTTGAGTTCCCCGCGGCTGGTAACGGAATGGGCCGCAAACGGGAGGATTATGTCCTTTAGGGACACCCTGACTATCGCATGAGAGGTTGCTCAGCAAGGAGTTACGGAAGAACAGTGTACGGGTGGGAAGGGCACTCGTCTAGGTTGATGCCGCTGCGGCGAGAACTCCCGCGCGTAAATCGTGAACAGAGTTCTTAGGAGATCACCTTCGCCTAAGACCGTGAAAGATGAAAACGGCTTGTTCCAACCGGCGGGCGATTCCTCTAGGTCAGGCGCGAAAGGTCCAGTCCGCAGCCACGCCGCGAATTCTTCCGCCATGCCTGTCAGAGAAGAGTGCGCTGATCAATGCGTTGGATGAGGTGTTCACGAACGCTGGCGGGATACTTTCGTATGTCAGTACAGATCTTAACGCGACCCATTCGAATCGAAGATCGTTTCGAGGATTTGCTCCGACAGACGCTTGGAATCGCCCGAGCCTCGCTTAGTCTTCTCTAGATCGGAGTACAAATCTTCCAACTTACTCTCTGGAGTATGGGCGTTCTCTGCCTCCGGCTTTGTATTCACCTTGGCTTGCGTCTTCGGCATGGATCGACTTTAGGCTCAGCCGCGTGAGTCGTCGAGGGAAATATCGATGGCTGTCCAGGGCGCAATCGTTTCAGTAAGATGCGTTCCGGACTAATGTGCGGTTTCTTAAACGAGTTCGATCGACACTCGCCGCCCAACCATTGCGGCCGCCCTCTGTAAGCTAGATAGCGTGACGTCGTCTTTCGGATCGAGAAGGCGATCCACCTGACTGCGGCTCGTCTTAAGCATCTCAGCCATTTTTCGCTTGGAGATTTTCCTTTCCTTCATCGCCTCGCCGAGCTGCCACGCAATGACTTCCTTGATCGCTTCCGCCTGTGCTTCTTCGAAGATGCCTTCCTTCTTGAGGAAGTCATCGATGCTGGTGCCCATGTGCTTCTTGCTCATCTCCCCAACTCCTTTTGCCGTTGTCGCGCCAACGCCAAGTCGTCCGCAGGAGTTGCGCGCGTTTTCTTGATGAACCCGTGAAGTGCAACTAAGTGTCCCCGATAAACGCAGAGCAGCACTCGCGCCGTCCGTTTGGTCGGCAAATCTGTCCGAATCTCCCAAAGCCCTTTTCCCATAGGGCGGCATAGAGGCATGCCAACCGGCCATCGCCATTGCGCTCTTAGCAAATCCTTCCCTATGGCGTGTCGCTCCGACTCCGGCAGGTGCTTCAGCCATTCCCGTACAGGCTCATCGCCTGTGCGTTGGCGATAGAAAATCAGCGGGGTTTTTCGAGGCCGTGTATCCGCCATCGCCATGTACGTTATATAGTACTACTGTACCTTATACAATGCATTGCGACAAATACTTGTGCCGGTTCAGGCTCGCAGTGTCTGCTCAACATCTTCCCACTCCGCCAATCGCGCCTGTAAGTCGGCGCGATGCTGTGAAAGTTCGCGGCTGACGCGCTCGGTTTCTTCTGCGCTGACGAAAGATTGCAAAGCGGTTTCGCATTCGACGACCGCGGCTTCAAGTGCCTCGATTTCGGATTCGATTTCGCCGACGCGATCTTCCATCTGTTTGCGCTTGAGGGGATTCAGGCGCTTACCCTTCGGTTCGGGCGCACTCTGCGCAGGTGCTGCGTGATTGCCGTTTATTGTTGCGGCTGGGGCAATGGGAGCGACGGACTTCGCAATCGATTCTTGTAGTGCGGCCGCGCCACCTTGTTTGCGCCAGAGATAGTCTTCGTAATTGCCAGGATGAATTTCGACTTTACCGTCGCCGACTTCGAACACGCGCGTGGCCAGCTTGTCGATGAAGTAGCGGTCGTGCGACACGAACACGACCGTCCCGGTATATTTGGCCAGCGCTTCGAGGAGGACATCTTTGGCGCGCATGTCCAAGTGATTCGTGGGTTCGTCGAGCAGCAGAAAATTGGCCGGATGCAATAACATGCGCAGCAACGCGTAGCGATTGCGTTCGCCGCCAGAGAGTACGCCGATGCGCTTATAAACGTCGTCGGCGGAGAACAGAAAACAGCCGAGCAGGCTGCGCAGCTCGGTTTCCGTCGAACGGGGAGCCACGCGGCCGATGTCGTCGATCATGCGCGCGTCGATGTCGAGTTCTTTATATTGATCTTGCGCGAAGTAATCGGCGTGCACGTTGTGGCCAAGCTTGTATTCACCCGCTGTCAGAGGTTCGGCGTCGGCCAGCAATTTGATGAGCGTCGATTTACCTGCGCCGTTGACGCCCACCAGCGCGATGCGGTCGCCGCGCTCGATCATGAAGTTGACCCGCTCGAACACTTTCTTCTCGCCGTAACTCTTGGCCACGTTTTCGAACTCGACGACAATGCGCCCGCTGGGCTTGGGCTGCGGGAAGGAAAAATGAATCGTCTTTTCTTCTTCTGGCAGCTCGATGCGTTCAATCTTTTCCAGTTCTTTAATGCGGCTTTGCACCTGCTTGGCTTTGGTCGCGGTATAGCGGAAGCGATTGATGAAGACTTCGAGTTGCTCAATGCGATCTTTCTGATTCTTGTAAGCCGCTTCGAGTAACTCCAAGCGCTGTGCTTTCTGGGTCAAATATTTGTCATAGTTGCCGGTGTAGATATGAACCTTCTTGTTCCAAATCTCGGCGATCTTGGTGATGGTGACATCCAGAAAATAGCGGTCATGCGAAATCAACACAAAGGCATGAGGATAGTTCTTGAGATATTCCT
>Ga0182012_10004280_pt1 | contig 14961 bp, 8 predicted proteins | sample 612S2SmetaG_FD_120486 | JGI IMG/M metagenome (GOLD analysis project Ga0182012, IMG submission 120486) | Permafrost microbial communities from Stordalen Mire, Sweden - 612S2S metaG | ecosystem: Environmental > Terrestrial > Soil > Wetlands > Permafrost | place: Sweden: Stordalen | collected... | reverse complement strand
TGGCGCCCCAGCCGCCGATGGAGTGGAAGCGAACCGCGACGGCGCCTTCAGGAAGCAGCGATGGCTTTTCATCCCCGACTACCGCATAAGGATGGTCGATGCCGAGAACGATGAAGGAGACGCCGTCCGCGGCGGTCTTGCCGTCCTGGCGGGCGCGGCCGGCTGTTGCGAATTCGTACGCGCCGATTACATGCTCAGGGCGGAAGTCGCGCGAGCCCAGTCCGTAGGTGCCGGAGTAGATGTGCGGCACTTCATTCATGGCCAGGGCGGGAAGGCCTTCCTGTGCGGGATGGCCCTCATATTGGATAGCCTTGGAGAGGGCGGTGCGAATGTCCTTGGCGAGCGGGTTGTCCGGCGAGAGAGCTTCGTCGGTGCGTTCGAGAATGATGACGTTCTTCTTGCCCTTGAGCGCGGCTACGATTGCCGCCTCGGGGAAGGGGCGAATCACGTTCACGTGGATGGACCCAACCTTGACGCCGCGCGTCTGGCGCAGATAGTCGACGGCGGCTTCGATGTTTTCGGCAGCCGAACCGAGAGAAACGAAAACGGTGTCGGTGTCGTCCGTCTTGTACTGGGAGATGAGGCCGTAGTAGCGGCCGGTCAAGTCGCCGAAATCCTTGTAGGCGGCTTCGAGGAATGGGAGAATCGGCTCGGCAAAGTTGTTGCGGCGAGCCACGATGCCCTGCATGTAGTGTTCTTGATTTTGCACCGGACCGAGCAGGATGGGGTTAGTCAGATCCATCATTTTGGGAACGCGACGGCGGGTCGGCCCAAAAAGGACCCGCTGCGCTTCGGTCGGGCAATCGATGATGTCTTCGGGCGAGCCGAGGTATTCGCGGATCAGCTCCGACTCGTGCTTATAGAAGGTCCGCTCCAGGTGCGTGGTCAGGAAGCCGTCCATGATGTTCATGCCGGGCGTCAGGCTGAGCTCGGTCACGCGGCGCAGGATGAGGGCCTGGTCGGCGGCCTGCTGGGCGTCTTTGCCCATGACCATGATCCAGCCTGTGTCGAGCGCGCCATAGATGTCGTCGTGACCGCAGTGCACGTTCAGCGCATGCTTGGTGAGCGCGCGGGCGCCGACCTCAAGCACCATGGTCGAGCCCTTACCGGGTGCGTGGTAATACTGCTCCACACCGTAGACAATACCCTGGCCAGAGGTAAAGTTGACCACGCGCTTGCCGCAGACGGAGTGGGCAATGGCGCCGCCCTGGGCCGCGTGCTCGCCTTCCGTCTCAATGGCTATCGTATTGTGGCCAAAGACGTTCAGATGCCCCTCGGCATAGGCCTGTTGGAAGAGTTCGCCGCCTTCGGTCGAGGGCGTGATGGGATAAAACACGCCGGCATCGGCGATCCGGGTCTCCGTATGGTAGGAGACGAGCTGGTTTCCGTTTGCAGTAATACGAATGCCTGGATAACGCGCAGCAGCGGTCATGAATCCCTCTCAGTTAAGCGACGTTCTTCTATCGATGTGACGGTCTCGATGTTGAGGCCTGACGCGAGCGTTTGGATTAGGGGAAGCAGACCTCCATCAATCCGCGCCGCGGGCCGTAACGATTTTGCATCGGTCCGCGCTCAAAAGCGGGCCTGATTCAGTACCCTTGCAAGTGTAAAGGCCGCAATACAGAGGAAGAAACCCAAGGGGAGGGTTGAACCTCAAAAATCCGAGAAAAGCAGCCCATACATCAGTATGCTCCTTTCGGATAGAGACGTTGTCCCACAGGGTGAGATAACAGATTACCGTCTCCGATTGTGGTTCTGTTATGACCACTGCAAGGTATGGACCGAATCCGACGGCAGCTCGATCGCCAGGGCGCTTGAGCCGAGTACGAGCTGCACCTGCTTCTCCGGGCCCCGGTTGGAGAGCACAACCACGTAGCTTCCATCCGGGTTGCGGAATCCTACGTGGGAGACAGGGTGCTGCGAGGGGTCTGCTGCGCTTTCCGCAACTCCGTTGGTGGCAAAGACCCTGGCTCCGCGGTGCACGTGCTTGGAGTAGTGTGCAAGCGCCCAGAAACGTCCGCTGCGGCTGATTTCGCGGGTTTTGCTGTCGATGGTAATGAATCCACGGCCGGTAGTGGGCGCGCCGGGGACAATGTCCCCTTGCTCACGAATGCCGATGTAGGGTGTTCCCGCCTCGTCGAGCGCCAGGTTCCACATGGTGATGGACCGCGACCAGTTTCTGATGACGCTGTTAGCCCACTCCGCCCAGCGCGCCCAGGCGGTCATCGGGTCGGGGAAGGGAGTCCCAGCAATATGCGGTTCGCGCTGCGGCCCGCCCTCAGTAAAGTAGGCGCTCTTCTGCGGAAAGGCCTCGTGCACCTGCGTCATGGCCGACGGCACACCCGCGTACCCATGCCAAGCAATGCCGTCGATGAAATCGTAGGCCTTTGGATCGCTCAGCTCGGCGATAGCGCGTCCCCAGAGCGTAAAGTTGTGGTCGAGAACCCAGATCTTGGTGGAAATCTTAGCGTTGCGGAAGAGCGGTCCCAGGTATTTGCCGACAAAGAGAATCTCGTCTTCCTGCGACCACTGGCAGGCCGCGTAACGGCCATCGACGGTAGTATCGACTTCGTTCTGGACCGTCACCGCGTCGATCGATACGCCTTCGGCCTTGTACGCTTCGAGGAACTTTTCGAAGTAGCGCGAATAGGCCTCAAGGTTGCTCTTGCGGATGGTTCCGCCCAGCATGGAGCGGTTGAACTTCATCCATGCCGGCGGGCTCCAAGGCGAAGAAAACAGAAACAGATCCGGATTCAGCTTGCGTGCGTCCCTGAGCATGGGAAGGATGTAGGCTTTGTCGTGGTCGATGGAGAACTTCTTCAGCTCGGGATCGTCCTGCTCGCTGTCGTCGAAGCTGTACAGCGACTTCGAATAGTCGCTGGCCCCGATGCAGGTGCGGCAGACATTCATCGCCATTTCGCCGGGCGCAAAAAGCTCGTACATCAAGGCTGCCCGCTCGTCGCTTTGAAGCTGGCTCAGCATAAAACAGGCTGCGTCCGTGAAGGCCGCGCCGAAGCCCAGCATCTCCTGTTGCGCTGCCGTAGGGTCGAGCACTATCGCATCGGATGCGATCTCGGCTGCTGGCTTCCATGCAAGTGGCGCACCGGGCGCATGCCGCTCATCACGGAAGGTGCTCCAGATCTGCGCGGTAGCTGTGGTGTCGGCCCAGGCTGGAATTCGACGGGATGCCGCCAATCCAGCCATCGTGAACGAAGCTGTCTTCAAGAATCCTCTGCGCGAATTGCTCGCCATCGGCGTGCTCTCCATTTCAAGAACTGCGGAAACGTCTTTGAATGTGACACAAAACTCTATAACCGGCGGCTTGCCAGGTCAAATGGCGGCCCACGCTTTGCAAAGGACGAGGTTGGTAGCTCTAGGGTGCGGCGACAGGCCAATAGAGCCAATGCGAAAAAGATGGCCAGCCAAGCCCCCGGGGATGTATTCTCCGCTGGCTGGGCAATCAAAATTAAAATCCAGGCTAAATTGCCCGATCAGGGGTGTGGGCAGAGCGCACCGTTCGGTTCATTTGTCAGCGGCACGGTTTCATCGCGCTCACCGCTTCCAGTTCAGGCAAGGGAGGAACTGAATGATACCCAACGACGTTTTGAAGTGGACACCATTCCAATGGAAACAGAACATTCGCTACATGAAACCCTCCGGCGGCGGCGCGCAGGGAGTGGTGTTTGTCTGGGATCAGACCACTACCATGGGCAACCGGACAAACCCGGCCACTTCTTCCTTCGTGATCAAACCGATCCAGGGCACGGGAGCGGCCACCAAGTTTGCCGAGTTTGTTTTGAAGCGTGCAGGCGGAGCCAGTTCTCCCAATAGCAAGCCGATTGCTCGAAATTCACCGGTGGGCGATGCCCTGGTCATGAAGTTCAAAGAGGCCGAGCGCCTGGAAACGGATCAGGGGATCAAGGCCCGCTGGACCGAGGTCATGGCCCACTACGAAGGTGCCGACTCGTTCCTGCTTCAGGAAACGCAACAGGGCATTCAAGAGTTTGGCGATGTCAGCCGTGACGGCGGCCTGCGAGGGATGTTACGCAACGACGTCCTCATGAAAAACCTCGGCATGCTGTTCGCTGCCGACGCCATCATCGGAAACGGGGACCGGCTGTGCCAGCCGAACACAGGCAACATCGTTTTCAAGATGGATGGTACGCTAAGCGCGATCGATAGCTCAACGGTCCTGACAAACTACAACGCGATCCTCAACGACACCTCCGCGGCGTCTCATTTTTTTGCGGGCCCCGCTGACAGCAAACCCACCAACTGGGCCAACGACCTCCTCCGTGGTGGAGGGTTGTCTGTCCCGTCCGCAAAGCAGCAGCAAGCCCATGCGCTAGGGAAAGCCCCGGTGTTGCCGCCTGGTTTTGGCATGAAGATCCTGTTTGACGTCGATACCTGGTGGACCAGGACGTTCAGATCGCACCTGGAAAACGGGCTGCGCGTCGAGTCGCAGAGGAGTGGCGTCCCGATGGCAGTGCCCAGACCCGATGAATGGGCCGGAGCCTTGTTGGCATTCAAGGCCGGCGTAGATGAAGGCATACGAAAGGCCGATTCGCTGTTGTCCGGCTTCAGTTGGCTTGGCGTAAAGTCCAAGTACAACAAGTATGTTTCGACCTATGGAGGAGATCCGAATCTTGATTGGACCAATCTGAAAATACGGCGCGTTTACTTCAAAGCCAGGAAAAGGGGTAAGTCCGACGTGGAAGCCATGACTGCTGTAACTGAGTATGTGAAGAAGAAATTCCCCGGTATATGAGCGAGACCCTCAGGGCTGCCCGCTCGTCGCTGTGAAGTTGATTGAGCATATAGCAGGCCGCGTCAGTGAAGGCCGCGCCGAAGCCCAGCATCTCCTGTCGCGTGACCGTCATCCCGCTGTTTCCGCCCCCAGCACAATGTTCTTCCTCACGCACCGCATAACAATAATATGCACTCGACGCCATTATGCGCTCCAGTCCATATTGGCGTCCTGGTTCTCCGGACCTCGACCTCCGAGCGCGGACGTTCTACAATTCCGCGAGCCTCCCAGGCCCAATTCGAACGCGCGGAAAAGCATGCCGGACCATCTTCGACTCTTTGGGTTGGTGCACCTGATCATTCTCGTCGCCGTCCCGCTGCTGGCTGCCACGCTTGCCGCAGTCCAGCGAACGCTCCCGCCGGGTGTGCGGGTCATACGCTATGGCCTGGCAACACTGCTGTTCCTGTGTTTCGTTCTGTATTACGGATATTTTGCGCTGCAAGGCGAGCGGATGTTTCCTAATCATGTGCCGCTGGAGCTTTGCGACGCTTCGCTGTGGCTGGTGATCGTTGCGCTGCTCACCCTGAAGCCGGCCGTCTTCGATCTGGCCTACTACTATGCGCTGGCTGGAGCGTCGATGTCGCTGCTAACGCCCGTCCTTACGGAGTCCTTTCCGCTGTTCCTGTCGATTCAGTATTTTTGCGACCATGGCCTGATTGTGGTCAGCGTTCTTTACCTCGTGTGGTCGAGGCAGGCGCGGCCGCGGACAGGGTCGGTGGGCAGAGCGATGCTGGCGCTGAACATCTATGCCGCGTTCGTGGGCGCGTTCGATGCTCTCTACAAAACGAACTATATGTATCTGCGCGCCAAGCCGCAGACGGACTCGCTGCTTACGATCTTCGGACCATGGCCCTGGTACATTCTGGTCAGCGAACCCGTTGGCCTGGCGCTGTTCCTGCTGCTCTATCTTCCCTTCCGCAAACGCCCGATTTCGGCTACCGCACTGTAACCGTGACCTGCGCGGTCGATCGGCCATATTGATTGGTCGCGTTCAGTGTATAGGTCGTGGTTGCGGTTGGCGCAGTCGTGACGGTGCCACCGCTGACTCCGCCAAGCACGTCGATGAAGTCATACGAATCGTTCGTCGTATCCCAGGTGAGCGTCACCGGCGTTCCAGCGGCAACCGTTGAAGCAGACGCGGTGAAGCTGTTGATGGTCGGCGGAGGACCCGTGGGCGCGGTGACGGCGTCCCATCCCGGAAACGTAGGCGCCATCTGCACAACTTCAAAGTTGGAGGATTTAATGGAATCCAGGTTTTCGAGATCGTTGTCGTCCCAACGCGGATCGGGAGCCCCTTGGAAGTAGAAATACCCGCCATTGTCCGCGACAATCATTCCATAGTTCTTCATCGCGGTCAGAATCACCTGGTTGGCGGCTGAGTAACCGGAGATATCGAAGCTGGCTTTGAGGCGGATGCGCATTCCCATCACGTTGCTCACGCCCAAAATGTTTCCCGCTGCATGAGTGGCCGGTTCCACAAAGTATCCGCCGTTCGCGTCGTTCTTTGTCTGCTGCATGGTGAAGCGGATGGCGTGCTTGATGGCGCCGGCAGCCACTTCGTCATACCGCAGCAGCCCTGGGAAGATGGCCAGTCCCGCGGCATCCGCTGAAGTCCATCCCCAGGGGCGCTTCTCGAGGTTCTTCAAATCCCAGATCGTCTCGGAATCGGCGCTCCAGGCTCCGTTGCAGAACACCGAATTGAAGGTCTCATAGAGCATGCAGCGGTTGCGATCGAGCACCAGCACGTGCTGATCTCCCTGATAGTTATTCGGCCCTCCGGTGCAGGCGGCCGGCGAACCCTCGATAGGAGCGTTGGGCGGGAACGGGGCATAAGCGACATCGCTCTGACTGGGGTAAGTAGGGACGCTGATGGGTACGAGCGGGGTCGTACTGGAATCGACGACGACGTACGGGATGCCGTAGTTGCCTCCGGCCGTTGAAGAGAAGTCGTGATGTAGATGAAGCCCGGCAAACCCGGCCGCAGATGTGATTGCGGCGTTATCTGGATCGAGCGGAGCCGAGGAAATATTGGTGTCCCAGGCGTCCGTCGGCTGGAAAGGAACGAAGCCGTTGAGGCTGGCATCGTCGCCGGTGGACATGGCGGCGCACGCTGATGGGGTTGTTGCCGCATTCACGACAAGACTGAGGGTGGTGTTGGCCGACTGGGGAGTGGGCTGGGTTGAATCCGTCACCGTAATTGCCACCGAAGCGGTTCCGACCGAAGTTGCAGCAGGCGTGCCGGTGATTGCGCCGGTCGAACTGCCGATCGCGAGGCCGCTGGGCAGGCCGGATGCGCTGTAGGTGTACGGAGGGATGCCGCCAGACGCTGCTATCGAGGCGCTATACGTGGAGCCCACCGTGGCTTCTGGAAGCGAGGTCGTCGTGATGGTCAACGGATTGGTCAGGACGGGGGCCACAACTGTAAGGCTCAGGGTAGCTGTCGTCGACTGCGCTGTCGGCTGCGTTGAGTCCGTTACCGTTATTGCCACCGACGCTGTTCCCACCGAGCTTTGCGCGGGCGTGCCCGTGATTGCGCCGGTTGAGCTGCCGATCGACAAGCCGCTGGGCAGGCCGGTTGCTTTGAATGTGTAAGGCGTGGTGCCGCCGGATGCGGTGATTGAAGCACTGTAGGAACTGCCGGCCGTGGCATTTGCGAGCGAGGCGGTAGTAATCACCAGCTTGCTGGCTTGAATCGTGAGGCTAAGCTTGGCTGTCGCGGACTGCTTCGTGGGTTGGGTCGAGTCCAGGACTGTTACCGCAACGGAAGCTGTTCCGACTGAGCCTTGCGCCGGTGTGCCGGTAATTGCGCCGGTCGAGCTGCCGATCGACATGCCGCTGGGCAGGCCGCTCGCGCTGTATGTATATGGAGTGGTGCCGCCGGATGCTGTTATCGAAGAGCTGTAGGAACTGCCGGCCGTTCCATTCGAAAGAGAGGTCGTTGTGATGGTGAGCACGGTGAGCGCGATGGGCGGGTTGGGGGCGCCGTTTGGTGTTGTGATTGAACTGCAACCGGCGAGCAGCAGTGCGGCTCCAAGAATCAGGCATTTGTGAGCATTCCGCATGTCAGTGCCATTACCTTTCTTCGTGCCTGCCGGTGTGCTGGCCGGGTGCAGACTGGACCGTTTCTGTCGATTGAGGCTTCGGAGCCACATCGTTAGGTTGGAACCGGGCAGCGGCTATGCCGGGTCGACTTCAAACCCTGCCCAGGTTTCATCCATCAACTGAGAAGCGATGTGGCCAGCAATGTCCAATGAGGTTTGCTGTTCAAATGGACAGCAATTCGCCTGCCACATTTTGGGGCTCAATTTGCGGGGATTATAATTCTTTGAACGGTCTGGCTTGGATGGCACTTCCGGGGGATGCGATGGACATGACGTCCTGTTGGAGAGTCATCCCCCGTGCAGTTTTTACCGCATTAAGTGGCCAACCATGCAGTTTTGCCTTGACTGCCTTTATGCCCAGCTGAACCCGCTCTTCTGCAGCGGGAGGGTGCGGATGCGCTTGCCTGTAGCGGCGAAGATGGCGTTGCTGACCGCCGGAAGAATCGGTGGCAAGGTTGGCTCACCCAAACCGGTCGGCGGATAGTCAGTCTTGCGCCAGTAAACCTCGATCGGTGGAACTTGGCGCATGCGCAGCAGGGGGTGGTTGTGGAAGTTCGACTGCACGATGCGGCCTTCGGAAAGAGTAATCTCCTGCGCCATCTCGCCCATTCCATCAATCACGCCGCCGAAGCCCATGCTCTCCGCGGCGCGCGGATTGATGATCTGACTGCCCACATCGCCTGCCGCCCATACGTGATGGACGGTGACCTTGTTGTTGGCGTCTACGCTCACGTCCGCCACTTCGGCAAAGTAGCCAAGGTGGCAGAACCATGCGGCGATTCCCATGCCGCGGCCCGGCTCTTTTGGCCGCTTGGCCCAGCCGGATTTTTCCGCCACCAGCTCAAGCACACCCTTGTACCGTTCCGGAATGAGAACCGACTGCCCGGTCGGCTCGTGGTCACCCACCTCGTCTTTGCCGCTCGCCTTCCATGGCGCTTGCTTGTTGCTCAATAGATCGAGCTGGAATTCGAGCGGGTCGCGGCCGGCTTCGTGGGCCACTTCATCGAGAAACGACTGCGCCACCCAGCAGTAGATATTGTCTCCAGGAGCGCGCAGAGCGCCCGTGCGCAGCATCAGCGGCTGAGGGGTGATGTGGAGCGCGTATGCCGGAGGAAAGCCTGAAGGATACGTGTCTGACCCGATGCCGCCGCCGGAGGTAAACTGCTTCCCTTCGCCATAGGTAATGAGGTGATGACGCCACGCGGTTACCTTGCCCTGCGCGTCGAGGCCGGCCTTCAGGCCAACGGTACCACCAGGGCGGAAAGGGTCGTGCGCAATGTCGTCTTCGCGCGCCCAGAGCAGCTTGACCGGCGCGCCAATCTGTTTTGAGATCCACGCGGCCTCGACCGCGTAATCGTTCTGGAGCCGGCGGCCGAAGCTGCCGCCACCGCGCACCAGGTGGGTGGTGATGTCGGTCTGCTGAATGCCGAGCGTCTTCGCCACCAGTTCGCGGCCGTTGATGGGCAACGTGCTGGTGGTCCACATCTCTAGCTTGCCGTCTTTCCAGTGAGCCGTGCAGCCTTGGGGCTCCATGGTCGCATGAGCGATGAACGGATATTGGTAGGTGGCTTCAACTACCTTGGCGGACGTTTTGAATGCGGCATCAACGTCGCCATATTTGCGAAGGGTATTCACGGGCGGGGCCTGCAGCAGTTCGGCTGCGCGCTTCTCGAATCCTTCACTGGATTGAGTCGCCGCAGGGCCAAGGTCCCAATCGACTTTGAGCTGCTTGCGAGCCTGCTGTGCTTGCCACCATGTGTCCGCCACGATGGCGATGCCCGGCTCCATGCCTGGCTCCCAGGGCGTGTAAGCTGCGGGCGTGATACCGCCGTCAATCACGAAGGCATGACGCACTCCGGGCAGCTGCTTGATCTCGTCGAGGTTGGCCGTCTTCACCTTTCCAGCGAAAACGGGAGCTTTTTGAATCGTGGCGAACAGCATTCCGGGCACTTTTACATCGATGCCGAAGATTGGCTTGCCGGTCACGATGGTGTGGGTGTCAACGCCCGCCTGCGAGTGGCCAATGATGCGGTAATCCTTGGGGTCTTTGAGCTTGACGGAGCTGAGCGCGGGCGGCGGCAATGCGGCAGCTTTAGCGGCCAGTTCGCCATAGCCGGCAGAGCGGCCTGAGGCAGGGTGCAAGACCCGCGCCGAAGATATCTGGACCACTTGAGCCCCGCCTGGTTTAGGTGCCGGAGAAGTGACAGACTGGAGCACACGGCCGGACTCGGTGGTGCATTCAGCGACCGGCACGCCCCAGGTCTGTGCGGCTGCTGTCATAAGCAACTGGCGGCCGGCGGCGCCCACGCGGCGCATTGGTTCCCAGCCCATCGGCGTGTTCGCGGAGCCGCCTGAAAACTGGATGCCATAAATTTTCTCGTTCAGATCGGCCTGCTGCACGCGGACGTCTTTCCAATCGACATCCAGCTCTTCGGCAATCAGCATGGGAAGCATGTTGCGCATGCCCTGGCCGGTTTCAGAGGCGCGTGCCATGATGGTGACGATGCCATCGGGCGCAATCTTGATGAAGGCCTGTGGCGTGAGATCAGGCGGCGCGCCTGGTCCCTGCGCCATGGCGAGCGGTGATTTATAAAGATTCAAAACGAGGCCGCCACCTGCAAGGGCGCCCAATTGTAAGAACGATCTGCGATGAATGCGCATGGTTCGAGCCTCCCTTCTACTTGGTGTTGGCAGCCGCTTCCGCTGCTTCATGAATGGCCTGACGAATGCGCGGGTAGGTTCCGCAGCGGCAAAGGTTGCCGCTCATGGCCGCATCGATCTCCGCATCCGTGGGATGAGGAGTGTGCGACAGAAGCGCGGCGGCAGACATGATCTGGCCGGCCTGGCAGTATCCGCATTGCGGTACATCCAGTGCCTCCCACGCCACCTGCACGGGATGCGATCCATCCTGGGAAAGTCCTTCGATGGTGGTGATGGCGTCGTTCGTCACCGAGCCCACGCGGGTCATGCAGGAGCGAACTGCCTTGCCGCCTATCATCACCGTACATGCGCCGCACAGGCCCATGCCGCATCCATACTTGGTGCCCGTGTAGTTGAGAACATCCCGCAGCACCCAGAGGAGCGGGGTGTCCGGCGAAACATCCACCGTGCTAACAACATTGTTGATCGTCAGTTTCAGCGGCATATTTGCACCCCACTGTTGGCTCAAACGAAATGCTTTCTATTGGAAAGATCTAACTGCGAACGAAATCTGCCTGCAAGCGAATTGGGGAAACGCAATCTTCCGGACCAAAGCGATCCGAATATCTTTAACTATAGACGAAGACAGCATGCTTCAAGTCTCCCGCCCGGCCCAGCATTTTAGAGGCCAGACGGGAGAACCCTGTCGCTTTAGCGGCTGAAAACCACGTAGCGGCGGCCGGCGTATAGCCGGTAACCTCCAGTTGGGTCGGCGGTTACCTGCAGCGGCGTGGGCCGTTTCAACCCCGCATCGTTGCCTGAGTCTACGGTCAGGACTTCATGCGCGCCCACGTCGGTTACAACAAACTTGTCTCCTCCAATGAATCCAATACCGTAAACACCCGCGGGCAGGCTTTGGCCGCCAACCTTGATGGGCACTTCAGCAATGAAATAGGCGGAATACTTGGCCTGAATATCGGTGGAGTAGCCGCTTGTATCCACCAGCGTACTCAATACATAGAACCCGTCGGCGAACTTCACGCCGCCTGAGTTCCGCAATTGCGTGGTGGCCGATTGGCCCTTGTAATAAACGCTGGCCGGGAGCAGTTTTTGCAAATCCGCCGGCTTCAAAACCGTGTTCCCGCCCTGCGCCAATGCCGCGCGCGGCGCCGCCATCATGGCCACTGCCATCGATCCGGCCGCCACAAACTTCAGAATTGCTGGTAAACGCATCGTGAATTCTCCTTTTACCTGCTGCGCTTGGAGTATACCGCACCCTGGTATGGAGCGGCGCTGAGCTAGTTTTCCGTCGAAAGAACATCGTAGAAGTAGTTGATCAACGCGCGCTTGACCGGCGACGGCGGCTTCGGTAGTTGAACGGTCCGTTCAGCGGTCATAGGGCCGACCATCGATATTGCGCCCATCCGCATCACTCTCCCGTCTGCCAGTTCCAGGTAGATTGGTACCAGCATCTTGAATCCGGCCGGAACCCCTGACTGAACCAGCTTGAAATGCAAGCTGGTTGCATCTCCGTTCTGCGTGATCTGGCTCTCGAAGTGATAGCTGGGAAGATCTGTTCCGTACACATACTCGTTGAAGAACCAGTCCATTTTGTGGTTGCCATCGAGGTCCATCGCTGGGCTCATGTGCTTTTCAACGACCGCCTTGAAGTCCTCCGTGGTAGCGGCTTGCAAACGATAGGTGGCAAGAAAATCGTGCATGGTGGCGCGAAACAGGTCGTCGCCCTCTTTGGGGGACCACATCATCATTCGAACCATGTGCAGGATGAACGCTCCCTTGGGATAGACCAGGTTCTGGTAGATATCCCACCCGACTTTCTCCGTATTGAGCCGGAACCCCATTGTCACCGGACCTACGTCAATGGGACGAAAGCCCTGCGCATTCTTTTCGGTAATAATCCTTCGTTGCTGCTTCCAGAATTCGCGAAACTCGTCGGGCTTGGGCCTGGACAACTGAAGAAAAATGGAAGCCGAAGTGTTAGCAAAGCCTTCGCTCATCCATTGGTCGCGATAACTGCGGAAGCCGACGGTCTGTCCCCACCATTGGTGCGCTACCTCGTGGGGAGTTACCACCTTCCAATACATATCTTCCGGATGCAACCCGAAGGCGTGTTGCTGGGTGGAATCGAGAAATCCGCAGATCGGCAGATACACCAGCATGGGCCAGCTCTGCCCGTAGTTGCACGCGAACTGCTGGGTGATGGCGACCTTGGCGAAGGGAAGCGGGCCAAAGAAACTTGTGTAGATGCGCGCGGCCACTTCGCCCTGGCTCAACTGTGTGGGCAGCATACCCGCTGCATCGAAATTGCCCACAGGCGCGCGCGCGCCTTGCTGAGCGTTGGGCCCGCCAGGCATAATGCCCGTGTTGTTAAAGGCGGCGGCAAAGGAATCGGGCGGCGCGGTATTGGCGTAGGCGTCAATGGTCAGGTCGTCGCCCCCCTTGCCTTCGATTTTGGCTTCCTTCATTGTGAATCGGCCGAGATTGAAACCCACTACGGCGAGGGGCACATCGGTCTTCCATTCCGTTGTCGTGACCTTGCCATCGGTGCTTTCGTTTACTTTGGTTCCTGTGGCAAGTAACTCAAGGCCCTTGGGCACATGGAACGTCATGCGATAAGTAGCGTAATTACCCAGGCCGCTGGATGCATTGGGATACCAGCTCTCGCGCGCGATAGGATAATAGTTCGCGCCGCCCTCATCCCTTACAACATCTTTTCCGGCATAGGTAATGCGAATTGTTGTTGACTCTCCCACCTTGAGCGGCTCGGCCAGCACTACGCCAAAGTCCGGGTCGTCGTCCTTGCCCTGCTGCACAAAATCCAGATCGTCGCCCGCCGCCGTTTGTACGCGGCTTACACGCAGCGTTCGATAGAGATCGAGAGGGACGACGGCAAGGCCATCCTGCTGCGCGCGCACTTCAACAGATGCTATGCCGCTTAGAAAGCCGTTCTTCTCGATAGAGACGTCGAGGTTTTCGTTCAGGATGCGGTAGGGTGCGTTGAGCTCGTTCCCGCTGGCCACGCCATTCACGTATTCGGACGCGCGATAGAACGCAAGCGGAATGCTGGGGCCCCAATCGCTCCAATTCGTCAATTCCAGTTCCTCTGGCGCTATGTTCTCCGCTCCCTGTGGGTCGAAGATGAAAGACAGATGCGAATCTTTCTTTCCACGAATTGCTGCCATGAAGTATCCGCCCTCAGCTGGGCTCAAAACGTCTTGAAGCAGGCGCAGATCGTAATTCTGGTGAAGCTTGAGCCGCGCAAAACTCTGAAACTCCATTGCCGCCTGGATGTAGACTTTGTCCGGCTCGCCCTTGCCTGTTGAGGCCTTGTGTAACTCGGCGGCCGTCGCATCGGTAAAGCGGAGCACCACCTGATCGAAGTCCTCGTCGAACTCTTCGGCATGATTCGTAACAGAAAGATTGTGGCGCTCCTCGGCAGTTGGTGGGGTGATGTGCAGATGGCCATCGCCCTTGAAGACTGCACCCGTTACCTTGCCGTTCACTTCGCCGAAGAAAGCGAAATCGCCGCGGCGAAAGGTGAAGGTGGCCGCGTCGCGATGCAACTCCACATTACTCACTACAATTACTTCGCCGCCTGGCAAAAGGCTGCGGAGTTGCTGGTAACAGGTATTGGAATTTGCTGGACGCTGCGCGTTGAGAACCGCGGAGAAAGGTGCTAACAGAAAGGCAAGAATTGCGAAAAACGCACGTACTCGAATAGGCACGAAGCGTGCTCCAGTTATAGGATTTGTAGCTATAGTATGAGGCCTAACTTGACTTGGGCAGTGACAAGTTTCTAATTTTTCCAAAATTCGCTTGCAATCGAACGTCTCGGGAGCGGAAATCCACAAAACTCCACCCCCTCTTCGCCGTTCGAATTACAAAGCGTATAAATCCACGTACTCGTTCACTGCAGTGGATTCGAGGCGCGCCCGGTCGCGCGAGGCATCCAGAATTCTCTTTTGCCTTTCCCCGTCAAAGCGACGCCGCAAATTCGTTTTGAACTTTTCTACGAGCAGAGGTAATCCATCTTCGCGGCGGCGACGGTGACCTATGGGAAATTCGACTGTCTCCTCGATCACCGTGCCGTCGTTGAGTTCCACGCGCAATGAGTTAGCAATGGAGCGCTTCTCCGGGTCATGATAGTCGCGCGTGAATGCAGGCACCTCGACGCACTCCATCTTCGCACGCAGCTCGTCGATGCGCGGATCCGTCGCGATCCAGCCTTCGTAGTCCGCTGCTGTCAAACGGCCAAACAGCAGGGGAATCGCGATCATGTATTGCACGCAGTGGTCGCGGTCGGCGGGGTTGGCGAGCGGACCTTTTTTGTCGATAATGCGCAGGCAGGCTTCGTGCGTGCGAATGGTGATGCTTTGAATGTCCGCAGCGGTC
>Ga0182012_10004279_pt1 | contig 14961 bp, 10 predicted proteins | sample 612S2SmetaG_FD_120486 | JGI IMG/M metagenome (GOLD analysis project Ga0182012, IMG submission 120486) | Permafrost microbial communities from Stordalen Mire, Sweden - 612S2S metaG | ecosystem: Environmental > Terrestrial > Soil > Wetlands > Permafrost | place: Sweden: Stordalen | collected... | reverse complement strand
TACCGATACCGGCCGGCTCAACGAAAACTGCAGACACTCCAACGCAGTTACTGCGCCGCTCTTGAGAATCACCGTGTCACCGATACTCTTCATCCCCAACGCCCCAATGTTCCGCTTCGTCAGCTCCGGCAACACCTCATTCGTAAAACTTCGGTAGTGATAGTCCATCACGTTCACCGGCATCTGCACCGTGTCGAACACGAACTTATGCTGGTCGGCGACCTTGAGCATGTATAGGTGGATGGCCGGATCTTTGTGGCCGGTGAATCCGATGTACCGTACCTTGCCCGCCTTCTTTGCTGCTAACGCTGCCTCCGCCGCCCCACCCTCCGCAAAAATTCGATCCGGATCTTCGAACCGGATGATTTCGTGAAACTGAATCAGATCGACATGATCTGTCTGCAGCCTTTTCAGTGACTCATCCAATTGCTTATTAAACTCATCCCCAGTGCGCCCGTCATTTTTAGTCATCATGAAAACCCGGCTCCGCAAGTTTCCGTCTTTGACGGCTTTGCCGACCCGCTTCTCACTCTCACCATTGTTGTAATCCCAAGAATTATCGAGAAAGTTAATTCCGCGATCAACCCCGGTTCGAACCAGCTTAATCGCGTCGCTCTCACTCACTTCCGGTTTCCCGAGATGATAACCACCCATTCCAATACAAGAAACCTTTTCACCCGTATGCCCTAACGTGCGATACGGAATCTCGCTATGCGCCGGCGCCCCGCTAGCGGCTACAGAGGCGGCAATCCCGGCGCCCATGGCTAGTAACACTTCGCGTCGATTGGCTTGAAAATCGTTTGACATATGCCGTTAGACTCTCCAGCCGCCACTTCTTGCCTGCGTAATTTAACCTATCCCAATCGATAGGCGGCGAGAAAGACTCACAAGCACTCGATTCCAGCCCATAGAATAGTTTGAGATTGAAAGCGAATGTCAGAACTCGCGAAAAAGCTGATTGAAGAGAACAAGCGAACCAAGTCACAAACCTTGGATCTGGCGAATTCCGGCCTAACGGAAATCCCTGCCGAGGTCGCTGAATTAGGTTGGCTGGAGTGTTTGTATTTGTCCGCAGGCTGGTATGATCCAACAATCGGAAAATGGCGGAGAACTCACAATGTAGGGCCAGCCAACCAACAATTCATCGGTCTTCAGTTTTTGCAAAAACTTGTAGGTTTACGAAGGCTGGCTTTGAAGGCGGGAGAGGACATTTCGCCACTGTCCGGGCTAACAGAACTACAAATCCTGGATCTGAGCGGAGGGCGAATCACAGACATAACCGCCCTCTCTCCACTATTAGCTTTGCAGACCCTCGATCTCACCAATACGCGCGTGAGTGACATAACTCCCCTCGTTTCGCTTTCTTCTTTGCGCTGGCTCAACCTCAATCGCACGCAGGTGAGCGACGTGACCGCCCTTGCCTCGCTTTCCACCTTGCATTCGCTCTATCTCAAAAGTACACAGGTGAGCGACATAACACCTCTCGCGTCGCTCTCCTCTTTGCAAACGGTTGACCTCGCATCCACGCGGGTGAGCGATGGAACACCAATCGCTTCGCTTTCCGCCTTGCAAACGCTTGACCTCTGCAACACTCGGGTACGCGATTTATCCGGGCTACTGGATCTCATCCGCGGCGGCTTGCCAGTAAAGTGGACATCGCAGTGGCAAGGTACGGGCATGTATGTCGAGAATTGCCCCCTCACCAATCCGCCCCCGGAGATCGTCCAACAAGGCAACGACGCCGTCCTCAACTATTTCGCCGAGCGAACCAAAACCGGTGGCGACCAACTCTACGAAGCCAAAATGCTCATCATCGGCGATGGCGGCGCCGGCAAAACCAGCCTCCTTCGCCGCTTGTACCAGCCGAATCAACCCATGCCCGCCGAAGCCGAAAGCACCAAAGGCATCTCTATCCATCGCCACACCTTTACTCTCAAGAACGGCCGCACCTTCCGCCTAAACGTCTGGGACTTCGGCGGCCAAGAAATCTATCACGCCACTCACCAATTCTTCCTCACCCACCGCTCTCTGTACATTCTGTTAGACGACACACGTAAAGACGACAAATCCGTCCAAGACCCCTGCTTCCGCTACTGGCTCGGTCTAGTAGAAGTCTTCGGCGGCGGCAGCCCCGTACTCATCTTCCAAAACGAAAAAAGTGGTCGCAGCAAGTCCATCGATCTCGACGGCATCAAAGGCCGCTACACGACCGTCAAAGAAAAGTTCCAAGGCGACTTGGGGCAAGCCCAAGCCGCCGACCCCCTTCGCGACGCTATCGAATACTTCGCCGCCCACCTGCCCCACATCGGCGAGGAACTGCCCGCTCCATGGATCAAAGTGCGCGCCGATATCGAAGACCGTGCCGCGAACGAGCCTTATATTTCTCAACACGAATACTTCAACATTTACAAGCGTCACCTGGAGTTCGACGAAACTAAAGCACTCTTTCTAAGTCAATATCTCCATGACCTCGGCGTCTTCCTGCACTTTCAAAAAGACATCCTGCTCAAAGACACCGTCATCCTGCAAAACGAATGGGCTACGCAAGCCGTCTTCAAGATTCTGGATGATGAGTCCGTGAAGAAAAATCTTGGGCGCTTCGGCGAACAAGATTGCACGCGCATCTGGAAAGACTCTGCCTACGCAGCCAAGCACGCCGAGCTCCTCGCCTTAATGAAAAAATTCGAGCTTTGCTACGAACTCCCGGACAAGTCTCCAAGAGAGTGGCTCGCCCCGCAACTTCTTCCTCCCGCCAAACCCACCGACGTGAAAGACTGGAACCAGCCCAACGATCTCGTACTGCGCTACAAATACGACTTCTTGCCGAAAGGGATCATCAGCCGCCTAACCGTACGCATGCACCGTTTTGTAAAACGTCCCACCATGGCTTGGGTGACCGGAGTGCTCTTCGAACGCGACTCGACGGGCGCCTTGGTAGAGTTACTCCCCGACGGCCAGCAAATTGAAATCCGCGCCCGCGGACCGGAAGCGATCGGACTCTTGAGCGCCATCTCCTCTGACCTGGATGGATTGAATGAATCCTTCCCTGGCCTGAAGGACAAGGTCAAAACACTGGTCCCCTGTTCCTGTGAAGCATGCAGCAACGCACCCACGCCATATTTCTTTGACCAAGGCGATTTAATCCGTCGTCTCTATCACAACAAACGGCGAGCAGAATGTGGCAACAGCTACCAGAAAATGGATGTAGTTCAACTGCTCTACAAACTCCCCGGCTGGACGAAAAGCGAAACTGGCGATAAAATCACCACACTTCGCATCTTCCTAGCCTCCTCCTCCGAACTTCGCGAAGACCGCGACGCCTTCGAACTATACCTTCGTCAGCGCAACGACGAACTCCGCAAGCAAGCTATCTATCTCGAAATCATCCGTTGGGAAAACTTCCTCGACGCCATGTCCGACACCCGGCTCCAAGACGACTACAACAAAGCCGTTCGTTCCTGTGACGTCTTCATCGCTCTCTTCTTCACCAAAGCCGGCAAATTCACCGACGAAGAATTCAACGTCGCTTGGGGCCAATTCAAGGCAAGCGGCAAACCCCGAATCTACACCTACTTCAGAACTCCCACGGTAACCGCCACCCTCGACCGCAAAGAAGATCTCCTGTCCTTATGGGCGATCCAAGAAAAGTTAAAGAATCTCGGTCACTATCAAACAAACTACGACAACACCGCCGATCTGAAGCTAAAATTTCAGAATCAACTAGCCCAGCTAATCGATTCGGGCATCAATACCAAGTCACGTCAAGCGGAAGCGTAACCCATCGCTGAATTGTAGACAAATCACACCGCTACCCCGAACCACGTCCACACGCCGCCTGCCGTTTACTTCCCCCGCGATACCTTATAAACATCACTCCGTGAACCCCGTGCCCCCAAGCCCTACCCAATCCGCCGCCTTCAGCCGCTACACCGAGTTTGATCGCGAACGCTGGAAAGCCCTCCGCGCCTCCACCCCACTTCTCCTTAGCGAAGAAGACCTCGCCTCCCTCCGCGGCATCAATGACCAAGTCTCCCTCCGTGAAGTCAGTGACATCTACGTCCCGCTCTCCCGCCTCCTCAACCTCCACTTCTCGGCCGTCCAGCACCTTTACGATGCCCGCCAGCAATTCCTCGGTGTCACCGCGCCCCAACGCGTCCCCTACATCATCGGCATCGCCGGCAGCGTCGCCGTCGGCAAAAGCACCTTCGCCCGCGTCCTCCGCGCGTCCCTCGCCCGCTGGCCCGACCACCAGAAGGTCGACCTCATCACCACCGACGGCTTCCTCTATTCCAACGCTGTCCTCGAAGCCCGCGGCCTCATGAAGCGCAAAGGCTTCCCCGAAAGCTACGATCAGCGCCTCCTCCTCCAATTCCTCACCGACCTCAAAGCCGGTGCCCCCGCCGTCTGCGCGCCCGTCTACTCCCACCTGCACTACGACATCGTCCCTGGCGGCATAGCCCGCGTCGAGCAGCCTGACATCCTCATCCTCGAAGGCCTCAACGTCCTCCAATCCCCCCGCGAGGGCTCCCGCATGTTTGTCTCCGACTTCTTCGATTTCTCCATATATATAGACGCCGACGACCAGACCATCGAAATCTGGTACATCGAACGCTTCCTGCGCCTCCGCGAAACCGTCTTTCGCAACAAAGACTCTTACTTCCATCGCTATTCGCAACTCACCGAGTCCGAGGCCATCCAAACCGCCCGTCGCATCTGGGAAGAGATCAACCTGCCCAACCTCCGCGACAACATCGGCCCCACCAAAGAACGCGCGCAACTCATTCTAGAGAAAGGCGCAGATCACCGCATCGAGAACATTCTCCTGCGCCGCCTCTAAAGTCACGCCCGAATTGGTCGATGGTTCTCTTAGAAAGAACCGTGTGCTCTTAGAGGCCAGTACAACCAACATTCGGCGACGTGTCGCCATCGTGGGCTCCGTGCTCATCGTTGCGCCTATGGCCGTGCTGGGTTTGGCTGCCTGGGCCATCTCACAACGGATTCAACCGCCCACTCCTGTTGACGTTGTCAAAAGAACGTCCCCGGCCAACCTCACTCACCTAACGCGGAATCTTGTCGAAGTTTGCCGAACCTACCACCTGGAAAGTCTCGCCAAGCTCAAGAGCGGCCAGGCCATCTTGGAAGCGGCGGGCCGAATATACGTGGATGGAAACCACTCGGCGCTCTGGCACACCAGGAACGAAATCACCGGCCAGGAAGGGGAGTTGCAGTTGCCTGTCATGATGGCGGGCAATGCCAAGTTCCTCCCTGTGTCGGACTTCACTCAAACCGCACCCATCGTGGATGAAATCGCCAAAATCGATGGCACACCTGCCACTATTTTTCAGCGCATGAATGGCAGTGGCGACATGCTGCGCATCTGCAGCAGCATCAAATCGGCGACAGGTACGCGAGCCATCGGCGACTATGTCCCAGCCGATGCCCGCGATACCGATTCCGCCAAAGCTCTGCAAGAAGTGTTGCTAGGACACGGCTACACCGGCAAACAGTTCCAAGGCGCAACCAGCTACTTAACCGCCTATCAACCGCTCACGAATAAGGCCGGAGCGGTGGTTGGTATGTTGCTCACTACACTGCCGGAAGATCAGATCCGCTCTAAAGTCAGGCCTCTCCTGGAAGCGGGAACCAATGTCGACCATGTCGAACTGTTTATCTTGCAGGCATCCGGCCAGAAGCGCGGGACTGCATTAGTCCTTGCCGATTCTGCGCTCGAGGGAAGTGATCTATGGAACGAACAGGATGCCGCCGGCCATCCCTTCATCAAAGACATTTGTCTGAAGGCAATGAAGCTGGCATCAGGCGAATTCGCTGATTACAGATACCAACGCGCCACTCGCGTCGGCGGCCTACCACGCACAGTTCGCGCCCGCTTTGCTTTTGTTCCAGAACTAGATTGGGTTGTCGGCTTTACGCAACCGGAGACTGATCTCTTGGCGGGTATTCCGCCCTCGCAAGCGTTTGCCCCTTGGGGCATCTGGATGCTCTTGGGTATCGGTATCGCGGGAACCGGTCTAGCCGTGCGCATCTGGATTAAGTTCTCCGAAGATCTAGCCCGCAAACTGAACGCTGTCCTCGACCATCTGCGGAAAGACGCCAAGCAATTGAACGAAGCCGCAGCCGAGCTTTCTCAAGAGGCTAATCGCGCCCTCGCCGTGAAGTCAGCGGGTAAAGCCGATTCAGTCCTATCGCCTGGCTCCACAGAAATCGTTGCCAAAGCCGCGCACATGATCGAAGAGATCCGCCTCGCGCTCCAACATATCGACGCTTCCAGTCTTTCCGTCGTCGGCATGATCGCCGCCATCGATCAAATCACCTTCGCCACCAATCTGCTGACGGTCAACGCCGCCATTCAAGCCTCGAATTGGCCCAATGGGAATGAACCCATCTCGGGTGTCGCTGACGAACTCCGCTACTTAGCCGAGCAATGCCGCAAAGCCGCTCGCTACACCAAAGCCGAAATAGATCAATCGCGCGCCGAAATGGAAAAAGGAAATCGCGAAGTTCTGCAACTGGTAAAAGACCTTCGCTCCGAAGCACAATCCGTCGCCACCGCCCCTGTCGACGAAACGGCTTTAGCACTCCGTCGCCAAGCCAACACTCTCCTCAAACTCGCCGAAGCCCTCGACCACACAGTCGCCGTCATCAGCGCAGACTTCGGCGTCAATTGACGAGCCACCGTAGGGCGGCCAATCTTGGCTGCAAGACGGCTTTCTAGCCGTCTCTTTCAACGAGCGGCCGAAGCCGTAGAGTGTTTTCTGTCGTCCGAGTCCACCAGCTTATCTGCCAGATCCGGTCGAACCATCCGCAACAATTTCGCCGCCACACTCTTGCCCTGCTGATAAGCCTCGGCGTAAAGCTTGTTTCGCTCTTCCCTCGAGTACGCGTAACCCATGCTGTAGTAATGATCCAGCGAAACACCCAGCACTTTCGTACCCGCATACGCCACGCCGGCTTTGGCAATCAGTCCGCCGCCAAACGGAATTTTCCCGACTAACTCACGCGCCAAAGCCCGCCAGCCGAACGCACTGCCAATCACTGCGGCAATCTCGCCCTTCTGCTCCATGTATCCCACTTCGCGATCGCTCGCACCCGCGATCATGAAACCCATGCGGATCTGGTTCATCGTGAGAAATGCGCTGTCCGATGCAAACTCCGCAATCGACCACGGTAATGTTATAAAGGGAATTCCCATCACATCCGGCACCGCCGTGGCCAAACAAAAGAGCGTGTTCTCCTTGCAAACGTCGGCCACCACATTCTTCACATACGGTCCGCGAAACGGCTGAAACGAACGCGCCAGCGCAATCGCCAAATCAGGATATTCCTTCAGCGTCTTCGCCACCACTACGTTCGGCTGCTCCGGAAAGTAAATCAGCGATTTCGACGGCGCCTTCACATTCGCGTGATAGATGTTCACATCCGCCTGGTTTGTCGAACTCGGATTCCGAATCAGCATGTCCGCCGATTCCCTTCGCCGCGCCGGCTTCAGTTCGTGCAATAGAAAGCTCTCCATCTGCTCGAACGCCTGCGTATCAGGCGCATGCAGCGCAATCTTCACCTCGCGTTGGCTCAGGTCCCGCACTTCCTTCGGGCTGAGCATTCCGATCGCTTTCTTGATTTGAACCAATCCGTCGAAACTCATGAGAAGCCTCCTCCTCCGGAAGCACTAGTGGAAGATCCGTGTGAAATCGGTAGATCCGCACCTGTTAGACGCAGCACCACTCGCAGATTCTTCCGCCAATCCGAATTAAGTCCTATTCTTTCTACCTCAACCGCAGGCGAAAAGTAGCGGAAAATTTCAGCGTTAGTGGAGTGAAAGGTCATAGCCGGTGCAATCAATAGCAACTTAGGCGGCCTGCTTTCCAGAGCAACGCCCGGAAACAAATACCGCAATTCATCACGCTGCAGATGCCAAGCCACCCGCATCCAGTAGTCTAGCGCTTGCAAAGGAAGGTGCAAATCCTCACTAACCTTCAACTCAAGCACCGCTAACCGCCCACTGTGTGAAATAGCTAACAAGTCAATTAAATCCCGGTCGCCTGCCGCAAAAGTCAGCACCTGTCCATGTACCGGCTTCGGAATCAAATCGGGCTCGATTAGTGGTAATTGGGTACGAATAACTGATTCAAGCCAGCGCTCCGAAAATTGAGGAGGGGTCGCATTCGGAGCGCCGGATACAGCGGATTGCTGCGCTGCTAGAAGATTAGACAACTCCACGGCGAAATTAGTCACGCGAAAAAACTGCGCCGGCGGTATTTCTTCTTTCGTTTCCATTCCCAACAACATACGGCCGTTTTCCAGCCTCGCAAACTCCAATCCCCTGCTGCGAATGCTGATCGCCCCGTTCAATTCCGGCGCACAACCAACCTCTACAAAAGCCTCCAACTCCTTTAAAAGCTCTTGCATCTCCTCCGAAAGTTGCGGCGCCACATAAAAGGACGCCAATCGCGTCTGTAAATTACCCAAATCTTGAGCATCAATTTCACCCGCCGAACCGTGCGCATTAAAGCGAAACAATCGCGGACTCAGCATCTCCCTCGAAAGCCACCGCAGTCGATGCGCGGTGAGATTCCCCGCCGTCTCCGGAAAAAACAAGCACAGCGAAGTCTGCCCTTGGGTCCGCCGCCGCGTTTGCAAATGATGATGCCAGATCAGCGCGAATGTCAGCAGCGCCGGTTCCTCATCTGGTTCCGGACAAGCCATTGCGGCTACAACATGCTTGCCGCGCGTCAGTTTCGCCCGTGGAAAAACCGACGAAAATGAATGCTGCAAATCCAGCGCCGACGATAGCGTCTCAATCTCCCAACCGGGAAATTGCCGCTGCAGCATCCGCCGAAACTGTTCCGCAAAATTCAAACGGTGCCCCATGCGCGTCCGGTGCACCGTCTGCGGCTTGTCTAAATCCAGAAAAGTCAACCGGCTCGGCTTCCCCGCAAACTTTTGAATCGAGCAATCCAAAACCCCCGTCGAATGCCGCTCCACCGACAAAATCCGTCTCGACACACTCCGGCTCTCATCCCAAATTTCAATCGAAAGTCGCCCCGACCGAATCTCCAACGCAAAACACCCCACTACCAGCGGAATCGGATTCTCGCCATACTCCAACGCCGCCGGCCTGCGGCAAGTCGCCAGAAACGCCTCAATCGCCGCCAATAAAATCTCCGGCTCCACCGAACTTTGTTTATTAGGGTTCAACTAACACTAGTGGTCGACCGCCCGACTTTTTCATAAAAAACCGTAAAAGAAAAGGGGAGGACATCGCGGGCCCTTAAGTTACCCTTGGTTTATTCGATTCCGCAGGGGTGTCCCCGCTTTTTCGTTCTTCCCGTTCTCAGCGTGTTCACCGCCTCAGCGCCGCTAGCGAACTCGGTCTCATCGAATACGGCTTGTTCTAGTGATCGTTTGGCGCTCCTCTCGCACAATCTACCAGGAATACCTGCACACCCCGCAACGCTACACTAAAATTTCATGATAAGGGTCAGGTTTGCCCCGTCGCCAACGGGTTATTTGCACATTGGCAGCGCACGAACATTCATCTTCAACTGGCTGTTCGCCCGAAAACAGAAGGGCACCATGGTGCTCCGCATCGACGATACAGATGTCGATCGCAACACGCAAGCGTCTCTAGACTCCATTTACGACGGCCTCAATTGGCTCGCCCTCGGTTGGGACGAGTTCTACCGCCAATCCGAGCGCCTCGATCTCCATCGCAACCTCGCCTATGACCTACTCGCCCGTGGCTTTGCCTACCGCGACTTCGTGCCCGCCGCCGCGGCCGACGTTGATCCCAAAGAGAAATCGCACGGCGAAGGCCCTTGGCTCTTCAATCCGGAAATGCGCGCTCTCACCCAGGAGCAAAGCGACAAACGCGCCGCCGCCGGCGAACCCTTCGTCATTCGCTTCAAAGTCCAACGCGACCCCGCCCACGAAATCGAATTCACAGACGAGGTCTACGGCCCCCAAGGCAAACTCACTGCCGACATCGAAGACTTTGCCCTACTACGCAGTAACGGTATGCCCACCTATCACTTGGCTTCCTGCGCCGATGACATCGACCTAAAAATCACCCACGTCATCCGCGGCCAAGACCACCTCTCCAACACCTTCAAACACATCCTCATTTTTCAAGGTGCCGGCGCACCGCTCCCCCGCTTTGCCCACCTGCCTCTCTTAATCGCTCCTGACGGCTCCAAGCTCTCGAAACGCAAACACGGCCCCGTCGTCAGCGTCACCACTTATCGCGATCACGGCTTCCTCGCCAGCGCCTATATCAATTTCCTCTGCTTACTCGGCTGGTCGCCCAAAGACAACCGCGAACAAATGACCTTGCTCGAACTGCAAAACGCCTTCAACTTCGATGGTGTCAATCGCAGCAATGCCGTCGTCAACTTTAGCGACGCCGACCCCATCGACCCCAAAGCCCTCTGGCTTAATTCGCAACACCTGCGCACCATGCCGGTTGAGACTCTGGCGCCCCTCGCCAAAACAGCCCTGGAAACCGCCGGCTTGCAGCCCTACGGCGACGATGCCTTCTTCGCGCACACCGTTGACACCATCCGCTCCCGCTTCACTACACTACTCGATTTCGCCACCAAAGGCCGCGCCTATTTCAGCGACGATTTCGAAACGGAACCCGGTGCTCTCGAAAAACTAAATGCTCCCGGCGCACGCGAAGCTCTCCGCGAACTCGCCGATCGCATTGCAGCGAATCCTGAATTCACTGAAGCTAGTGTTGAAGCCGATCTCCGCAAACTTGCCGAAGAACGCGGCGTAAAAGCCGGCCTCCTCATCAATGCCAGCCGCGCTGCTCTCACCGGACAACCCGTCGGCCCCAGCGCCTTCGCCGTCTTCCGCTGCATTGGCCGCGACCGCGTCATTGCGAGGCTGCGAAAGGTTTGAACATGCCAAGAGTCATTGTGGGTCTCGGCGGCTTGCTGAGCGATCCCGCCTGCTGTGTCATCAAAGACGGCAAACTCGCTGCCGCCGTCGAACAAGCCAAAGTCTCCAGGCAAGACCGCCCCGGTTCGTTTCCCGACGAAGCCTTCGCCCTCGCGCTCGAATCCGCCGGCGTCAAGCCCGAAGAAGTGGAAGGCGTCGCCTTAGCGCGCCCGTTCGCACTCGGTGCCGAAGGTGCAACCCAGGTCGATCTCCGCACGCGCTTCCCGCACAGCGAAATTCTTGTAGTCGAACATCATCTCGCTCACGCCGCCTCCGCCTTCTACGCATCTGGCATCGATAACGCCGCCGTTCTCAGCATCGACCGCGCCGGCGATTTCCGTTCCGCCGCTCTCTTTCAAGGCCAGGCGAGCCATCTCGTGCCCGTTCGCGAAATGTACTTCCCCGATTCTCTCGGCGACCTCTTCAATCGCGTCACCGAAATGCTTGGCTATGAGGCGCGTGCCGACGAACACAAAGTGCAATGGCTCTCCGCCTCCGGCACGCCCGCGTATCTCGAACTATTCCGCAAAATTCTCCACAGCGGTTCCGCCCAATGGCCCCGTCTCGATCGTTCCTATTTCGATGCCGACCATCTCACCCCCGGCGGCTTCTCACGCAAGTTCTACACCGAAGCCGCCATCGACGCCGATCAGCCTTTGTCCCAATCCGTTAAAGCCGATCTCGCCAGCAGCCTGCAAACCTCTGTCGAAGAAGCCGTCTGCGCCATGTTGTCTCCAGCGGAAAATGTTTGCATAGCTGGCGGCCTCGGCTTAAATGCTCTGCTCATTCGTACCCTCGAAGCAAACTTCAAAAAAGTGTTCGTCCAACCCGCCGCCGGAAATGCCGGAACGGCTCTCGGCGCAGCGCTCCACGCTTGGCACAACTTTTACGGCCAAACCGCGCGTGTTCCGTTCAATACTCTCTGCCTCGGTCCCAGCTACCCACCCGCTCAGATCAAAGCCGTTCTCGAAAATTGCAAATTGCGTTTCCAATATTTGCTCACCGAAGGCGAGTTGATCCAACGCGCCATCGACGCTCTCAAAGACAACAAAATCGTCGCCTGGATGCAGGGCCGCATGGAGTTCGGTCCGCGCGCCCTAGGCAACCGTAGCATCTTAGCTTCGCCGTTGAATAAGTACTCAACTGAAAACCTGAACGTCTATATCAAGCGCAGAGAGAGTTACCGCAAATTCGCCGCCTCCGTCCCACAGGAATGCGCCAGTGAGTATTTCGAAGTAGGCGCAAATGCCCGCTACTTAGCCACCGTCGCAAAGGTAAAGCCGCAATACCGCGAAATGTTTTCCGCCGCTTTATTAGGGCGCGATCTCATCCGCGTACACTTGGTCGATAAGGAAGAGAATCCCCTCTACCACTCGTTGCTCACGGCGGCGGGGAAAGCCAACGGTTTGCCCGTGCTCTATAACACCAGTTTCAATCTCTTCGGCGACCCGCTGGTGTGCACGCCCAGAGACGCCGTTCGTAGCTTCTACTCCTCGGGCATCGATGCTCTCTTCGTAGGTAGTTTTTATTTGGAGAAGTAAGTACTTTTTCTCCCCTTCGCCCGATGTTAAGATTTGGATGTAAATGCAATGAAGCCGTTTTGTGTAGTTGCGCTGCTGCTGACCTCGCTGTATTCAGCATTCGCGGTGCCGGTGCGCCCTAAATCGGCCAAAGCAAAAGCTAACGCAGCCTTGGCGCATGGTCCTCACCGTCCCGCTAGTCGAAGCGAGGCGGTACAGCACGCGAAGGCCACCAAAAGCGGTACCAAAACAATTGTGCGACGCGTCGTTGTTACCCGCATGGTGCACGGCCGTTTGGTCAAGGTCTCTCGCGTCGTTCGTGTCAAGACCGTCCCCATCGTTCCCCCGCATCCCGATGCTGATCGCCTCAAAGAAATTCAAAAGGCCCTCGCCGACAAAGGCTATTTCAAGGGTGAGGTAAACGGCTCTTGGGATGCCGATTCCATCGCCGCCATGAAGCAATTTCAGAGCGATAAAAACCTGGCCCCTGATGGGAAAATAACGGCGCTCGCTCTCATCCGCCTCGGTCTGGGCCCAAAGCACGATGGCAGCGTCGCCTCACTCCCCAGCCAGAAGCCTGAACCAAACATTCCACAATAGGAACGGAGGTCACAAAGTTGATCGTCGGCGTTCCTAAAGAAATCAAAGATCACGAAACCAGAGTGGGTTGCGTGCCAAGCATGGTCACCGCACTCCATGAACATGGGCATCAGGTGCTGGTGGAATCCCAGGCTGGCGTTGGCAGTTCCATTCCCGATGCCGAGTACGTTGAGGCCGGTGCCACTGTCCTCCCAACCGCGGCTGAGGTCTGGCGTAGATCCGACCTCATTGTCAAAGTCAAGGAACCCCAACCCTCCGAATATTCGTTCTTCCGCCCCGGCCTCATTCTCTTTACCTATTTGCACCTCGCCCCATTGCCCGAATTGACTGAGGCTCTATTGAAAGCCCGCGTCAGCGCCGTGGCTTACGAAACCATCCGCGAACGCGACGGCTCGTTGCCCTTACTCACCCCAATGAGCGAAGTCGCCGGGCGTATGGCTGTGCAAGTCGGCGCCCAGTATTTGGAACGTCCTAATGGTGGTCGCGGTATCTTGCTCGGCGGCATCCCCGGTGTCGCACCGGCCAACGTGTTGGTCATCGGCGGCGGTGTAGTCGGTCACAATGCCGCAAAAATCGCATGCGGCCTCGGCGCCAATGTCACTGTCATTGACCGCAACCTCGACCGTCTCCGCGAACTCGATGACATCTACTCCAACTCCATCTGCACGCTCGCCTCAAACACCTATACCGTTCGCGAAAACGTCCGTATTGCCGATCTCGTCATCGGCGCAGTCCTCATCCCCGGTGCCGCCGCCCCGCGCGTCGTCCGCCGTGACATGATCAAAACCATGAAACCCGGCTCCGTCATCGTCGACGTCGCCATCGACCAAGGCGGCTGCGTCGAAACCGCCCACGCCACCACTCACACTGATCCCATCTACTACGTCGACGGTGTCCTCCACTACTGCGTCTCCAACATGCCCGCTGCCGTGCCCCACACCTCCACCTTCGGGCTCACCAACGCCACCGTGCCATATTTACTCGCGCTCGCCAACAAAGGCCTCGAACGCGCCTGCAAAGAGAGCCAAGCCATCACCAGCGGCCTCAACACCTTCGACGGGGACATCACCTGCCTGGCCGTCGCCGAATCCCAAGGCAAACAATGGCGCGAATTCGGCGCCCCCGCCTCCACTTACAGTTAGTTGCGTTTCTCCAAGTTGCTGGCGAGCGAGAAGAAAAGGAGGGGGACATCGCGGGCCCTACGACACTATCGCTTTAAACGATTTCGCAGAGGTGTCCCCTCCTTTTCGCTCTCCCCATTCTCACTAACCTTGACCGCCTCCCGGCCGAAAGTGCAGTCATCTGGCTTACGAGTTCGCTACCCTCAATTGCTAGCATCGTCTTGAGTGGAAGAACACGAAGTCTTTAACGCAATCGGCGAAGACGGATTCACCCGTCTCATCGCCGCGTTTTACCGGCAAATTCCCGACGACGACATTCTCGGCCCCATGTATCGAGATCGCGACATGGTCGCAGCCGAGCACCGCTTACGTGGCTTTCTCATCTATCGCTTCGGTGGCCCGCAAGATTACATCGAAGAGCGCGGCCATCCCCGTCTCCGCATGCGGCACGTACCATTCGTCATTGATCAAGCCGCGCGCGATCGCTGGATGACACTCATGAAAAAAGCGCTCGACGAAACCCAATTGCCCGAAGCCCCCGCCCGCGTCTTAGAAATGTTCTTAGACGCCACCGCCAGCGCTATGATCAACCGTTTAAGCTAACTCGCAGCGTTACGCTTCCAGCAGCAATAAATCCAAATTCTTGTAATTTTTAAATCCGCTATCGAACGTCACCAATCGCCGTTTAGCGGCCACCGCAAAGGCAGCCAGATAAGCATCGTTCACCGCTTTGCTAGCCGGTGCCGGATGGGAAAGGTATTGTG
>Ga0182012_10004277_pt1 | contig 14970 bp, 18 predicted proteins | sample 612S2SmetaG_FD_120486 | JGI IMG/M metagenome (GOLD analysis project Ga0182012, IMG submission 120486) | Permafrost microbial communities from Stordalen Mire, Sweden - 612S2S metaG | ecosystem: Environmental > Terrestrial > Soil > Wetlands > Permafrost | place: Sweden: Stordalen | collected... | reverse complement strand
TAAAACCGCGTGAGATCGAGCACGGTCAGGCCGGCGAGCGGGCCGCTCATGCGTTCGAGCCCATTGATTCGCCGGTGCCGAGACGGCGCCGCACGAAATCGAGCGCGCCGGCATCGCCGTCGGCGAGCACCGCGCGCCCGATCACCCCGGCCCAGTAGGTTTCGCCGCCGAAGGCGAGCTGGCCGCGCTGCAGCAGCCCGGTGAACAGGTGCAGATCGAACTCCGCGGTCACGCCGATGGCGCCGTGCACGGCATGACCGATCGCCGAGACCGCCGCCGCGGCCTGGCCGGCCCGCAGTTTCGCCGCGGCGGCCCGCAACGGGTCCACCAGCGCCGGCCCGGGCGGCGCCACGCAGCCGAGTCTGACTGCGCTCGCGGCTGCCTCCACCTGCTCCGCCATGACGGCGAGCTGGTGCTGGATCGCCTGGAACTTGCCGATCGGGCGGCCGAACTGCGTGCGGTCGGAGGCGTAGCGCACGCTGTCGTCCAGCACGCGCGTCATCGCGCCGACCATGCGCGCGGCGGTGACCAGCGCGCCCGCCGCGCGCCAGTCCGTCGCGGCGGACACCGCTGTGCGTCCGTCCGGACGCGACGGCCAGTCGATATCGGCATCGGCGGCGGAACCGCCGGGGCTGGCGCGGCGCTCCCCGCCCTCGGCGGGCAATAACACCCAGGCGCCGTCCAGCGCGGCGAGCACCCAGTCGGCGTCGCGCCCGTGCGCCACCTGTTCGCAGCGCACCCCCCTGCCCTGTACCGCGCCTCGGCCGGCGATGGCGATGCGCCCGTGCGGCGCGTCGCCGCCGAGCGCGGCGCGGACCAGCATCGTCTCTCCGACGGGGACGGGTGCGGCGTGGCGCCCGCTGATCAGCAGCACCGGCAGCATGTCCGCCAGCGTCAATCCCGCGCCGCCGCGGGCCTCCGTGACCAGGCCATCGAGCAGGCCGGACTCCTCTACGGCGTCCCAGAGCGCCGCGGGCGATCCGCCGGCGAGAATGGCGCGCACCGCTTCGGGCGTGGCGGCGCGGACGAAGACCTGTGCGGCCGCATCGGCGATCAGATCGTCCGCCATCAGCGCAACCCCATGCCGCGGGCGATCATGCCGCGAATGATCTCGCGCGTGCCGCCGCGCAGCGAGAACGAGGGCGCCATGACGCTGGTGTACTGCAGCGCGCGCAGCAGCTCCGGCGGCGGCGAGCGGTCCGGCACGGCGGCGATCGCATCGGCGATCGCGACCGGGAGATACTGTTCGTATTCGGTGCCGAGATCCTTCACCAGGGCCGCGCCCTGTACCGGATCCTCCTCCGCGGCCAGCAATGCCGTCACCGCCAGCGACATGCCGCGCAGCGCCGCGAGCGCGGCGACCAGCCGTCCCAGCAGCACCGCGCCGGACTCGCCCAAGCCAGGGTCCGTGCGCAGCCAGGCGATCCACGCATCGAGCACGACGACGGAGGACAGGAACCGTTCGGGGCCGCTGCGTTCGAACGCGAGTTCGGCATTGACCTGCGCCCAGCCCGCGCCTTCCTCCCCGATCAGCGCGTCGGCGGGCAGCAGCACGTCGTCGAAGAAGACCTCGTTGAAATGCTCGTCTCCCGCCGCGTCGCGGATCGGGCGGATGCGCACGCCGGGCAGCGACAGATCGATGAGGAATTGCGACAGGCCTTTCTGCCGGTCCTCCGGCTGGCCGGAGCTGCGCGCCAGCGCGATCATGTAGTGGGCGTGCTGGGCGATGGTCGTCCAGATCTTGCTGCCGGTGAGGCGCCAGCCATCGGCGGTGCGCACCGCGCGGGTGCGGATGCTCGCGAGGTCGGAGCCGGAATTCGGCTCGCTCATGCCGATACAGAAGTAAATCTCGCCGCGGCAGATCCCGGGCACCAGCTTCTGCTTCTGCGCGGCGGTGCCGTAGCGCAGGATCAGCGGCGCGCTCTGGCGGTCCGCGATCCAGTGCGCGGCGACCGGCGCGCCGGCCGCCAGCAGTTCCTCGACCACGACGTAGCGCGCGAAGGCGCCGCGGCCGCCGCCGCCGTATTCAACCGGGAGAGTCAAACCGACGAAGCCGCGCTCCGCCAGGCGACGGCTGAAATCGGCATCGTACCCCATCCACGAGCGCGCCCGCCGATCCGCCGGCATCTCGCCGAGCGCCTCGGCCAGGAAGGCGCGGATGCGCGGGCGCAGCGCTTCGTCCTCGGGCGGAATAACGGTGGGCGCGGATGCCAGGATCATGCGCGCGGCCTGGATCGGGGTTCAGCGCGCATCGCGCACCAGGACCTTTTCGGAATACAGAGCGGCGATATCATCCTCGGACAGGCCGATCTCCTGCAGCACCTCGGCATTATGCGCGCCGAGACGGTCGGCGCTGAGATCCGTGCGCTCCGGCCACGCGGAGTAGCGGATCGGGTTGCCGGGAATGGCGAAATCGCCGAGCTGCGGGTCGGTGACCGGGCGCACCGTGCCGCGCGCGCGCAGATGCGGCTGGGCCATCGCCTCGTTCAGCGTGAGCACCGGCGCGCAGGGGATGCGCTGCTTCTCAAGGGCCGCGATCGCGGCGTCGCGGGAGTGGAAACTCTTGAGCCAGCGTTCCACGATGTCCGCGACCGCGCGGTTGTTATCGCTGCGTGCCCGTGGGGTGGCGAAGCGCGGGTCCGTCTCCAGCTCCGGCATGCCCAGCGCGCGCACCAGCTGCGGCCATTGATGCGCCAGCGCGCAGATCACCAGATACTCGCCGTCGCCGCAGTCGAACACGCCGGTCGGGCCGCCATCGGGATGCAGCGAGCCCTGGCGCTTCGGCACGAAGCCGTCGCCGCGCAGCGCGACGCGGGGAACATTGGCTTCGTGCATGTGGAAATACGTATCGATCAGCGTCGCCTCGATATACTGGCCCTCCCCCGTGCGCTCGCGGTGCAGCAGCGCGAAGCCGATCGCCATGGCCGCCGCCACGCCGGTCGAGACGTCGCCGATCGCGATCGGCAGCTGCGCGGGGCTGCGATCCGCCTCGCCAATCACGCCGGTGACGCCGGCGAGGGCCTGGGCGATGTAGTCGTATCCCGGCTTTTCGCTCAGCGGGCCGGTCTGGCCGCCGAGCGAGACCGAGCACATGATGATTCGCGGGTTGACCCGTTTCAGATCCTCGTAGCCGAGCCCCGCGCGCGCCATCACGCCCGGGCTGAAGTTTTCCACCAGCACGTCCGCTTTCGCTGCCAGCCTGGTGAGGATGTCGCGGCTCTTGGGATGCTTGAAATCCAGCGCGAGGCTGCGCTTGGTGTGGTTGTGCTGAAAGAAATACGTGCTCTGCGACGTGTTCTTGTACTCCGGCGCGCGCGGCTTCAGCCCCTGCACGCGGGAGCGGTCGCCGTAGGGCGCGAGTTCCACCTTGATCACATCCGCGCCGGCTTCCGCCAGCAGCCGCGTGCAGGTGGGCCCGGCGACGAACTGGGTGATGTCAAGAACGCGATAGCCGCTGAGCATTTTCGGAGGCAGACTCATGTCGCGTCCCTGCTGGCGTCTGATGAGGATGAAGCGGGTTGGCCGAACAGGCTTTCCCGCGCGCGCGCATCGAGTTCGCCGGTGCGCGCGGGCTTGCCGACGGCGAGGCCTTTCTGTACTTCGGGGCGCGCACGGAGTTCGGCGAACCACCGGCGCACGTACGGAAAGTCGTCGAGCGTTAGACCCTGCGCCTTGTGCGTCATCACCCAGGGGAAGCAGGCGATATCGGCGATCGAGTATGCGCCGGCGATGCAATCCCCGGTTTCGCCCAGCGCGGCATCGAGCACGCCGTAAAGGCGGCGTGCCTCGCGGGCGTAGCGGTCGATGGCGTAGGGAATCTTCTCCGGCGCGTAGAGCAGGAAGTGACCGTTCTGCCCGAGCATCGGGCCGAGGCCGCTCATCTGCCACATCAGCCACTGCGTGACCGCGTAGCGCCGGCGCAGATCGGCGCCCATGAACCGCCCGGTCTTCTCGGCGAGATAGAGCAGGATCGCCCCGCTTTCGAACACCCTCACCGCAGCGCCGCCATCCACCGGATCGTGATCGACGATGGCGGGGATGCGCCCGTTGGGGCTGAGGCGCACGAAGTCCGGATTGCGCTGCTCGCCGCGGGTGATGCTGACCTTCCGCACGGTGTAGGGCAGGCCGCATTCCTCGAGCATGATCGAGATTTTCCAGCCGTTGGGCGTGGGGGCGTAATAAAGATCGATCATCGCGGATGCCCGGGCGATCAGGCGGTCTGCGCCGCCTTTGCCAGCGACAGCCCCGCCTGCTCCAGCCGGCCCGCGAGCATCGGGACGCGATCGTTGCCCCAGAACTGCTCGCCGCGGAACAGGCAGATCGGCACGCCGAACACGTGATCGGCGGCGGCCTCTTCCTGCGCCGCCTCATAGTCGCGCTGCCCGTCGCCGGCGAAATAGGCGCGGTACTCCGCGCTCGAAAGGCCGAACGTGTCCATGAAATCCGCGACCGCATCGACCTCGTCCACCGCGAGCTCGCGGTTGAAGAACATCTCGTAGACGCGGCGGCTGTATTCGACCACGCGGCCGTGCCTGGCCGCGAACAGACCGCCGATGAGCGCGGGCGCGGTATCGTAGATCTTGAGCGGCCCGCGGATGACTTTCTTGTCGCCGCGTTCGTTCGCCGTGCGGCGCGCATCCATGTAGGAATAGCGCACCTTGTACTCGGAGTACACGCTGCGCTGGCCGGAGCCCTTGATCCGGAGCTGGAAGGGAATCCAGCGCACCTTGACCGCGAAACGCTGCTCCAGCGCGAAGACGGGATCGAAGGCGAGCCACGCATAGGGGCTCTTGTAGTCGGAGTACATCTTCAGTTCTTCGCGGTCGGTCATTGGCGTTCTTCCCCTCGGTCGTCGGTCTTTGTCCATAAGCTGGCCCAGCTTGGTCCTCGCGTCCAGACCGGCTCGCTCCGGGACACGCGCTGCACCGATCACGTCCTTCACCGTCAGTCCGCGCTTGCGCCGGAGACCGGCGCGGAACCATTGGGGCCGGGCGGGGTTTGCGCTGGACGAGCGAAGATGGAGCTTTGGAATGGCCCGGATGACCCTGCAGGATGTGTCGGACAAGATGGCGGATATCGACTTCGCGATGCTGTCCACCCGGACGGCGAAAGGCGATATCGCGAGCCGGCCGATGAGCAATAATGGCGATGTCGACTACGCCGGAGAGTCGTTCTTCTTCTCCGCCGACAGCGCCGGCACGATCGAGGATATCGAGCACGACGCGCATGTCGGGCTGACCTTTGCCGGCGCGAAGGGGCTGCTGGGCAAGCCGCCGCTGTTCATTGCGGTGGAGGGCGTCGCCGAGTTGATTCGCGACAAGGCGGCCTTCGCGGCCCATTGGACGAAGGACCTGGACCGGTGGTTCGAGGCCGGGGTGGACACGCCGGGGCTCGTTCTGATCAGGGTGAAGGCCAGCCGCGTGCATTACTGGGACGGCACGGACAACGCCGAGGTGAGCCTGCGATAGCCGCGCCGGCGCGAAGCTGATGGCGAGGGCGTAGCCGGAGCGCGTGCGGTCGCGACAAGGCGGGCGGATGGGTGGAGATTGAAACGCCTGCGCCGGACCGCCTGGGGAGGTGAACCCTTCTGTCGTTTTGGGCCGCCCTGGCACGATCTTTCTTTCTTCCGGGGCGGGATTGTGAGGCCCGCGGGGCCTCGCCAAGGTTCCCTGATGAGCAGCATCAGCAGTTATCCTGCCCACGCGCCGGCGAGTGGCGCGGAGGGTTTGAAATCGGCCAGCCGCGGCCTGCGCGGGGGCATCGCCGGGGAGATCGCGGGGACGCCGCGCGGCGGGGTTTCCGAGGCGACGTACGGGCTGCTGAAGTTCCACGGCACCTACGAGCAGTTCGATCGCGACACGGCGACGCCGCGCAAGCAGGCGGGGCTGGACAAGGAATGGTCGTTCATGGTGCGCGTGCGCGCCGCGGGCGGGGTGATGACCGCGGCGCAGTATCTGGCGCTGGACGATATCGCCGGGCGCTACGCCAACGGCACGCTGAAGATCACGACGCGGCAGGGCATTCAGTTCCACGGCACGGTGATCGGCGATCTGAAGCCGGAGATCGCGGCGATCAACCATGCGCTGCTGACCACCTACGCCGCCTGCGGCGACGTGGTGCGCAACGTGATGACCACGCCCGCCCCGCGGCGCGACGCGATCCACGCGCGGCTGCAGGCGGATGCGGCGATGCTGTCGGAGCGGCTGCTGCCGCGGGCGCGTGGCTATTACGAGATCTTTCTCGACGAGCCCGGCGACGAGGCCGCGCCGGCGGAGGAGGAGCCGATCTACGGCGCGACCTATCTGCCGCGCAAATTCAAGATCGGGTTGATTCATCACGCCGACAACACGGTTGATGTGCTGGCCAACGATCTCGGCTTCGTCGCGCTGTACGAGGGCGGCGTGCTGCTGGGCTATCAGGTGTACGTGGGCGGCGGCCACGGCATGACGCACAACAATCCGCGCACCTATCCGCGCATCGCGACGGCGGTGGGTTTCGTCGGGCCGGATGCGCTGTGGGACGCGACGGTGGCGGTGATCAAGCTGCAGCGCGATCATGGCGACCGCACCAACCGGCGGCGCGCGCGGCTGAAATACGTGGTGGACGATCGCGGCCTGGCCTGGGTGCGCGAGACCTTGATCACTGCCTACGGGCTCGCGCTGCAGGCGCCGCGCGCGGTGCCGGCGCTGGCAGTGCCTGAACTGCTGGGCTGGCACGAGCAGGGCGACGGGAAATGGTGGCTCGGCGTGCCGGTGGGCGCGGGGCGCATCGCGGGGGCGCTGCGGGCCGCGCTGCGCGAGGCCGTGGAACTGTCCGGCGCCAATCCGGTGTTCACGCCGCAGCAGGACGTGCTGCTGACCGATATCGATCCGATCAATCGCGGCGCGATCGACGCTTTGCTGGCGCGGCACGGCGTGAGGCCGGCGGCAGCACTTTCGCCGGTGGACCGCTGGGCGCTGGCCTGCACGGCGCTGCCGTTCTGCGGCCTGGCGCTGACCGAGGCGGAGCGGGTGCGCCCGGCGATCGTGGCGGACGTGGAGGCGCTGCTGGCGCGCCACGGCATGGCGCAGGAGCGGCTGAGCCTGCGCATCGCGGGCTGCCCGAACGGATGCAGCCGGCCCTATGCCGGCGATCTCGGCCTGGTGGGGCGGGTGCCCGGGCACTACGCGCTGTTCGTCGGCGGCGACTTCGAGGGCACGCGGCTGTCGTTCAAGCTGGCGGAGAAAGTGCCGGTGGACGCGATCGCGGCGACGCTGGAGCCGGTGGTTGCCGCCTGGGCGGCCACACGGCGCGCCGGCGAGGGGTTCGGAGATTTCTGCACGCGGCTGGGGGCGGACCGGGTGGGCGCCCTGCTGCCCGGGCATAGCGAGGCAGCGGCATGAGCGCGACAACGGCATCCCCCGAAACCCACGCACCCGCCTGCGCGCCGGCCGAGCTGCACGACGAACTCACGGAACAGCTGTGGGAAGAGCACGGCTGGTCGATGACCGGGCGGCAGACGGCGGTGATCCTGCTGGCGGTGCTGGCGATTTCCGCGGTCTGCGCGCTGGTGGGCTGATCGGGCGCGCCGGCGGGTTCAGACGCCGACCATCACGTCCGAGGCCTTGATCACGGCGGTGGCCTTCATGCCGGGTTTCAGGCCGAGCTCCTCCGCCGCCTCGTTGGTGATGGAGGCGGTGATGGTGACGGCGGGCGAGACCTCGATCGTCACATGCGTGGTGGTCGCGCCGGGCTTCACGGCCTTGATGGTGCCGGCGATCTGATTGCGGGCGGAAATCCTCATTTCGGCGTCTCCATGGTTTTTGCGGCCTGTCTGGCGGCGCAGGCGCGGTTGAGCGCGAGCAGGTGCTTGCGCGCCGCGGCGGCGGTCTCCAGCTCGATGGCGCGGTAGCGGGCGATCACCGCCTTGCCGGCCTCGGTGAGGCGGGCGCCGCCGCCGCCATTGCCGCCGGCGGCGGTTTCGATCACCGGGCGGCCGAGGCTGCTGTTGAGATCCTCCACCAGCTGCCAGGTGCGGCGGTAGGAGATGTGCAGCGCGCGCCCGGCGGCGGAGATCGAGCCGGAGCGCGCTATTTCCTCCAGCACGGCGACCTTGCCGGGGCCGATGCGCGCGCCGGAGGCGAGGTCGATGCGGATCCTCAGCCGGTCGCCGGCATCGGCGGATTTCGGTTTGCGTTCGTGCGTGACGGTCATCCGGTTCTGGCCCGACTGCTTGCCGCCGCTATATCCGCACGGCTATACCGGCGCAAGCCGGGAGATGCGGATGCGCGCTTGGGTTTTGCTGGTGCTGATGCTGCTGGGAGGCGCGGGGGCGCGGGCGGCGGAGCTGGTGGATGCGACCGGGCGCAGCGTGGCGATCCCCGATCACGTGGCCCGCGTGCTGCCGGCCGGGCCGCCGGCGGCGGTGCTGATTGCGGCGCTGGCGCCTGATGTGATGGTGGGTTGGACCTCGGCGCTGCCCGACGCGTCGCGCGCGCTGGTGGCACCGGCGGCCGCGGGCCTGCCGCAGGTTCCGCGGCTGACGGGGCGCGCGGATGTGACGGCGGCGATCGCCGCGCTGAAGCCGGACCTGATCGTGGATTATGGCACGGTGTCGCCGCGCTATGCTGATCTGGCGCGTACGACGCAGCAGCGGACGGGCATCCCGACGGTGCTGCTGGACGGCGCGCTGGGGGACATTCCGGACGTGCTGCGCAAGCTGGGCGCCGCACTGCACCGCGAAGCGCGGGCCGAGGCGCTGGCGGCGTTCGCCGAGGCCGTTCTTGCGCTGCCCGCGCCCGCCACGGCACGCACCGTGGTGTACGCGCGCGGCGCCGATGGGCTGACCGTCGCCGCGCCCGGGACGGACGCGACGGAGGTGTTTGCGCGGCTCGGCTGGCGCGCGCTGGCGCCCGATGGGGCGGGCATGTTCCGCCCCGCCAGCATCGCGGCGATCGGCGCGCTGGACCCGGACATGCTGGTCTTCTCCGACCCGCACATGCGCGAGGTGCTGGCGCAGGACGAGGCATGGCGGAGCGTGCGGGCGGTGCGCGAGGGCCATGCGTTCGTCGCGCCGAGCGCGCCGTTCGGCTGGGTGGAGGAGCCGCCCTCGATCAACCGGCTGCTGGGGCTGGCGTGGCTCGGCGGTTTCGATCCGCGCCTGCTGGCGGCGCTGTTCAATGCCGTCGTGTACGGCCACGTGCTGACGGCGGCGCAGGGCGAGGCCGTGCTGGCCGGGCTGCATCCGATGCAACGCTGAGGGATCACAGTATGCGGTTTGTACTTATCCTGTGCCTGCTGCTGGCCCCCGTCGCCGCGCGCACGCAGACCTTGACGGTGTTCGCCGCGGCGAGCCTGACCGATGCGATGAAGGATGTGGCCGGGCTGTGGGAGCAGGCCGGACATCCGAAGCTTGTACTGTCCTTCGCCGCCAGCTCCACGCTGGCGCGCCAGATCGAGCAGGGGGCGCCGGCGAACCTGTTCGCCTCCGCCGACGAGAAGTGGATGGATTATCTCGCGGATAAAAACCTGATCGCGCCGGGCACGCGCAGGTCGCTGCTGGGCAACGACCTTGTACTGATCGTGCCCGCCGATAAACCACTGCATGTCACGATCGGGCCGGACTTCGATTTCGCGGGCCTGCTGGGGCCGGGCGGGCGCATCGCGACCGGGGATCCCGCGCATGTGCCGGTGGGGATCTATGCCGAGCAGGCGCTGCGCAAGCTGGGTGTGTGGGACAGCGTCGGGCCGCGCCTGGCGCGCACCGATGACGTGCGCTCCGCGCTGCTGCTGGTGGAGCGGGGGGAGGCGCCGGCGGGGATCGTTTACGGCACGGACGCGGCGGTTTCGAAGGCCGTCATGGTGGCGGGGGTTTTTCCGGCGACCAGCCACGATCCGATTTCCTATCCGTTCGCGGTGACCAAGGCGGGCGACACGGCGGAGGCGCGCGCGCTGCTGGATTTCCTCGGCGGGGCGCAGGCGCGGGCGGTGTTCGTCGCGCGCGGGTTCAAGGTCGAATAGGCTGAGCCTCTCGCCGGATGAATGGACCGCGGTCCGGCTGACGCTGGAGGTGGCGGCGCGGGCGGTGGGGTTCGGGCTGCCGCTGGCGGTGCTGATGGCGTGGCTGCTGGCGCGCGCGCGGTTTCCCGGGCGGGGGCTGGTGAACGCGCTGGTGCACCTGCCGCTTGTACTGCCGCCCGTTGTGACGGGGTGGCTGCTGTTGATTCTGTTCGGCGTGCGCGGCCCTGTGGGCGCGCTGTTGTACGAGTGGTTCGGCATCCGGCTGGTGTTCACCACGGCCGGCGCCGCGCTTGCCTGCGCCGTCATGGTGTTTCCGGTGATGGTGCGCGCCATCCGCCTGTCGCTGGAGGCGGCCGATCCCGGGCTGGAGCAGGCGGCGCGCACGCTGGGGGCCGCGCGGTGGGACCGGTTTTTCAACGTCACCCTGCCGCTGGCCTCGCCGGGGATTCTGGTGGGCGCGGTCGTCGCGTATGCGACGTGCCTGGGTGAGTTCGGGGCGGTGATCACGTTCGCGGCCAATATTCCGGGCGAGACGCAGACGCTGCCGCTGGCGATCTACGCGGCGTTGCAGGTGCCGGGCGGAGAGGCGAAGGCGGCGCAGCTGTCGCTGGTGTCGCTGACGCTGGCGTTGGGCGGGCTGCTGCTGTCGGAATTCCTGGGCCGGCGGCTCAATGTGGCGCTGGGCAGGTGAGCCTGGCGGTTCGGCTGCGCCATCGCTTCCCCACGGTTGGAATCGACGTGGCGTTCACCGTGCCCGCGCCGGGGGTGACGGTGCTGTTCGGGCCGTCCGGCGCGGGGAAGTCCACGGTCATCGCGGCGGCGGCGGGGCTGCTGCGGCCGGACGAATGCCGGATCGAACTGGACGGCGTTGTACTTGCGGACACCGCGTCCGGCGTTTGGCTGCCGCCGGAAAAGCGCCGCGTGGGGCTGGTGTTTCAGGATGCGCGGCTGTTTCCGCACATGTCCGTGCTGACCAATCTGCGCTTCGGGCTGCGGCGCGCGCCGCCGGGGGCGATCGGGCTGGAGGAGGTGGTGGACCTGCTGGGCATCGGCGCGCTGCTGGGGCGGCGGCCGAAGACGCTGTCGGGCGGGGAGCGGCAGCGCGTGGCGATCGGGCGCGCGCTGCTGGCACAGCCGCGCCTGCTGCTGATGGACGAGCCGCTGGCGAGCCTGGACGCGGCGCGCAAGGCGGAGATTCTGCCGTTCCTGGCGCGGCTGAAGACGGCGCTGCGGTTGCCGGTGCTGTACGTGACTCATGCGCCGGACGAGGTGGTGCGGCTGGCGGATTCGCTGGTGCTGATGGAGGCCGGACGGGTGGTGGCGAGCGGGCCGCTGCCGGAGATCGCGTCGCGGGCGGATTTGCCGTTTGCCCGCGATGGCGATGCCGGCGCGGTGCTGCTGTGCCGTGTGGCCGGGCATGAGCGCGCGCGGATGTTGACCCGGCTGGACGCGGCGGGGGTGGCGTTATGGGTGCCGTTGATGGATGCGGCGGTGGGGGCGGCGTGCCGCGTGCGCATTCCCGCGCGCGAGGTGATTCTGGCCGGGCGCGCGCCGGAGGCGATCAGCCTGCACAATATCGTGCCGGGACGCGTGGGCCGGATTGCCGCTGATGATGCGGCGCGGACGGTGCTGGTGGAGGTGGCATTGCCGGGCGGGGCATTGCTGGCGCGGGTGACGCCGGATGCCGTTGCGCGGTTGGGGCTGGGGCCGGGTGCGGCGGTGCTGGCGCTGATCAAGTCGACGTCGATCGAGGTGCTTGGGGCGTGAGCGGGCGTTTGATCGCTTGAATGGCCGACGGCGCCGATTTGATGTATGATGCGTGATGTTGACTGGAGTGTTCAGATGCGGACGACCCTCGCCATCGACGACGACGTTCTGACGGCTGCCAAGGCGATTGCGCGGCAGACGAACCGCACGATCGGCGATGTCGTCTCCGACCTTGCCCGCCGCTCGCTGCGGCCGGCTGCGAGCTTGGGCGAGCGGAACGGCATTCCGCTGCTTGCCGTGCGCAGGACTGACGTGATCGTCACGCCGGAGCTGGTCAACGGGCTGCGCGACGAACAGGCGTGACGTATCTGCTCGATGTGAATGTGCTGATTGCCTTGATCGATCCGGCCCATGTTGGGCACGAGGCTGCCCATGTCTGGTTCTTGGGCGGGGGCAGCGCCGCGTGGGCGACCTGCCCGATCACCGAAAACGGCGTGATCCGGATCATCGGCAATCCCAGATATCCGAATTCCGTTGGTTCTCCGGCCGCGGCCGCGCCGATTGTCGCGCGCCTGCGCGCGCGCCCGGGCCACGAGTTTTGGAACGACGATATAAGCCTGGTGGATTCGACTCTGGTCAACGCCGGGCACATCGCGACGCCCGGCCAGGTTACCGACACTTATCTCCTCGCCCTTGCCGTCGCCCGGAACGGACGGCTGGCAACGTTCGATCGGAGGCTCTCGACCAGGGCGGTACGAAGCGGCAGGTCGGGCCTGCATGTGATCGATGGTGCCGCGTGATTCGCGGCGCAGAAAAGGATGGAGCTGCAGACCTTGCGCTTGCTCGATCAATGCCCCTCTGCCGGGAAGCGGGGCAAGTCAAGGCGCGCCGCTTGGCGCCCGCGCTCGTGCGCGGCCTGGCCTTGAGTTGACCCGCTTCCCGGCGGACACTGGGCGATCGAGGCAGCCGAACCGGACCCGCCATCCGAGCGTTGGCGCCGCCGTAGTCAAGTAAAGGATCGCCCGACATGGACACGCACCCTGCCCTCGCCCGCGGCCGCGTCGCTGTTGTCACCGGAGCGGCGAGCGGGATCGGCCTCGCGGCCGCTCAGCGTTTCGCGGCGATCGGGATGAAACTCTGCCTCGCGGACCTGTCGGCGGAGGCGCTGGAGCGCGCGGCATCCGCCATCATCGCCGCCTCGCCCATCGGGCGCGAGGCGGTCATCACCGTGCCCATCGATGTCAGCAGGCTCGAGGCAGTACAGGCGCTGGCGGACGCCGCCTACGGCGCGTTCGGCGAAGTGGGTGTGCTGATGAACAATGCGGGCACCGCGCCCGGCGGCGGGCCGTGGGATCATATCGATCGGTGGCGCCACGTGCTGGAGGTGAATCTGTGGGGCGTGATCAACGGCGTGCAGACATTTACCCCGCGCATGCTCGCCCAGCGCACGCAATGCGCCATCGTCAACACCGGATCCAAGCAGGGCATCACCTGCCCGCCCGGCGACACCGCCTACAATGTCAGCAAGGCCGGCGTGAAGGTGCTGACCGAGGCGCTGGCGCACAGCCTGCGCAACGAAGAGGGCGCGCGCATTTCAGCGCATCTGTTGATTCCCGGCTCGACCTTTACCGGCATGACGCGCGGCGGCCACACCGAAAAGCCGCCGGGCGCGTGGACGCCGGGGCAGGTGATCGACATGCTGGTGGACGGGATGAACCGGGGCGATTTCTACATCCTCTGCCCCGATAACGACGTCACGCGCGAGATCGACAACCGCCGCATCCTGTGGGCGGCGCAGGACATCACGCAGAACCGGCCACCGCTGTCGCGCTGGCACGCGGACTACAAGGCCGCGTTCGAGACGTTCCTGCGCGCCTAGCTGCCCGCGCCGGGTGGGGCGACGGTCACCGGGCGCTCGCTCCAGTTCGCCGGGAACAGGCGGCGCAGGCTCTCCACCTTGGGCATGTCGTTGGCGGCGATGTAGCCGTTGGTGGGATGGCGTTCGAGATAATCCTGGTGGTACGCCTCCGCGGGGTAGAACGCGCCGGCGGGATCGATGCGCGTGGCGATCGGACGGCTGAAGGCGTGGGCGGCGTCGAGCTGCGCGATATAGGCGCGGGCCACACGCTCCTGCTCCGGGCCGGTCACGAAGAGGTCCGAGCGGTACTGCGTGCCCCAGTCCGGGCCCTGGCGGTTGACCTCGGTGGGGTCCAGCGCCACGGAGAAGAAGATCTGCAGCAGGCGGCCATAGGTGACGCGCGACGGATCGAAGGTGACGCGGACGGATTCCGCGTGGCCGGTGGTGCCGGAACTGACGCGTTCGTAGCCGGGATTGGCGACGGTGCCGCCGGCGTAGCCGGAGACGGCCTGCGTGACGCCGGCGACATGCTCGAACACGCCCTGCACGCCCCAGAAGCAGCCGCCGGCGAAGACCGCGGTCTGCAGGGCCGGGCCGGCGGCGGCGACGTCCTCGGCCGGGGGCGGCAGCGCGCGCTCCGCGCCATCGGCGCGCGGGATCGGCAGCACGGCGAGGGCCACGGCTGCAAGCGCGGCCGCGCCCAGCGCGGCGGCCAGGCGGGTCCTGGAGGAACGGAACATCGGGCTCTCCGGTGCTGTGCGAACGCACCGGAGTAAATGGGGCGGGAGCGGCGCGCCTGCAACAACGGCGCGGCGCGGGATCAGACCGGGACGGCGATGCCGTCCAGGCGCGGGTCCGAGGCGCCGCAGAGGGACTGGCCGCCATGCTCGATCACGATGGCCTGGGCGCTGCCTTCGAAGGAGCGCATGAAATCATGCGTCGCCATCCAGTCCTCCGGCACCGCCTCGCCGGCGATGACCTCGTGCCCGAGTGCGGCAAGGCCGTCGACGAAGCCGGGGGTGGGATGCGGTTCGACGCTGATGCGCCGCCCGTCCAGCGCGCGCACGCGCGGCGCGTCGATGGCCTGCTGCAGGTTCATGTCGCGGTCGATGAGGTTGACGAGGATCTGCACCTGCCCCTGCGGCTGCATGTTCGCGCCCATGCAGCCGAAGGTCATGCGCAGCGAGCCATAGGCGTTGCGCATCATCGCCGGCAGGATGGTGTGGCGCACCCGCTTGCCGGGGGCAGCCGCGTTGGGGTGGCCGTCTTCCAGCTCGAAGTCCGCGCCGCGATTGTGCAGGATCACGCCGGTGCCGGGCACGATGATGCCGGAGCCGAACACGTCGGAAATGCTGGTGATGAGGGAGACCGCGTTGCGGTCGCGGTCGACGACGGTGAGATAGGTG
>Ga0182012_10004276_pt1 | contig 14972 bp, 15 predicted proteins | sample 612S2SmetaG_FD_120486 | JGI IMG/M metagenome (GOLD analysis project Ga0182012, IMG submission 120486) | Permafrost microbial communities from Stordalen Mire, Sweden - 612S2S metaG | ecosystem: Environmental > Terrestrial > Soil > Wetlands > Permafrost | place: Sweden: Stordalen | collected... | reverse complement strand
CGGCGCACCACCAGCGGAAGATAGAAACTGTCCGCTACCGCGAGGTGATTACTGGCCAGAATCGCTGGCCCGGAACTCGGAACATGTTGCAGTCCTTCGACTTTCGGCCGACCGAGCACGATGAACATAGGGCCCATGAAGATGTACTTGAATAGCCAGTACCACATGGCCCTCCCTCTCGTCCGCGTCCGATCGTCCTATGCGCTCACTGTACCCACCCGCGACTGATGGGACCACCTTCGGTGCAGGCGGGTCACTCCTCGACGGTGACGGGAATCGCCTCGTAGCGTGTCTTCCCGGTGGCTTGTCCACCGACGCTGCCGGCGGTGGTCCCAGCAGCCGTTTCGGTGGACTGGCCGCCGCCGGGCGGCCCATCTGGTGGCGGTTTCGCGGATTGGTCGACGTCACTGACATCACTGACGATGGCGCGGATGACCTCCAGCAGAGCGATGCTGTGGTCCGCGATGACGGTGAGCAACGGGTGCTGATCGCCGGTTGCCAGTGCGGCCAGTGCGCAGACGGGACACCACAGCTGCTGGCATTTGCCGGTCCCGACACCACCGCCCGCTGTCAATGCGGCCGCCGCCCGCATCACCGGGTCGACACCGTCCAGAATGGCCTGGGCGAGCCTACGCAGCTCGGGACCAATCTCAGGATGGGCGCCACTCACGTCGGCCACACCTCCGGATCCGGTCGAAAACGAATTGTCAGCTCAGAGCCCCGCAGATGTGCGTCCAGTACGGTGCACCGCCGCAGTACGGAGGCCAACCGAACCCTGCGCCGCAATCCGCCCGCGCTGACGATCAGGTCGTCGTCGACCCGGCCCAGCTTCAGCGTTGCGGGATCGAGCTGGGACAACGCTAGACGCAGTCGATATACCGACTCCAGCCCCGACCCGGATTCCAGATCCACAACAGGGCGCAACGGCCCCGGTGGCGCGGTCCCGCGCCGACGACCGGCACTGTCGAGCAGGCCGCCCAGGGCCTTGGGACCGATCGGCTCGGCGGATAGGTGCGGAGCCACCACCAACGCCACGTCGCCGATGGTGGCGTGGAGTTCGTCGAGGACAGCCCGTTGCTCCGAAATGCGTTCGGCATACCAGTAGAACGCCGGGTGCTCGGGCAGATTCTGGTACTCGTAAGACTCGTCTTCCTCCAAAACCTGGTTGACGATCAGCTCCTCGACGGTGACACCCATCAGCGCCAAGGAACCCAGTGTCCGAACGGCCTCGGCCGCGACCACCCGCTCGGCGGTCAACACCAGGTAGGCACTAACCCGCTCGCCGTCGGTCAGCAATGCGCTGAGCCGCTCGACGCCGGAGCTGATGCGCTCCATCAGTTCCACGATCGCAGCCGACCGGGTGTCGTCGGCGCTGATGGACAGCCTGCTATGACGCGGCCAGGCGCGCTCCACGTACAGCGCGAAGGTCGCGGGCAGTGTCAACATTCGCAACGCATCCGCAGTCGAGGCGCAATCGACGACGATGCGATCCCAGCGCCCGGCGGCTGCGAGCTGACTGACCGTATACAGACCCAGCACTTCCTGGATACCCGGCAACGCTGAGAGTTCTTCGGGGGCAATGCTGCTCAACTCGGAATCGGGAAATCGCCGATCCAGGGCGTCGACCACTTCCTGCCATCGGGCTTCGAGCAGGGCAAGGGTGTCGAGTGCCAGCGCGTCCAGAAAGCCACCGCTCGGCTCGCCCAGCCCGGTATCGAGGTCGGTGGACACCCGGACCGGTTCGCCCTGAGCACTGGGCGGGACCGGAACGCCCAGCACGTCACCCAGTGAGTGTGCCTGGTCGGTGGACACGACCAGGACCCGCCGCCCCTCGCTCGCATCACAAACGGCGGTGGCGCACGCCAGGGTGGATTTTCCTACCCCGCCCTTGCCAACGAAAAGACTGATCCGGGCGGTGGGCACCCGGAATTTGCTGGACTCACTCAGCCTCGACTCGTTTCTTGAGATCCTTCAAAGCGGTATCGGTCAACCTGCGCTCGGCCTTGCGCTTGAGCAATCCGATCATCGGGATGGTGAGATCAACCGTGAGTTCATAGGTGACGTCAGTGCCAGAACCCTTGGGCGCCAGGCGATATGAGCCGTCGAGAGATCGCAGCAGCGAGCTGGAGACCAGAGTCCAGCTCAGCGACTGGTGGTTTTTCGGCCATTTGTAGGTCATGACCAAGGTGTCTTTGATAACGCCTGCATCCATCACGAATCGCACGACTTTCGGAAAGCCGTCAGAGCCTCTTTCTTGCACTTCGGCTTCCTTGTACTCCGATATCCACTCCGGGTAAGAATCGATATCGGCAATCACTTCCAAAACCGTGCCTGGATCCGCTTCGATGTAGATCGTCTGCGACGTCTTCTCCGCCACCTGGCTTCTTCCCTCTCTCCCGCACGCGAGTCGACCCCCGGCCATCTACGGAAGTACCCAGACCTTTAGGCCGAAACGGTACTCTCCGCGCGAAACCTCGACCCGGTTAAACTACCGGAGAGACCCCGACCGGGCGCGATCGTTCCAGGGTCGTCTTGACCTCGAAGGCCATTATCTTGCCCGCCACCCGACGGCGGTGCGTCATTTTTGCCAAGTTCAGCTTGGCCAGCTGCCAGGCTGGGAGTCCGGTCGGTTCGGCGTGCAGGAAATAATGCAGCACCACCCCGTCCAGCCCGTCCTTCATGGGTTCCAGCCAGATTTCCATGGTGCCGGTCAGGGCGCCGGTAACCGCCCACCTGATCCCTTTTTCCGCACGATCCTCGACGACCTGCAACCGCAGATCTGGCCACCATCGGCGCCAGCTGGACCGATCGGCGACCGCGGCGCCTACCTTTGCGCCGTCGGCAGCGACAAACGTTTCGTCCGCGATCTGGATGCTGTTCATCGCCTCAGCTTCACACATCAACCTCGGACATCCGGCTCAGGGCACTGTACACCGGGCGCCGACCGGATCTCCCTGCTGCGCGAATATTCGGATTAGGCTGGCCGACAGCAAGCCAGGGCGTAAAAATCTCCAGCAAAGTCACTAGGTCAACGAGGTCAAAGAGTGCGTGAATACAGTGTTCCTGCCCGCTTTTCCGTCGGCGAGCACGACAACATCGCGGCCGCGGTCTTCGAGCACGAGCGCGACGATCCCAGCTATGTCATCTACCAGCGTCAGGTCGACGGCGTCTGGACTGATGTCACGTGCGCCGAGGCGGCCGATCAGATTCGTTCTGCGGCATTGGGTTTGATCTCGCTGGGAGTGCAGGCCGGCGACCGGGTGTCGATCTTTTCAGCCACCTGTTACGAGTGGGCGATCCTCGACCTCGCGATCCTGTCCGTGGGGGCGGTCACCGTTCCGATTTACGAGACGTCGTCGGCCGAGCAGGTGCGCTGGGTGCTCAAGGACTCCGAAGCCGTGCTGGTGTTCGCCGAAACCGACGCGCACGCGGCGATGGTCACCGAGCTCACCGGCGAGCTGCCCGCTCTGCGGCGGGTGCTGAACATCAACGGTACTGGTCCAAAAGCACTCGACCAGCTGGGCGAGGCCGGCGCGTCCGTGGACCCGGCTGAGCTGACGGTCCGGCTTGAGGCGCTGCGTGCCGAGAACCCGGCGACGCTCATCTACACCTCGGGCACCACCGGACGGCCTAAAGGCTGCCAACTCACGCATTCCAACCTGCTCTACGAGATCCGGGGCACCCAGGAGTGCCTCCCGACGCTGTTGCAGAAAGGTGGGCGGCTGCTGGTCTTTCTGCCACTTGCCCACGTGTTGGCCCGGGCGCTCACCTTGTCCGCCTTCGCCAGCAAGATGACCGTCGGATTCACCAGCGACATCAAGAATTTGATGCCAATGCTCGCGGTGTTCAAACCGACGGTGGTGGTCTCGGTGCCGCGGGTGTTCGAGAAGATATACAACACCGCCGAGCAGAACGCCGCCAACGACGGCAAGGGGCAAATCTTCCAGTTAGCAGCGCAGACCGCAGTCGACTGGAGCCGGGCCCACGACGATGGCAAGCCGGGTCTGCTGCTGCGCGCCAAGCACGCTGCATTCGACCGGCTGGTCTACCACAAGCTGCGCACAGCGCTGGGCGGCGACTGCCACGCGGCCGTCTCCGGTGGGGCACCGCTCGGCGCGCGGCTCGGCCACTTCTACCGCGGAGTGGGTCTGACCATCTATGAGGGCTACGGCCTGACCGAGACCAGCGCAGCGATCACGGTCAACCAAATCCAGGCCGGCGGCCTGAAGATCGGCAGCGTCGGAAAGCTGGTGCCCGGCAACGGTCTGCGCATCGCTGCCGACAAGGAGCTGTTGGTGCGCGGCGGCGTGGTGTTCGGCGGTTACTGGCACAACGAGCAGGCCACTGCAGACGCGTTCGCCGACGGCTGGTTCAAGACCGGCGACCTCGGAGCGGTCGACGAGGACGGCTTCTTGACCATCACCGGCCGCAAGAAGGAACTCATCGTCACAGCGGGCGGTAAGAATGTCGCCCCGGCGGTACTGGAGGACCAACTGCGGTCGCACCCGCTGATCAGCCAGGCAATGGTCGTCGGGGACGCCAAGCCATTCATCGGCGCACTGATCACCATCGATCCCGAGGCGTTCGGTGGCTGGAAGGAGCGCAACAGCAAGGCGGCCAATGCGTCGGTGGGTGATCTGGCCGCTGACCCTGATTTGGTCGCCGACATCGACGCGGCCGTCAAGCACGCCAACCTCTCGGTGTCGCACGCCGAGGCGATTCGCAAATTCCGCATCCTGCCGGTCGACTTCACCGAGGAGACCGGAGAGCTGACACCGACGCTGAAGGTCAAGCGCAACGTGGTGGCCGAGAAGTTCGCCTCCGATATCGAGGCGATCTACACCAAGGGCTAAGGGGCAGTGAGCAGGTTCGCCAGCCGGACGGCCAGCGTGTCCCAGCGCCACTGGGCCGTCACCCATTCACGCCCGGCTGCGCCCATCGCGGCAGCCCGGTCGCGATCGGTCAGCAAGTCAGTGACCGCGTCGGCGATCGTGCTCACCGAGCGGCCGTCGACGATGAGCCCAGTCTTGTTGTGCTGCAAAGCTTCCGGAGCTCCACCCGAGTCGCCGGCGATTACCGGCACGCCGGTGGCCGATGCCTCGAGGAATACGATGCCCAAGCCCTCGACGTCCATACCCGCGCCCCGGGTACGGCACGGCATGGCGAAGACGTCAGCCAGTGCGTGGTGGGCGGGTAGTTCGGCGGCTGTCACACCGCCGGTGAACGTCACGTGGTCGGCGACAGAGCACCCCTGGGCCAGCTTGCGGAGGGCCTCCAGGTACGGACCGCCGCCGACGATCACCAGTGCGGCTCCATCGACCCGCTGCCGGATCGACGGCAATGCCCTGATCAGCATGTCCTGGCCTTTGCGTGGCACCAGCCGCGACAGGCACACGACGGTGGGCCGATCACCCAGCCGGTAGCGGTCGCGGAGCTCGGCGCGGGCAGCCGGGTCGGGCCGGAACCGCTCCGTGTCCACCCCGGGTGGCAGGTACTCCAACGAGGCCGAGGCTCCGAAGGCCGGCGCGAAGCGCGACCGTGTGTAGCGGCTGACAAACGTCACGACGTCGGTGTCGTCGCCGATGCGACGCAGCACCGAGCGCGCTATTGGGAGCATCGACCAGCCCACTTCGTGGCCGTGCGTGCTCGCCAGCACCCGGGCCGCCCCGGCCTGGCGGGCACGCTGTGCCAGCAGGGCCAACGGTGCGGCCGCGCCAAACCAGACAGTGTCGATGCCGTGGTCGCCGATCAGCCGGCGCATCCGCGCAGCGACGGCCGGGCCGGGCAGCATCAGCGTGGTGGGATGGCGCACCACCTGATATCCGTCAGCACCGGCTGAGTCGGCTGCCTTATCGAAGGCGTCGGCGCCTTTCCATCGCGGTGCGTACACCATCACCGAATGCGACCCGGCGTCAACCAGTCGACTGACGAACTCTCCCAGGTAGGACTGGATGCCGCCGGGCCGGGGCGGAAAGTCGTTGGTTACCAGCAGGACCCGGCTCACCTGCGTCAGGCTAGCGCAAGCGCTTAGCGCATCATCCACTGCTTCCACTGGGTGAGCAGGCCGGCCGAGTCGACACCGAGCACCTCACGGGCAGCGGTGAACGGGTCGACGTGCCCGACACCACAGGCGGCCAGATAGTAGGCGCGCAACGTCGGCGATCCGTAGGTATCGGCGACGAAGCGGGCGAACCACCATGCGCGGTCATAAGCCAGCGAGCGCTGCGGACCGGGTGCGTCCAGGTCGATGTCCGACGGCAACGACAGGTACACAGAGCGCGCGTCGGCAGGCACTGGGGTACGTGGCCTGGCGACGAAATCAGCGACCCCCTCGGTCAGCCAGTGCGGCGCATCCAGCGCGGTATCGACGCGGGCTGCGTAATGAAAAAGCTCGTGGGCCAGAACAATTCGTAGTGCCGGTTCGCTCATGTTGGCCGCTCCCGGAGCGAAGACGATCCGTTGGCCAACCGCGGCCCGGTGAGCAGGGTCGACGTAGTCGACGACCGTCACCGCCGCGATATCGGCCCACTGCGATGCCGGCCCGCCACCGGCGGCAATGCGAAACTGCTCGTCCGAGTCAGCGGCCACCACCGAGATATCGCGCGACCAATCCACCCCCCAGAAAGCCTCCACTTGGTCGACCGCGGTACCAATGTTCGACGCGATACGCGCCAGCAGGCGGTCGGTGGCCGGGCCGCCGATCAGCCGCACGATGCGGTCGCCGACGACCAAGGGCGTCGCCACGACATTCACCTGGCGATGAGCCGGTGCCACCAGCTGCGCCCGTCGTTCGGAACTGTCGCGCGCCACTGGCACGGCCGCGGCCGCGGTCAGCTCGACAACGACCACCCACGCCAGCAGCAGCGGAAGCCATCGGCGTTGCTGGCCAAGCGGCCCCAGGCCGAGGCGTTTAGTACCGGCGGGCGTCGTAGATCGGGCCGGACGCGTTCATCGGCACCACCCGCACTGGCACACCGTAGGTGGAGGAATGGACCATCATGCCGTCACCGATGTAGATGCCCGCATGCGAAGCGTCTGAGTAGAACGTCAGCACGTCGCCGGGTTGCAGGTCCGACAGTGCCACCGGCTGACCGCCTTGGGCCAGCGCTTGGCTGGAGTGGGGCAGTGCGATCCCGGCTTGCTGGAAGGCCCACATCACCAATCCGGAGCAGTCAAAACCGCCGGGTGCGGCACCGCCCCACGAATACGGCGTTCCGATCTGGGTCAAGGCCGCCTGCACAACAGTCGCGCGGTCACCGCTGCCGGCGCCACCTGGCGGCGGGAAAAATCCGGGCAGGCCGCCGGGCGGCGGAGCCTGATCTGGTGCTGGCACGCCGTCCGGTGGTGTACCGGGCGGTAAAGCATCCGGCGCGGGCACGCCCGGTACAGGAGCCCCCGGCGGGAGCGGTCCGGGAGCGGCGAGTGCGGTCCGCTGTGCAGGCGACAACGACACGTACTGCGACTTGACGACAGCGATCTGCACCTGCAATTGGCTCTGCTTGGACTGCAGGCTCGCCCGTACCGCCGCTGCCTGCTCAGCCGCGCTCTTCGCGTCGGCCGCGGACTTCGCGGACGCTTGCTCGGCCTTGGCGGCCTGCTCTCCGGCCGTCCGGAAACTCGCCATCTGAGTGGACATTTGACGCGCCATCACGCGTTGCACAGCCAAGTTGTCGATCAGCTGCTGCGGTGAATCCGCTGTCAACATGGCGTCCAAGCCGTCAACGCGCCCACCCATGTAGGTCGCGGCGGCGAGTCTGTTGACCGCGGTCTGGAACGTGCCCAGGTGATCTTTCGCGGCCTCGACGGCGGCCTGGTCGTCCGCGTGTTTCTTGTCTGCGGCCTGCTGGGCTGCCAGCTTGCCGTTCAGGTCGAGTTGCGCGCTGTGCATTGCCTCGGTGGTCTGCTCAGCCTGCCGAGACAGCTCGTTGAGTTTTGCCAGCGCATCTTCGGCTGGGTCGGCCGACACATTCGAGACAAGAGCACCGGCTAGCACGGTCAACCCCGCAAGCGTCCCGGCGACGGAACGCAAAATGGAGCGGTTGGTCGAATACCTAAAGCCGAGCCTCAAGTTTCTCTTCCTCAAACTGCCATCGACGTGCGACGTGGTTCAGGTCTCAAACAGGTTACGAAACGATATCAACGTTGTCCAAAGGGAGCCGTTAAGAAAATAGATAGATTTCTGTCATTTCTATGTGAGGGCCAACCGCGGCGATGGATGAATCGGGAGCAACAAGGTGATTAAGCGACGCCAGACCCACGATTCCCGCGGATCGGCACCAATCGCAATCTCGGCGCCAATCCGACATCAGCCAGCACTTCCAGAGCGGCGTACTCGTCCTGCATTAACGTTCGCGGTACCCCGAGTAACACACTGATCACGCAGTCGCGGCATCCAGGGCCCCGCACCGCGCAGTCGTCACAGTCAATAACCACCGGCGCACCCGGTTCAGGCCCGCCTCTGCTCTCGGGTCCGCTGTCTTGTGCCATCAGGATGAGTCCTCTCGCTTTGCGCCCGGTCGGTCTGTCCGAACGCTAACCCCAGGCACCGACACTGCTCTGATACAGGTGTCGGTGCGGGTGTTTAACGTCACTCCCATGGGTGTGACCGGTGCGACTCAGCTGAGTTTCGCCGACCTGAAACCAGACGGTGCATCAAGCTGGGCGTCACCCGACGAACTCTCGTTGCGCGAAACCACTTTCGTCGTGGTGGACCTGGAGACCACCGGCGGACGTGCCAGGAGCACCGACGGAACACCGCCCGACGCCATCACCGAGATCGGGGCGGTCAAAGTCCGCAGCGGCGTCGTGCTCGGCGAGTTCGGCACCCTGGTGGACCCGCTCCGCAGCATCCCGCCCCAGATCGTGCAGCTCACCGGCATCACAACGGCGATGGTGTGTGACGCCCCGACGATCGACGCCGTGCTGCCGATGTTTTTGGAGTTCGCGCGCGATTCGGTGCTTGTCGCACACAACGCCGGGTTCGATATCGGATTCCTGCGGGCCGCCGCGCACCGGTGCCAAATCCCCTGGCCCGGGCCGCAGGTGCTGTGCACGGTGCGGCTGGCCCGGCGGGTGCTGAGCCGCGAGGAAGCGCCCAGCGTGCGGTTGGCCGCCTTGGCGCGGCTGTTCGCCGTCACCACCCAACCCACCCACCGCGCACTTGACGACGCTCGCGCCACCGTCGACGTGTTGCACGCACTCATCGAGCGAGTGGGCAACCAGGGTGTGCACACCTATGCCGACCTACGCTCGTATCTGCCCAATGTGACGCGAGCCCAGCGCCGCAAACGGGTGCTCGCCGACGGCCTGCCACGCCGGCCGGGCGTCTACCTGTTCCGCGGGCCGTCGGACGAAGTGCTCTACGTCGGGACAGCGGTCGACTTGCGACGCCGGGTGAATCAGTACTTCAACGGCACCGACCCCCGTGGCCGGATGACGGAGATGGTGGCGCTGGCCAGCGCCGTCGACCATGTTGAATGCGCGCATTCGCTGGAGGCCGGTGTGCGCGAGCTGCGCCTGTTGGCCGCACACGCCCCGCCGTACAACCGCCGGTCCAGGTTTCCGCACCGTTGGTGGTGGATAGCGCTGACCGACGAGGCGTTTCCACGACTGTCGGTGATGCGGGCTCCACGACACGACCGCGCCGTCGGCCCTTTTCGATCGCGCTCCGACGCCGCCGAGACAGCGGCCCTGCTCGCCCGGTTCACCGGGATCCGAACCTGCACCGCCCGCTTGGCGCGTTCAGCGCTGCACGGGCCGGCCTGCCCCGAGCTGGAGGTCTCACCGTGCCCGGCCGCCCGAGACGTCACGGCGACGCAGTACGCATCGGCCGTAGCGCGCGCCGCGGCCTTGATCGACGGTCTGGACAACAGCGCATTGGCCGCAGCCGTGCACCAGGTCACCGAGCTCGCCGAACACCGCCACTACGAGAGCGCCGCGCGACTGCGTGACCGCACCGCGGCTGCCGTCGAGGTGCTGTGGCGCGGCCAGCGGCTACGTGCACTGGCCGCGTTGCCCGAGCTCATCGCCGCCGCCCCGGACGGCGCGGGCGGATACCACCTCGCCGTCCTCCGGCACGGCCAACTCGCCGCGGCCGGCACCGCCAGGCGTGGAGTGCCGCCGATGCCGGTGATCGACGCCATTCACGCTGGCGCCCAGACAATCCTGCCGATGCAAGCCCCGCTCGGCGGCGCGCTGATCGAGGAGACCGCGCTCATCGCGCGCTGGCTGGCCACCCCGGGCGTGCGCATCGTCCGGGTCACTGACGGTGACTTCCAAGACTCTCAAGACTCTCAAGACTCTCAAGGATGGGCCTCGCCGCTGCGGTCAGCCGGAGCCTGGGCCGGGTGGGCGGCCCGGGCACGCTCGGCACGGTTGGCCCGCGAGCAGGCCGCTCAAGGCCCCGACTCAGACCTGCTTGCTGAACCGCACCCATCGCGCGAGCAGGTCTTCGGCGGCACCGGAGTCGATGGCCGCGCTGGCCCGCCGCAACCCGTCCTCCCACGCCGGCAGCCATTCAGCGTGGCTGGATAGCCCGGCATGGGCGACGATCGCACCAGCAGCGTTGAGCACGACGGCGTCCCGAACCGGGCCCGTGGCGCCGCCAAGAACCGCGCGCGCCTCTGCCGCGTTGGCTTGCGCGTCGCCGCCCAGCAGATCGTTGAGGTCGGCGCGGGCGAACCCGAACCCGGCGGGATCAAAAGTCAGCTTGTCCACCGTGCCGGCTTGTACTCGCCAGATCGTGCTCGTGGTGGTGGTGGTCAACTCGTCGAGCCCGTCGTCGCCGTGCACAACCAGCACGCTGGAGCGGCGCGCAGCGAACACCCCTGCCATCACCTCGGCGAGGTCGGCGAAGGCGCAGCCAATTAACCCGGCCCGCGGCGAGGCCGGATTAGTCAGCGGCCCAAGGAGATTGAATACCGTGGGCACCCCAAGCTCACGACGCACCGCGGATGTATGCCGGAACGACGGATGGAACAGCGGCGCAAAGCAGAACCCGATCCCGACTTCGGCGAGGCTGCGCGCGACCTGCTCGGGTCCGAGGTCGATGCGCACCCCGAGTGCCTCCAGCGTGTCCGCGCCACCGGCAAGCGACGACGACGCCCGGTTGCCGTGTTTGACCACCGGCACACCGGCGGCCGCAACGACTATCGACGCCATCGTGGACAAGTTGACGGTGCTGACGCCATCGCCACCGGTCCCGACGATGTCGACAGTGTCTACGGTGTCTCCGGAGTCGTTGGGCGCTGCACCGGCGGGCATCTGGAGCGCGTGGCTCAGCATGGCGTCGGCCAGCTCGCCGACTTCGGCGGCGGTGGGAACTTTCATTGTCATCGCCACCCCGAACCCAGCCATCTGGGCCGGTGTCGCATCGCCGGCCATAATCTGGTCCATGGCCCATGCGGCCTGGCCTCGCGCCAGATCCTGCCCGGCGGTCAACCGACCCAGAACCTGTCGCCAAGAGGGTGCCGGCCCAGCTGCATCTCCGGGAGACGAGCCGGCCGAAGAAACCTCCTCGCCGATGCGAGGTGACCGAGATGACCGAAATGACCGAGCCACGCGCCGATGGTCCCACGGGGACCCAGCCCCCCCAAACCGTCCCCCAGCCGTCCCCCAACCGTCTCCTAACCGCCGTAGACGAGCACGCCGGAAACGACGCGAACACTGAATTTCTCAGAAATTTCTGACCCGGGTGGTCGTCGACAACTACAAAGCGTCATACTTGCGGATGTGACGAGTGTTGTAGGGACCTCGGGGACGGCGATCACGTCGCGAGTGCATTCGCTGAATCGGCCCAACATGGTCAGTGTCGGCACCATAGTGTGGCTTTCCAGCGAGCTGATGTTCTTTGCTGGCCTGTTCGCGTTCTACTTCACAGCGCGTTCGCAGGCCGGCGGGAAATGGCCGCCGCCGCCGACCGAGCTGAATCTGTACCAAGCCGTCCCCGTGACGCTGGTCCTGATCGCCTCGTCGTTCACCTGCCAGATGGGCGTGTTCGCGGCCGAACGCGGCGACGTCTTCGGGCTGCGCCGCTGGTACGTGATCACTTTCTTGATGGGCCTGTTCTTCGTCCTGGGCCAGGCCTACGAGTACTACCACCTGGTCTCCCACGGCACGACCATCCCGGGCAGCGCCTATGGCAGCGTGTTCTATCTGGCCACCGGCTTCCACGGGCTGCACGTCACCGGCGGCCTGATCGCCTTCATTTTCCTGCTGGCCCGCACCGCGATGAGCAAATTCACACCGGCGCAGGCCACGGCCAGCATCGTCGTCTCCTACTACTGGCATTTCGTCGACATCGTATGGATCGCTCTGTTCACCGTGATCTATTTCATCCGTTAGCCGACGCTGGACGAACAGGAGTGCTCGGGTTGAAGAAACTGAGGCCCACCCGATCCGGTGGCAACAAGCCGAGTGGCCGCTCGCGCCGGCGGCTTCGCCGTCGGTTGTCCGGAGGCCTGCTACTGCTGATAGCGCTGACCATTTCGGGGGGATTGGCGGCGGTCCTCACCCCCACCCCACAGGTAGCCGTCGCCGACGAGTCCTCCTCGGCGCTGCTGCGCACCGGCAAACAGCTGTACGAAACCGCCTGCATCACCTGCCACGGCGCCAACCTGCAAGGGGTGCCGGACCACGGGCCGAGCCTGATCGGCGTTGGCGAGGCGGCGGTCTATTTCCAGGTGTCCAGCGGCCGGATGCCCGCGATGCGTGGCGAGGCCCAGGCGCCGCGGAAAGATCCGATCTACGACGAGGCGCAGGTCGACGCGCTCGGCGCTTACGTGCAAGCCAACGGCGGTGGCCCCATCGTGGCGCGCAACCCCGATGGCAGCATCCAGATGCAGTCGCTGCGCGGCCAGGACCTGGCCCGCGGCGGCGACTTGTTCCGGCTCAACTGCGCCTCGTGCCACAACTTCACCGGCAAGGGTGGCGCGCTGTCGTCCGGCAAGTACGCCCCCGCCCTCGAGCCCGCAAATGAACAGCAGATCCTGACGGCGATGCTGACCGGCCCGCAGAACATGCCGAAGTTCGCTGACCGTCAGCTTTCTTTCGAGGCCAAGAAGGACATCATCGGCTACGTGAAGAACGCCACCGAAGACCGCCAGCCGGGAGGCTACGGCCTCGGCGGCTTCGGGCCCGCACCCGAGGGCATGGCCATGTGGATCATCGGAATGGTCACCGCCATTGGGCTGGCACTGTGGATTGGGGCACGAGCATGAGCGACTCTGTTGTCACAGAGGGCGCCGGGGCGGCCGGTGAGCCGGACGAGTCGGCTCTGGCCACGATGTCGCAGCAGGAATTGCTCGCGCTGGGCGGCAAGATCGATGGTGTCGAGATCGCCTACAAGGAGCCGCGTTGGCCGGTCGAGGGCACCAAGGCGGAGAAGCGAGCCGAACGAGGGGTGGCGCTGTGGCTTTTGCTGGGCGGTGTATTCGGGCTGGCGCTGCTGGTGGTCTTCGTGTTCTGGCCGTGGGAGTACCAACCGTTGGAGGCCCAAGGTAACCTCCTCTACTCGCTCACCACTCCGCTGTATGGGCTGACCTTCGGGCTGTCCGTTCTGTCGATCGCCATCGGCGCGGTCCTTTTTCAGAAAAGGTTTATCCCTGAAGAGATTTCGATTCAGGACCGGCATGACGGCGCATCGCGCGAGGTCGACCGCAAGACGGTTGTGGCGAACCTGACCGACGCCTTGGAATCCTCGACGATCAAACGGCGCAAGCTGATCGGGCTGTCATTCGGCATAGGCATGGGCGCTTTCGGCCTCGGCACCCTGGTCGCGTTTGCCGGAGGCCTCATCAAAAACCCGTGGAAACCCGTCGTGCCCACCGCCGACGGCTTGAAAGCCGTGCTCTGGACGTCTGGCTGGACCCCGCGCTATCACGGCGAGACGATCTATCTGGCGCGGGCCACCGGCGCGAGTGACTCAGCACCGTTCATCAAAATGCGCCCGGAAGACATCGACGCCGGCGGAATGGAGACGGTCTTCCCTTGGCGGGAGTCCGACGGCGACGGCATCTCCGTGGAGTCACACGAAAAGCTGTCAACAATCAAGATGGGTGTCCGCAACCCGGTGATGCTCATCCGGATCAAGCCCACCGACATGTCGCGCGTGGTCAAACGCCAGGGTCAAGAGAGCTTCAACTTCGGTGAGCTCTTCGCCTTCACCAAAGTCTGCTCGCACCTGGGTTGTCCTTCATCGCTGTACGAAGAACAGTCCTATCGCATCTTGTGCCCATGTCACCAGTCGCAGTTCGACGCATTGCATTTCGCCAAGCCGATCTTCGGCCCGGCAGCACGCGCGTTGGCACAACTTCCCATTACCATCGATAAAGACGGGTACTTAGTGGCCAACGGCGACTTCGTCGAGCCCGTGGGACCTGCATTTTGGGAGCGGACAACAACATGAGCCCGAAACTCAATCCCCCGAAGATCGGTGATGTCCTGGCCCGCCAGGGCGAAGACATCGACACGCGTTACCACCCGTCTGCGGCAGTGCGCCGGCAACTCAACAAGGTCTTCCCGACACACTGGTCGTTCTTGCTCGGCGAGATCGCGATGTACAGCTTCATCGTGCTGCTGCTGACCGGTGTCTGGCTGACGCTGTTCTTCGATCCGTCCATGACAGAGGTCACCTACAACGGCGTCTACCAGCCGCTGCGCGGGATCGAGATGTCAAAGGCCTACGAATCGGCGCTCGACATCACGTTCGAGGTCCGGGGCGGCCTGTTCGTCCGCCAGGTCCACCACTGGGCGGCGCTGATGTTCGCCGCGGCGATCATGGTGCACCTGGCGCGTGTCTTCTTCACCGGCGCCTTCCGGCGGCCCCGTGAGGCCAACTGGGTCATCGGTGCGCTACTGCTGATCCTGGCCATGTTCGAGGGCTACTTCGGCTACTCGCTACCCGACGACCTGTTGTCGGGCACCGGCCTACGGGCAGCGTTGGGCTCAATCACCCTGGGCATGCCGGTGATGGG
>Ga0182012_10004275_pt1 | contig 14972 bp, 7 predicted proteins | sample 612S2SmetaG_FD_120486 | JGI IMG/M metagenome (GOLD analysis project Ga0182012, IMG submission 120486) | Permafrost microbial communities from Stordalen Mire, Sweden - 612S2S metaG | ecosystem: Environmental > Terrestrial > Soil > Wetlands > Permafrost | place: Sweden: Stordalen | collected... | reverse complement strand
TGCCTGCTGCACAGTGGTCTACTTCATCACCGCGGCGTTCTTCCTGCCTGAGACCAAGGGAAAGACGCTCGAAGAGATCGAAGCGCACTTCGAGGGGAAAACCATCCACTAACCGAGTTATCCCTGCCGGCAAATCGGCATAACTTCTTTGGGCCGCCAGGCACAGTGAGTCATGCTCGTCCTCCATTGCGAACCTGGCGCGGTGCGAGCGCATGTCTCGTTGACAACTGTCTACTCCACAACCGAAAGCTTTGCGCTTGCGTGAATTTGTTTCCCTTCTTCCCTTCACGTCCGCGTTTTCCTGCATCCAACACCTACAGGAGCCGTTCGCTCCTACCCCATGCATAAGAGCGAAAAGGAGCACCGCACATGGCAGTGATGATGCAGGCTTTCTATTGGGATGCGCCCGCAAAGGAAGATAAGCGGGGTGAATGGTGGAATAACATTGCCGAGAAAGTTCCACAACTGGCTGCTTCCGGAATAGATTCTCTATGGCTTCCTCCATTCAGCAAGTGCGCAAACCCTGAGTCGAACGGCTACGATCCCTATGACTACTTCGACCTCGGAGACATTGACCAAAAGGGATCTACCAAGACCTTTTACGGGAATCGAGAAGAACTCGTCCGCCTGATCCAGCTCATGCGCCAACACAATATGAGCGCCATCGCGGACCTGGTGATCAACCACAACTCCGGTGCCGACGAAGAGGAAACAAACCCCCTCGACGGCGTGAAGCGCTGGACTAAATTCAATCCCGAGAGCGGCAAGTTCCCTCGTGACTGGAACTGTTTCCATCCCTCCCGCTTCGAGCGCGTCATGATCGAAGGAGAAAACTTCGCCGGATTTCCTCACCTCTGCCACCGCAATCCGCGCGTCTACGAAGCCATGTTTGAATATGCGCGCCTGGCGATCGAGGACCTGGACTTCGATGGCTTGAGATTCGATTTCGTAAAAGGATTCGGCGCATGGATGATCGGCTTGCTCTCGAAGTATCAATACCAGAAGAAGGATGGTTCTGAGTTCGCGCCCTTTGTGGTTGGGGAATACTGGTCCGGTCCTGATGATATCCATAACTGGCTTGACGGTGTTCAGGCCGTTACCGATCAGCAGATTGCCGCTTTTGATTTTCCGCTGCGCTACAAACTCAAGGATGTTTGCGATACACCCAACTACGATTTGAGAACTTTATGTAACAACGATGCCGTATCTGCAGCCCGGCCATTCAATGCCGTCACCTTCACTGAGAATCACGATATGGGGGGCAACGAAGTGGTCAACGACAAGATGCTGGGTTACTCCTTCATCCTGGTGAGTGACGGTTATCCCTGCATCTTTTGGTGGGACTACTTCAACTGCGAATTGGCGCGGCCACAATCTCCAAACGGCATTGACGCTCTCATTGCGGCCCATCACAAACATGCGGGAGGCGAGTCTTGCGTGCTTCATGCCGATCCCGATCTCTACATCATGCAGCGAGGCGGCACCGAAAACCAGACAGGCCTGATCTATGTTCTCAACAACCTCGGCAACCAGTGGAGCGGAACCTCGGTCAAAACGAAATGGTCAAACCAAAAGTTCACCCCAGTGGCATGGGATGGACATGATGCCGCGCATCCCGATGAACGCACAACGGATGGCGAAGGCAATGCCGAGTTCCCTGCGCCGCCGCGCGGATACTGCGTCTACGCCCCTGTGTTCGCCGGCTAAAACCGTCTATCTCTCTGACCTTCAAAACACCGCCTGCTCAGCATTCCGCGGATGCGGGTCCGACGGAAAACAGCAGGCGGGCAGGCCCGAATCGTTGAAAACCCGCAAACCTGTGCGATCTTAAATCATGGCAGCGAGAATCGAAGACTACGCCATTGTTGGCGACTGTGAAACCGCTGCGCTCGTGAGCCGAAATGGCTCCATCGACTGGCTCTGCTGGCCCGACTTCTCCTCCGACGCCTGTTTTGCTTCCCTGCTCGGAAACCAAGAAAACGGCTACTGGCTCATCTCTCCCTCCGCCGGCAAATGGAAAACGACCCGCCGCTATCGTCCTCATACGCTCATCCTCGAAACCACCTTCGAGCATGCCGACGGATCGTTCCGCCTGATCGACTTCATGCCGGTGCGCCAGCGCAACTCCCATATCGTTCGCATTGTTGAAGGCATTCGCGGAAGAGTCCCTGTCCGTATGGAAATGGCTTTGCGCTTCGACTACGGCCGAACTGTCCCCTGGGTCACTCACCTCAAAGACGGAGTCCGCGCCGTTGCCGGACCCAATCTCGTGGTCCTTCGCGCCTCGGTTCCATTGCACGGCGAAAACCTGAAAACGGCCGCAGATTTCACAGTAGCTCGAGGCGACCGCGTCAGCTTCTCGCTGGCCTACGGAAGCTCTTTCAAGCCCACTCCCCGAAAAATTGACATCGATCAAACCCTCGCGCATTGCGAACAGCGCTGGCGCAACTGGTCGAGCCGCCTCAAATACAAGGGGCAATATCGCGATGTCATTGAGCGATCGCTGATCACACTTCGAGCCATGATCTATCGGCCCTCAGGTGGCATCGTCGCCGGCATCACCACGTCGCTGCCTGAGTTTATTGGCGGTGTGCGCAACTGGGATTACCGCTACTGCTGGCTGCGCGACAGCACATTCACACTGCTCGCGCTCGCCAATGGCGGCCACTTCGACGAAGCCGTTGCATGGCAGGCCTGGTTGCTCCGCGCACTCGCCGGAAGCCCCGAGCAGGTCCAGATCATGTACGGCCTCAAGGGTGAACGGCAGCTCCTTGAGTGGGAGATCGGCTGGCTATCAGGGTACGAGAACTCCCTCCCGGTGCGAATCGGCAACGCCGCGGCCGTGCAAGTGCAGCTCGATATCTACGGCGAGATGCTTGACTGCTTCTACCATGCGCAACCCTACATGGGTCGTCATGCCGAGAGCGGTTTCCGCGTAATGATTCGCCTCCTGGAGCACCTGGAGAAAATCTGGGACAAGCCCGATGAGGGAATCTGGGAAACACGCGGAGGGCGTCAGCAGTTCACGCATTCCAAGATGATGGCCTGGGTGGCCTTCGATCGAGCCGTCCTGCTGGCTGAACGGCTGCGCTACGACGCTCCTATCGAGCGGTGGAAGTCAATCCGCGATACCATCCACCGCGAAATCTGCGACCGAGCATTCAACAAAAAGAAAAACAGCTTCGTGATGGCCTACGGCTCCGAGCATCTCGATGCTGCATTGCTCCTCATGCCCGTGGTCGGTTTCCTGCCAGGCAGCGACGCCCGCGTCAAATCGACTGTCGAAGCGATCGAGCGCGAGCTCATCTCAGATGGGCTTGTGAAGCGCTACGAAACTTCTCAGGTCGAACACGGCCTCCCGCCAGGGGAAGGTGTGTTCCTGGCCTGCAGCTTCTGGATGGTCAGTGCCCTCAAAGCCATTGGGCGCGTCGACGACGCACGCGAACTCTTCACCCGCCTGCTCAAGCTCAGCAATGACCTTGGCTTGCTCTCAGAGGAGTACGATGTCGAGCGCCGCAGGCTCGTTGGCAACTTTCCGCAGGCCTTCTCGCACATCGCCCTCGTGAATGCAGCCTTTGACCTGGAAGATGGCCGCGAAATGCGCAGCCCAGACCATGATCTTCGCCACTCAGAGTGATCTCACATCAAGGTCAAGACTACTCATCCAGTGGTCGCTCGCTATCCTTTGCGATCGTCGTCGATGTGCCATAGCACTCCCGATGGATCGCTCAGATAGAGCACACGCAGCCCCCACGGCTGAACCATCGGCGGCCTGCACATGATGGCCGGATACTTTTCCTTCAACAGCAGAGGTCAACGCCAAATAGCGCAGCGTTTCGATTCCTCCTTCCAGGTTCCCCAGAGCTGACACGGAAGCAATGAAGATCCAAAACCTGGCAGGCCCCCAAAGGGGAAGTCTCTCAAAAGGGAGGTTAAACATCGACCTGCGGCGGCAACGTTTTGAAACGGTCAAATCCCTTCAATATCCGCCATTGCTGTTCGGAAAACCGTCGCCGATCATGCCTTCAATTTCGCTGAAAATGAGAGGTAAGTTTGCACGAAAAGCGTAGTTCTAAAACCTAAGCGCCAGGTCACAAACTGCTTGTCCCGACGATCAGCCTAACGCCTCGAATCGGAAACAAAGCGCACTTCGCACTTTGCCCTGATATCGTCAGTTCACCACCTATATGGGATGGAAACCAACTGCTCGACCGTAATGCAAGTTCAATGGAGGGCGACAGGAGATTTGCCGCCACACGACCAGGATCTGGAAAAACGAATTCGAAAAGACGGCTCAAGGGATTGACGGGAAGCCAGGCATTGTCACGCGGACGCTGAGCCAAGCCTTCCAATAGGCTCTAATCCGGGTTAGGGGCCCAGCGACCGCCAGAAAGCAAGGCAGTTGCAAGGCTCTGCTGCCTATAATCGTCTCTCCGCCTGCTATAGATTTCTCAGGTTAATTTGTCGACTCAGCAATGAATGGACCGCAATGACCGCAGAAATCTGGGCGAAGGTTCGAGTGTTGGTGGAGGCGGCGATGCTGGTCCCTCAAGGCGAGCGCAGTGCGTTCTTGTTGGCGCATGAGCCAAATGCGGAAGTGAGATTGGAAGCCGAAGAACTGCTTCGATTCGATGACCAGGCGAACCAGATATTTGCGGTTGAAAGCAAGGCGGTAGACTTCTCCGCGTCAATTCCTGAAGCGAGTCTGACGGGACATCTGATTGGAAACTATCGACCGGTAGGGGAGATCGGCAGCGGTGGTATGGGAACGGTTTATCTCGCCGAGCGCGCAGATGGAAACTACGAGCAGCGTGTCGCACTGAAGGTGCTTCAGGGGAACGCTTCGAATCCGCGACTGGTTGAGCGATTTGAAGAGGAGCGGCGGATTCTTGCCCGGCTTTCCCACCCGGGAATTGCCCGGCTTCTGGACGGCGGATTGACGCCCGACGGCAGGCCGTACCTGGTTCTTGAATATGTCGATGGTCGTCCGATCGATGCCTACTGCGACGAGGAGAAGCTGGACATTGCGGCGCGACTGAGGCTGTTTCTCAAGGTTGCAGACGCTGTGCAATCGGCCCATCAACAACTTGTGCTGCACCTGGATTTGAAGCCGGCGAATATTCTTGTCACTCCCGAGGGCGAGCCCAGGCTTCTGGACTTTGGAATAGCGCGCATTTTGAGCGAGGGCTCGTTGGGCACAAGCCAGGCAGAGGCAACACTGAGGCTGATGACGCCGCACTATGCAAGCCCCGAACAGGCGGAGGGACTCCCACTGGGAGTGGCAAGCGACGTTTTCTCGCTGGGAACGCTGCTTTATCGCCTGCTGACCGGAAGGTTGCCATATAGGGTTGAAAGCGCGTCACCTCTTGAAGCCGCTCGCATCATTCGCGAAGAGGCGCCGGTTTTGCCGAGCAAGGCCGTTGATGGTTCGGTCGCAGCGGTGCTGCGTGGCGATATTGACAACATTCTGCTGCAGGCATTGCGCAAGGAGCCGGAACGCCGCTATGGGACGGTTGCTGCCTTTGCCGCCGACATCCAGCGTCACTTGGGGTTCAAGCCGGTGCATGCCTCTCCTGACACGCTTGGTTACAGAGCCAGGAAGTTCGGCCGCCGGCATCGCGCATGGCTGGCGGTCGCCGGCGTGGTGCTGCTGATCGTCGCGGCCTGCGTGGCTGCCGTTACGCGGGCGGCGGTAATAGCGCGACGGGCCGATGCGCTGGCAGAGCGCCGGCTGGCAGACGAACGGCAGTTAGCGCACAGCTATATCTTTGACCTTGATCCGATGCTCGGGGAGATTCCCGGAACCGTCGGTGTTCGCGCTTTTATTCTCAAGAACGCGCTTAAGTACCTTGATGCGATGTCGCAGGAACAGATCGGAGACGACGATCTGGCGAGAGAAGTTGGAAACGGTTATCTGACAGTTGCCGGGGTGCAGGCAGATGTGGCCGAGCCAAGCATGAACGACCGGGCAGGCGCGTGGGTTTCAATGAATCGCGGCTATGAGATTCAGCAGCGGCTGTTTGAAAAGTCTCCCAACGATTTGACCAGGCGTGGCAACCTGGTGAAGACGACTCGCCTCATGGGGTTGTTGGCCCAGGATGACGGCGATGTTGCGCACGCTGACAGGCTCGCGATGCAGGGATGGGAACTTGGACAACCGATCATTGCCGCCGGGCCGGGGAATGCGAGTTTCAAGACCATGGCGTTCATTGCGCTTGACCTGGCGGACGATCGCGGTGGGGATGGCGGGTTTTGGAATTTTGCTGACCCAGTGGCGGCGCTGGAATGGCTTGACCGCATGCATGAAATGGCGATTGCGCTGCGGACATCGGATCGGCCGGCTGCGGCCAAGTTGCTTGACCGCGAGGCGGTTGCTCGAGCCGGCGTGCTTCAGCAACTGGGACGCGATGAGGAGTCTGGCGCGCTCTACAAGGAATCTTTGCGCCTGTCGCGGGAAGAGGCAGCGCACAGCCTGTCTGAGACAGAGCATCAATTGGTATGCCAATACCTATATGCGGATTACCTTCTGGCTGTCCACGACGTGCGCGGGGCGGCGCTTACAGCTCCCCCTGTGCCACCGCCGATTGTGGCCAGAGATAACAATCGGGGAGAAAGGTCGCAGCGTGCCGACATAGTTGGCCAGCACGCACGAATCGATCTTGCGAGCGGACGGACCGCAATTGGAAGGCGCGAGATGATGGAGAGCCTGGGCGTCTTCGAAGACCTGTATCGCAGCGACCCTCATGATGTAACCAACCTGGCTGAGCTGGCGTACTCTGCCTTCGACCTTGGCGAAGAGTCGAATCTCGACTCAGCGAATCGGCAGCGACTCTACAATCGCGCCATTGAGTTAACGGCTCCCTATGAGCGGGCGCACCCAGAGGCGCTTAGCGCGACCATGCTGATTGCAAAGGCGAACCTTGGCTTGGCCACGCTGGAGGGTCAGCCAGCAAGGAGACGCGCATATTTCGAGGCTGCGAAGTCCGGGCTGAAAAAGATTCTCGCCGCCCATCCCAACCAGCCTGAAGCTGAAAGGTTGATCTCGAAGGTGAAATAGCTGCAGGTCGAAGAAGGCTGTCGGGCGTCAGCTTGCAGACGGGCGCAATTCGCGCGCAAGCCATAGCCGCCCGGAGACCCAGTCGCGATGTACTGTTGGTGTGGAAACGCCCAGGAACTCCGCCGTCTCATCCAGCGTAAGGCCACCGAAGATGCGGAGTTCTGCGACCTGCGCCTGCCTTTTGTCCAAGGCTGCAAGGCGGTCAAGCACCTCATCCACGTCGGAAAATGCGAGGGGCGCTGCGCCAGCCTTTTCGGGCGAATCCTCAAGGCTGATCATGGTGAGTCCCCCACCTCGCTTTTCAGCGCAGCGCTTCTCTTCATGCGTCTTGAGGATCCGACGCATCATCTGCGCGGCAACTCCAAGCAAATGAGCGCGGTTTGAGAAATCGACGCTGTACTGGCCGATGAGGCGCAGGTATGCCTCGTTGACCAGCGCGGTAGGTTGCAGGGTGTGACCTTCGCGCTCGCTGCGCATATAGACCGAGGCAAGCCGGTGCAACTCTCCGTAGACCTGAGGAAGCACCTCATCCAGAGAGACCTTCTTGCCATCGTTCGGGTTGTCGGAGCCGCTCATATTCGATTTTTGAACCTGAACCGGGATGCGAAAACACGTGCTGCGATAAATTTCGGGGCCGGATGAAAAATCCTGGCCATCTTTCCAGCGTTATCCAGTGACAGCCAAGATCGGCCAATTCACAGATGCGACCGGACCGCCGAAAACGCGGCCGCAAGCATCGAGAGGATCCACCATGCGCTCGAGCTCGCTTCCCCTTGCTTCTACGGTGTCGTTTTCAAGTATTTCACGATTCTTGGCTCAGGCCTCTCGTTCGATGTTGGGGCTTTGCCTGCTCTTGGGGGGAATTGCTTCCAGTGCGCAAACAACCACGTTTCCCGACCCTGCAGTGCCCGTGGCTCTTGTCCCCTCGCTATTCGATTCGACGGTCTATGCGTTGAATCAGGATGGGACCGTCAAAGAGTACGCAACCGAGGGTGCTTTGAACCTGGGATATACATGCCCAGCCGCGCCGGGGCTCGCTGCTCCGGGCGCGACGCCGAACACGCTGGCCTTCGACGGAGATCTCTATGAAGTCGGCCCCGTAACCGGGGGCGGAGGATATGGAGTGGTTGGCATTACGCCCCCCACCGCCACCGGGTGCAAATACTCCCCGGTGGCCGCAATCCCAGGGAGCCCAACATCAGTAGTTGCGGCCGCCGGCGATGCCAGGCATCATCGGCTGGTCGTGCTTACACAGGATGGCGGCAACACGGCCGACAAGATTACAGGCTTCAGCACCGGGGGGTTCTTCTTTCCCCCCAACGGCGCGCTCACATCCCTTGGCCAGGCATCGCTTGACCAGGGCGCACAGTACACTGCCCTGTTGACCGACTTTGATGGCGTTGGCGACACAGTGGTGACGGAATTCTCGACCCCGTCAAGTCCGGGAAATCTGTGGATATACAATCCGGCAAGCGGGACGGCAATCAAGGTGCTTGGGCCCGGGGGCGTTAGCCTTCCGGCCATCAATGCCTTCATCATTCACAATCCCAACAATCTGGGCGGAGGCCTGCTGGTGTTGGCAAACCAGGATGGTCTTACTCCTGCAAACATCTCTGCGCCGCCGCTCGACCCGACTCCTTTCAGCATTATCGATCTGGGCAAACTTCATTTGCTGATCGCATCGTTGCCTGCCGGGTCCACCTCAGTGACCGTTCCGGTTATCACGACAATCTCCGCCACTGTGCCTTACTACGCCATGCTGGGCGCTGCATACAACCCAGTCAACAATCTGCTCTACGCGGTGGTCGGCAGCGGAACCGACATCACCGCTGTGACCCGCACCATTCTGAGCTATGACCCAACGAATCCTGCGGCTCCGGCCGAGACTGTTGTCACCGACGTGAGCTCGATTCCGATCTTCCCCCCCGTATATCAGCAGCTTGGATTTGGTGCGGCAACTGGCATTCTGCAGCTTGGTCTCAGTGCCGGTTCAGGAACGATGCAGTTTTTCCTTCCCGGCCCGAACGAGGTTTACTCGGTGGGCATCGCAGCCGGGGCTGCGAACACGGTCTCGCAGATCACCGGCGCATCCTTTCCCAATGACTCAACGTTCAAGCCCACAGCGATGGTTGAGAATTCACTGGTTGGCAATACGTATCTTGCATCGCAATCGGGCAACGTAGACACGCTCACCCCGCTTCCTGGCGCGCTGCACAATGCCTACATCGATTTGACCGGCTCGCTCGTGCAGGCTGCGGTTGGCCAGGATCAGACAGTTGGGTTGTTCGCATACTTCCCCGAAGTGTCGGATACCAATCTCGGCGCGACCCAGATCACCGTTACGGCATTCCCTGAGGATCCAATCGGACCGTCATTTACGTTTGCGATGGATCCGTCGACAGACGCGCGCGGCGGGACCCAGGTTCAGGGCACATTTCTGCAACCTGGACTGTACGCTCTGGTCGCATCCTTTCCCGGCGACGGCTACTTTGCACCTGCGAGGTCGCAACCTGTGAATGTCTGGGTTGCCGAAGAGATCCCAACGCAGCTATTGCTGACAGCCACGTCGCTGACACCAACGTCAGGTCTTGCAAAAATCTTTCTCACCGGGTCAACCTATACACCAACCGGCACTATCACGGTTAAGGATTTCACCACCGGCCTTCCGCTGGGAACCTTTCAACTGACCGGTACGCTTCAAAACCCAATCAGTGTCAACATCACTCTGGCCCCCGGCACCACAATGGTGCAGGCCAGCTACAGCGGAGACGCTGCCAACCAGCCGAGTATATCGAGCCCTGTTACCCTGACCGGGGCTGTTGCGCCTATTGCTACAAAGCTTTCGATCACCGGGCCGGCTACCGCTGTGGCAGGTAGTTCATTCAACACATTGGTGACCATGCAGCTTGCCAGCCAATCGGCCAACACACCGACGGGCAACATTGTGGTTACGGCACAGCTTGCGGGGGGAGCAGCAATTCCGCTCACCACGGTCACACCAGCGCAAGCAATTGCTGCAGGTGGCATTACAGTGGCGACTTCGTTGCCCAGCGCGGGCGCCTGGACGGTGACAGCGACGTACGCCGGGGACGCGAACTTTGCTGCTTCAACCAACTCATTCAACGAAACAGTCACAGCGGCGGCATTGCAGGCTACAAGCGTTGGCATTGTCGCTCCGGCGACAGCGACTCCGGGCACCGCCTTCAATGCGGTTATTTCCCTCAGTGTCACCGGCGCATTTACGACGCAGCCGACCGGCAATCTCGTGGTGACTGCCCAGCGGCCAGGAGGCGCACTCGTCACAGTTGCGACGATCACCGCGGCGCAGGGCCTGGCGGCCGGGGGAGCCACTGTTGCGGTGACCCTGCCAATCGGCGGAACGTACACACTGAGCGCGAGCTACGCAGGCGACACACTTTACGCAGCGTCAGCCAACACCGCGACAGTGACGGCCGGAGCGACCACAGCCGCAACTACGCTGGGCCTCAGCGGAGCGACGTCACAGAATGTTGGCGTGCCCTTTACTTTGACCGTAACGCTGTCGACGCCAGGCACCCCGACTACGCAGCCGACAGGGAACGTTACAGTCACGGCTACTCCGACAGGTGGCGGGGCGGCTATTACCCTGGCGACAATCACAGCCGCGCAGGCACTGGCGAGCGGAGGATTTCAGGCACAAGTAACTCTGCCATCCGCAGGGAACTTCACTGTCGTGGCCAGCTATGCAGGGGACACTAACTTCTCCGCATCGACGGCGACACTGGTGATCTCGAGTGGGCTGATTGGTACAACAATGAAGATTGGCGGAGTGACGAGCCAAATTATAGGTGTTGCGTTTCCCCTGACAGTGCAACTTACCCCGGCGTCAGGAACGCCAAGCGGGAACGTTGTGATTTCAGCGACGCCGTCTGGGGGAGGCGCTGCAATTGCGCTGGCCACCGTGACCGCAGCCCAAGCGATGACGAATGGCGGGTTCCAGGCCCAGGTGACGCTACCTACCGCAGGTAGCTTCACGGTTACCGCGAGTTATGCGGGCGACGCAGACTTCGCCGCATCATCCGCAAGTCTGGTGATCACGAACTCACTCTATCAGCCGACGCTTCAACTGTTCGGACCGGCAACCAGCTCGGTTGGCGTAAACACGGTGTACACAGTGGGCCTGTTGGGAACGCCGTTAAGTGGTACCACCGCAATCACCACACTCAGTTCGACGTTGAATGGAGTTGCCGGACCTTCGGGGACGATCAACAGTACAGGCGCAAACATCCCGTTAGTCTTCAAAACGCCCGGCACCTACACGTTGACTGCTACGTTTGCGGGAGACTCGCAAATCGCTCCCGCAACCTCGAACACCTTGACGACAGTGGTGGCGCCGCAGGGTCCGCCGCAAAGCTATACGCTCACGCTGGACCCCTACGCGCCGGGCTTTCCGGCGACCATACCCAAGGCTAGCTATGTCGACGTTCCCTTCACGCTTGCCGCGGTCAATGGCTACACCGACAAAATCCAGCTAACGGCCGAGGCCGATTACGGTGGCCTTCTTGGAACTTCGTACCAAACTCTCATTGTGGATGCAAACGGAAAAGAACTTCCATATACCCCCGAATATGGAACACAGGTCACTCTCGGCGCCGCGCCACTCCACTTGAAGCTCAGGCTATTTGGACTTAACGCCACAGTGACCAAGAATCGAAACCCGTTCAACACCCAGCGGAAGTTGGAGTACGCTAGCGTGATCTTTGGAATCCTGCTGCTTGGCGGCGCAAGACGCAGGTCATGGTCCAAAACGATGACGAAGCTGTTAGTTGCAGTATTGTTCATTTCGGCCGTCGGGAGCTTGTTGGCGGGCTGTATCGATCAGAACGGATATGTCAGCACTGTTTACTTGACCGCAACGCCGAATAACTCCAATGCTCCTGGTGGCGCGGCTCAGACCGTAACTTTCTCGGTCGACTAAATCCGCGGCCAGGTCCGGCTGCGGAAAGGTATAGCGGCAATCTCATCAGGTGAGGTCAAAGATGTATCCATTCGTACATATCGGACCTTTCGGCTTCTACACCTTTGGCCTCATGTTTGCGATTGCTATCTGCCTTGGCTGGGTGGCGTTTGATAGATACTTCAAGCGCCACAACATTCCGGTGAACATGCCATTGCTGGGTATCTGCCTGATTGTGTCAGGCTGGGTTGGCTCCAAGCTAGATAACACCCTCGTCTATGCAATACTCCTTCACCATAACTCGGGGTGGTTCGCCGAACACATAAAGGATCTGCGAGGCGGCTACACTTATCTCGGCTGTCTGCTCGCCGGTTCGCTCGCGGGAATTGTCTACGGGAAGGTCAACAAGATTCCGCTTCTTGAGGGCTTCGACTCCATGTTCTGTATCGGGCTTGGTTACGGAGTCGGGCGCATTGGTTGCTTTCTCGCGGGGGATGGAGACTACGGCGTTCCCTCGAACCTGCCGTGGGCCGTCAGCTTTCCGCATGGCATTGTTCCGACGATGGCCCGCGTGCATCCCACCATGCTCTACAGCACGGTCTGGGAGCTTTGCACGTTCACGGTCCTGTGGCGTATCTCTGACCCGAAACGCGGCCTGCATTTGCGGCCCGGTGTCGTGCTGGGTTGCTACCTGATCGCAACATCGACGGGGCGGTTTCTTGTAGAGTTCCTCAGCCTCAATCCCGTCCTTTCCTTTGGGCTGAAAGAGGCGCAGATCGTAAGTGTCGCTCTTATTCTGTTGGGACTTGGAATTCTTGTATGGGCAGGCTGTGAACGCCGCGAACGTCGGGACAACTTCAGTGAAGTTGCTGTGGCTGCCGACTGATTGCAGTTGCAGCCCGACCAGGGTCCTTCTTGCAGCGGCACCGCCAATGGGGCAATGACTCTGCGAACGTCAACCTTTGGTACCGGTAAAAAGAAGTGGATCTCGCTTCGTTCCAGGTTTCCAGTTCGCGGACAGACCATTGCTCTCGTTCCTCTGCTTCAGATTCGAGGCGTCAGGCTGATCGTCGGGAAAGGCAGTTTGTGACCTAACCTACACCCTTTTGACCCGGCCGGATCGATGAGAGACGAGTCCGGGGAGTGTGGATTGGTTTTCTACGCGGTTTCGCCCCCGTAGAGATTCATAGTGACGTTGCCTGTGATTAGCTTGCTTCTGTCTTTCGCTCAGGTGGTCATCTCGCTCCGCCGCAAGTAGTCAGCGTGGATGCTGAAATGGAGTAACTTTGGCCGCAACTACCGATAAGTCGGCACTGCGCCTGGAACCGGTTCTGCCGTCGCCGCGTTCTCTGCGAACCAAGAGAACGCGACCAAAACACTCTATTCGCATCCAATGAACAATGAATTCACCCCGCGACACTCCCAGTATGCCGCAGGCAGCCGCCGACGTAGCCAGTCAAACGATTCGCTTTGGCTTCAACAACACATATGCGCGGTTGCCAGAGAACTTCTACGCGCGAGTGAATCCTACACCGGTAGAAGCGCCGCGGCTTGTGAAGCTGAATGAGGAACTGGCGCGGGAACTTGGCCTCGATGCAGATGCGCTCGGTAGCGAAGATGGCGTTGCAGTTCTGGCCGGGAACCGAGTGGCTGAAGGGAGCGAGCCTCTTGCACAGGCCTATGCCGGCCACCAGTTTGGTTCTTTTGTGTCTCAACTAGGCGACGGGCGAGCAAACCTCCTTGGCGAGGTGGTAGGGCGCAATGGCGGGCGCCATGACATCCAGCTCAAGGGCTCGGGCCGGACTCCCTTCTCGCGTGGCGGTGACGGCAGAGCCGCCATCGGGCCGGTGTTGCGCGAGTACATTGTGAGCGAGGCGATGGCAGCGCTTGGCGTACCAACTACGCGGTCACTGGCCGCTGTGACCACTGGGGAGCGAGTGCTTCGAGATGGAGCGCTGCCGGGAGCCGTGTTGACGCGGGTGGCTACGAGTCATATGCGAGTCGGTACATTTCAGTACTTTGCTGCACGCGGCGATAGAGAGAGCCTGCGCACTCTCGCGGACTATGCGATTTTCCGGCACTATCCTCAGGCGGCGCAGGCCAAGCAGCCCTACCATGCACTGCTGGAGGGCGTAGTCACTCGGCAGGCGCAGCTGATAGCGCAGTGGATGCTGCTTGGATTTGTTCATGGCGTCATGAACACGGACAACACATCCATCTCGGGCGAAACAATCGATTACGGGCCATGCGCCTTCCTGGAAGCGTACGATCCAGCCACGGTATTCAGCTCCATCGACCACGGCGGGCGTTACTCCTATGGCAACCAGGCCAACGTCGCGCGGTGGAATTTGGCGCGGCTGGCCGAAACATTGCTGTCGCTTCTCGTAGAGGAGACAGGGGACGAAGCGGCAGCGGTGGCTTCGGCCAACCAAGCCCTCAGCGTATTCGAGCCTCAATTTCAAAGTGCGCGATCAGCAGGCCTGCGCCGAAAACTTGGCATCTCTGTGGCATCCGAAGAGGCTGACGCTCTTGCGGAAGACTTGCTTCAACGCATGGCCGTCAATCATGCTGACTTCACGTTGACCTTTAGAAGGCTTTGCGATGCCGCAGCCTCGCCAGAAGACGATGCGGGAGTACGGGCACTGTTCGCCGACCCTGCGGCGTATGACAGTTGGGCTGTTCAATGGCGGAGGCTTCTCCGGGAACAGCCGACAGACGGACAGGCGCGTGCGACGGCGATGCGGCGTATGAACCCCGTCTTCATCCCCCGCAATCACCTTGTGGAAGCAGCCCTCGAGGCGGCAACCTGGCGGCAGGATTTCCAGCCGTTCGAGGAACTGCTGAACGCTGTCACACGGCCATATGAAGAGAGGCCTGGGCTTGAGCGATACGCAACGCCTGCCCGTCTTGAAGAGCGTGTTCTGCAAACCTTCTGCGGAACGTAAGCTCATGACAATTGCAGGGGCCTGCGATCCTGTG
>Ga0182012_10004272_pt1 | contig 14973 bp, 12 predicted proteins | sample 612S2SmetaG_FD_120486 | JGI IMG/M metagenome (GOLD analysis project Ga0182012, IMG submission 120486) | Permafrost microbial communities from Stordalen Mire, Sweden - 612S2S metaG | ecosystem: Environmental > Terrestrial > Soil > Wetlands > Permafrost | place: Sweden: Stordalen | collected... | reverse complement strand
GCTCTCGAGCGCCAGATCGAAGCGGGTGCCGTCACCATGTACCCGCGCACCGAAATGCTCGACCTTATCGTGGTCGATGGCGTGGCTCGTGGCATCGTCACCCGCAATCTTGTCACCGGCCAGATCGACACGCATCTCGCCCACGCCGTCATCCTCGGCACCGGCGGTTACGGCAACGTTTACTATCTCTCCACCAATGCTAAAGGTTCCAACGTTACCGCTTGTTGGCGTGCTCACAAGCGCGGCGCTCTTTTCGCCAACCCCTGCTTTACCCAAATTCACCCCACCTGCATTCCCGTCTCGGGCGAGTATCAATCCAAGCTCACTCTCATGAGCGAATCGCTGCGCAACGACGGCCGCATCTGGGTCCCCAAGCAGGCAGGCGACAAGCGTTCGCCCGATCAAATCCCTGAAGCCGAGCGCGATTACTATCTCGAACGCCGTTACCCCAGCTTCGGCAATCTTGTTCCGCGCGACGTCGCTTCTCGCAACGCCAAAGCGGTCTGCGACGAAGGTCGCGGTGTCGGTGAAACCGGCTTAGGCGTCTATCTCGATTTCTCTGAATCCATCTCGCGTCTTGGCAAGCACGCCATTGAAGAACGCTATGGCAACCTCTTCGAGATGTATCAGCGCATTACCGACGAAGATCCTTATAAAGTCCCCATGCGCATCTACCCGGCTATCCACTACACCATGGGCGGTCTCTGGGTCGATTACAACTTGCAAAGCACCATCCCGGGCTTGTTCGTCATCGGTGAAGCCAACTTCTCCGACCACGGTGCAAATCGCCTCGGCGCCAGCGCTCTCATGCAGGGCTTGAGCGACGGTTATTTCATCGTTCCCTATACCGTCGGAAATTATCTGGCCACTAACAAAATCAGCCCCATCCCTGAGACTCACTCCGATGTCCGCAACGCCGTCGCCTGCGCGAAGAGTGAAAGCCAAAAGCTTCTCTCCATCAAAGGCAAGCGCACCGTCGATTCTTTCCATCGCGCTCTCGGCAAAATCGTTTGGGACGAATGCGGAATGTCACGCACCGCCGAAGGATTAACCGCCGCCATCAGCCAGATCCGCACGTTGCGCGATGAGTTCTGGAGCAATGTCAACGTTCCCGGCAGCGCCGAAGATCTAAACCAAAGCCTCGAAAAAGCGGGCCGCGTCGCCGATTTCTTCGAACTCGCCGAGCTCATGTGTATTGATGCCCGCGACCGCAACGAATCGTGCGGCGGTCATTTCCGCGAAGAATATCAAACCCCTGAAGGCGAAGCGCAGCGTGACGACGATCGTTATTCGTACGTCGCAGCTTGGGGCTATCGCGGCTACGGCAACTACCCTGAATTGTCGAAAGAACCCTTGGAGTTCGAGTACGTTCACCCCAGCCAGAGGAGTTACAAGTAATGAAAATCAAGTTGAAAATCTGGCGTCAGAAGAACGCATCTGAACGGGGTAAGTTCGCTACTTATACCGTCGACGCCAACCCTGACATGTCGATGCTCGAATGCCTCGACGTTTTGAACGAAGGCTTAATTGAACAAGGCCAAGAGCCAGTCGCTTTCGAACACGATTGCCGCGAAGGCATCTGCGGTTCCTGCGGCTTCATGATCAACGGTGTCGCTCATGGTCCTTTGCCCGCCACCACTGTTTGCCAGCTCACCATGCGCCATTTCAAAGACGGTCAGGAGTTAGTGATTGAGCCATGGCGAGCAAAGGCCTTCCCGCTGATCAAAGACCTCGTCGTCGACCGCCGCGCCTTCGACCGCATTATCGCTTCCGGTGGCTACGTGTCTGTTCAAACAGGCAGCGCCCCTGATGGCAACGCGATCCCTGTCGCCAAAGAATCGGCCGATCAAGCTATGGATGCCGCGCAATGCATCGGTTGCGGGGCATGTGTTGCCGCATGTCCCAATGCCTCAGCTGCGCTTTTTACCGGCGCTAAAATCACTCATCTTGGCAGCTTGCCGCAAGGCGAACCCGAACGCCACATCCGTGCTTTGCGCATGGTCACTCAGATGAACGAAGAAGGTTTCGGCGGCTGCACCAATATCGGCGAATGCACGGGCGTTTGCCCAAAGTCGATACCTCAAACCGTGATCGCTCGCATGAATCGCGATTACTTGACCGGCAGTTGGGTCGAGCGCGACACTACTGTCGGCGTCCTACAGCCAGTTTCAGGATGGAAGTAGCAAATGTCGGCGACTGAATCGGCCATGCTCGCTTTGGGAACGCTGGCTCCGGCGTTCTCCTTGCCAGATGTTGTAACCGGTCGAACCATCACTCTCGAAGACTTCGCCGCCAAGGAAGTCTTGCTGGTCATGTTCATTTGCCCGCATTGTCCCTACGTGATTCACGTACAAGACGAGATAGCCCGGATCGGACGAGATTATGCCTCTAAGTCTATCGGGATTGTGGCGATTTCGTCGAATGACGCCCAAGCCTATCCGTCCGATTCGCCCGACGGCATGCGCGCCCAAGCCGCCAAGTCAGGTTTCAACTTTCCCTATTGTTACGACGAGAGCCAGGATGTAGCCCGCGCCTATCAAGCCGTCTGCACTCCCGAATTCTATGTCTTCAATCGTGATCGCCGCTTGGTCTATCGCGGGCAACTGGACGACAGCCGCCGCCGCACGCCGATTCCGGTAACTGGCCGCGACGTCCGCACCGCCATCGACAACACCCTCGCTGGCAAAGAGGTCGCGCCCGATCAACGCCCCAGCATTGGCTGCAACATCAAGTGGCGCCCGTAAGCCGCCATTACTGACCTTCAGGTTTGAACTCAAACACGACCGTATGGGTGCTCGTCACCTTCTGTCCCATCATCACTGCGGGCTGGAACGTCCACTGCTTCGCGGCCGCTAGCGCTGCCGTTCCTAGCTGAGACTTGACGTTGGGGTTTACGAGATGGGCGCCAATCACTTTGCCAGTCACGTCAATCGTAACCTCAACCCCCACCTTCGTGACCTCTGTAATCAGCCCAGGCGTTATGCCGCGTGTATTAGGCAGCACCTGTAGCAGAACCTTCGGTCCGATGAAGGCCACAGTCTTGCCATCTGGCGGAGCGCTCTGCTGCGCCGGCGTTGGTTGCGGAGCAGCTTGCGCAGGCTTGTTCTCCGGCGTATTCGAATCCCATCCGTTGATCGACGTGTTGCTCGGCTGTGATGAAAAAGTCCCCGAATGCGCGGTCAAGTTTGGCATCGGCTGAGTCGGTACGCTTTGCTGCGGCGGATTCGTCGGAGACGCCACCTTCGATTGCGCCGGTGGTTGACTTTGCTTCGGCGTCGGTGTCGCCGGAACAACTGGCTTCGGAGTCGGCGTCACAGCGGGTTGCTTGACGTTCACTTTGCTCGACGCGACCAAGGGCGGAGTAGCAGTCTGCTTCGCTGTCGGTTCGGGTGTTGGTGGCGGTGGCACAGGCTTCGGCAGCTCAGCCTGATTGTTAATATCCAGCGATGGCGTGATGCTGCTGTCCGGTTGCGGCGTCGAAGGCGCAGTCGCATCCAACACTCGCAAGCTCGCCAGCGCGATCGATTGATCAGTGCCAAAAACCTGTAGTTTGAAGGTAACATCGCCGGTGAGCGGCTTGTACAGCACCGCGCCTTCGGCCACTTGCGCCGCATCGAGCTTCGTCTCTAAGTGCTTCGTACCATCGATGATCGTCAACTGCCCGCTAACCGCCGAAGCGACCACCGGGTTCTTGCGATTCCAACTTACTAACAGCCTGTCGCCTTGGCCATCCGCTCGCAGTTCCAAGTCCGTTCCTGGAAATAGCACCCGCATGATCTGGCTCAGTTTGCCCGATCCGGTGCCCACGCCCTTTAGTGCCAGAACGGCGAAGGTAACGCCGGAAAACAGGATGAACACCAGCGCTGCCGTCATCATCCACGATGGCCCTTGCGGCTGCGGCTTGATCTTCGGTATAACCGCTGGCAGACCACTTATCTCTGGAACAAGCTGCTGCCGAGCCGCGCGAATCGCCTCAAAGCTAGGCGGGGGCGCCGGCCGCTCAATTGGCGGAGCCGGATTTCGTGGTGTTGGATTGGCCGCCACAGTCGGAACACCTTCCGTGAACAGCGTCCGTGATTCGAAAGGTCGTCGGCCTAAGCTATTGTCGGAAGGTTCGCGCTTCGGCAGCGGCGGCAATGGTAGCGAAGGCTCTTCCTCTTGTTGTTTGGCCTTGCCGGTGAACAAAGAACGCACCCTCTGCTTTGCCGACGAGGTCAGCTTCTTCCATTCTTCTTGGCGTTCTTGCTTGTCTACCAGCGCGTAGGTCCGAACGTAGACATCGTCGTTCGTTCTGACCCGCATCACCAGATCAACCGGTTGGCTGACGCGTCTCAATTCGGTCGAGAGTCGAACCGAACTCCAGCGATAGTCTTCCGTGGTGAACTTGCCCACGTCGGTGCGCGCGTACAACTCCGTTGTGACTTGGGTGTCGCCTTCGTGCCAAACGATCAGCGCGACTTCATCATTAGTCTTGAAATGACGGTTATGGAATTCGACATCGCTGTTAATAAGTCCACCACTGCCGCGTAGCGAAAACCAGCCCAACATCTTATAGGATGCGAATTCCGGATCGGCCTGCGCCTGTGCCAAAGCAGCCTCGAATGCGCGCTCCATCCGCTCGCGGCGCGCCAGCTCGCTTCGTGGGCCAGAGTCTTTGAAGGTCTTAAGCGCTTCAGCAGTGACCATGCTGTCGTTCGAGGTGCCATACAACAGACCGCTTATCTCGACTTGAGAATGAGCCTTGTCCCTCGCTGACCGGGTCAACTCGCACACAGTCTCAACGAGATACGGCGAAAGCCGCACCATCAGCGCCTTACTGCGCACCGGGTTTACGAGACTAGAACTGGCAACACCCATTACTGCCACCTTCACCCTCTATAAAATTGAAACCGGATTCTCCAGTCTAGCGCCAATTTCTAAGGTTGTCGCTATAAGGAAGGTGCTTCTTGGCGGGCACGAGTTCTCTCCGTCACCTGCAAAAGAATGGCGCGGTCGGCACGCAATAGCATCCCTACTCCGATCTTAATGCTATCCCCATTAGAGCATGAGAAGTGCCATTTTCGCCCTAGGTTTATGAGTGTTAGTACTCCCTCCAAACGCGCAAAGGAATCTCCTATACACATCTTGGCTCCGCCTCCAAATGGGAAGTAGGCGAACTTTGCCGGCTGCTCACCCAGCCATCGCTCAGGGCGAAACTCTTCAGGATCATGGTAGTAGCGAGGATTCCGGTGCGTTATATAAGGACTAATAAAGACGCTTGCGCCTTTTGGAATCGAATAACCCGCGATTTCTACTGGTTCTACCGTTCGTCGGGCAAACGCCAATGCAGGAGGATAAAGCCGTAATCCCTCCTGAAAAACCGCTGAAGTGTAAGGCAAACGAGATAGGTCTTCCAAAGTAGGGGGCCTATCTTCTAGCACCGAATCAAGTTCTTCATACAAGCGGTCAGCCACTTCGGGATGTTGCGACAACAGGAAGAGCGTCCATGTCAGAGCGGTCGCCGTCGTCTCATGCCCCGCTAACATAAAGGTTACGATTTCATTGCGAACGGCGTCGTCGGTGAGCGGCGCGTCTTCTTCAGTCCGGGCGTTCAGAATCAGCGAAAGGATATCCTTTGTACCGCGCCCACGGCGCTGCTCCAGAATCGGAGCGATGATCTGTTCCAGTTCTCTCCGTACCCGGCCAAAGATCGGACTGGCTGCTTGTGGAAATCTCCGCCGGAACGCCAGAAAGAGCGGCTCAAACAGAATCATCAACGGCGCAACCCAGCGCGTCTTGTTTGTCACCCGTTGCAAAACGTCCGAGACTTTCTCAGCGCTCTCGCGGCAATCTGTCCCGAACAGTGCATTACCCGCAATTGCTAAAGTTAGACGGCGCATTTCTTCGCGAATGTTTACGGTTTCGCCCGCCTGCCATTCATCGGCAAAGCGCTGCGTTTCAGCATTCATGATTTCGGCATAGTGCGCGATCTGTTCACGATGAAAGGCCGGTTGCAACACACGCCGCCGCTCTTTGTGTAAAGGCTCTTCACGAGTTATTAAAGAATCGCCGAGCAATTCGCGCAACAGGGTCGCGCCTGTGTCGCGCTCAAAACTATGTTGGCGCGTCACGAGAATCTCTTTGACTAAGTCCGCATCGTCGACTAGGTAAACGTGTTTGTGCAGAATGCGGAAATAAGAAATCGGCCCGTATTCCCGCGCCGCATCGCGCAAGTACGTTACTGGATTTCGATCTGAGGTGCGGCCAAAGAACCCCAACACCTCCAAGCCACGCGGACCAGGCGGAACCTTCATTTCTCCATTCTCGCGCGAGCTGAACGACGATCAGGTGCACGGGGCATTCAACTCACTTTTGTTTTGCTCGGATATTAAAATGACCATGATGGCGAGCGCTCCAATACCGGAAACTGCAATCAAAGGTCGCAATATCAACGTGTTTCTATGTCACTCATCCGGTGATAAGCCAGCCGTAGAGGCTTTGTACGAACGCCTGATCCACGACGGCGGAATCGACCCTTGGCTTGATAAAAAAAATCTTCTCCCGGGTCAAGACTGGCGTTACGAGATCGCGAAGGCCGTTCGCGCAAGCGATGTTGTTTTGGTCTGCCTCTCTTTGGGTTCAATTTCGAAGGAAGGTTTTGTCAATACCGAGATCAAGTACGCCTTGGATAAAGCCGACACGATGCCTGAAGGACGTATCTTCATCATTCCGTGCAAGATTGAGCCGTGCCAGTTGCCCGAACGACTTAGCAGTTGGCAGTGGGTTAATCTCTACGAGGATGACGGTTACGATCGGCTTCTCCTTTCGTTGCGAGCTCGTTCAACTTCACAGTCTGCCCAACGTAGCAGCCCGGTGGAGGCCACTACGGCCAACTCCGATGCGACTCCAGAACTGGCATCTCGCCTATCTCGCCGAACATTGATTCTTGCCGGCGCTCCTGCAGTCGCGGGCATCGTTGGCTCCGCATGGTATTTCTCGCATCGCAAAGAACCGCAATTTTCTGAGCCGGCGCCGACCCCAGATCCGACTTTCTTCAGAGTTCAGCACGAATCTTCGACGGAATTCTACGATACGCTTGATCGCTACAGGGACAAACTGAAGCCCCTGCCCTTTCCCAGATCCCGCGGAGGCGTCGAGCCTGTTTTACACTTGGCTAAAGTGTGGGGTTCCCGAGGTCCCTCAGTTGAAAAAGCCATTGAAAAGGCTGGTAGGATCAGTTTCCATGCAGTAGGCAGTACCGGGAGCAATTCAAGTCCGAATGACCAGTGCTTGGTAGCAGACCGCATGACTTCGGATTTTCGTGAGCAGAACGGTTTGCCAACGCCATCTTTTTTCCTCCACCTCGGTGACGTGATCTACGATTTTGGCGAGTCCCAGTATTACTATGATCAGTTTTACGCACCGTATCGCGACTACCCTGCGCCAATTCTGGCAGTCGCGGGAAATCATGACGGAATCGTGGCGCCCGGCAACTCAACACCCAGCCTCTATAGCTATCTCCAGAACTTCTGTGCCGAAGACTTTAACAAGACGCCCGACGCTAAGGATCTGAATCGTACAACGCAAATTCAGCCAGGACCGTATTTCACTTTCGAGGCGCCGTTTATCCGGGTTCTCGTTCTCTACAGCAATGTTCTGAACTCTGGGGGTGTTATTTCGAATGGGTTCGGCCAGTACCCTGAGCTTGACCATGACCAACATCAGGTGCAACTCGAATTTCTGGAGGCTGCTCTTACTCGCGTGAGGCAGGACAAATTCGATGGCGCAGTCATCATCGCTTTGCATCACGACCCGTATTTGTTCGACCACGATCCCGTGGCTAGCCCGCTGGTTTTGTTTGATCTCGATGCCGTTTCAAAGCGAACTGGGGTATGGCCACACGCCGTTCTGTCCGGAAACTCTCACAATTACCAGCGATTCACAAGAACTCTGAACGGGATGAAAATTCCATACATCGTGGCCGGAGCAGGGGGACATGGTGTAGCGCAGATTCCCTATGCCCGTGGCAAACACGTGCCTCTAAATCTGCCGATTAAGGACGGCAACCTTGTTTTGGAAAGCTACGCAGACTTTGGCTACAGTTATCTCCAGATAGTGGCAGATCCCAGGCAACTGCGAATCGTATTTCGATCAGTCCTTTCCAAAATACCTGAGGATTGGGTCACGGTGGATCTAGCGAGTCATCAAGTGATCACCTAATGAGGCCGTTATCTTGCCTTTGATTCTCACTCCGGATCTCCACCCAAATTTTAAAGTAGGCCCATTCCGGGGGCGCATTTTCTTCTTGAATATGATCTGGCCGTAGAATCAAATTGCCAGTGGATAAAAGAACCTCGAGAACTTTTGGATTTTGCGCGAGCTTGGCGCGCATCGCATCGACGATCAAACGATAGTGCTCGCCCTTCGTCATGGAACGATACGGGATGCGACGCCCTTGGAACGTGACCCAATCGATTCCTAGTTTCCGCATGTTCCGTTCGCCGATGTCGCCGGCTGCCTTTGCTTCGAACGCTGTCATTTGCGAAACCTCATCGCGTGAATGCGGCCAGGTAATTGACTTTGCTTGGGCGCGTGAGTCGCTGGGACCTTCTGGGTAAAGCATCATCTGCCAGAAGCCTTCGACGCTCGCGTAGCGCACGCCCTGGTAAGTGAACGGAGTTGCAGCGAAATTCGAGAGGATGCCGAGCTCGTTCCGCTTGGACAAAATTACTTCGCCAGGTTTGGCGGCCTGCGGCAGAATCTCCCAAGCCGGTTTGTGGTCATCCGCCACCGGCGTCCACCAATGCGCGGGATACTGGCCGGACACGAGAACCAGTAATATTAGCGATCGAATCATTAATTAGGCACCAGTAGTGTAAGTTATCTCACGCACAGTGGACCGTTATGCCGTGATGGTAGATTTTGTTGAATGAACTATGGCAATTTTGACATAAACTAATACCCTAAGGCATTACTGAGCAGGAGATTACTAACTGAAATGAAGCCGAAGTTTAATCGTCTGGCTAACCATTACATGGTTCTTGGCGGCGGTGTGACCCTGATCGCAATTACCGAGATGTTTATCATCCGAATGGATCCTGGAGCACTGACCAATGGCTCAAGCTCCAGAGTCTTACTTGGAGTGAGTGTTGCTTTTCTGGCGGCCGGGCTTGCTTGTCTGGGATTAGGTATAAAGCGCCGGCTCCAAGTTACAAAAACTGTGGATGAAGCGGAGCCGTTGTGTGCTGGGGGAGTGGGCGGCGACCCGTCTGTTCAAGCGGGAGTTGGAAAGCAGTTAGCTTATACGGTGGAAAGAATTAAGAGGATGTTGGATATCCAGCGGCCTGAAATTTTAGAGTCGAACGACTGGCTGGATAGGCTGTTAAATCAGCTCTTTCAAGAAGTAGAGCTATCTTCTCCAGTGTTGCAGGCTCAGGCGCGGGTTCACTTCGCGCGCGCCTTCAGTGCGGCAATCTCCTTCTGTCTGTTATCGCTTCTTGCCCTTTCAATTTTTCTTGGAGTCTTCGGCACTCCAAGTGCGGCCGTTGTCAGTTGGACGGCTGCGGTTTACTTTTGCTGCCTGAGTGCCTTTGCATCTCGGGCGCCGAGTAAGATTGTTTGGCTTGTGGTAATTGCAGTGATGCTTCCCGCGATTGTGGGCGCTATCAATGCGATTCATCCGCTACCAATCTTGCCCAACTCTATTTTCGTATTCGCCTCTTTGTCATTCCTGCTGCCGGTGCTACAGTTTGGAGTGTTTTTCTACTTCTTGAAAGGACGTCTCGCCGCTTTTTCGCCTCAATACGGCTGTTCGCAAGACGAACTGGATATCCAGCATACGCTTAATCCGGCCGCCCTCTTCCAATCCTTTGAGTCCATCATGGAACACAGAAGAGTTGATAGCCTGCCGAATCGAAGGTATCTGGCAACGCTGACAAATGCCGATGCGAATTCGAAGACGGGTAGCTTCTCTGGTGAGATGCTTTGGGAGACACATGCGCAACTTCAGTCATACGCAGGTCTTGAGACTTCGGTAGTGGCGTGGGGCGCAGTCGCACTAACGCTCGCTGGCTTTATAGGTGTAATCGCAGGCATAGGCTGGGAGGACAGCAGCTTTTTATGGTTGGTGGTTTCGCTACTCTTCATCCGTTACGGATATCTGCTGCTCCAAACGGCGGAGTTGTTTACGCTGGAGTGCATTTTTGCTTCGAGAGTTGCTTGGTTTCGGGTAACAGGTACTCGGGGCAGAGTAAAGATTTCCGCCGGTAATCAGTTTTCCGACCCGTTCAACGTTCAAAACGAGACAGACACCATCGACGCAAAAGTAGTCGTGTCGGTCGCCGATTTCCTGACGAGCGTCTTCGCGGCGCCAGGCCAGTCACTCCCGTTTCGCAACCAGCCTCGGTTTGTCATCTCCTTTATCCCAGACCAGCAGTTTCTTGAATCCGCGTTGAATGAACTTGAGCAGGGAATTCACGCGAAGATTAATGTAAGCCAGGTTGCGTTACCTAGCCAGACGCCAGGCAAGTCGAGCATTGTTCGGCGCGTGACAGGCCAAACGGGAGCCCCACAGCTTCCGTCGGCGAGGGCAGCGGGGACGACCCCGTAAGCGCTGCGGCGCGACGGGAGGGACTTGGGGGATGTACCGGCCTTTTCATCCATGGCGGCGGATCTGACTCGGGTAAGCCGTTGGCGCTGCAGCGGGCACGGAAATTGTCCTTAGCTTCCAGGCCTCTCAAATCTTCGATAAGATGAGCGCATGTTACGACTCACTCTTGGTCTAGCGCTCGCCGCTTTTGTTATGGCGGACGAACCACATCCGACACTGGCCGTTGGTTCGCCTGCACCTGATTTTGCGCTGATGGGCATTGATGGCAAGACGCATCACTTGAAAGATTACGCGTCGGCAAAGGTGCTGGCGATTGTGTTCACCTGCAATCACTGCCCCACTGCGCAACTTTACGAGGGCCGCATTAAGAAACTTGCGGACGACTACCGTGGCAAAGGTGTGAGCCTGATTGCCATTCAGCCGAATAACCCGAATGCTATTCGACTTGATGAACTGGGTTACACCGATGTGAGTGACAGTTTTGAGGATATGAAGGTTCGCGCGGCTTATCGTCACTTCGATTTCCCATATCTCTATGACGGAGATACGCAAACTGTCGCGCGTGCTTATGGGCCAAAGGCTACGCCGCACATCTTCATCTTCGATAAAGACCGTAAACTGCGCTATGAAGGGCGCATCGACAATAGTCAGCGCGAGAATCTAGTCAAGACGCAAGACGCCCGGAATGCCATTGACGCGTTGCTGGCTGGAAACGCGCCGCCGGTAGACCACACTGGCGTATTTGGTTGCTCGACTAAGTGGATGGCCAAAGAGGCGGCGCGCCTTGAAGAGTTGAAACGGATTGAAGCTGAGCCAGTGACGGTTGATTCCGTTTCGGCAGACGAACTGAAGAAGCTGCGTGCGAATAACACCGGCAAAGTAATGCTGATTAACTTCTGGGCCACTTGGTGCGGGCCCTGCGTTCACGAGTTCCCCGCGCTTGAGACGACGTATCAGATGTACAAGCATCGTGATTTCGACATGGTGATGGTTTCCACTAACATGCCTGATGAAAAGGCGGGCGTGATGAAGATGTTGCAGAAGCAACACGCTACTGGCCGAAATCTAATCTTCGGCTCTGACGATACCTATGCCATGCAAGCGGCCTTCGACCCTAAGTGGGATTCGCCAGTTCCATTCACAGTTCTGTTATCTCCCGAAGGCAAGATCATTTATCAAGAATTGGGAGAGGTGGATATCTTGAAACTCCGAAGAGTGATTCTGGGTAACCTGCCTGACCCCGATTACATTGGTCATCGTGCCTATTGGGCGAAATGACGGAAGTTGAAGAGTTAGTTGCAGCCGTCCAGGCAGGCGATGCCGCCAAGGTTCGAACGCTGATTACCGCCAAGCCAAAGCTCGTGAACATGGACATGGCGGCAAGCGACGAACATCGCGCGCTGCATTTTGCCGTGTTGCGTCGAGATGCCGTTATAGTGAGGTTGCTGATGGAAGCGGGCGCCGATGCCAATAAAGGGATTTGGCCGCATCGGGATGCAACCTCCCCTTTGGTGATTGCCAGAGATCGAGAGTATGGAGAGATTGTAGAAATTATCGAGGAACAACAGCTTCGGAGGAGGGAGTTAATAGTTCCCGCATTTGAGGCTGATGAGGAAAGGGAAAAACTCCCGATTGAGGTAGCAATTGAAGAGGCGGATGAACCTCGGATACGGGAGTTGATTTCTGCCGATCCGGGTTTGCTTCGTGAGATTAGTCGAGATGGCGGGCTGGTCACTCTTGCGGTGAAGAGCGGGCATCTTTCGATTGTGAAGCTGCTTCTCGATCTCGGCGCTGATGTTGACGAGCGCATTACGCTGGAGGAGCTAGAGGAACCGACTTACAGCTGGGGCTATCCACTGTGGTGGGCTGCGAGGGAGAATCGCAGGGAGATTGCTGAGCTTTTGCTTGATCGAGGCGCGGATCCGAATGCCAATGTTTATGCTTCCGGTTGGCCGTTGCGAAATGCGTGGGACCATGAAGACCCGGCACTCAAGAATCTGTTGCTTGCGCGTGGTGCCAAGGTGCACCCGTATATGGTTGCGGAAAGTCACGACGTAGAGGAAGCGAAGCGCTTACTATCGGTGGGGCCGAGTGAGAGTGCGGTGGAGGAGTTAGCTTGGTCGGCGGCGGATCACGGATGTCCCGAGATTTTGGCTCTCGCGCTGGAACATCTCGACTGGCCTAAGTCGGATCGGAGATGGCACTGGATCATGATTCAACCGATCCGAGGTGCTGAGGAGACGCCCGATGATCATTTGAAATGTTTGGAGGTTTTGCTGAAGCATGGGGTTGACCCAAACGTTTCGCGCTTTGGTCAAACTGCGTTGCATTTCGCAGCGGCTCGCCGCTCAGGATTGAGTGACGAAGACCGAGCCCTGTTCGCGGGCATGCTGATTGATTATGGCGCGAAACTCGATTTGAGGGATGACCTTTTACGATCAACACCGTTAGGCTGGGCGTGCCGCTGGGGAAGAAAGGAGCTTGCGAAGCTACTTATGGACCGAGGTGCACCGTTCGGCGAACCGGACGCTGAGCCGTGGGCAACTCCGCAAGCTTGGCTTGAAAAAACTAACAACCGATGAAACTAAGCGCCCGTTGTGTAGAAAAATTCCTCGTGGGTAATTTTTCCATCTTTTACTGTGTAGAGGGCTGCTTCGTCCATATTGAAGCGTTTGCCAGCCATTGGACCGGACTTTGCTGTCACATCGTATTTGAATCGAACAACGAACCGGTCACCATGCGGGAACGGACCTTCAATTTCCGCACCATGAACTTCGTGGTTGGCTTCCCACCATTCACCCTTCTTCTTTACTGCTTCCAAGCCCTCCATACGTTGTGGCATGGTTGGACCGCCAGCAGCCGCCTCAACACTCACAATGTGGTGGCTGTATAACGTCTCCATAGCCTCTTTGTTTTTCCCTTGTCGGCAGAGTTCTACTAGCTTCTTGCCGATGGTTAGTGTGTCACTCATTGAATACTCCTTGGATGGTTGTATCAAATGGGAGTGAGGATTGCAAATTAATTTGATTGTTACTAAAAAGGCGTTAGCGACTTAGCGCCATACAATCACTTATGGTCCAATCACTGACGGCCTCTGGCCGGCTGGCAACCACTGCGCCCACGCGGTTTGCGAATTCGGCGATTTGAGACGCAGGCCAGTTCTCACTCACTCCGTGACAAAAGGCGGCCGAGAAGGCGTCGCCGGCACCCACTGGGTGGTCGGCTTTGACTGGAAACCCAGGTATTTCCACGAAAATGCCATCTAAAAGAAGTGCGCAGCCATGAGCGCCGCGGGTTACACAAACACCCCGCCAGTTGTGGTTCGCGGCGTAGGCCCGGCAAAAATGTTCGATGGTTGGCTCGTTCGTTTTGAAAAGTTCCTGGATCGTCTGTGTTTCGGCTTCGTTAAATTTGACGATGTCGGCCAGGGGAAACAGTTGCGCTAAGAGATCCTTGCTATAGGAATTTCGTCGCAAATTGACGTCGTAGAATTTGATTGCTTTGGGAAAAGCCTTCACAATGGCTCCCACTGCATGCTTATTGTTGTCGTAAATCTGACTCAGTGTTCCGAAGTAGACTAAGCCAGGTGCGTGAGTTGCTAATCCAGCGATCACGGCATGCGAGTTCAAGAAATCGTAAGCGGCGGGGCGCTTGATGGTGTAGTCAGGCTGGCCATCTTTATCGAACTCAACTTGCACGGTGCCGGTTGCCGCCTGTGCGTTGTGTTGGACGTACTCAATTGAGACAGCGGCTTCGGAGATGCCTTTCAAAGCACGGGTTCCAAGGTCGTCGTCCGCCACTGCGCTCAGAAAGTACGTTTGGTGGCCAAGTCTGGAGCAAGAGGCTGCAAAGTTGAAAGGAGCGCCTCCCAAGTGTGCGCCGTCGGGGAACAGATCCCAAAGAACTTCGCCTATGCTGAGCACTGTCATTTGGCTTCTCCTGATCTTCAACTTAGCAATTGCTTCTATGGTTCTATTCTGCCTGAGATAAAGTTTTGAGCTGAGTATCGAGCGCTACTACTGTGCGAGGTGGCGGTCCGAAAGGGTTGTTAGTCGCTTCTTCTTTGTCTTTCGGCGTCTTCCGTCAGATCGATGGCCAGAACGACCGCGAGAATCAGGATGTCGTTCTCGCCTTCTGCGGTTTCGACACCGTATGTGTCCGTAAGCGCGACCCACTTCTTCGAAACGGTTGCTACCACGCTCCCATTGCGCTCCATAGTGAAGTGGTGTTCGAAAACGCTGCCTGTGACGTGCAAGTCGTCTGGTCCTGGGATGTCTACAGTGAAGCGATCAACAAATGGACTGATCAACCTTTTGCGCACGGTGGCTGCCTCTTCGCCATGGCAGGTGATGTGGAATTTGGGAGTTATTGAGATGAGCTGCTTG
>Ga0182012_10004271_pt1 | contig 14975 bp, 12 predicted proteins | sample 612S2SmetaG_FD_120486 | JGI IMG/M metagenome (GOLD analysis project Ga0182012, IMG submission 120486) | Permafrost microbial communities from Stordalen Mire, Sweden - 612S2S metaG | ecosystem: Environmental > Terrestrial > Soil > Wetlands > Permafrost | place: Sweden: Stordalen | collected... | reverse complement strand
CGCCAAGCTGGCTTTGTTACCCGAATACAAAATCGGCAAGGCCGGACAGTTGCAGGAATGGTCCGAGGATTTCGCGGAAGACACCCCCGGCCAGCGCCACATGTCGCATCTCTATCCTGTCTACCCTGGCAGCGAACTCACCTCCCAAAGCAAAGCCGAATTCTGGCAGGCCGCTCGCGTCTCACTCGAACGCAGGCTCGCTGCGGGCGGCGGCTACACCGGGTGGAGCCGCGCCTGGGTCATCTGTCTCTGGGCCCGCCTGCTAGACGGCGAGCGCGCCCATGAGTCACTCTGCCGTCTGCTCCAGCACAGCACCGGACCCAACTTGTTCGATACCCATCCCGCCGATGAAGGCTGGATCTTCCAGATAGATGGCAATTTCGGAGGCTCAGCCGGCGTGGTTGAGTTGTTACTCCAAAGCCACGAGGACGTTCTGCGTATTCTCCCCGCCTTGCCGAAAGCGTGGCCCAAAGGCAGCGTCCGCGGCATCCGCGCCCGCGGCGGCCTAGAGGTAGACATCGCTTGGACCGCCGGAACGGCCACCTCCGCCACTCTCCGTACCACCTCATCGCGCATTCAGAAAATTGCCCTCCCCCCCGGCATCTCCCAAGTCACAGCGCCCGGCCTAAACCTGACAATCAACCACGGCGTCTTTGAACTCCCCCTGAAACCAAGCGTCCTCTACTCCCTCACTTTCCTAACCTGACCGATCTGGAGTTTGAATTGTTCTGTGCACAAACCTATAGCCGTGCCACGACCACAAGGGAGTGGCATACCGCTAGCGATTCGATTCTCCAAGCATGGAGCCAGCGACTGGCGCCCAACGTCCTTTGCTTAAGGAAGGCGATCGACGGAAAGCGGCTTACGTCGGCGGTGCGAACTGATTTGGTTGTTGGCTAGCGGAGCATCGCTGGCAGAAGCGAGCGAATGGGCTGGCCTTCAATATACAAATGTGCACAGATGAATGGGCCGGTTCCTGGAATCTGGCGTAGTTGGACTATCGGATCGGCCCCAAAAGGGGCGCCCACGAATCTACGTAAAGGACGTCGACACCGAGCTGATAAGAGTGGCGGCGGCCCCGCCCAAGGATCTCGGGTTGCCTTTCACGACTTGGTCGCTGCCAAAGCTGCAGGAATACCTGGATCACCAACCGGGGCTGGAGGGAGTGACACGATGAACGATTCGCCGGCGACTCCATAAAGAAGGATTCCGCTTTTACGAAGGCCAGGCATAGTGCGAAAGCCACGATCCAGAGTTTGAGTCCAAAAAAACAAAATCGTGATTCTTTGTCGCAATCCAACGCAAGATGGCTTGGTGGTGTGCACAGATGAAATGGGGCCACTTGCCACCACTCCGCGTGCAGGCCGGGGCTGGGGAAAGCAACCCAGCCGCCGATCGGACCGCTATCATCGGTCCCGGACCATTCAACTCCTGGCAGCTTTCGCCCCTCATACCGGTCTGGAGTCCGGCATTACAAGTCCGGACCAGACTGGCGAGTATGAATCGCACCACTAGCTATTATTGTGGGCGGCTTCATTCTGGCTCGGCAATGGGCTCCAGCGTCTAGCGAAACCGGTTTTACGGAGCCACCCCGTTGCTCGCGCCAGGGCGCCAAGTGTTACACGGCCTCGGTCAAAGTGAACTTTGGCAGCAAGCGCAACGGCATCATCAGCCGAATGACCCCTTTCAGGGTGTAATAGACGGGCGCGTAAAATCCTTTCCGGATGGGTTCGCTCCCAAGTTTGCTCTCTGGCGATATTTTTTTGAAACGACTCCAACCCGCTCTGCGGATTGGGGAAGAGACAGCTGCCATACAAACATTTCCACCAAAAATGTTCGGTTAACCAAAATGACATTTGACACGAGTGTCTGCACCACCTGTCTTGCGGCAAAATCTTGATTCCTGCCACAAACTTAAGCTTTGGGGTGGGAGCGGTCGTAGACGAGTTGAAGATCTTTGAGTGAAACCTGGGTGTATTTTTGAGTAGTGGAGAGATGGACGTGGCCGAGGAGTTCCTGAATGGAACGGAGGTCCGCGCCGTCGCTGAGGAGGTGAGTGGCGTAGGCGTGGCGGAAGCTATGCGGATGGACGGTAGAGTCGCCGGCGACGAGGATGGCGTAAAGCTTCACGAGGCGGCGGACCTGGCGGTCGCCGAGTCGAGCGCCACGGGAGTTTAGAAAAAGAGCACGCTCTGCCAGAGGGGCGGTGCGCTTTTCAAGGTAGGCGTTCACGGCATCAACAGCGCGGGCGGCTATAGGCACCTGACGTTCCTTATTGCCTTTGCCGCGGACGCGCAGCCACCCGGTATGCAGGTCGATATCTTGGAGATTGATACCGACTAATTCACTAACGCGGATGCCACAGCCATAGAGCAACTCGAGGAAGGCTACGTCGCGCTCTTTGTCGGGCATTTCGACGACGTCACCGGAATCGACACTATCGATGAGATTATTGGTTTTCTCGGCGCTCATGACTTCCGGGATACGGGGACGAACCTTGGGAGTGCGGAGACGCGTGGCGGGGTTCTTGGCGATCACGCCTTCCTGCATGGAGAATTTGAAGACAGCGCGGATGGCGGCGAGTTTGCGGCGGACAGTGACGACCGATAGCTTGTGATCGTAGAGACCTCCGAGCCACTCGCGCAACAGGGCTAAGTCGAGATCTTCGAGTTGGGGAATGGGCGCACCGGGAGTTTCGAAATAGGCGGCGAACTGCTCTAAGTCTGAACCGTAGTTACGGAGCGTGTGAGGGGAAGCGCCACGGCGCGTCAACTCAGCCAAATATTTGACAATGGACTCGCGTATGGTCGGCATTTAGAAACTCGGAGAAGGCCGTTTGAGCGCGGCGGCAGATTTCGGCGTGGCGGGCTTTCTTATCGTGCTTGAAGTTTTTTTTGGCTTCGTCGTCGAGAGCGGGTAAGAGATCGAAAGTGATGTTGGCGGGTTGGAAATGACGTGGGTCGGCGGCGGTGATGTAGTGGCAAAGACTGCCGAGGGCGGAGGCGCGGGGGAGGGTGAGAAGTTCGCGGCCATCAGCGAGAGCCGCCGCATTGCGTCCTGCGATTAGACCAGTGGCGATGGATTCGGCATAGCCTTCCACGCCGGAGATCTGGCCGGCGAAGAGTATCCGAGGTTGCGATTTTAACTGGAGAGTGGGGTCGAGGAGCGCGGGCGAATTGATATAAGTATTGCGGTGCATTTGGCCGAAGCGGATGAACTCGGCGTTTTCGAGACCGGGGATGAGACGCAGGACGCGGGCTTGATCGGCATAGCGCAGGTGGTTCTGGAAGCCGACCAAGTTGTAGCTATCGGCGCGCTGATTTTCTTGCCGTAATTGCACGATGGCATAGGCCCAACGGCCGGTGCGAGGATCGTTGAGACCGGCCGGTTTCATGGGCCCGAAGCGCAAAGTGTCGCGGCCGCGGCGTACGATTTCTTCTATGGGGAGACAACTTTCGAAATAGGGAGTTTTGTCTTCGGGGATGTGGGGTTCGTAAGGCTCGGCTCGCAGGAGTTCATCAAGGAAGAGGTTGTATTGGTCTTTGGTGAAGGGACAGTTGATGTAGTCATCGGTGCCATCGAGGGACTTGCCATAGCGGGAGGCGCGGAAGGCAACTGACAGATCGATGGAGTCGGCGGCGACAATGGGAGAGATGCTGTCGTAGAAGAAGAGGCGCTCGACGCCGGTGATGCGGGCGATTTCCGCGGCGAGAGACTCGCTGGTTAGAGGGCCGCTGGCGATGATGACGATGCCTGGAGGGAGGGTGCGAACCTCCTGGCGATAGACGGTGATGTTGGGATGCGATTCGATGGCGCGGGTAATTTCGGAGGAGAAGATTTCGCGATCGACAGTGAGGGCATGGCCGCCGGGAACACGGGCCGTGTTGGCGGCGCGCATGAGGAGCGAATCGAGCTGGCGCATTTCCTGTTTGAGGAGCCAGGGAGCGGAGTTGGGTTGCTCGCTCTTGAGGGAGTTGCTGCAAACGAGTTCGCCGAACGAATCTGTTTGGTGGGCGGGGCTGCGGAGGGCGGGACGCATTTCGTAAAGTGCGACGGGTACGCCGGCTTCGGCGGCTTGGAAGGCGGCTTCGCAGCCGGCGAGACCAGCGCCGATGATGTGGATGGGAGGCAAAGTTTTAGTTTAGCGGGTCTTGACGCTGCTCCATGATGGTCGCGGTTCTGAAACGCCAGGTGATTATTTTTCACTTAGTATGAGATATGGAAAAAAAGGTTGGGTCGGGACTAGGAGTGCTGGCGATTTTGTCGGTGATTGTCTATTCGGCCTTTCCGCCGGCGGTGCAGCAGGATTCAAGCGCGACGGAGACGAAGAAAGAGAAGAAGCAGCAAGGCGCGGCAAAGGCGGGAGCCGTTGAAAGACAGGCGCTGGAGGGCCCCTGGCTGGCGACGCGGGAGTTCTTTGCGCTCTCGGCGGCGAGATTGCCGGAGTTGGATGCGGAGAATTTGCGCGACCAGTTAGGTGCGGCAGGTGGAGTGGATCGAGCGCTGGTGCGCGACTTACTCGGTGTGCCGGCAGAAGGGTACGAAATACAGAACGTCATTGCGACGGTAGCGAATCCGGTCCATACGCATCTGCCGCTACTGTTCGATGAACAAATTGAAGCGATCGAAGCAGCCGCCGAACGGAAGGGGTGGGAGTTTGCGGGGCAGTGGCTGCCGTGGAACATTAGCAATCCGGCGACCGACGATACGTTCGCAGAGCGGCTGGCGGAGCGAGCACTGGAACGGGAGCAGGAAGCGCTGCCGGGAGTACTGGTTTTCCGTCGCAACCCGGCGGGGGGCTTTGAGAACAAGTGCCTGTTGATCTACCTGACGCCGGAAGCGCCGACGACGGGGATAGCGGCCGCGCCCTTTCACGCGGCGATGAATCTGGCAGCGGCTACGGGGGGTCCGATTGGATTGCTGGCACCCACGTTTTCGGGGTCATTTGAATCTCTGACGCGGCTGGTAATGACTTGGAAGAAACAGCCGGGCATTGACTTAGGACATTATCCGGTTTATAGCGGGACGGCATCGAGTTCGAGAAGGGCCGGTTTTTTCCACGAAGAAACCAGACTCGAATTTCACAGCGGTGTGACTTCGATCGAGGTGAACCAGGAAGGATTCGCGAATGTGCTGCAGCGTTACGGCATCTCGACGGAGCACGCGGCTTATCTGATTGAAGGGGAGAGCGGCTATGCGAGGTCCTTTATCACCGACGAGCGAGAGAGCCGGCTCGGCAGGATTAACACGTATCGATATCCGCGAGACATTGCAAATCTGCGAAACGCTTATCAGGAAGCAACAGGCAAAACGAACGCGAAGGACAACAGCCAGATCAGCCTTGATTTCACGCTTAAAGATCAGAGCCACGGCGAAGACACAGTGCCGATTTTTTCGGACACTCACACGCCGATGGTACAAAGCGCTTTGCTGGCAGCGATTGCGAAGGACTTTCGCGATAAGCGAATTGAGTTGGTGTACGTAGTGGCCACGAATACGCTGGACGCCTTGTTCCTGGCGCGGGTCATTCGCCGAGGATCGCCTGATACGCGAGTGATGATTGGCGGGGCCGATGTACTTTTTGTGCCGGCAACCTCGCAAGAGTCGGTGACAGGGACACTGTTTCTATCGCCTTATTCACTCTTGCTGCAGCCGAGTAAAAGGCTATACGACGACTTCCAAATGCATGCGTTCCCGACGGCCAATTTTGCAGGGCTCTTTCGAGTGACGGCGGAGCTTTTAGGGAAGATAGCTGGCGAAGACAGCAATAAGAAGGATGAGGGATTTCGCGGTTTGTGGCTTTTAACAGTGACTCACCACGGATTGACTCCGTTGGACTGGATCCATAGAAGCGACGGGGGAGGCGCCAGGCCAGACGAGCCGTTTCCGGTTGCACGGCCTTCCTTCGGCTGGTTCGTGACATTGATGGCAACGGGGCTGGTGGCGATTTTCGGGAGCATTCTTGTGCTGTGGAGCAACCTAGCGAAAGAGACGCCGGCTCCTTACTGGCTGGCGATTCACCCGAGTAGTCCAGCGAGCGTGGTGGCGCTGACGGGAGCGGCGTTGTCACTCAGCTTGATGTTATGGGTATTGAGTCTCCCGGCGTACGAATCTTGGCGTGAAGTGGAAGGAGCGCGCGGGATAGCTACGATTCTGCTGGCGGGAGTTGCGACCATGACACCGCTGGCAGCCATTGTGACGGTGCTGCTGAAGCAGCCGGAACTGTGGGGCCCAGCTAGTTCAATTCATAAAGCTTTGACCGTTGGGCTGATACTAACGGATCTCGCACTGGGGGCAGCGTGGGCGTTCGCTTGCTATGGCCACGCCACGCCAACCGGACTGCTATTCCGCTTTCGTGCAGTGAATTTGTATTCGGGAACGTCGCCGGCGGCCCCACTGTTGATCTTGGGCGGCGTCTTCTTTTTGCGATTTATGATGTTATTCCGGCGCTATTCGGAGGTTGCCTGGGACGCGCCGACGCTGATTTTCAAAGACGATGTAAAGATGCATTCGATGATCCGGCCGCACGTGCTGGCAGTGGAGGGACATTTGAAATCAGGCATAGCGGCGGTAGATATCAGCATCGAGTCACCAATCGCGTGGCGCTATACGGCGGGCGGCATGGCGGTGGTTTTGTGCCTGCTGCCATTGCTGCCGAGTTTACATCCTTTTGAGCGAGCGCCTTACACGGTTATTCTCGAGCTTTGTGTCGGGTTGGTGCTGCTTGGTTTGGCGGTGGCGTGCCAGGATCTGGTGCACTTGTGGCAGAACCTGCGCGGCATGCTGCAGTTGCTCGAAATGTCGCCATTAAGGGGAGCCATTGAAAGGGTGGTCAGTCAGTGGCCGAGGCAGGCGGTGTGGGCGTTGTGGAAGTCGATCTCACGGCCGCGGCTGGCGGCGCAGATGTTGCTGGCTTTGCATAATAGGCATCAAGCGTTGGTGGGCGAATATCCTTTGCTGATTGATTACACGAAATTCCGGCGATTGGCGGAAGCGCGTTTTGTGCAGATGAGCGACAAACGCGGCGCGCAACACTATTTGGATTTGCAGAACTATGAACATGAATGTGCCGAGTTAGCGGCGCAGATTCTGGAACATGAGTTGATTCCCTATTGGGACAAGTCACCGCTGGACGACAATGGCGATCCACAAGTGGAAGGAAAAGAAAAACACGAAGACGTAGCGGCACAATTCGGGGCGGATTTCTTCGCGCTGCAATTGTGCAATTACATATTGTTTGCAGTGCGGCATACGCAGCGGTTGGCCTGGAGCATTTCCGTGGGATTACTACTGTTAGTGCTGGCGCTGGCGTCGTATCATCCGCAATCGCCGCAGTTGCTGGGGCGGATTCTGGCGGTGCTGCTGGTGGGAATCGGCTGCGTGATTGGCTGGGTGTTCGCGGGGATGGAACGGAATTGGGTGTTGAGCCGGATTGGCAGGACAGAGCCGGGCGAACTGAATGTGGAGTTTTATGTGCGGCTGGCGTCGATCGTGATTTTGCCTTTGAGCGCGGTATTGGTGCATTTGTTTCCGTCGCTGTCGGGATTTTTGTCAAATGTGATTACGCCGGGGATGGAGGCGCTGAAGTGAGGAGGGCATGTTATTCTGAAGGTCTATGGCAATCCCGAATATTAAGCGCTTTCGGCCTTTTTGCCCGACCTGCAATGAATACTACACTCTGATGGCTGTCTTGCCTAAGGATGCCGATGTTGATGCGTACCTCAAAGACGCGATTAGCCGGCATGACCACAAGGCTTTCCAGGAAAGCAAAGAGAAGATGTTCAAAGTCCGCGTCGGTCAGCAGAAACAGAAGAAGGCCAAGTAAGGTTCGAATCAGCTGGGCGCTTTGGGCTTGTTGCTCAGGGTGTCCGGCCGATTCCAATCACGTGTTCGGCGCGTTTGGCGGCAATTCCCACTCCCGCATCATTATCACGAGCAAGCTGCTGTAGCACGGGAAGTAGATCCGCGCTATGACTGGCGGCGAAAATCCAGCACAAGGCGAGTTTTTGGGCCGTGGTGGCTTCGTCGATAGACTTGACGATATTTTTTTGCACTTCTTCCCGGTGAATGAGTTCCTTAAGATAGGCGTCGGCGATATCGGCGCGTTGCCGGGAATTTAGATTCTCGACGAGGTACGAGAGGGGGCTGAAGTCTTCGGTGGAGACGTTGCCTTCATTGACTAAGGCGAAAGCGGCGGCTAAATGGATGCGCCAATCGGCGTTGGCTTCGTCATAACTGGTTTGGATTGTAGGGGTGTCTTCGGGTTCGCGGACGCGGCCCAGACCTTCAAGTGCGGCGGCGCGCAGGCCAGGGTCACCGTTGATGACATATTGGCGAAAGATGGGCCGGTCCTCGGGCAGGGCCAGCATGGCGAGTGCGCCCAGCGCGGCGCGTTTGATTTTCAGATTACGGGCATTAGCGACGGCATAGCGAACGTCGGGGGCAGCTTCGGTGCTGCGCAGCACGCCGACGGTTTCGAGAGCGGTGATTTGGGTGCGATCATCGAGGTCGCGAACGAGGAAACCAACGCCGGCCCCAGCGCTGGGATCGTGAATTTTCTGCAAGGCGACGAGGCTTTCGAAAATGAGATCGCTGTCTTTGGAGCGGAGGGCTTGGAGGAGGGCAGGGACCGCGCCTCTGAGTTTAAGAATGCCGGCGGCAAGAGCGGCGTTGGAGCGCGGGGGCATTTCAGCGCCGAAATTAATTTCTTGCGCGATGGCTTGGGAGACATCGTCGCGGACGGTGACGTCGTCGTCGATGACGGAATCGTTGCGGGAGGAGAAGAATGATTTTACCTGGCGAATCCCATGAGTAAAAAAACCGCTGAGGCTGTTGTCGGTGACGAAGCCTGGCTGATAGACGTTGACGATGCCTTCGGTGGCGCGGATGCGGACTTCTGGATCGGTATCACGGGTGGCAATGATAAGGGGATCGAGGCTCTGGCTAGAACCGATTTTGACGATGGCTTTGACGGCTTCGCGGCGGACGGCGGGATCTTGATCCTGGAGGATTTTGGCGAGATCGGAAATGGCGGAAGAAGCCCCAGATTTTTCAAGAGCGTGGATGCGGAGGATTTGGGCTTTAGCGTTGTCGCTAGGGGCTTGGGCAAAAGCAGGGAGGATGAGTAGGAGAAGAATACAGTAGTGAGGGATCGTGCGGGTTCGAATATCCATTTCGATTTAGGTCGCTGACGCTTCCGGCTCCGATTCGGGGCGTTCCTCCCTAGATTGACATGATTAGCGGAGAACTTCAATGATGGTTTTATGGGGGATGAGGCCGGCTTCGTAACCTAAATCGAGGAGTTTTTGAGCGGCTTGGGGGACGATGTCGCCGCCATCCTGAGTGTGATGGTTGACGTACATGCCGACGAACTGATCGGCGAGTGAGGGGTCGAGGTCGCGGGCGAACTGCATAGCGTAGTTAAGCGCTTCTTCGCGGTGGTCGAGCGAATACTGGATGCCTTCGCGCATCAGGCGGGAACACTCGTTTTGGACCTCGCTGGAGAGATCGCGCCGTAGCGCATTGGCGCCGAGCGGCAGGGGCAGGTCGTATTTCTGTTTGAACCAGCGGCCGAGATCCACAACGCAATGCAGGCCGCCGCTTCCGTAGGTGAGTTGGCCCTCGTGAATGATCAGGCCGCCATCGACGTGTTGATCCTTCACCGCTTGAATGATTTGATCGAACGGGATGACCACGGGGATGAAATCAGGTTCGAAGAGCTTTAGGGTAAGGAAGGCCGTGGTCATGGTTCCCGGAATTGCAATGCGCTTGCCTTTTAGATCTTCGGGCGTCATGCTGGACTTGGTGCTGACAACCATGGGGCCATAACCATCGCCCACGCTTGAACCGGAGGCCATTAGAACATATTTATCAGCTACATAGGGGTAGGCGTGATAGGAAATGGCGGTTAATTCATAAACGCCGGCCTGGGCCTTGCGGTTGAGTGATTCAATGTCTTCCAGAACGTGTTGCACGTTAAGGATGCGCGAACGCACTTTCTTGGTGGCCAGCGCATAGAACATGAAAGCGTCGTCGGAATCTGGACTATGGGCGCAAACGATATCAAGCACCGAGGTGGAACTCATAAGTTGGACACTAACGGATTAGAACTGGAAAAAGAAAGAGTAAGTATTGGATGAAAACCTCTAGTTTAACAGAGGAGGACTGCCACTTTCTTTAAGCGCCGCTGACAGCGTCGCGCAAGTCGAGGAGTTCGGGTTCAAGAACGTGCAATTCCTTGACAAGTTGATGGTAGGCTCCCACGCTGGCAACAGCGTTTCTTTCGCGCGCGGAGTTTTCCAATTCTTGAGCCGTGGCGCGAGAGCGAGTGGCATGCAAACTGCCTAAGGAGCCTTTGATGGTGTGCGCAACCTTGGAAAGCGTGTCCCAATCCTGAAGCTCCACGGATTGCGCCATTTCCGAGACATCTTTCTTGCTTTCGCCAAGAAACAGGTCGATAATTTCGACCATCAGTTCGGGATCGCCTCCCACTTGCTCTTCGAATTTTTCCGGTTCGAGAACGGGCAGTTTTTCATTGGACAACGCTTGTTTACGCTCCACCTTCGGCGCCAGGGCTTTCGCCAGATTTCTGACGGCTTCGGTCAAGGCTACGGGATCAATCGGTTCCTGCACGGAGCCGTCGGTTCCGCCGGTTGCTACCGATTCCAAAGCAAGAATGGGGATGCGAGTTTCGGAATGCTGGCTTTGCTCTACTTGCCTCAGCTTAGCCGTGAAATCGGCCAGACTGGGTGCCGGGAAGTTGGAGGCGATTAAGACGGCATCGAATTGTTCCACAAATAGCGCCTCTCCTGCCTCTTCCAAGCCAGTAGTGGGAAGTACGGTGTGACTAGCGCTGGCCAGAGTGGAAGATATGGCTTCTGCCTTTTCTGATCCGCGTTCAACCAGCAAAACCCTCAACGAATTCATTTTTTTATCTCGCGATTTCCAGCTCGTGCCGCGCTCGATCCAAACTGCCTGATGAGTACTACAAGCTTACTTAAGAATCGTCCAGATGCCAACTAAACTTTAGTAACATTCTTGGGAGCCTTGTGGCCTGATCCCTTACCGTCGCGGGTCCAGTTTGCAGCCGTAATGTATACTAACGGTTTAGTGGGGGTGCGCCTTCCCTAGCTTTACGACGCGGACGGTCTTATCACAACTCGATCGTTGGCCAACGTTGCGTTTGGCTTTTCTCAATTCCTCAGGCGCGTTCTTTTTCAATCTTTTATTTCCGGACGATTGCCGTATTTGCGATCAGCCTTTGGCGAATGTTTCGCGGATTCCGGTTTGCCCTTCCTGCCTGGCGCTGCCCCAACCCATGAAGGCGGAGTTTTTCTGCCGGGCGTGTAGAACTCCCTTTTCGGATGATTATCCGCTGGATGACAACGACCTATGCATGGTTTGCCGCGAAGGCTTAGCAAACTTTGATGCCGCTTACTCCTTTGGGAGTTATGAGGGTACGCTCCAGCAGCTGATTCATCTCTTCAAATACGCCAAAGTGGAAACATTGGCTGGGCCGTTGAGCCATTTTCTGATGCAGGCGCTGCCGCTCGAAGCGAACTTTGACGTCATTATGGCGATGCCGATGCACTGGCGCAAGCGCTGGGAACGCGGCTTCAACCAGGCTGAATTGCTGGCGGATCCTGTAGCGCGGCGTTATGGCTTGCCGTTGGCGACGATCTTACGCCGAACTCGCTATACGAAATCGCAGGCTGGGTTGACTGAAGCGGCGCGCCGGAAGAATCTGCGGGGATCGTTCCGGTTGAAGCGGCCGGAACAGGTGGCGGGCAAACGCGTTCTTTTGATTGACGATGTCTTTACCACCGGCGCTACTTTGCGCGCCGCGGCGGCGGTTTTGAAAGCGGCCGGCGTGGCGCGGGTTTCGGCGTTGACGTTGGCGCGGGTGGATCGGGCGATTTCCAGCCGGACGGCGTTGAAAAGCGCGGCGACCGCTTGGGGGAAAACGGCCACTCTGCCGGAAGTCAAGCCCGACCGGGCTCGTTTGAGGTGAGTTAGCGGAGTTGTTAGCAGAATAGAGAAAGCGAAAAGGGAGCGTGAAATGCCTAGTCACGATCGGCTTCACCGGCCAGTACTTGTTTTGAATGCCAGCTTCGAGCCTATTAACATCTGCGCAGCTCGCCGCGCGTTGGTGTTGATTTTGAAAGGCGTTGCTTCGGCCGAGGAAATTGCTCCCACGCAAATTCATTCCGCTAAGCGCAGTTTGAACGTACCGTCGGTGATTCGCTTGCTGGAATATAGGCGGATTCCGCATCAAACGCGGGCGCTTTCGCGCAAAAATATTTTGATGCGCGACCGCTACACATGTCAATACTGCCACCGCACGCTGCCGTCAGGCGAGATGACATTGGACCATGTAATTCCGAGATCGCGGGCGGGCGAAACGACTTGGGAGAATCTGGTGGCTTGCTGCCATCCTTGCAATAACAGAAAAGGGAGCAGGACGCCGGAAGAGGCTGGGATGAAGTTGCTACGACCGCCGCGACCGTTCAGCTTGCACACGAGCCGGCATTTGATGCGCTTGCTGGGCAGGAGCGACGACCAGTGGCGCAAGTATCTCTTTTATTCGGATTAAATGAGCTGCGCGCAAAACGCCGGCTGCCGGGTGGCGGCTTTCTTCTGTGTCGTTGCCGGCTCGTTGCATTTCACATCAAACCAGAACTCTATTTGAAGATCATGCCGCCGTATCTGCCTTGGCGTTGGTGCGGGTGAGTGGCTTCTTTGACTTTGAGATCCTCGCCGGACTGGCGTTGCTTGTGCAACGCACGCGGCGGGCGGTGGCCTGGGGATTGGTGGCGTTTTGATTGCGGCGTTTCCGGCGAATGTTTACAGGGCGACGAATCCGTTGGAGGCAGGCGCGACAGGAATTGATCCGGCATTGCGGTGGGGACGGTTGCCAATACAGGGATTGTTGGCTTGGTGGGTGTTGTGGTGCACGAAGCCTACGGAGGTCTAAGTGTGTGCTATTGGCAGAGGCGTTCTAAGGCGAACGCCCCCACCCGGTGCACTTTTCCACTCTCGTTTTTCTCCGTTCCTAACGGTGAGATATGCCAAAGCCAGCATTCCTGCCAAGTCAGCCGGTAGCTTGGCATCCATTTCTGAAACGTGGCCGCGCTAAGGTCTACTCTCTCCAACGCCGGCGACACCTTACAAGTTATTCCTTGCTCGGCACACCATCCCTCTGGCGACCACGTTACCGGTGGCGGCACCCGCTGATCGCGCCGGTACGACTTCCCTTTATATTCGAGATAATCGACATCCGTAATGACCAGCACAAAACGAGGCGTCGAAGCTTCGATTGCCGTGAGATGCTGCTCTACCAGAGCTTGCGCGCCGGGGCGCAAGGCATCCAGCCATTCCTCCTCACGAGTTTCCACGAAGCGCTTTCCGTAGCCGCGTAGCAGCATGGCCTCGACTCCGTCTTGCCAAACGATTGGCAATTGGCTAAGAACATTCAAGGAAAGCAGTGCATCGCTGGAGGCGCTGTAAGCTTGCTGGGGCCGGTCGCCGTAAGAGCGTATCGTCTGCAGCATGTCGTGCCAGTCGGCAGGCGTTTTGCGGAGTTCCGCGATCCAGTCGTCGAGGCAAGCCGAGATATCGAGACAAATGGCGTCTGACAGTTTTTTGAGTTTCTTCCAATAGGGGAGGCACAGAGGGTCGGCGTCGACCAAGCGCAGGTGAGCGAAACGTGGTAGCAGCGCCGGGCCGTTGAAATCGAGCAAGCGACCGGCGCCGAGCACGGTTAGCCATTCGCCGGTGGCCGTCGCAGCCCAGCGTGCTTGCGCGGCTCGCGTGCGCGCCAGATGTTCCGCCCAAAAAGGAGCGAGCCTGCGAGCCCGGTATTCAATGCCAAGACCCATGTTGAGATAACGAATCGCAGCCGGGTCGCGGTGCCGCAGACGGGCAGCCAGATAGCGGAGCAACAACAATTTAATGGTCCTACATGATGAACGCCGTTTTGCCGGTCTCAAAGAAGGTATTGCAAAACTCCAAAGCGGCAAAAGCACTTTAAAACATAAAAGGAAGAAATGTTTGGAGAGGAGGGCTCTCCCGATGTAAAATATCGTCGCCAAGCAGGGCCCCCACATCGGACTTAGAGCCCCTCCTATGAAAATTGCCTGGGCGTAGATCGATTAGCGCAATTCCGCAATCTGTCGCAGCGCGAATTGTTTCCTCCGTTGGAGTCGGCGGTACGTCCGCTCGACCGGGTAAACTGCTGGCGGCGGTGGTAAGCCTGGAACTCGCTCGCGCGTTTCGTCAGTGCGCGCCGCACTCCCACCGCGACCCAGCAGACTCGCCAGCCCCATCCTCCTTGCGCGCGGCATCAACTGCCGTTCATAGGTTAAAACTAACCTGTCCGATACACCGCTCTGTGGACATGCTTGCGAAGCAAGCTCCAACCGATGCCGTGCAGTTGCGCGGCACTACTTGTACCAGTAGGCCGGAAACCACAGGTGCATGTACCCAGTTTGCGCACTCCGATTCACCGAAAGCCCTGCTCGGAAGCCATGTTTTCATCCCCTCCTGCGGCGGGCGTTTCCAGCCCGCCAGGAACAGTCCTTAGAAAACGTTGCCGTCATCTCTATTGAAATCAATAGTTTGCTCGTTAGAAAGGTCCCCCTTCTTCGGTGACTCAAAATCGCCCTTTAACCCAAAGCTCGCCCTCCCGGCCGATTCGTGGATCCACCGGGAACCACCCGTTTTCATCCCGTCAAGTGTCGGATGCGGCGCGCCGAAATCGCGGGTCACAGGAAGCTCTTGCAAAACTCCAAACTGACAAAAAGCACTTTAAAACATAAAGACTAAGAAATGTTTGGAGGGTAGGGCTCCAGCGAGGTAAGATATTGTCGCCAAACAAGTCCTCACATCGGCAATGGAGCCCGCACCTATATGAAGAGTACCTGGTTAGAGCGGCTAAGGCAATTCCACAATCTGTTGCAGCGCGAATTGTTTCCCCT
>Ga0182012_10004269_pt1 | contig 14982 bp, 10 predicted proteins | sample 612S2SmetaG_FD_120486 | JGI IMG/M metagenome (GOLD analysis project Ga0182012, IMG submission 120486) | Permafrost microbial communities from Stordalen Mire, Sweden - 612S2S metaG | ecosystem: Environmental > Terrestrial > Soil > Wetlands > Permafrost | place: Sweden: Stordalen | collected... | reverse complement strand
GCGCAGCTGAGGACCTCGAAGCCCGATGACGGACTCGAAGCGGGGCCGCCGAGCCTCATGGCATGATCACGGGAGCGTTGAGGATGCTCCTGTCCAAGTGACACCACTCAGCGGGACGTGATCTTGCAATCCTGTCCAGTCGCGCGGCGCGCATGCGGTCAGCTGCTGATGAACAGAGAATCTCCGATTCGAATGTGGTAGGACTCCCGTCTAAGAATTCCTTACGGTCACAACGCGCGAGGGAAGGTCACCATGCCAAGACACACGTCCACTCCGGCGACTGCTCGGCGCAGAGGGTCGCGCCTCGTGACCATGTCGATCGCCGTTGCCCTGACCTTGCCCATTGGTGTGCTGGCCGCGACCACCGAGGCTGGCGCGAGCCCCATTTCCAGCTTCATCGTCAGCGACACCACCGACGCGCCTCTTGCCACTCCGTCGGGCACCGCGTGCGTCTCCACCGACGGAGGGAACTGCACGCTTCGCGCCGCGGTGCAAGCGGCGGACAACCTTGGCGGGAACGTCTCAATAACCCTCCTCGGCGGTCTGTACAAGATCACGATCCCCTCGACGGGAAGTGATGACCCCAGTACGGGCGATTTCGACATCAACTCCGGCGTGTCCCTGACGGTCACAGGCTCGGGAGCGGTCTCGACGATCATCGACGGCAACAGCCTCGACCGCGCCTTCACGGTGCAGGAGGGAGCAACCCTCACGATCTCGGGGGTCACGATCGAGCACGGCGCCTCGGGCTACGACAACGCCGGTTCGGAATCGACCGGCGACGAAGATGGGGGAGCGATCTGGAGCGACGGAACGCTGTCGGTCGACAGCAGCCTGCTGACCAATAACTCGGCTTGGAACGACGGAGGCGCGATCTACGTCGAGAACGATGCCGCGTCGACCTCGGTCACGAACACCACCGCCACCTACAACTCCTCGGACGACCCTGGCGGGTTCATGTATGTCGATGGAGGCTCCAGCAGCGTCACCCTCACGAACGACACGATCACCCACAACAGCGGCACCTACAGCGACGGCGGGGCCCTTTACGACACGAGTTCTGGTCCGGTCTCGATCTCCGGGAGCACGATCTCGAGCAACGTTGCAGGCGAGGGCGAGGGCGGAGCGGTGTACCTGAGCGATGCAGGCACGCTCACGGTCACGAACAGCACGCTCAACTCGAACTCCTCGATCGACAGCGAAGGCGGCGCAATCTACGACGACAATTCAGGCGCAATCTCCGTGACGGGCTCGACGATCTCCAACAACGCCACCGGCGATGACGAATCCGGGGGCGCAATCTACGCGGATAGCGACACGTCGCTCACGGTGAGCAACTCGACGTTCGCGAACAACGTTGTGGCGGACTCCGACGGTGGAGCGCTGTACCTCGACGAAACGGACCTGTCGGTCAGCGGATCCACGTTCACGAGCAATCAGGCAAGCAGCGGCGGCGCCATCTACGTCAGTGGGACCTCGGACACCGCCGTGCAGTCGATCACCTCGAGCACGTTCACGAGCAACATGGCGAGCGACGACGAGGGTGGCGCGATCTACGACGACTCAGGCGATCTCGAGGTCTCGGGCAGCACGTTCTCTGGCAACCTCTCCTCGTACTACGGCGGCGCACTGTCTTACGACAGTGGCGACGGGCTCGCGTTGACCAACGACACCTTCGACGGCAATGTTGCGGTGGAAGGCGGTGCCATCTACTTCGACACATCAGCGGGCACGGGCACCGTCTCACTGCTGAACGACACGATTACGCGCAACAGCGGATACGAGGGCGGTGGCATCGCGGAGCCTGACGAGGCGAATGCGATCGAGAACACGCTCGTGGCAGGCAACTACGGTGGCGTTTCGTCCGGTGGAGGAGGGGACTGCTACGGCAGCTCCTCGACGGACAACGCCGGCGGCGCCGACCAGGGTGGCAACATCGACAGCGACGGCACCTGCTTCGTGAACGGCGTGCACGGTGACCAGACCGGTGTGAACCCCAAGCTGTTCCCGCTCGCCTCAAACGGCGGACCGACGCAGACCGACGCACTGGCGTCGGGCAGTCCCGCAATCGGCGCCTCAGTGAGCGCCTCGTGCCCGGGGACCGACCAGCGAGGCGTCGTGCGGCCGACCGTGTGCGACAGCGGGGCGTACCAGACCAGCGGACCGACATCTCCGCTGCCGACGCCGGCGATGTCAGCCTTGCCACCCTCGCCCACGTTCACCGTCAACGACCCAACCGATGCACCGCTGCTCCACTCCGACAGCACGAGTTGCATCTCGACCGACGCCGGCAGCTGCACCCTCCGTGCGGCCGTGCAGGCGGCAGACAACCTCGGTGGTAGTTCGTCGATCAACATCCCCTCCGGCATGTACGAGATCACCATCGCGTCCACGGGCGGCGACGACCCGAGCACCGGGGACTTCGACGTCACGTCCGGGACGTACCTCACGATCAACGGCAGCGGTGCGGGCAACACCGTGATCGACGCAACCGACCTCGACCGGGCATTCGCGGTCCAATCGGGCGCCAGCCTGACAGTCAATGCCGTGACCGTCGAGAACGGTGCAACGAACGACTACACGGCAAGCGACGATTCGACCGCATCCTCATACGGAGGGTCCTTCTACAACGACGGCGTGTTGACCGTGAACAACAGCATCGTGACCAACAGCTCAGCCGAGGACGAGGGCGGCGTCGTCTACGCGGACTCGAGCGCCACCGCGACCAGGTTCACGAGCACGACGATCTCGGGTGGCACGACGGGCGACTCGATCGACTCAGCCGGTGGCGTCGTGTACGCCGAATCCGGGAGCGTGTCGTTCACCAACGACACGATCACGTCCAACAGCAGCGACGGCGATGGTGGCGTCTTCTACGACGACGGCAGCTCAGGTCCCGTCGCGGTCAGCGGCACGACCATCTCGAACAACGTCGCGGATGGCAGTGCGGGCGCCCTGTATGTCGACAATGCCGGTTCGCTCACTGTCACGAACAGCTCGATCGACTCGAGTATCTCGGATGAGGATGAAGGCGGCGCGATCTACGACTACAACTCCGGAACGGCGACCTTCACGGGGTCCACCTTGTCCAACAACAGCTCGGGCGATGCGGACGGCGGCGCGCTCTACGCCGAGGACACGTCGATCTCGGTGAGCGGGTCGACGTTCGCCTACAACAGCGCGGGCACCGACGATGGTGGTGCCATCTACACCGACTGTGCGGACGTGGCGATCAGCGGGTCGACGTTCACGGGGAACGAAGGGTACACAGGTGGCGCGATCTACCTCTGCGGGAGCTCTTCGTCGGCTCACGAGCCAATCACCACGAGCACATTCTCTGGCAACCAGGCGACCGGGGACGATGATGGAGGCGGCGCCATTTACGCTGATTCGGGGAACCTCCAGCTGACGGACAGCACGCTCACGGGCAACGAGGGATATTACGGGGGCGCGCTCTACTACGACAGCGGCGATGAGCTCGCCCTGACAAACGACACCGTGGACGGCAACGTCGGCGGTGGAGAAGGCGGAGGGATCTACTTCGACACCAACGGAGCGGTCACGTTGCTGAACGACACGATCTCGCGCAACACCGACTACTTCGGAGGAGGCATCGCGGACCCGTCCGAGGCGTCCTCGATCGCGAACTCCATCGTTGCAGGGAACTCAGGCGGCATCACCACCGATGGCGGGGGTGACTGCTACGACAGCTCGACCACGGACAACGCCGGCAGCGCTGACCAGGGCAGCAACATCGACCGCGACGGCACCTGCTTTAGCGCGGCCGCAGGAAGCCTCCCGAACACGGACCCGCTGCTGGGGCCGCTCGCGCCGAACGGGGGACCGACGCTGACCGATGCTTTGTCGTCCGGCAGCCCGGCGATCGGTCAGGCGGTAAGCGTGCCGTGCCCGGCGACCGACCAGCGTGGCTGGTCCCGACCTGCATCGTGCGACATCGGTGCGTACCAGTCGGGAGCGGTTCCGCCGCCAGCGACCGGACCGCAGCTCCCGCTGCCACCCAACACCGTCATTGCGGTCCCTGGCGATGGCGAGGCGACCGTGTCGTGGACACCGCCTCCGAGCAATCCGGGACCGGCGATCATCTCCTACACGGTGACCGCGATGCCTGGCGGGAAGGGTTGCACGTACGTCGTGCAGATGCCTGAAGTGGACACCTGCACGGTCACCGGACTTGAGAACGGCACGAGCTACCAGTTCTCGGTCACCTCGACGAGCGCGATCGGCGTCAGCGGATCGGGCCCACCGAGCGCAGCCGTCACTCCCGCGACGGTGCCCGACGCGCCGACCAACGTGCAGGCCACGGCGGGCAGCCTGAGTGCCCAGGTGAGCTGGACGACGCCGACGGACAACGGCGGACGGTCGATCACCAGCTACACGGTGACGTCGAGCCCCGGGAGTGCGACGTGCACCTACAGCGTGATGACGCCCTCGACTAACACCTGCACGGTCACGGGCCTTGCGGAGGGGAACACCTACACCTTCACCGTGTCGGCGACCAGCGCCGCAGGGACGAGCGCGGCTTCTGAGCCATCGAACGGAGTCAGCTTCGAGGAGTCCACGTCGCTCACGTTGTCCCAGTCGTCACACTCCTCGAGACACGGCAAGGGCGTGACGTTCACCGCCACGGTGAGCGCTGCGTCGGGGACCGCCACGGGGACCGTCACCTTCACAGTCGGCGGGGTCGTCGTCGGCACGGCGAAGCTCAAGGGTGGTGTCGCGACGCTGAAGGTGAAGTCCCTCGCCAAGGGCAGCGACATTGTCACCGCGACGTACAACGGGTCCGAAGCGTTCGGAACGAGCTGGGCAAGCGTCACCCACAACGTGACCTGACCTCCGAGCGAACTTGGGCATCCCGCGTCCGCTTCGAGCCAGTACTGCCCCGTCGGTGCAGGCTCGAAGCACGTCGGAACCTGGGTCGTGCAGGCGCCACGAGGATCTCGATCATGCACCCGTTCCAGGGGGTCTGCAGCGTCGAAGCGCATCCCCGGCAGTGTGCCCCCGGCAGGACTCGAACCTGCGCCACCGGCTTCGGAGGCCGGTGCTCTATCCGCTGAGCTACGAGGGCCAGCCGGTCAACTCTAATCCCTGCCTGTCACGCGCCCATTCGACGCCGTGCGCTCGACCGTGCGCGTTCAGGGCACCGAGGAGGACGTGCTGATGCAGTGTGCCCAGATCCACGGGCAGACGGGAAGCAGCACCGCGCGCGACCAGCACTCGAGAGAACGAGGCCCGATCCGGAGCGTGTTGTGGTGACCGAGCGCCCTGTCCGACAGGGGGCCGTCGTTAGTGTGGGGCATGGCAGAGTCGCGTTCGAGTGCTCCAATTCCCCGCGATCTTCTGCCGGACACGTCCGTCATTTCGGCGGACGGGCGCCTCTCGATCGGAGGTTGCGACGTCATTGAGCTCGCCGAGCGGTTCGGTACACCCCTGTTCGTCTACGACGAGGCGCAGCTCCAGGCCCGCTGCGCTGAAGCCGCAGCAGCGTTCGACAATGGCGTGGCCTATGCGTCCAAGGCGTTCCTCTGCCGCGCGATGGCCCGCCTCGCGTCAGACGAGGGCCTCTGCATCGACGTGGCCTCCCACGGCGAGCTGCACTGCGCGCTCTCCGCCGGGGTCCCCGCTGGCCGGCTTGTCCTGCACGGCAACAACAAGTCCGTCACCGAGCTGCACGCAGCCCTCGACGCCGGTGTCGGCAGGATCGTCGTCGACGGCGAGGACGAGCTGGACAGGCTCGCAGCCCTGGTCTCTGGCCGACCGGTGCCCCAGCCTGTGCTCGTCCGTGTCACGCCCGGGGTCGAGGCGCACACGCACGAGTTCGTCCGGACCGGCCAGGAAGACACGAAGTTCGGCGTGTCGATCGCGTCCGGCGCTGCTGCCCGGCTGATCGAGCGCGTCCAGGGGACCGAGGGGCTCGCGCTCGTCGGCCTGCATGCCCACATCGGAAGCCAGGTGTTCGATGTCGGTTCCTTCGCCGAGGCCGCGAGGATCCTCGGGAGCTTCTTCGCGCCGCTCGGCCTCGAGGAGCTCTGCATCGGGGGTGGGCTCGGCGTCGCCTACGTCGCCGGGGAGTCTGCTCCCTCGATCACCGAGTGGGGGCGCGCCGTTCGAGCGGCCTGCGCGGAGGTGGGCATCGACCCGCACGTGCGGATCACAGCCGAGGCGGGCCGCTCGATCGTCGCGAGCGCCGGGATCACGCTCTACACCGTCGGTGTCATCAAGGACCTGCCCGGTGTGCGGACCTACGTGGCGGTCGACGGCGGGATGAGCGACAACCCGAGGCCCGTGCTGTACGGATCGGGGTACGAGGCGTTCCTGCCCCGCTCCGTGGCGGCAGCTCGGACCAAGGCGGTCCGCCTCGTCGGGAAGCACTGCGAGAGCGGCGACGTGCTGGTCGACGACGCGCGGCTCCCGGCGGATCTCGCCGTCGGGGACATCGTGTGCACGCCGGTCACCGGCGCCTACGGCTACTCAATGGCGTCCACCTACAACCGGGTTGGCCGGCCCGCCGTCGTCTTCGTCCGCGACGGCGCGGCGACGGTCGTCCTCCGTCGCGAGTCGCTTGACGATCTCGAAGCGCTCGAGCCTGCAGAAGGCACCATCGGCAGGGTTGTCTAGCCTCTGTCCATGGCAGAACTCCCGTTGCGCGTCATCCTGCTCGGGTGCGGCACCGTCGGCTCCGAGGTCGCCCGCGCCCTCAGCGACCCCGATCGGGCCGCGCGACTCGCCGACGCTGCGGGTGGACCGCTCGAGGTCGTCGGCATCGCGGTCGCAGATCCGAGTCGCGAGCGACCCGGGATGCCCGCTCATCTGCTGACGGGCGATGCGGCGACGCTCGTGCGAGACGCGCACGCCGACATCGTGATCGAGCTCATCGGCGGTGTGGACGGCACGGTGCCGCTGATCGAGGCCTCGTTCGAGTCGGGTGCATCGGTCATCACTGCGAACAAGGCGCTGCTCTCGACGCACCTCCGCCGGCTCAGCTCGATGGCGTCGGACCGGGGCCTCGACCTCTACTACGAGGCTGCCGTCGCCGGTGCCATCCCGATCGTGCGCGCCCTGCGCACGTCGCTCTCGGGCCAGCGCCTCCACCGGGTCATGGGCATCGTCAACGGCACGACCAACTTCGTCCTCACCACCATGACGAAGGACCGCGCCGACTACGCCGACGTGCTGGCCAAGGCGCAGGAGCTCGGCTACGCCGAGAGCGATCCGACGGCCGACGTCGGCGGACACGATGCGGCGCAGAAGGCCGCCATCCTCGCGACGCTCGCCTTCGGCCAGGAGGTCACGGACGCCGACGTCCCCCGCGAGGGGATCGAGAAGGTCACGGCCGCTGATCTCGACGCCGCAGCGCGGGCGGGCCACGTGGTCCGCCTCCTCGCCATCGCCGAGCGTGTCGGCGATGGCGCGGTGTCGGTCCGGGTGCACCCGGCCATGGTCCCGGTCGGCCATCCGCTCGCCGCAGTGGACGGCGCGCTCAATGCCGTCTTCGTGGAAGGTGCGGACCCCGGGCCGCTCATGTTCCTCGGGACTGGTGCGGGGGGCACCCCCACCGCATCGGCGGTGCTCGGCGACCTGATCGCCGCCGCACGGAACCGCAGGGCGGGCACCTCCCAGCGCCCGCCGACGTTCGACGATCATCTCGAGCTCCTCCCGCTCGAGCGGCTCGTGAGCGCCTTCTACCTCGCGGTCGAGGTCGCTGACCGCCCAGGCGTCCTGGCGTCCGTCGCCACTGTCTTCGGAGAGCACGGCGTCTCGATCCGTTCGATGGAGCAGGTCGGCCTCGGATCCGACGCCAGGCTCGTCTTCCTCACCCACGAGGCATCCGAGGCTGCCATGGCGGCGACGGTCGAAGATCTCTCGGAGCTGGAGGCCGTCGAGGAGATCGGCGTCCTCCTGCGGATCGTGGACGGGAGCGACTCGTGACCCGGTACGCGGGGATCATCGATGCCTACGGCGAGCTTGTCGGCGTCGCGACGGGGACCGAGCAAGTCTCGCTCAACGAGGGCGCGACCCCGCTGCTCGACGCGCCGAGGTTGTCCGAGCGTCTCGGGACCGCGGTGTACCTGAAGGTGGAGGGGGCGAACCCGACCGGGAGCTTCAAGGACCGCGGAATGACCGTCGCGATCACCAAGGCGAAGGCGGAGGGGGCGACCGCGGTCGTCTGCGCGTCGACGGGGAACACCTCGGCCTCCGCAGCCGCCTATGCGGCGCGAGCGGGCATGTCCTGCACGGTCGTGATCCCCGAGGGCAAGGTCGCCTACGGCAAGCTCGCCCAGGCGATCGTCCACGGGGCCCAGGTCATCCAGATCCGCGGCAACTTCGACAACGCCCTCACCCTCGTCCGCGAGCTCCCCGACCACGCCCCGATCACCGTCGTCAACTCCGTCAACCCGGACCGGATCGCCGGACAGGCCTCCGGCGCATTCGAGATCGTCGACGCGCTGGGTGACGCCCCTGACGTCGTGGCGCTGCCGGTCGGCAACGCGGGCAACATCACCGCCTACTTCCGCGGGTTCTCCGCCTACCGCCAACACGGGCGCTCGACGCACCTGCCGAGGATGTTCGGCTTCCAGGCTGCCGGCGCCGCGCCGATCGTGCTGGGGCACGTGGTCGAGCACCCTGAGACGGTCGCGACGGCGATCAGGATCGGGAACCCGGCGAGCTGGGCCTTCGCGGTCGAGGCGGTCGCGCAGTCTGAGGGGAGGATCGACGCGGTGACCGACGACGAGATCCTCGCGGCGTGGCGCATGCTGGCCCAGGAGGAATCTGTCTTCTGCGAACCTGCGAGCGCGGCCGGCGTCGCCGGGCTGCTCAAGGTCGGCGTCCCGGCGGGCAGCACGGTGGTGTGCATCCTCACCGGCAACGGACTGAAGGATCCTCAGATCGCGATCGACGGCGCCCCGGTCCCTGTCGTCGTGGAAGCGGACATGGGCGCGCTGCTGGGTGCCATCAGGACATGACGCCGGGGGCCGGGTCCCGCGAGGCGCTCGCGTTCGTCGAGCGCCACGGCGTCGTCCTCGCATCCGCCAAGGGCCCGGTACCGCGGCTCACCGAGTTCATCGTCGGCGCCCCGATCGAGGGAAGCTGGTGGGGGCACCCGCTGGGAAAGCAGATCTATCGGGTGCTGGGCGACGTGACCGAGTCCGACGACATCCTGGTCTGCAGGGCCGTGGCGGGGAAGGTCACGCTGGTGCACCGCCGCATGTGGCCCGCGCTCGTGAGCGCCGCCGCGCTGTTCGACGCCGATCGGCTCGCCCGGGTCATCCAGGAGCACACCGCGGCGGGCCGCCACGTGAACCACGAGGTGCCGTTCCCCGGGTGGGCGGATGCTGCGACGCTGGAGGCCTCGTCGCAGCTGAGCGAGCACGAGGCGGCTGTAGTGCTCGGGCCATGGGTCCCCCGATGACCGCCGCGCGCCAGTAGTGGCGGAGGGGCGTTCCAGCCGCTAGAGTGCTTCCATCCCACCTCGCCCGCGGCGTCGCCGCAGGCCCAGGGATTCCTTCCTTGGTCTGGTGGTTCGCGCCGTATTCCCCGGCGCACCCTGAGTCCCCTGGTGGCCTAGAAAGCCTCATCCGGGGTGAGAGAGAGGACATGCATGACGTCCGGACCACAGTTGGAACGCACGCTGCTGGAAACCAAAGAACGCGATGAGCTGCAGTCGATCGCCCAGGCGATGTCGATCAAGACCAGCGCACGAGCGAGCAAGGCGACCCTGATCGGGGCGATCCTCGATGCGACCGGGGTCTCCGCCGAACCGTCGCCATCGCCCGAGCGGCCCAGCCGTCCTCGGCGAGCCGCCGAGTCGAACGGCTCCTCATCCGATGAGACCTCGATCGCATCGGCTCCCGGGCCAGAGGGCACCGGCGCAGCGGAGTCATCCTCGGCATCGTCCCCAGACCACGCGCAGGCGCCTGCAGCTGTCGCGCCGACTGACGCCATGACGCAGGACACCGGGTCGTCCGAGTCCACCTCGTCGGCCAATGGTGCGGGCTCGGGCGGATCGTCGTCCCAGCGGCCCCCGAGGCCCCAGGGCCAGCAGGGCCAGCAGGGCCAGCAAGGACAGAGCCAGCAGGGTCAGCTCGACCCGGGGAACAGGCGCAACAACCGCCGGCGCCGGGGTCGGGACCGCGGGACCGGTCCGGGGGCGGGGAGCCAGAGCGGCGACCGTGACCTCCAGGGCACCCAGGACCAGAACTACACGGGAGAGCTGGTCGAGGTCCGCGGTCTGCTCGACCTGCGCGACGAGGGCTACGGTTTCGTGCGCACCGAGGGCTACCTCGCATCCCCGCGGGACATCTACGTCTCGATCAGCCAGGCTCGACGCTTCGCACTGCGCAAGGGCGACTCGATCGTGGGCGCGAGCAGGCCCGCTGCGAGCAACGAGAAGTACCCGGCCCTGATCCGCATCGACTCGATCTCGGGCATGGACCCCGAGGCGGCGAAGAGCCGCCGGCGGTTCGAGGACCTCACCCCGCTGTTCCCCGACGAGCGGCTCCAGCTGGAGACCGAGGACGACAAGGCGAACATGACGGCGAGGATCGTCGACCTCCTGAGCCCGATCGGCAAGGGCCAGCGAGGCCTGATCGTCTCGCCGCCCAAGGCGGGCAAGACCGCGGTCGTCAAGCAGATCGCCCACTCGATCGAGGCGAACAACCCCGAGGTGCACCTCATGGTCCTCCTCGTCGACGAGCGCCCCGAGGAAGTCACCGACATGCGCCGGAGCGTCAAGGGTGAGGTCGTCGCCTCCACCTTCGACCGACCGGCGGACGAGCACACCCACGTCGCCGAGCTCGCCATTGAGCGGGCGAAGCGCCTGGTCGAGCTCGGGACCGACGTCGTCATCATCCTCGACGGCATCACGAGGCTCGCCCGCGCGTACAACCTCGCGGCGCCGGCGACCGGGAGGATCATGTCCGGAGGCGTCGACTCGGGCGCGCTGTACCCGCCGAAGAAGTTCTTCGGCGCGGCACGCAACATCGAGGAGGGCGGTTCCCTGACGATCCTGGCGACCGCGCTGGTCGAGACCGGATCCAAGATGGACGAGGTGATCTTCGAGGAGTTCAAGGGGACCGGCAACATGGAGCTCCGCCTCGACCGCCGCCTCGCCGAGCGCCGGATCTACCCGGCCATCGACGTGAACGCCAGCTCGACGCGCCATGAGGAGCTCCTGTTCGAGAAGGGCCAGCTCCAGCAGGTCTGGAAGCTGCGCCGCGTCCTCAACGCCCTCGGGAACGATGGGACCGGGGCCGCTGGGCTCGAGCTCCTGATGGACAAGATCAAGACCACCCGATCCAACGAGGAGTTCCTGGCCGAGATCGCCAAGGGCCCCTCGGCGAATAACTGAGCCCGCGGGCAGGTAGACTTCCTGACCGCACCTGAGGAGCATCATGAAGACTGACATCCACCCCGAGTACGTCGACGCGACCGTCCACTGCTCGTGCGGCAACACGTTCCAGACCCGCTCGACGAAGTCCGAGCTGCGCGTGGAGCTGTGCAACGAGTGCCACCCGTTCTTCACCGGCAAGCAGAAGCTCGTCGACACGGGTGGCCGCGTGGAGCGCTTCCAGCGCCGCTACGGCGCCAAGGGCAAGACCACCCGCGCCCCCAAGAGCTGATCCGGGCGCTCAGCGCCACCATGGGATCGATCGACGAGACGCTTCGCGGACTCGCGAAGGAGCTCGAGGACACGACCGCGGCGCTCTCCGAGCCCGACGTCGCATCCGACCCGAATCGCCTCCGCGACCTCTCGCGCCGCCACCGCCAGCTCTCGGGACTCGTCGGGACCTGGGACGACCTGCGGGCCGCACGGGCTGACGTCGAGGCTGCGGACGAGCTGCTGGGCGTCGCGAGCTCGGAGGAGACCGAGGCGCTCGAGGCTGACCGCGCGACCGCGGAGGCGCGCGTGCGAAGCCTCGAGGAGCGCCTCGAGTTCCAGCTCCTGCCCCAGGACCCGAACGCCGGTCGCAACGTCATCGTCGAGATCCGCGGTGCGGAGGGCGGCGAGGAGGCGAACCTGTTCGCCCGCGTCCTCTACGAGATGTACCAGCGGTACGCGGCCGAGCGCGGCTGGAAGGTCGAGGTCCTCGAGGAGCGCGCGAGCGACCGCGACGGCCTCGACGAGGTGATCTTCAAGGTCAAGGGCGAGGACGCCTGGCAGCGCCTCGAGCACGAGGGCGGCCCCCACCGGGTCCAGCGCGTCCCGGTGACCGAGGCGAAGGGGAGGATCCACACGTCGTCCGCGACCGTCACCGTGCTGCCCGAGGCCGAGGAAGTCGACGTCGAGATCGACCCCAACGACCTCAAGGTCGACGTCTACCGCTCGAGCGGGCCGGGGGGCCAGAGCGTGAACACGACGGACTCCGCCGTGCGCGTGACCCACATCCCGACCGGCACGGTCGTCTCGATGCAGGACGAGAAGAGCCAGCTGCAGAACCGCGCCAAGGCGATGATCGTGCTGCGCAGCCGGCTGCTGCGCCTCGAGCAGGAGAAGCAGGCCTCCGAGCAGGGGGACCTTCGTCGCTCCCAGGTCGGTGGCGGAGGGCGCAGCGAGAAGATCCGGACCTACAACTTCAAGGAGAACCGGGTCACCGACCACCGCATCAACCTCACCCTGTACAAGCTCGACGCCGTGCTCGCGGGCCAGCTCGACGAGATCGTCGACGCCCTGATCGCCGACAAGCGCGCGCGCCAGCTCGCCGACGGCGATGCCGCCTAGCTCGCTCGCAGACGAGATCGCAGGCCGGATCGGCTCGCGTCGCGAGGCCCGCTGGATCCTCGAGGAGCTCGCCGGCGAGCCCGAGGACCGCCGCCGCGAACGTGCGCTCGAGCTTGCGGACCGCCGCGCGACGGGAGAGCCGCTGCAGTACCTCCTCGGTCATTGGCCGTTCCGGACGGTCGACCTCGCCGTGGACCGCCGCGCGCTCATCCCGAGGCCCGAGACCGAGCCGCTGGTGGACGAGGCACTGGAGGCCCTGCGCGTGCTCGGCCGACCGGGGATCGTGTGCGACCTCGGTTGCGGAACTGGTGCCATCGCCCTCAGCGTGCTTGTCGAGGCCCGCGCGGAGGGGCATGCGGTCGAGGTCCATGCGACGGACCTCTCGGCTGAGGCGCTCGCGCTCGCGACGGAGAACGCGCGGCGCGTCGGGGCCGAGGCGGTGCGGTTCCACTGGGGCTCGTGGTTCGAGGCGCTGCCCGCTGACCTGCGCGGCAGGGTGGACGTCGTCTGCGCGAACCCCCCCTATGTTGCTCGCGAGGACGAGTCGACGCTCGCAGCCGAGCTCGCCCACGAGCCCGAAGCGGCGCTCTTCGCGGCAACGGGATCAGGCGGCACGCCCGGCTTCGCGGCAGTCGAGGCAGTGGTCACGGGTGCCGCGTCGTGGCTCTCCCCCGGGGGCCTGCTGCTGGTGGAGCACGGTGCGGCGCAGGGCGCCGCGGCCGTGGACCTCGCGACGTCGCTCGGCTTCGTGGGCGTGACTGATCGAGTGGACATGGCCGGTTTGCCACGGACGCTGTCGGCCCGCAGGAGCGCGTGATGCGCACCCTGCGCTCTGGCGAGCACGACGAGGCGGCGGCGCTGCTGGCCGCCGGACACGTGGTGGGCATCCCGACCGACACCGTCTACGGGCTCGCAGCCTGTCTCGGTGACCCAGCCGCGGTCGACGCGCTCTTCGCCGCGAAGGATCGTCCGGCGTCTCTGCCCATCGCGGTGCTGTGCGCCGACGAGGCGTCGGCACGGATGGTCGCGTCGTCGTGGCCGCCGGGTGCCGCGCGACTTGCCGCGAGGTTCTGGCCCGGTCCCCTCACGATCGTGGTGCCCGCGGACCTGGACGTCGCGGCACGGATCCACGCGACAGCGGGCATCGGCCTGCGCGTGCCTGACGACGCGACATGCCGTGCGCTCCTCTCGCTGACCGGACCGCTCGCGGTCACGTCGGCGAACCGGCACGGCGCCGATCCGGCAGCGACCGCCCCGGAGCTCAGCGAGGGCTTCGACGGGGGTGTCGTCCTCGCGGTGCTCGACGCGGGACGGCGTGGCGGTGTGGTTTCGACGGTGGTCGATCTCACCGTGTCCCCGGCGCGGGTCGTCCGCGAGGGCGCGCTCGCGAGCGCTGCGGTGCTCGCGGTTCTCGACTGAGGCACGACTGGCCGGCGCATGGCCGGCGCGTGCCCGCGGGGCATCGGCGAGGCGGCCCGCGACGGTAGGGTGACACCTGCAGCACCCGAGTCTCGGGCCACGAGCTGGGGCGCCCGCCGGGGCGCTGCTCGGACAGGTCGTCGGCGTCCGGCGCCGCGTCGGGCGCTGCGCAACTCGAGGAGGAGATTCGGTGCAGGACGAGACCAACTGGGTCAGGTTCGGGTCGCTTGACGAGGATCCGGAGGTCGCCGGCCTGATTGCCGACGAATTCGATCGTCAGACGCGGACCCTGCAGCTGATCGCCAGCGAGAACTTCACGTCACCGGCCGTGCTGCAGGCAACAGGGTCGGTGCTCACCAACAAGTACTCGGAGGGCTACCCGAACCGCCGCTACTACGGGGGCAACCAGGTCATCGACGAGATCGAGAACCTCGCGCGCGACCGGTTGACCGCGCTGCTCGGCGCCGAGCACGCGAACGTCCAGCCCCACGCGGGAGCGAATGCGAACCTCGCGGCGTATCAGGCGCTGCTGGAGCCGGGCGACACGATCCTGGCGATGCGGCTCGACCACGGCGGGCACCTCACCCACGGGTCGCCGGCGTCGATCACGTCGAAGGTCTGGCGGTTCGTCTCCTACGGGGTCACGCCAAGGAGCGACGACCCCGCGACGCCGGGCGAGGTCATCGACTTCGACCAGGTGCGTGACATCGCGAAGTCCGAGCGTCCCAAGCTGATCGTCGCTGGCGCGACGGCCTATCCGCGGGTGATCGACCCTGAGGTGTACCGCGAGATCGCCGACGAGGTCGGCGCCCTCTTGATGTTCG